>JAABUZ0100007019.1_pt1 | contig 13795 bp, 18 predicted proteins | sample 5562091 | NCBI WGS metagenome assembly JAABUZ01 (sample SAMN12813069, study PRJNA571459) | rock metagenome | isolation source: Antarctica rocks | place: Antarctica: Victoria Land, Linnaeus Terrace sud | collected 2015-12-21 | reverse complement strand
GGTAACCAGAGCGGTAAGATGGCCGCTCACGAGGAGGCAAGGACGACGACGACGAAGGCCGACGACTGGCTCCCCTTTGCTCCGTCCCATTGGTATCTTTTTGCGGCTCATCCGCACTTTTGGTGATCAAGTCAGTGTTCTCAACTACTTGCAATCAGTCAGCGCAAAACTCAAAATTGCACCGATGTTAATGAGGTGAAAGGCCTTAGTCAATCCAGGCATCACCAAAAGTGCGGATGAGCCCTTTTTGCTCCGCCACTTACAAAACCAGTAAAATGGAGGGCAACTGCCAACCAACTGCTCGAAAAGGAGTCATCATGCAAGATTTCGAACCTAAACTGCCGCCGCGTGATCCCGTACTGCCGCCGCGTGATCCCGATACGGATCCTCAGGACCCTATCGCTCCCGAACCAAACCCGGATGAGCCTGACCCGGACGTAGAACCACAGACCGATCCCGAACTGCCAACATCACCAGAATAAGGGTCGTGGCGGGTTTGCGGAAGAGGCCGCTGGCTCAGAGGGACTTAGAGTCTGCGAATCTGGGTCAGCCGGAAAGCTTGCAACGATTTTACTAGGGCGGGGGTCCAATTGTCCGGAGGTTCACGTAAATGAACAAGGAAAAAGCTTCAGGCAAACTCGACGAAGCAAAGGGCAAGGTTAAGGAAAAAGTCGGCGAAGCCACTAACGATCCAGATACCCAGGCTGAGGGATTGAAAGACCAGGTAAAGGGCAACGTCAAGCAGGCTTACGGTGATGCCAAAGAAAAGCTGACCAAAGACAAATAGTCGTCTTCAGGGTGGAGTGTCGCGAAACTTCGCACCCCCTGACTATTCCCAGCCTTATGCCTGCCCAGGTCAGCTCGGATCATCCGAGATAGCGGAGTAGATGTATCCGGCTGGCCTGCCTGATTTGCTCTCCTGAGGGATGAAAGACGCGGGATGCAATCACTCGTTCTTAATGAAACCATCGCAAAGAAGAGCCCGCGATACGCTCAGCGCAAAGCAGCGGCATTGTATAGAGTCCGATTCGGAGAGTCGGACTCTCTTCCTCCATCTGTAGAAAAGGGAAAGAAATGCGCGATGTTGTTTAGGGGCCGGAATACGCGGCTCGACCCCACTCGGGACCGGTAATCTGAATGCTCCAGATTGGGCCACCTACATACAGCGCTTGGTCTGTTCTGACGAACGCCGGCGCTCCCTCCCCGACCACCCAAACCTTCGCATCGGCTGGCTGTTTGCCTATCAGCGGCGCAATCATTCCAGGGATGCCGCCGATCTCAACCTTCACCACAAAAAGAGTTGCTTTGTGACGAGCGCCAGCCACTGAAAATGTTTCATCGCGATAGGCGTGATCGCGAGGTGCACAAGCCGCGGCTTGGGAGCAGCCGCTACATATGACACCTTCGTCTCCTTTATATCGGGCGAGATGTTTTTTAGGACATTGAGAAGAATGCCGTTTGCTACGTCGGACGGAAGGTCCACGTCTTCGGTCTCCACTTTCTCGCGGCCTTTGTCGTCATAGCGGACCGTGACCTGGCCGGTAGCGGCGTTGATCAAAACATTCATCAATGAGTCGAAAGGTGCCACGTTGAGAAAAGACAGTCGTGTCCCCGTCCACTGACCCGTCCTTGAAGCGAAAAACGAGATGGGATACCACTTGGTCTCCGTGAATCAACTCTTTGAGATCACCTGCCGCAAGCAGCTTTCCCTCCAGAGTACGCAGCGCCAGAAAACCGTGGATCGTTCCCTCCGGATAGCGTACGGGTATGGATTCGGCAGACAAGGGCTCGCGCTGGAGCAGCAGAATCGCAACGAACAGCCAGCGGCAAACCCCTGTCAAAAGAGTGTGGTGAGGGACAGGTCTTCCTGTGTGATAGTTCTCACTGCCGTGTTCTCGTTGGGCGCAAATTGTAGAGCTTGGTAAAGAGTGGCGCGTGTGTTGGAATGTCTCGTTTTGCTTAGACCACACAGCATAGACGCTATATTCAAGATCCTGCTACCCACTCGAATTGAGACATAATAGCCAGATCCGTGATCAACGTCAACTACAAATTCGACTGACGACAATTATTTTTCCCGCCATTCTCCGCTGCTGTTCTGGCTCGATCAAACCGGGGCTGCGGATTCCATCTTCTCCGGCGGCTCGCCGCCGTCGACGCCCACCGGTTGATTCTTTTTGGCTGCTTCCAAGCGATAGCTGGCCACATTCAATTCGACAATGACGCTGTGGTGAACGAGGCGATCAATCGCCGCGGCGGTGGTCATGGCATCTTTGAAAATAAGATCCCATTGCGAAAAGGGCAAATTCGAGCTGATCAAAACACTGCCCCGTTCATAGCGTTCGGCCAGTAAGGTAAAGAGGACCTCCATTTCTTCCCGGCTCTGCTGCCCATAGCCCAGTTCGTCAATAATCAGTCCCTCGTAGGAACTCAACTGCTTGATGAACCGGCTCAGCTTCAGCTCCTGTTTGGCTCGCAACAACTCCTGCACTAAGAGCGCACTGGTGGTAAAGTGCAATGCGCGCCCTTGCGCAATCAGCGCTAACCCAATCGCACAGAGGGCGTGAGTCTTGCCGCTGCCGGGATGACCAAACGCCAGCAGATTCTCGCGCCGGTCCAGAAAGTCACCCTCCAACAGCGTCTTGATCTGCCGCGCCGCCTTGACCGGCAACCGTTTCAGGTCAAAGCTCTCCAGCGTCTTCTCGCGCGGAATCCGGCTTTGTCGCAGTAAGCGCGTAATGCGAGCTTCGCGTCGCGCATCGGCCTCGCGATGGACGAGTTCGAGCAAGTACTGCTCATAGGTCAACTGTTCGCGCTCGGCCTGCCGCGCCAGTTCTTCGTAGCTTTGGCGTACCGCGGGCAAGCGCAACTCGCGCAGACCGTCATTGAGTTCGGCCTGGATATCCACCCCACGGCTCATGGCACCCTCCCGTGTTCGCACAGCAGCTCATCGAAGCGGGCCAGACGAATCTCGCCAATATGAACCGTTGTCACCGGCGCCACCGGTTGGTGCAAGTGCGCCCGCACTGCTTCCAACGTCACGGGTTCCTCTTCTGCCAGCACGTGCCGGAGCGCTTCGTCAACGGCCGCTTCCCCTTCCTGGGCCGCCATCTGCAGCAGTTCTAAATAAAGACGCGTTCCCTTTTGGGTATCGGCTCCGCGCAGAGCTTCGTAGGCCATGCGAAAGCGGCTAGTCGGAAACAGATCGGCTTGATAGCGATAGTTGGCAAAGGCGCCCGGCTTGCGCACCAGCCAATCAATAATGTGGCGATAATCCACTTTGTGTTTGCCCTGGCCGCGCAGCCGCTCCATCGTGGCCACTTGTTTTTGTCCATACCAGACTTCCAGGTGCTCGGCGTAGAGCCGCACCTCGACCCGCTCGCCAATGAGTCGGCTCGGCACCGAGTACTGATTGTTGTAGACCCAGATCAGGCTACCGCTGGTGACGCGCACGCGCAACCGCACCAAACTCTCCAGCCGCCTTTCCGGCAGAGGGCGGAGCCGCTCGGCTTCGGTAGCCAATCGCACCTGCCGTCCGGCATTGCGTTGCGCCACGAGCTTTTCGAGAAATGCCTGGTACTCGTCACGGCTGGCAAACTCAGCACTGCCGCGTAGCAGGAGCGCTTGCGAGACCGCCCGCCGGAAACGGTAGTGAGCTTGTTCGACATCGCCGTTTTCCTGCGGCTGACCGGTTTGAATCCGTTGCCCGGTCAAGCCATAGTGCCGGAGCAGCGCCGCATAGCGTTCCTGAAAGGCGCCGGCGCTTTGTAAGTTATTCACGGCAGCGGTCAACCGATCGGTCTGATGCACTTCCGGCACTCCGCCCAACGACCACAGGGCGTGCTGCAGCCCTTGGCTCAAGCTTTCCAGGCTTTCGGAAGCGCAAATCAGGATGGCTTCCCAGTTGGAGTAGGTCAGCACAAAATGGTAAACCAGGTGCGGAAAGTGCTGCCGCTGAATGGTGATGCCCAACTCGTTCATGCTGGTAAAGTCGCTTTGGCAGAGTCGACCCGGCACATGCTGTTGGGCAAAGTAGACTTCCTGCGCCGGTCCTTCGGTGGCATGCCAAGTCTTGATTTTGCGCTGTAAAGTCCGCAGTTGCCCTTCGGCAAACTGGCCGGGGTGCTCGCGCTGCAATGCTTCGAAAAGGGTCTTGGCTTCCAGGCCCGGACTCTCTTCGAGTTGCCTTCGAATCTGGTCCCAGACCGGGGCAAACGGATCGGGGCGGGTGCGCCAGGTGCGGACGCGTCTTTGCTCGCTCGGCAGCCGGCGTAAGCGCAGCCACTTGCGGGCGGTCTTGGGATCCATGCCCGCTTTGCGGGCGGCGATCTCTTGATTCGGTTCCATAAGGGACAAACGAAACAACCTCCTGACTTGCAGATCCGTGACCATCGGGAACCCTCCTTGTACTGGTTCCGATGCTCACCTAACTCTCACTTTGCAGCGGGAGTTTTAGTTGTCCTCAGTCGGGTGTTTTTATTTTCGTTGATCACAGATCCGCCCGGAGCGCCTGTAAGATTCTCCCAACGCATAATGGAACTTGCACGAGAAAGGCGGTTCTAGCTGTGCGGCTTTCTGATGAAAACCTTCGAGGGCGAACTGTGATAGCAGCAGACGGGCAGGCAATTGGCGAAGTCGCTGCTCTATTTCTTGACAGCGACGAATGGCGGATCGAGTCGCTGCAGATTAAGCTACGTAACGAGGTGGCTGACCAGCTCGGCGCGGCGCGCAACATATTTCACGCTGGAACACTTGAGATTCCTATTCGCATGGTTCAGTCAGTGGGCGATGCTGTTGTCCTCTCAGTGAACGCAAAGGAACTGCGGCAAGTTCTGCCGGGTGCGGGCAATGCTTCGGCAGACATTAACGGCTAATTGTACGTCCCCCTGAACACCCCGCCGACCCCGCTAACAGTGGTGGGTGAAGAGCGCGATCAAAATAATGATCGGAATCGGCACGCCGAGCAGATAAAGTATGGCCGAACGCATCGTTTAGTCTCCCTCTTTGAAGTACTTCTTTCGAATTCGGGTACCGTAGCGCAAGCGCTAGGCTGCCTTGAGATGGTCCCGCTGCCTGCCCCCGATCGTCGCGGCGTAGCTCGCGCAAAATGCGCCGATCAGCAGCGCCAAGAAGGTCCACAGCAGCAAGCGTGCAGTTGCCTTGCGAGCTGCATCGGCCGCTTCGCGGGCCTGTCGAATCACCTCAGATACTCGTTGCGCCGCATCGCTCTGGGTGAGGCCGGTGCGGGCGCTGACAAGCTGCGCCAAATAGTCTCGGTCGGCCGATGCGATGTCTCTCTGCTGCAGCGTATGTCAGCTACCACTTTATTTGCGAATGAACCTACCATACTATTGGCGAATGAGATGGGAGTGCAATGAATACGGACCCTCGGGTATCACGCCGGGGTATTCCCCCCGGGAATCTGTGGTGTTCTGGAATAGATCCCTTGGCACCGCCTAAGTGTAAGTGGCGGAGCAAAAAGGGCTCATCCGCACTTTTGGTGATGAAGTCAGTGTTCTCAACTACTTGCAGCCAGTCAGCACAAAGCTGAAAATCGCACTGAAGTCCATGCTGTGAAACACCTTAGCCAATCCAGGCTTCACCAAAAGTGCGGATGAACCCCCTTTACTCCGCCGTTTATACGATGAATGGTTGAGCTTGCTCTATCGAAAACAAGCAATGACGCCTGTTTAACTCAGTAACGTGGGGCAACTGATTTCAAATAAAGTCGATGATGGAGGCTCGCTACGCTCCGCTCGTTCGCTCTTTGCTGTCCGTTTCGATGGCTCGATCCATTTGCCATTGCGTTCAATTAAGCCAATGCATTTCGGACAACCTAATAGATTCGCGGGAATCTTCGTCATGCACTTCGGGCAATACGAAGCTCCGTCAAACAGTAGATTGAAAGTTTTTGTTTTGGCTCTCATGCTGCTTCCTTCCTGCTCATTCGTTCCCCATGCCGCGATCCTTTCTGTGTCATAACGAGGTAGCATTACTTCAACCTCCTATCAGGAGCATAGCAATCCTTGTTATCGAATGCAAGCCTCTGATTGCAATTGTTATCGAATCAAATTAAACTGTATCTTGAAAGATCAAAGGGAGATAACGAAGCAATCGATGATAGCTCTCGCCTCAGTGTCGCAAGTTATTGATATCATTGACCTAATGCCAGAGAAGATGGATAGGGGTGTTTTTGTTAGGCTAACCGAGAGGGACAGAAAAGACATCCTCAAGTACGCTAAAGCGGAACGCCGTAAGGTTTCTGATTGGATTCGTGGTGTCCTTCTTGATGAAATCTCCCGAAAAAAAGAAGCTGCCCTTAAACAAAAGGTGGAAGAGCCAGAGGAGTAGTCAATGCACCAGGAATGCAAGCCCGTATATTCGGACGATCTTTGGGCTCTATCCCTTACACTAGTGTGTTCGAACCAGGAAAAAACTTATATTTTGAAATCGTAGTGGAAGCTACAGAAAAGGAAAAGGACCAAGATCACGATTTGAAGGTGAACGAAAAATAAAAGGACCTCTTGAGGTAGCACTCAGAGGTCCCGCAATCGTTCACTTGTATTGTCCAGAACAAGTTAAGTCGTGTTCCTTGGGAGGAACATTTGATGTCAGCTATTAGTGTATCAGCACGTCCATGTGCTTGCAATACGCCTACGGGTGTATCTGTATCTAATTTTGAGGTAGATGGAGATGGATCATTTGAAGTAGATAGAGATCCATCTATTTTTCAGATAGATCTCGCGGAGGTAGCAAAATGAGTATCTCCGCCACTTTCGTTTTCCCAGAGATCGGGAAACCGCTCGACATTCGCCAGTATGGTAAACCCATTCGAGATGCGATTCGAGCAGCTTTGGATAGAGCCAAGGATCTCACCCCGAATGCTAAGCGCATTTGGACGTATCTGTCTTGGTTGGTGAACTGTAAAGAAGAATACGCCTTTCCTTCCCACGAAGAACTAGCGGAACGGTTTGCCGTTAGTTTGAAAACAATTCAAAGAGCGTTACGGCGACTCGCGAAAACGGGCTGGTTACGTTATGAACCAGGTGCGGGAGATCGTGGAAACAAAATGTGGGTTCTCCTGCCCGTTTCGCTGGAAAGATCGAAAGCCAAAATGTCCAGTTTATCCGGCCAAAATGACCAGTTAAAGCAGTCAAAGTGTCCAGTTGATAAAGAGGAAGAGAATCCTAAAGAATCCTTAAATAATCCTAAAACAACAACAGCGCCACTTGTGGAAAACCCGGCTTCCGATGTTGCTGTTGCTGAATCCTCTTCAAAAAATAAAGCTGAAAAAGCATCGGTAAAAGTATTAGCGGAACTGGAAACAATTCTAGGAAGCAAACCTGAACCGGAGCAACAGATAGCTGAACCCGTTGCTGCTTCTTACGCAGAAATCAAAGCGCCTGTAGTTCCGGTGAAAGCTCTCCCAAAAATCAAAAACACGGATGCGGTGGAAGAAAAGCTCAAAGATCCAAATACCGTGAACGAATTTGAAAAGCTTCGCAGCCTTTGTACCGATCATTTCGGAGAGAGCGCACAAAAGCAGATCTTGCAATGGTCGGCGGGAAAATGCACATTGGCGGAGATTTACAACGCTTACAAAAAGCTCAAACGCAAAAGAAATCTAGTAGGAGGGTTAATCGATTTCGTGAAGGACTGGGAGAGCGAAACGAAGTTTCTTCAGCAGCGAAAATGTGAGGTCTCAGCCGCAAACGAAGAAGAAGTTCGCCAGGTTTTCAACGAGATTAGCGATAGTTTTCGAGAAGAGCTAGAAGATAATTTCGGAGGGCAAGAGGGCTTGCTGAAGCTTCTCACAATAAACTACCCGTTGATCATGCAATATAAACAACTTACCTCCATCTCTTCAGCCGTTACTCGTGCGATGAAAAACCCCGAATGGATGGTGCTGTAATGGACCTGGTTAACACGCTCTTTGTTGTCGCACTCTTGACCCTGTGCGTTATCTTTGCCTACGCGATCCTGATTATATTGAGCCGTCACTGAATCCGCTTATCAACAGGCTGCGCTAAGTCTCAAGCTGCGACGATCACAACAATAAGGAAGCAAAACCGAACGCCCTTTACGATGAAACACTATCGTTCGTCCCGTTGGTCCTCCTTGTGATATCCGCCTATCGCAGAGATATCTTCCGAGCTATACCCTTAAGTGATTGAAAATTAATAACTTACACCTTGCTCTGTAAGTCTAACAAATTAGGTTTTATTTTTAGGCTTATACGCGTACACGATGATACGATGATAATCGTATGCGCGTAATCTCTTTCGTCACGCAAAAAGGTGGTAGCGGCAAAAGCACACTCGTGTTTTGCTGTGCGGTAGCGGCAGAAGAAAAAGGCAAACGGGTTTTAATCCTGGACATCGATCCACAAGGTACGTTAACGGCTTGGTATAAGGATCGTGACGCGAAAACCCCCGTATTAGCCAGCATAAAGTCTTCGGAATTAACAGAAGCCATCACCAAAGCGAAGAACTCAGCTTTTGATCTGGTGTTTATTGATACGCCTGGAAGGGACGAACCTGGGACAGCCAATGCTATTCGTGTCGCTGACCTCTGCATTATTCCCTGTCGCCCTACTCCTGGCGATATGAAAGCGACTCCACCCACAGCAGAGACCATCAATCGACTCAAAAAGAACGCGGCTTTTGTTCTCACGCAAACCGCACCACGCGGTAAACGAAACAGCGAAGCGGAAAAAGGATTGTCGATGTTGGGTATGGTCTGCCCTCATTACATTGCCTCGCGGAATGCTTACCAGGATGCACAGGGAGTTGGTTTAGGTGTCACTGAGTTTGAACCGGATGGCAAAGCAGCACAGGAGATTCGGGATTTGTGGACTTGGATTAGTAAGAAACTTGAGAAGATTTCATGAGCGCCAAAAACAAAAGAACAGATCTCGGCTCGGTTTTTAGTACGCCGATATCAGCGGAGACGAATCAACCGGAAGAAACGGAGAAGACAAGTAAGCAGGAGCCACCCGCAAAACGACCTGGCATTAAGCAGCATACTGCATATTTACCGGAGGCTGTTCATGAACAATTACGCAGACTTGCCTTTGAAGAGAATCGGAAGATTCACGATTATCTTCTGGAAGGCTTGGACCGTGTTTTTAAAGACCGTGGCTTGAAGTCGATCAAAGAACTAAGCTGATACTTGTGTACGCGTATAATTGTATAAGCTTGTACGATGATACGGCTAAATAATTGAGAATGCTCACCTTTCGTCAATACGTGCTCGAAGAACAAAAACCAAGAAGATCTCGCCTGTTGCCGACTCTCCCAGGTCTGCCAAGTCTTGCGTCAGAGTTGACAAAACAACGCGCAAAGCTTAGGCAAGCGGATAATAAGCCATCGGCCAAAGGCGTCGAACCGGCTGAGGACAGGATTTATGTTTCAGTTCCGAAGGTTCAACCAACGATCAAAAAGATAAGACAGTCTGATAAAGCCAAGCCGATCAAATATGGAGCCGTATCTTTACAGAAGACATTTTCGGCAGAGAAAAAGCACCCGTTGCCAAGCTGAAAATAGTCCCGCGTAAGCTCTCTGAAAAGGCCCATGTTTGGCTCAGAAACGCGCTAGAACGAAACAAGGGAAGCGGCACGATGGTGTATATCGCAACCGCTTGCACTCCCTTAGTGTTTTTAATATAGCCCATGAACAGATGGATTAACTCTGAATCTCCTTCGCTTGCTCGATGAGTTGATTAAGCAGCTTCAGATACGCCGTCGAGTCTCGCCATTTTTTATTGACTTCCCATTTCAACTTTTCTAATTGATTCAGGATCTCTCCCGCATTTAACCCGCTATTGATCTTTGCTGTGAAAATCCGTTTGACCAGTTCAAGATGTTCAAGCGGGTAGCTCGGCTTCATGCTTGTTAAGTAACTTTTTGGCACTTCTGATGCAGAAAAGGGACAAGGCGTATAGCCATAAAGTTCTGCCTCCATGTCTTTTTGCATCTCATCGTCATAGCTCATCTCTTTATATTTCTGTCGCATAACATTGTTCTCCTGGCTTTATTTATGCGAGTGATGCAAGTCATGCGGCTGATGTGAGTGGCGGAGCAAAAAGGGTTCATCCGCACTTTTGGTGAAGCCTGGATTGCTAAGGTATTTCACATCATTGACTTCGGTACGATTTTGAGTTTTGCGGTGACGGACTGCAAGTAGTTGAGAACACTGACTTGGTCACCAAAAGTGCGGATGAGCCGCAAAAAGATACCAATGGGACGGAGCAAAGGGGAGCCAGTCGTCGGCCTTCGTCGTCGTCGTCCTTGCCTCCTCGTGAGCGGCCATCTTACCGCTCTGGTTACCACAGCGAGCTTTGTTTTGCTCAGTTTGGCTTTTCTGTAACCGTTGTGCAAGACTGCTCATTGTGGGCTGGACTGGTTCCCTGTTCTCCGGCTTTTTCTTCCCTTCTTGGTTGCCAAGTGGTTCCCCTTTACGGCTCATCCGCACTTTTGGTGATCAAGTCAGTGTTCTCAACTACTTGCAATCAGTCAGCGCAAAACTCAAAATTGCACCGATGTTAATGAGGTGAAAGGCCTTAGTCAATCCAGGCATCACCAAAAGTGCGGATGAGCCCCCTTTACTCCGCCGTTTATAAGGCTTCCCCTCTCGATACGGGATCGGAAATGGATCAAGCCCTAGTTTTTTATAATTTTGAATCAGTTGAGTCTTGCGATAAATATCTTCATCAGTTAACATGAGTCCTTCCAAGCCCACGGGTGACGCCGTGGGTTTTTTATTTCTGTTTTAGTTTTGAACCACCGCCAGTAGACCTTCTACTTCTCTCCTCGGAATACGCCACAATTTTTCCCCTAAGCGCCGTGCTGGAATTTTTCCTTCACGAATCCAGCGGATAATTGTCGATTTCGAAAGGCCAAGCAAAGAAGCAAGATCACCGGTCGAAAGCAACTCAGTCGGAGCAATCTTGGTATCTGTCGTTATGGTTGTTTGTGTTGTTGTCACGAAGATATTTAGAACGTCAAAAACACGAAATGCTTAAAAAGCTGAAAAAAAGCCTCTCTATTGGCTCTTTTCTTTATTCATTTTTTTAATGACTTGAATAAGTTTTATGAATAACAAGGTAGGGACTGCCGCCTTGTTTCCGTTTTGTTTCCGTTTTGTTTCCATTTGCCCATTTTGTAAGTCTTTTATAATCAACAACTTATAACTTTGTTTCCATTGTTTCCACATTTTGCAGGAAGTAGTCTGAAGTAAAGAAGAGATCCTAATTTTTTCTTTTATGACTTTCTTGAAAAAAGTGGAAACAATGGAAACATGGAAACAAATGTTGCAAACAAAGGACTTATCTAGATTGAAATGGAAACAAAATGGAAACAAGTGGAAACAAAGCAAGCCGTAAGGCTGCCGCCCTCTCGCCCGACCCAGAAAAAAAGGCGCGGACGCCGGATACGAGCCCCACTCATGGAGAAGAGCGGACAAGCGGAGAGTCAACTAATAAGCAAATGAAGGTGGAAAGATGGTGTGAGTCAGTCAGCGATCCTGATGGGTAGTCACGGAGAAAGAATCGCCGGTGAATCGCCGCTGACTCGTCATTGATCTGATTCTATACCCGCTGAGGTCGTGTAAGAAAATGCGAACGACGCCGGAACGTTTAATAAAAAAGCGAAGGACCGAAGGGACTGAGCTACTCATAAGCTCAGTTCGCTCCGCTCCTTCGCATTACATCGTTCCTATTTTTCATTGTTATAATTTTTCAATTTCAAAATTTGATAACTTCAAAAAAGCAATCATCAAGGAACGTTTCAGTGAACATGCGACCGAAGCGAAAGCGCTAGTGCGGCTGCTATATATTTTTTGAACATCGAATTAACTTTGATCCTTCAGGCTTCTAGTGCTGCTTCTGCTGCGCCTAGAAGCCTTTTTCTTTGTCCTACTGAACGGTGATATTACCTTGTAGCCTTGGCTGTTGATGCTGTTGCTGTTGGTGCTGGTCGTTTAGTGGCGCCTGACACCATAAACATTTCAATTCCGCCTTCGCCTTCAGCTTCACGGATATGCATCGTACGACCTCTTCGGCAAAGTCAACGACATGAGCGTTCGGTTCGCCTTTCGATAAAAGGAAAAGCAGAAAATCGTCCTGCTGCATTTTTCTGACATTGAATTCATGCTTCGCTAAGAACTGCTGCATACGTACGATGGAGTTTTGTAACGCCTGTTGGCGAGGCCCAACACCGGAATAGTAATCAATTCGTAATACGAACACAACAGGCAAATCTGGGGCAGTGTCTAGTATCTTTATGAATTGAATGGCGGCACCATCTTGGAGGTAGTTTTGCCTCATCGTGCAATACGCACAATCGTCTTCCAAGCCCATCGGAAAGTTATGTTGATCGAAGTCTTCCAAGATTATTTCTGAATCCGTTTCTGTCATTTCGCATAAGATCATGCAACCCTTTCGTTCCAGATCAATTTGCTGATCGCACTTTGACTGCTGGATCGGTTTCGGTTTCTTTCTCTTAATTTTAGTCATCTGATCCTCTTACCTAATAGTGAGAAAACCGTGCCCGTTTACTCTGAAAAAGATTGAGATGTTTTGCCTGAAAGCCTGGCGCGTTTTATTCAAATAATACGGTTCAATACAAGGCAGGGGTCATTTTAAATAATGCGACCGAAGGGAGCCATCATTGAACGGTGATATTGCCTTCTATGTTGGGTTCTTGCTGCTGGAGAAAATGCTGAAGCGCATCATCTTTCCAGCCTCGTCGATGCACAAAGAGGGCGAATGCAGCAGCTTCCCGCAGCAGTTCATCACTCCATTCGTTTTTTTTGCAGACGATGAACAAACGCGGCACCTTCGGCAAGTTCACTTGCGTGGAGAATAGATTATGTTTTTCTAAGAACTGATCCAGTCTTCCGAGCAATGACCGTAACTTCTTCCCAGGTTGATAATCAATTTCAAACGCGCTGAATTGGCTGTTGATGGAGCCGTAACCGAACGTCACGAAGCCCACCTTGGCCTTGCCGGATTCGCTACATTCTTCACAATGACAGGTCAAAGCACCGGCGCATTCAACAATCAGTCCATTTTGCGAAAGAATCTGTTTCGCAATCTTATAACAGGGGTAAGTCTTTGATGAAACGAGCGGGACACCCTCTTCTTCGAGAGAATCTCTCACCTGATGTAGTTCCTGTGCGGTTCCGACTAAGACGACCAAACAATTCTCGATCTTGGCTTCCTTCTGTGATGGCTTGATCTGTTCGGCTGGTGCTGTTGCTGCCTTCTTCATCTTGTTCATTAAAATATTTGCGGCTAATAGATAGTGGCAAAAAACCGTTCATGTTCTCCCAAAAAGATTGAGATCTTTTACCTAGAAGACTGGCCCCAAGGCGGGGGTCATTTAATGAATGCGACCCGAAGGGGAGCTAATAGCTCAGTTCGCTTCGCTCCTTCGCTTCCTTGGCAAAACATCCCTACGTTCGAATTTTGTTAGTCGTGGAATTTGCTGTCTGATCTCATCAGCATACGGGCTTTTCAAGAATGCTTGTTGATCGTCCACGACTTTCATAATAATTTGATCTGCCAAGGCAAAAAGCTCAGGAGCGGGTTCTTTTGAGACGATGAACACAGTCGAATGGCCATCGGTAACTGGCTTAACCGTAAGCGCACGGCTTCGCAAGAATTCTATTAACTTAACCCCAGTATTGAGTTAGGAAAGAGTCGTACCAAGCTGGCAGGAGTAGAGTAAGGTTGCCTGTCCGAACTCCTTCTGCCGAAGGTACGACTCTCCGATGTCCAGCATACTTGATCAACT
>JAABUZ0100007018.1_pt1 | contig 13795 bp, 19 predicted proteins | sample 5562091 | NCBI WGS metagenome assembly JAABUZ01 (sample SAMN12813069, study PRJNA571459) | rock metagenome | isolation source: Antarctica rocks | place: Antarctica: Victoria Land, Linnaeus Terrace sud | collected 2015-12-21 | reverse complement strand
AGTCACCGCCTGGATGCACGCCCGCAACGTTGACCAGACCACCATCGACTGGCGCTTCACTACCGCGGATGCACGCATCAAACTCAAGCGTCTCTACCCGGCAATCCTGCCGTGATGGTCCACTAGGCCCGTCCTAGAACGCGCGTCCCCGCTGCTCGGCGAGCTCGTCGACGCGGGCAGCAGCCTGGACGTTGGGCGGAGCGATCCTCTTGGCCAGCCAGCGCAGCTCGAGCAAGGACGTCCAGTAGTAGAGGCGACCAGTTAGGCGCTCGATCCGTTATGCCGCCACCCGCACCGTGGCGAGCTCGGGCTGCTCCTGCTCGACAGGGATGGGCTCGCCGTCGGCGACCAAGCCGGCAAGGTGGGCGGTGATCGCTTCCCTGGCGCGTTCGAGCGCTTCGCCGCGCGTGTGGCCCTGGGTGAAGCAGCCAGGCAGTGCAGGCACCTCCACGCCATAGCCGCCCGACTCCGGGTCGGGGTGCAGGACAATGGTGTACTGATACTCGGCCATTAGCTCTCTCCCTTCACAGCAGCGCGCGTAGCTCCTCGACCGTCAGGCCGGCTTGCCGAAGGATGGACGTCAGGAGCCACGGCTGCAACGTCTCCCCCGCGTGGACCGGGACGGTGACACGCCCAGGCTTGGTCGGGTGCTTGAGCTGGACGTGGCTGCCGACCCGCGCGTGCTCGTCCCAGCCGTCGCGCTTGAGGGCGCGGAGCATGCGGCCGGCCGTGATGCGTGGCAGCCGCGGGCTCACGCCGTGGGCTCATCGGGCACGTACTCCAAGAGTTCGCCGACGGGGACGTTGAGCGCGCCACACAGCTTGTCGAGTGTCGTCAGGTCGATCCTCTGGGCCGAGCCGTGGTACAGGTGGAACACGGTCGTGTAGCTGAGCCCCGAGAGCCGGGCGAGATCCTGAATGTTCAGCCGCCGCTCGCCCATCACACGACTGACCCGGTTCCTGATGGCCATTCTTGTCATAGCCTACCAGTATAGGCGATAGCATAGATTTACTGCCTAATAGAACCGCAAAACTATTGACAGTGATATAGTAGAAGGTGCAGAATATCGGTAGGTTGAGACGGGGAGACAGACCGATGACGATCACCATTAGCAGCCAGGACCCGCGCAGCATCAAAGCCGTCGAAATCGCCGCCGACGCCGGCCAGTGGCTCAAGTGCCGCACCCGCGACGGCCGCAAGCTGTACGGCGTGCGCTCGCAGACCAATCCCCACGTCTGCTACCTGGTCGATTGCCAGAGCTGCACCTGCCAGGACTTCCAACGCCACCAGGCTCCGTGCAAGCACGGTGCGACGAGAAGTCGCATCTGACGAGAGGAGGTAATCAATCCGCCCGAGCCATCCCACAGGCTCGACCCCGTACCGCCCGTGCGTCCTGGGTAACCGGGGGGTGCGAAGCGGCGGTAAACGTCTCTGCGGCCAACCACAGGTCCGTGAGTAAGGCTAGGGGTAGCAGGGGACGGGTAAGCGAGAGCGAACGTCATGGTAAAGCCACGTTATCAGGGCAAACAGCCAAAGGTGGTTGACAGGCTGTGCCAAAAAGGCACGCGGGTGAGGGCGCCCCAAGTGTGTTCAAGGCGTCTGTGGGACCACAATCCCGCCGTGGCAAAGACGATTCCCAACCCCCTGTGCAACTCGCAGATGCGGAACTCGGTAAGCCCTACGGGGTGAACGATCGCGTTCTAAGCCAGACGTAAGAATGGCCTAATTCCCCGGAGGGTATGGGAGGCGAGAGGAAGCGAATGCCGATGCGTAATGGATCGGATAGGGCCAGACCCACAGGAGATACCCGCCTCGAAAGAGGGCGGACTTCTCGCCGGCTGAAGCGGACGACCGTAGCACAAACCGACGTGACAACCTCGCGCCAGAAGGTAGACCCCATGTCGGGGACCACGGCGCGAGTCCCCTCAGCCGAGACGTGGCTCAGCATTGACTGGGCGACGGCGAACCGAGAGGTACAGCGGCTCCAGCAACGGATCTTCCGCGCCACGCAACGGGAGCAGTGGCGGACGGTTCGCAACCTCCAGAAGCTGCTCCTGCGGAGCGATTCCAATCTCGTCCTCGCCGTCCGTCAGGTGACACAGGTCAATGATGGGCGGAATACGCCGGGGGTGGATGGCCGAACAGCGACGACCTCGCACGAACGCGGTGCGTTGCTGGGCCATCTGCGGCAGACTCGGTTGACCGGCAGTCGTCCGGTCCGGCGGGTCTACATCCCGAAGGCCACAGGCAAGCTGCGGCCGCTGGGCATCCCGACGATTGAGGATCGGGTGCGGCAGGCAGTGGTCAAGACTGCCCTCGAACCAGCCTGGGAAGCACGGTTCGAGGCCGAAAGCTACGGCTTCCGGCCCGGACGAAGCACCCATGACGCCATCCAGCGGCTGTACACCCGATTGCACCGGGGGGCCAGCGGCCGATGGGTTCTGGATGCCGACATCCGAGCGGCCTTCGACACGCTGAGCCATGCGTACATCCTCTCGCGCCTTCAGGGATTTCCTGCGCGGCGCCAGATTGCACGCTGGCTAACCGCCGGCTACCTGGAACAGGGTCGGTTCTTCACGACAGATGCGGGCACCCCCCAAGGGGGGATCGCTTCGCCGCTCTTGGCCAACATCGCGCTGGATGGACTGGGTGAGGTTCTCAACCCACCCCAGTCCACCCAACGCGGCGAGCCGCTGAAACGGCAGCGCCCCCTCTTCGGGTATGTTCGCTACGCCGACGACTTCGTCGTCGCAGCTCCTGAGCGGGAGCATCTGGAGCGGGTCATCCCCGTCATTCGGGTGTGGCTGGCCGAACGTGGTCGGGAGCTGAACGAGGAGAAGACTCGCATCGTCCGGATCGATGCGGGGTTTGACTTCCTCGGCTGCACCCTTCGCCACTTCGATGGGCATCTGCTCATTCGGCCACAGAAGAGCAAGGTCCTCGCGAAGCTCCGAGACATCCGCCGCTGGCTCCATCGTCATCGAGCGGACAAGCCGGAGAACATCGTGCGGAACTTGAACCCGATCATCAATGGCTGGGGTGAGTACTACAGGCACGCGAATAGCTCTGCTGTGTACACGTACTGTGACCACCGTCTCTTCCGCATGCTGTGGACGTGGGCACGACGGCGTCACCCACACAAGACGACGAAGTGGATCAAAGCACGGTACTTCCCGTCTTATGGGAAAGAACAGTGGCGCTGCAACGTCCGCGCGACCGACCGGCAGGGCCGGGACATTCGCGTCCCGATTGCCCATGCGCGGCGCCACGTGCGGCAGCACACGCTTGTGGTGGGGAAGAGCTCCCCGATGGACCCCGCACTGAGCGCCTACTGGTCGAGACGGTGGCAGCTGCAAGGCCGAACCCGCTACGGAAAGGACTTTGCAGACCGAGCCGTCGGGACTCAGCAAGACTGGCAGTGCCTGGTCTGCCACCAGCCGCTCGTGAACGAACCCGCGGACCTCCATCACGTCGTCCGCGTCAGGGATGGCGGGTCGGACAAAGCCACCAACCTGCGCTTCGTCCACGCCGCCTGCCATGACACCCTGCATGCCCGAGAGCGGAACCACGATGAGCGTCTTCAGCGGGAGCCGGATGAGGCGACGAGCCTCACGTCCGGTTCTGGGAGGAGGGAGCGACCGTAAGGCCGTCTCCCTTACTCGCCTACTTGCGGTCCGTCTGCACGTCGAGCTCGTCAAGGCCCACTAGTCCCGCCCGCACCGAAAGGAGGGTCGCGCCGCCTGATCGACGGCCAGAAGCCAGCGCTGGCCAGGTGACTTCAACACCTGGCCAGCCGTTCGCATCGCCCCTTGGGAGAAGACAGATGCTCCAAGAGTCTACCGCCAGCACTGCCGGTTCGGACCAGCAGCCCGGCACCTGCCGCCATTGCGGCGCACCGCTCGTGCGCGTCGTCACCAGCTATCGGCACAACCTGACCGGCGACATGTGCAGCGTCGGCTGGACCGCCGACTACTCCCCGTTCGCGCTGCCGTGCGGCGCCCCGTGCACCCACGACCAGCACCCGCGCTACTGCCTGACCGATCTGGGCCTCGATGCCCTGCGCCGCGCCGAGGCCGAGGCCTGGCTCTTTGGACTGCGCGGCCGTTCCGCACCGTCAGCGCCGGCTGCCTTCGGAGCAGCAGCATGAGCGCTCCCGTCTCGCGTGTCTACATCCTGTGCTTTGTGCGCCCCTACTGGCACGCCAGGCACTACATCGTCTTCGTCGCCGATGGCGACACGCCGCGTCCGCCAGCACCTGGCCGGTCAGGGCAGCCCCCTGGTCGCCGCGGCGGTGGCGGCCGGCATCGGCGTCGCGCTCACGCTCGACGTCCCAGGTGACCGCGGCCTCGAACGCCGCCTGCACAACAGGCATGGCACCCGCGTCTGCCCGCGCTGGGCGCCACGGTGGCCACGCGCGTCAGCTGCGCCTGTTCATCACCACAGGAGCCGCCCACGCGGCGGCTCCGACTCCTCGCCGCCTGGCCTGGGCGGCCTGATGGGCTTCCTCTCCCTCATCGGGACATGCGGCGCCTGTGCCCACCCGTTCCTGTCCAACCCTGAGTACGTGCCGTCCCCGCGTCTGGACGACGGCCAGCAGCTCATCTTCTGTCGCCCGGGCGTCGAAGCGGCCAACTCGGAGCGGGCTTGCCGCGGCCTGCCGCCCATTGTCATTCATCGCCTCGCCTACGAGCCCGCGGAGGCCTAGACCTATGGTCACCACCCATCGCGTGCTCCACTTCGTGCCCGACCAGGGCGTCACGCTGCGCACCGTGGATAACGTCCTCACGGCGCACCAGCAGTTGGTCGGGGGCCTGATCGAGCCTGTCACCCTGCGGGTAGACCCGCGCCGTCACGGCGAGCTCACGCTCGTGGCCAACGAGGAGGGCATGGTCTACGACCTCCCGGTCGGCTGGGCCTGGCCCGGCACCCTGCGCCCGATCTTCGGCAGCTTCTTCGTCGCCCGCAGCCAAGATGATCTCACCGACAGGCGCCGTTTCGTCGACTTGCTGGACACCGACATTCCGCCTATCTGCCGCCTGTTCGGCGTCGAACCGGACGCGCTGCTGCGCGACGAGGAGGCCTAAAGCATGGCCGCCGCCGAGCCGCCTGCCCGCCTTCGCTACCTCGTGTGTAACGCGCTCGGCGAGCCCGTGGCCACGATCCTCGACTCCGGGCACGGCTGGCTGGATATCGAGATCAACCGACCGCCGCGGACAGCGTTCCCAACCGACCACCCGGACCCGAACGCGCCACCGTTTGCCGGTGTGCTGAGCGCCCTGCGCGGCTCGGCACCAGGCTGGGCCGTCGTCAAGCAGACACCTTGCCAGGTGTGCGGTCAGTGGGTTGCCGCTGAGGTCGGGTGCCAGTCGCCCGAGTGGCGGTGCCCGCACTGCGGCGGCGCCGCGGCGGGATAGGAGGAACGACAGTATGACAACAACCGACCGCCTCGCCGCGGCGCTGGATCACCTTGCCGCTGTCGCCCAGCAGCCCGCCGACCCAGGGTCGAGCGGCCAGCTGGCGCCGAACGCCACGGGCATCACCCGGATAACCGTCACGGTCTCTCACCAGGATCCCGACCAGGCCACCGCCGCGCAGTGGCCCGACGATTCTGGTACGGACCAACGGCGCTCCAGCGGGGAGTGGCACGGCCGCGTGAGGCCTGACCGGACCGGTGCCGGGCCGAGGACAGGGGGCGGACTGCTCGCCGCCGCGTCCCGACCTACGGTGCCGGCCCGGCTGTGCCCACACGCCGACGGGCACGAGCTCAAGCTGAGTGCACCGGACGTACTCCGCGGCGAGGTCCGCCAGCAGTGCCCGTGCTGTGACGCCCGTCTCTGGATCGGCGTCCCCGCGGTCGCCGCCCTGCTGCAGGCGGCCGCGCTGGCCGGAGCTAGCCGCGTGCCCGGCCTGGACGTCGCGCTGACGCGCCGCGAGCGCCAGGTGCTCGCCGTTCTGCACCGCGCGCCGACCGCGCTGCGCTCCGAACAACTGGCCGCGCTGGTCTGGTCCGACCCTTACCGCACCCACGACGTCCGGACGGTGCTGCACCGCCTCCGGCGCAAGCTACGCGGTTCGGGCTGGTCCATCCCCACCGCGCCCAGAGGCGGCGGTCTGCGCCTGGTGCGCGGGGACGCCGCCGCGCTGGCAGCGTGAGCAGCACGCACGCTGCCCCGTCCCGGCGGCCTGGACGCGGCCGATCTCGCGCGTGGAGCGCCCCCGCGCCGCACCGATCACCCACATCCGCCACCTGTTCGGCGGCGCGCGGGGCAAGCTGCTGGGCGACCAGGAGATATCGCCATGGCCGCCGGCTCCACACCCCGCCTCGGATCAGGCCCGTTCGACGTGTGCCCGAACTGCCAGCACAGCGACTGTCGTGCAAACCGCGAGCTGATCGCCTCGGTCTGTCGCTGTTGCCACCAGCCGCTTGGCGAGCGCGCACGGTTCTCCTTCGTCCCATGGCATGCCCCCGCATGGCGGGTGCGCACTCAGCCTGGAGCGCTGGGTGGCACACCTGGTGAACCTTGCGAACATCCGGGAGGCTAGTAGACCGTCAGGCATGCTTTGCCGAGTTCCGGACAAGCGTTCCCGCTTTCTCCGACGTGCGGCGATGTCGGCAGTTCTGGCGTGACGGTCCACTAGGCTGTTCCCACGCGACGTCAACCGTCTTACTCCGTAGGTGGAAGCGTAAGGGGTGGCTTCAGTGAGAGGCCAAGCAGCAGTGACCACCTACTCGAGATGGTTACCGCTGATCGTGGGCCTGTTCGGTTACTTCTGCGTCGGCGAGTTGATCCGCACAGATCCGCAAGAGGCTCACGAGCTGGTGCCGGCTCGTGTCCGACAGCGGCGCCAACATCGTGCAATGGATGTCAGCGACCACGTCGTGCGCGCGCGCCAGCGCGCGTGCGCCCGCTGGCGTCAGGAACGTGCGGAGAATACGCCCATGTGTAGCGTGCGGTTGCCGCGTGAGCAATCCCGCCCGCTCCAGGCTGACGACAAGCCCCTGCATCGTCTGCGGTGTGACGAACGCGCGCCGGGCCAAATCGGCGCCGGAGAGTCCGGCGTCCACCTCCAGGGCGCTGAGGACGGCGTACTGGGGGGTGGTCAGCCCGAGTGGGCGTAGCTGGGCGTCCATGGTGAGGCGGAGCCGATGCTGGGCCCGCTTGAGCTGGTAGCCGACGGCGCCCTCGACGGCGCCCTCCTGGACAAACATATCAGCCTCCTGATATAGTATCAACATCCTGATAAATAGGAGCACAGTATGGCACACGCCCTCGGTCCCGACTGCGTCGCCCTCCAGGTTCGCGACCTCGATCAGTCCGCCCGCCTCTACACCGAGCAGCTCGGTCTCCTGCGTGCCCCCAGAGCCCGCCAGAGGCGGTCGTGTTCCAGACGGCGCCCAGCCCGTTCGCCGTCCGCCGGCCCGCACCGGGCGTGGACCTTGACGCCGTCGAGCGGCTCGGCTGGGGGGTCGCCCTGTGGCTGGCCTGCGACGATGCTGATGCCGTGTACCAGGCCCTCGTGGCGCACGGCGCCGCGGTGCTGCAGCCCCCGCAGGACGGGCCCTTCGGCCGCCAGTTCCAGGTGCGGGACCCGGACGGCTACCTGCTGACGATCCACGGTGGGGGTAGCCAGTGAGCGCGGCGCTCACCACACCCAACGCGCCGCGCGGGCAGGTGACGCTCATGCCACACGGCCCGTTCTCACTCGCGGCCAGCACATCCTTCCTCGAAAGCTTTGGCCCCGCCGCGTACCCCGGCGCGGGCGCGGGCCACCTGCACCTGGCGTTCGTGGCCGATGGGGGTGAGGAGCCCGCGGGTGTCTGCGTTCAGCGGGCCGGCCAGGCGGTGGAGGCGTCGGTCTTCGGCGCGGTCCGCCCCGAAGTGGTCTGGGCTCAGCTCGCGCGCATCCTGTCGCTCGACGTGGACGGGAGGGCCTTCCCCGCCGTGGGCGTGCGCGACCCGGTCATCGGGCGCCTCCAGGTGCGATACCCCGGCCTGCGCCCGGTGGCCTTCTTCTCGCCGTACGAGGCCGGCGCCTGGGCCATCCTGAGCCAGCGCCTCCGCATCGCCCAGGCGGCGCGCCTCAAAGCGCACATCACCGAGGTGCACGGGCCAGCGGTGACGATCCACGACGAGACCTGGCGCGCCTTTCCGGGCCCGCGCCGGCTGCTCGCGCTCCCCGAGATCGCAGGCGTCTCCGCACCGAAGATGGAGCGGTTGCGCGCGCTTGCCACCGCCACACTGGAAGGCACGTTGGACGCGGCGCGGCTGCGCGGCATGCCCACTGATGAGGCACTCGCCACGCTCCAGCAGTTGCCCGGAATTGGCCCGTTCTCGGCGGGGCTCATCCTGCTCCGCGGAGCCGGTGCCCTCGACGGGCTGCCCCTGTCCGAGCCCCGGCTGGCCCGCGCCGTCGCACTCGCGTATGACCTCCCCGCACCGCCGGACGCGGAGACGATTATCTCGATGGCCGAGTCGTGGCGGCCGTATCGCACCTGGGCCTGCCTGCTCCTACGGGTCCACCTGGAAGCGGAGACAGCGGGAGATCGGGCGCTATGCCCCGCAACGCGCGACGTAGCTGGCAGCGGTCTTAAGGACACCTGGTGGTCGGGCTGACTACAGACGCAGGCCCAGCCGATCGCAGGGGGCGTCAGTCAGGTCCTGCTCCACACCTAGGTACCGCTCGGTGGTGCGATGGACGCGTGGCCGAGGCTGAGCTGGATCTGCTCCAGCCTGGCCCCTCCTTTTAATGCCAGCTTGGCGAACGTGCGGCGGCAATCGTGCGGCGCCGCGGTGACCAGCGTCATGCGTCCGCCGGCCGTCGATCACCAGGGTGCGCTGATGCTGGGGCCCGACCCGCGACCTCATCTAGCCACCGTTGGGCCTGCCGTGGCGACCGCAGCCGCACCAACCGAAGGTGGCGGTACGGCGGGCTGGCGAGCAGGGCAGGATAGGTCCGCCGGTGTTTCGGGTAACTCTCCATCGCCCAGAGGAACAGCGAATCGCGGGACAGGAACTGGTCGCGCCAGTGTTCGCGGTTGCCATTCCACAGCTCTTCACCTGTCTGCACGCGCACCAGGGTGCGGCGCACCAGACGGGCGAACACGAGAGGAAAGCTGTCATCGAGCCAGATGACGGTGTCGGCACGGCCCCACACCAGGTCGCGGACCTTGCTGTAGTTGCCGTCGGCCACCCAGCGGTCACCAGAGAGGGCGTGGGCCATGCGGTCGCGGAACACGGCGAGGTCAGCCGGGACCCAGTGCGGCTCCCAGTGCAGGGCGTCGAGCTCCACGTGGGTCAGGTCGAGCGCTGCCGCCAGCGCCGCGGCGAACGTCGTTTTGCCGGAGCCGGTCACGCCGACGACGGCGATGCGGCGCGCGGCCGGGGTCACCGCCGGCTGCGCTCCCAGTCGGCGAACAGGGAGGCCAGGGGCGCGAGGTCGGCGCGCCGATGCTCGGCGGTCAGGCAGCGGGCGTGGTAATGCTCGTGGCCGGCGAGCCCGACGTCACTGGCCCAGCGGCTGCCGGTCAGCGACCGGCCGCAGCGGTCGCAGCGGTCGACGGCGCGGAGGCAGGTGGGGCAGGTGCGTCGGTCGGACAGCGGCGGGGCGACAGGGGGCGCGGGGGTCGGATGGGTTGTGATAGGCGCCATTATAGAAAGCTATCCGCGCTTTCCGGGGCACCGTTTCGGGTGATCGCGGGGTGTCATCCTCGTGTCTGCACTGCCACCCGTTGCGCTGTGCTCCTCCGCCCCGCACCCTCATCGTCCCCGGCCGACCCTGGTAGCTTGGCGCCAGCATAAACACACTCGTGCTTGACTACGCTCTGCTCCGGGTCTTCGTCGCTCTCGAACGGTTGCTGCGGCGCGGCGCGGCAGCCACGAGCTTGACGGCGCAGCAGACGGACCAGGGCACCACGCGGCTCACACTTCTGCTACGTGCCGTCTGGGGTGTCGGCAAGCTGAGATGCTAGGGCCTGCCGGATCAGCGCCACCATGTCGTCTATCTTGTCGAGCGAAGTGAATTTCACCTCGACATTTCCGTTACCCCATCGACCGACCGCTGACACGTCTCTGCACAGGCCAAGAGGATCCTCGATATCTGAGAGATCAATGTTCAGGCTGAGGCGGAGGCCCCCCGCCTGAGGCACCACGTCAACGAAGTTCGTCTCGGCTTTGTAGGCGATGTAGAGCTTGAGGACCTCCTCCCTGACAGATGGATGGAGGTTCAGAACACGGGTCCGGAGGTGCTGGAACAGCTCCAGCACATGACCGACCAGGTACGGGTGGTCCACCAGCGTGTATGCCTGCCCACCGACCGTAGCGTGGCTGATTCGGTACTGATCCAGCACAACGCTCGGTAGATAGGCCGCCGGCCAGATCTGGGCGGCCTTCTCAGCGAGTGTATTGCCACGTTTGAGGATCTCTGCCTCGTTCCAGCGGTCCAGACTGGCTAGATCATGGTTGAGTCGCAGGGGGCTATCCGCGAAGCCGCCAGGAATCTTGTTGCGCTTTACGAGGAAAGGCCCATCACTAAGCTCAGGGTTGTAGCCCGTGAGCGTCAAGTTCCCAATGGTGTGGAGGTACTTGCCTTGCACCGCTCCCCACTCCTCGCCAAGTTCCTCCTTCCAGGCACGGGAGAGGTTCGGATTCTGCGGCATGATGTGCTCGATCGTGTACTCCTCAACGTTCACCGGCTCCTTGCGGTCAAAGTTCTCGAGCTTGCGAAGCAGGTAACTACGCCTACTAAGGTTGTAAACGTCTCGCTGGATGAAATGGGCCTTGAATTCCTCGTCCAACGGGAAGCGCCGGTAGGAGTCCTTGAGCAGGAGCGCGGCAGTGACCGACTCGACGTACTTGCCTTTATCAACCTCTTTGGCGAGGGTGGCGAACGTCTTGTTGAGGGTGTTGGTTGGGATGTCACAGATGGCGCGACGGAGGACGTAGCTCTCGATGAGCCGCAGGATGCGAACGAGATCAGTGCGCACCAGCGTGCCGTTCGCTAGGTCGGCGTACGCTTCGAGAATGAATGGATATGCTACATCCACTCTGAGATCATTGATGTCGCGAAGGGCGGCCCGTGTCACGGGGTCCTCCTCGGCCTGGAGCGCGATCTTGACGAAGTAGTCCGCATAACGATGCAATTCCGCGACCAGCTCGACGATGGTGCCCGCCTTAGGGCTTTGGGCATAGGCCTTGAAGGCGGTGTATACCGCCCCGATCCTCGGGATGCTGCCCGTCTTGATCGTGAGAAAATCCCGGACGAACTGGTCGAAGATCCCACTAGCGTCCGCACCGCCGACCGTGAACGCGCGCTCCATCGGCAGCCAGTGGTCAGCGTAGAGCGTGTTTTGCTCGGAGGTAGGTAGGCCCATCAGCACGTAGTTACGGATCAAGTCCGCCTGGGACAGCGCGAGCCCAGTGGAGTTGAGGCTCTCGAAGATCAGTTGTGGGTTGTCGTGCGAACGGTCGAGCGAGATATCCACGAGCAGCAGCTTGGCCACGCCCGCGTAAAGCACGCTTGGCTTGTGGCCGCAGCTACCGATCTGCCTCTCGAAGAACCTGTAGTTCTCGATGATGCGCGGTGAAGCGTCTTTCGGCAGCGGCTTGTTTTCGATGACACAGATCAGAGTTTCGCGGTCGCTCTGAGTCAAGAGCAGCTTGTATCGGTTCGTGCCGTCTTCTCCGTCGTTGGTCAGGTACCGGCTCAGGATTTTGCGGCGGCTGATCTGCGCCTCGTCGCCCTCTGCCTCCAGGGCACGACCAAGTGCGGCCAGCAGAAGCGACAGCGTGGTCAGCCGCTGCTGCCCGTCAATGACGAGGAGTTCGGCGACAGACGATATGTGGTGGATGCCGGCCTCGATGTACACGATGGAGCCGATGAAGTGGCCGACGATCTCGGGACTCGTGGCGGCTCGCTCGATGTCTTCCCAGAGCTGGGCGCACTGGGAAAGCGTCCAGCTGTAGGTGCGCTGGTAGATCGGGATGACGAACTGCTTCGTGCCATCGAGGAACTTCAGCAACTGCGTCTCGCTCGCCTTCATGCCGTTCCCTGCTCGTGCCCCACTGCGGCACGCCACTCCCGCTGGGCACTGCCAGACCGGCCGCAGCCGGCGTCGGGGTGCCCGAAGTGCTGAGCCCTCGTCACGGCCTAACGCGGTGGCAGAGCCCGCGGATCCCGGTTACGGAGAACTTCTTGAAAAGATTCATCATGCATCCGACCTCTCGGCAAGCTGCCAGCGATGGGCAGCTTATCAACCTCTAGCTGCATGGTCGCTCTCCCGTAAGAGTTCAGGCTGATGCCTGAGGGTGTGCTGAGGGGACTACCGGAGCGCAGGGCGCACCGGATAGGCTCCGAGGATGGCGCTGACGCGGGAGGTGGCCGGCACGTTCAGCCATGCGGAGCTGGTCGGGCTGGTGGTGGAGCAGAGCCGGTGGCTGGAGGCGCAGGACGCCGTCCTGGCCGACCTGCGGGCGCTAGTCGCCACGCTCGAGGCGCGCGTACGCGACCTGGAGCAGCAGCTGGCGCAATGGGACCGCGATGATCCGACCAAGCGGATGCCGGGCCTCAAGGCGGCGGCGGGGCCGCGACGGCGCAAGGACGGTCCCCGCAAAAAGCGGCCGCACGGGTTCAGTCGGCGGCGGAGTGCTGGGCCGAGCGCGGTGGTGCGGCACGCGCTGGAGGTCTGCCCGCACTGTGCTACCCCGCTCAGCGGCGGACGGGAGCGGTGGCGCAAGGAGGTGCTGGACCTGCCGCCGCTGAGCCCGGCGCGCATCGTGCACCACGTGTACTGGGAGCGGCGCTGTCCCAACCCAGCCTGCGGGCGGCGGGTGTCGCCCCCCGTGACAGCGCCCGCGGAGCTGGCTGTTGGAGGGCGGCGGCAGCGCCTCGGCGGCGAACTGCTGAGCCGCATCGCGCTGCTACGGGCCGAGCTGCGGCTGCCCGACGCGCTGATCCAGTGGTACCTGGCAGCGGTGCACGGCCTGGAGCTGTCGGTGGGCGCCATCGTGGCGGCGCTGCACCGGGTGGCGGCGGCCGGGGCCGGGACGGTCGCCCAGATCCAGGCGGCGATCCGCGCCAGTCCGCGGGTGTACGCCGATGAGACGGGGCTGCGGCAAGCCGGCACCAACGGCTACCTGGGGAGCGTCAGCACCGAGCGCCAGCGGTTGTTCGTGTACGGACGCCGCACCAAGGAGGTGGTGGACGCGGTGCTCGGCCCCAGCTTTACGGGGGTGCTGAGTACCGACTTCTATGCCGCCTATGATCACTATGACGGCCCGCACCAACGGTGCTGGAGCCACCTGCTCCGGGAGATCCACACCGTGCGCCAGCAGCATCCGGCGGACCAAGGGCTGCGGGCATGGGCGGAGGCGGTGCACGGGGTCTACACGCACGCGTGCCGCCAGCAGAGCGCGCTCCTGTCGGCGTCCCAGCGCCTAGCGGCCCAGCGGGCGTGTGAGGCCGCCCTGCTGGCGGTCTGCCAGCCGGGCGTAGACGCCGACAAGACGGCCGTGCCGCAGGCCGTGCTGTGTCGGCGCGTTCAGAAATACCTGCCCGAGCTGTTCACCTTCGTGGGCGATCCTGCCGTGGACAGTACCAACAACGCCGCCGAGCGCAGCGTGCGCCCCGTGGTGGTGCAGCGCAAGATCAGCGGCGGCACCCGCTCCACCCGCGGCACCCACACTTTCTGCACCCTGGCAACACTGTTCGGCACCTGGCGCGCCCAGAACCTCGATCCCCTGGTCGCTTGCCGTCACCTGCTCCTCGCTCACACCCCCGCATCAGTGTGAACTCTTAC
>JAABUZ0100007016.1_pt1 | contig 13801 bp, 23 predicted proteins | sample 5562091 | NCBI WGS metagenome assembly JAABUZ01 (sample SAMN12813069, study PRJNA571459) | rock metagenome | isolation source: Antarctica rocks | place: Antarctica: Victoria Land, Linnaeus Terrace sud | collected 2015-12-21 | reverse complement strand
CTGCTGCACGAGCTCGGTGACGACGCGCTGCCGCACATCGTCGCGCCGCACCCTGCCGCGCGGCGCGCGCGTTCGGCCGCGGCCTGCCTGACGCTGTCCGGCGCTGCGCCGCGCGGGCGAGCGCGCTGCCCGCTGCCCGCCCCGCAGCGCCTGCGGCACGGAGCGGCACAGCACACGGGGGATGCAGCGCACCCAATACCCTACCCTATCACTGCAGCCCCATGGGGCGCGCCGGATGTCCACCGAAATGTTGGCGTAGCGCGCGATCACGTTGCTGACGCCCGGGTGGACGCCCACCTCGCCCACCGTGCACACCAGGCTCGGGTCCTCCAGCGCCTCGGGCGGCACGTCGTCCAGCGAGTGGTCGCCGCAGCGGCGCTCCAGCCAGACCATGACCTCGGCCGCCGCCGCGAGCGCGTCCCGCCGCGCGGCCATCGTCACCGTTCCCGCGTGGCCCTGCGCCTGACCGCCTGTCAGCGGGCTCGGCTGCCGCGGCGCGGCCGGGGGCGAGGCTGTACACCGGGCCGTGCGCACAGCCTCGCTCACCGCGACCGCGCGAGCGCTAGCGGTGCTGTCGCTGATGCTTCTGTGCCAGCAGTGCAGCACGCGCGGGGCGCCATGCGAGAGCGACAGCATGCTGTCCCGCTCTGACGACCGAGTGTGGTGCCGCTCGCGCAGTCAGCGCCGGGGCCGAGCCACCGCCGGGCGGCCGACCTGCACGCCCTTGAACATGACGGCCAGGCGCGTCTGGCCGGCGATCGCGCGCACGGGCGCGACCGGCACGTCCAGGCCCTCCAGCGTCACGCCCTGCTCGATGTGCACCTCCACGTACCTGCGCGGCGGCCAGCGCCCGCCGTCCAGGCGTGCGTGCGAACGTCACGCGGCGACTTGCTGTTGTGAGATGCAGGGCCTGCCGCCCTCTCTGCACGCCCCCGCCATCTCAGCACGCCCTGCTGCCCTGCCAGGCAGGGCCGAGCGCCGGGCGCGCATGCGGCGGCACGCGCTGCTCCAATGGCTCCCAGGCGCGCCGCGCAACGCCAGCCCCGCGCACGCAGAAGTGTGACTGGCGCGGGCAGCTCGGGTCACGTCAGCAGGTCGCGGGTGACCCCGCCGCGTACCCCTGCACCGCCTCCGGCGCCATGGCCAGGCGCGCGATGGCGTCCGCGCTGCCGTCGTAGCCGTAGCCGTCCGCGCGTAGGATGGCGGACAGGTTGGCGCCGCGCTTGTCCGTGCTGGCCAGCATGCCGTGCTTCAAGAACGTCCCGGCCAGCGCGCGGCTGCCCAGGAACGTGCTCTGCAGCCTGCCGGCGCGCCGCGCCGCGGCTCGCGCGAACGCCACCTCCGCCACGCACTCGGCGCGGTGCTCTGCCAGGGCGCTGCGTGCGGGCAGGGTGCCGCGACGGCGCACCGCACGCCCTCCTCGTCGCTGAAGGCCACCACCTCGACCGGCGCGCGCAGCAGGGAGTGCGCGCGCTCCCCGAGCAGCGCCGTCACGTTGCTGCCCCCTCGCACCGCCGCGTCGACAGCCTCACTGCTGAGCATGCCCGCGTCGCAGGCAGCCTGCGGACAGGTGGCAGCCTCTTGGTCACAACTGATAGAAACAAGACGACATACAAGGCAGAGACGCCTGAGCGCAGACATAGGTGATAACTTTGGGGCCATGCCTGCAGGAGGATGGCCTTGAGCGCGGCCACAGCGACTATGATGCCCAGCGTGCCATCATACTTGCCGGCGTCCGCCACAGTGTCATAGTGCGAGCCCAGCAGCAGTGCGGGAGCGCCAGCGGGGCCCTCGACGCGGCCGTGCACGTTGCCCAGCACGTCGACCCACGTGCGCAGGCCGGCCTCCTGCATCCAGGCTTCCAGCTACGCGCGCGGCGCCCCGCTCGTGAGGACCCACCCTCTGCCTTGCCTTGCACGACAGGCTCCCCACAGCGTGCAGGGCCGCACCAGCGCCGCCGCACGCTTGTGAGCGGGGCTCAGGAACGTCCGGACGAGGCTGCCGGGCGCGTCGCTCACCGCTCCCAGCGCATCCAGGTGCGCGACAGGCTCGTCCAGGAGCAGAGCTCGCAGCGTGCCGCCATCTGTCAAGCCTGCACGCAGTCCATCCGCGTGGCGTGCGCGAGCCCTGCGCAAACTGCAGGCAAGGGCATGCTGGGGCAAGCGGGCTCGACGAGCTCACCTTGCTGCGTGGAGAGTGCTGCTCTTTTCAAGCAAGCAGTGGCAACAATAAGAAGGCACAGCGTTCGTTTGCGGCCGCACAGGAGGCCCAGGCGTGCTGTCATGCTTTGCGCATTGCGTCGGCACTGAAACACGCCCTTGGCGCTGTTGGAAAAAGTGTATTCACAGGCCTGCTAGAGGCAGAATGTGAGATACAGGGGACGACCTAGCAAGAGCTGCTAACGCTGTTGCAGCTGGCTCAGGCGGTCAGCCCCTGCCTGAGCACTCCCACGGTAGAGTACTTACGTCCACTACAAGCCTAGTGTTGAGCAGGACGAAGTGTACGACTCATTCCCTCATAGGTTTTGGGTTAGCTGCCCGCTGCCAAGGGCTTGATGTCTCAAATAATTTGCTGCAATATTGAGGCCTTGAAGGAGCTTGTGACAGGGCTACAGCACAGACCGACTGTGTGTTCACCTGTTTGCTGTACGCTCGTAAATACTCTTTGTTGCACGTGCGCTCCAAGTGGCCCCAGACGTCGCCGCTCTTTGATGTGAGGTGATCAAGATGTGAGGTGCGCTGTATGCTGACAGGCCTCTTCGTGAATAGGCTGCGCACTCTGTACGCGTCATGTTGGCCACAGGCGCGGCCGCTGATACTGCCGTGCCATCCCAGCAGGCGGCGAGGACGGCAGCCTGGGGGCGCGCGGCGATGACCTGGCACGTGGAGATCAAGAAGTGGCATGCCGTGGCGACCTGGACCTGGAACGCCGGCGACGACGTGTGCGGCATCTGCCGCATGCCCTTTGATGGCTGCCCGCCCGACGGCAAGTTCCCGGGCGACGACAGCCCCGTGGTCTGGGGCGTGTGCGGGCACGCGTTCCACCTGCAGTGCATCACCAAGTGGCTCTCCGCCCAGACCGAGCAGCGCTGCCCCTTCTGCCGGCGCGCCTGGGAGTTCAAGGAGCTGGAGCAGGTCGAGGGCGCGGGCGCGGGCGAGGCCATGGCGGAGGACTCGTAGCTGCCAGGGCGTGTGCTTCTTTGTCCGAGCACGCTCAGCCTCACCTGCCTGCCCCTTTCCTGGTCAGTGTTGCAGAGTGGCGCCTGCCCCTTCAGTTTTGTGTGTGGCACCCAGACTGTTGACCAGAAATGCGTGGTTACAGCGTGTGCGGCCAACGAGTGCACGGACAGACCTGCGCTACACCACGCCCTCCTCGACCTGCCACTCCAGGCGCTGGCCCGCCCACATGGGCACAATCGTGGTGTCCCCGTACGGGTACGTGGCCGGCACCTCCCAGGGCTCCTTACGCAGCGTCACAGTGTCGCTGTTGCGCGGCAGCCCGTAAAAGTCCGGCCCGTTGAAGCTGGCAAAGGCCTCGAGCTTGTCCAGCGCGCCCGCCTGCTCGAACGCGTGCGCATAGAGCGGCAGCGCGACCGGCGCGCTGAAGATGCCCGCGCATCCGCAGGCGGCCTCCTGCGCGCCGCGCACGCCGCACGTGGGCCCATGACAGGGCTGCACCAGCCGTGCCGTCTGACGCGCCAGTGACAAGGCCTGGACAGCACGCAAGATGCTCCCCCGTGACCGTTCGAGTGCATGCAACATGCAGAGGCTGCCACTGTGCATGTTCTGCGCTGAAGACCGCATGCGCGACCAGCGTCAGCGAGCGCCAGCGCTGCTGCGGCCAGCCGGCCGGCCCCTCTCCAGCGCGCATGCCGGCGGGCGCGCCCGGCGCGATGAGGCGGCGCGCGCCTTGGCGCCCTTGGCGTGCGGCGCGCTGTCGGTGCCGAGGAAGAAGCGCGCGCAGCCGCTCGTCGCCGCCGCCAGCACGGCCGCGCGGTGCTCCTCGCGCTTCAGCACGGGCAGGCAGAAGGCGTGCGGGCGCAGGCCGCCCTGTGTGGCGCCCCACGCTCAGCCACTCGAGCAGCCCCTATGGAGCAGCAAGCTGCTGCTGCAAGCTGCTGCTGCAAGCTGCTCATGGGCCGGTCGCCGGCGCGGCCGCGCGCGCCTGGAACAGCGCGTTGCGGTTGAGCAGCAGGTGCTGCGGCGTAATGGAGGCCGCCAGCGTGGCGGGCCCGGCAGCCACGAACTCGGCCGCGTCGCGCGTGGTGATGTGCTCCATAACCACGCGCAGCTCCGGCACGCTATCCAAAAGCGGCCGCAGCCGGGTCTCGATGAACACGCGCTCGCGGTCGAAGAAGTCAACCGCCGGATCCGTCACCTCGCCGTGCACGAGCAGCAGCAGGCCCTCCTGCGCGCCGCGCAGGCCCGGCCTCTGCGCGGCCCGCTGCGGCGCCTCCGCCGCGGTCGTCATCCGCAATGTGCGAGGCTGTCGCAGCAGCTGCGACAGGCCACGCTCCACACCAGGACAGGGGCGGGCGGCGCGATCACCTGCCTGCGCGATGGCCCGCAGCGTGGGCAGGCAGCGGCCGATGTCGGTCACGCCGGACTCCGAGTTGGTCGTCGCGCCGGCCGGGTACAGCTTGAACGCGACCACGCCGGCCTCGCGCGCGCGGCGCACCTCGTCCGGCGGCGTGCGGTCGGTCAGGTAGAGCGTCATCAGCGGCTGGAAGCCGCTCGCCGCCGGCAGCGCGCCCAGCACGCGCCGCCTGTACGCCAGCGCCTGCCGCGCGGCGCGGCGCCGGCTGTGCGCGCCGCGGCAGCCGCCCAGTGCTGCGCGTGTCCCGCTGCTGCGCTCTGCGCGCTCACGTCGGGCACGCCGTGGCAGCGCCCGCAGCGGGCGGTGCGTCCAGCGCGCGCCGCTCTCACGCTCGCAGATACAGGCGCCGCCACAGCCATGCGACGGCACCCCGCTTGCAGCTCGCCAGCCCTACCGCGCCTCTTATGTACTCACTCACGTCAGAGGCGCGCCTGGTCGGCGGTGGTGACGGGCGGCTGCAGGTTGGGCATTATGATTGCGCGCCGAAACAGCCGCGCTGACAGCGGCACCACAGCCTGCAGCGCAGGTCCGTCCCGGACGTGCAGGTGCCAGTCGTCGGGGCGGGCGAGCGTCAGGCTCTGTGCGCTGGCCGCGCAGGTGACCGGCCGACAGCCCTGGCGCGGCCAGCTGCTGGGGCGGCCGCGGGCGAGCATGGCAGGGACCCGGCTCAGCATGAGCTTCCGCGCTACTCGGCAGGCTGTCCGAGCCGCACCGTCTCGAGGCGTGCGCCTAGCGCGCTTCACAATGTGTGTTGCATTCCGTGCTGTTTGCCTGCGTGCAGCCTTTGCAAGCCTTGGCACAGCCTCACCAGAGCTCGTGGCCTGGGCTGCAGCCTCTTGAGAGCTTTTAAGCTGAGATATATCGCGGAAATGATGTTGTTATGGCCTTCCATCACTTCCCGGGATGAGATAGGGGTGTGTGCTGGTGCAGCACTGCTGTTGCAGCAGTGCTGTGTGCAGAACTACTTGGTGGATCAGGAATTACCTCCACGAGTGCGTGGTCGCTGTGGGCCGTCCGCTGTGTGCAGGTGCAGGACAGGAAACCAACCTCGTGCTCTTGCTGGTCATGCTACGCCGTTCTTTTGCTGGCACGCCGCTGTTGCCTGGTAGTGACCCAGCCGTGCGCCAGTGTCAGGTGGGCTGCGGTGCACATACCTGTCAACACGCACTGCTTGAGCGAAGCACTGTCAGTATATTGCAAACCAAGGCTAGCTGTGCGAGGGTTGCTTTTTTGAACAAAGAACAACTTATTGTGTTGTGCTTACCCGGGCTGGCTTGGCAAGCGCTGGTGCACCTCGCAACGCTCAAAGTGGGTGGTGGGGCCAGAGCGTGCCTGCGCTGGCGCAGTGCTTCCCTGTTGCCAGGCGCAGCAGGCTGCGCCTGCACCTGCAGCCAGGGCAGCTGGTACGTTTTATGAACTCGCTCTGTTTGTGGAGGGTCTGCACGGTGCAGCAGGTGTTGCGTGTGCTGGTTCTGCTGACGTCTGGTAGGAAGTCCAAAGTGTGAGGCAAGTGATTGCGCGATGCAGCCTCGCTTCGGCTTATTGGGAGAGCGGCTGCGATGGTGCAAGCCGCGTAGGCTGGAGGCCACGGTGCGCATGTTTGCTGAGACACACGTACAATAATTTTTGCAGCTCCTGACCTGCAGTGTTCAAGGCCTAGGTGTGCCTGGCGAAGTGCGAGGCAGGTGGCTGCGCAAAGACGCCCTCCTTCGGATTTCTGGGAGAGCAGCGACGGCGGTGCAAGGCGCACATGCTGGAGGGCATGGTGCGCATGCTGGCTCAGGGCCACGTATCATCACGTATCTCATTTGCACAGGCTGACCCGCAGTGTTCATGTCCTAGGTGAACTTAGTGGCTCCGAGATGCGAGGCAGATGGCTGCGCAAAGCAGCCTTTATTTGGTTTTCTGGGAGAGCAGCCACGACGGTGCAAGGCGCACATGCTGGATGGCATGGTGCGCCTGCTGGCTCAGGGGCACATTTGACTGTTTGGACATGCTGACCCGCAGTGTTCACGTCTTAGGAAAATGTCCAGAGTCCAAAGTGTGAAGCCATTGGCTGCGGAAAGCAGCCCTCGTTCGGCCTCCTGGGAGAGCGGCCACGACGGTGCAAGGCGCACCTGCTGGAGGATATGGTGCGCCTGACGGCTCAATGACACGCGTATTGTGAGTGTGCAGCTGCTGACCTACAGTGCTCATGTCTCAGGTAGATGTAGGGAATGCGAAGTGTGAAGCCATTGGCTGCGGAAAGCAGCCCTCGTTCGGCCTCCTGGGAGGGCGGCCGCGGCGGTGCAAGGCGCACCTGCTGGAGGGCATGGTGCGCATGCTGGCGCAGGGGCATGATACTTGAGTGCAAGCAGCTGCTGACCTGCAGTGTCTGCATTGTAGGTAGACCTAGTGAATCCGAAGTGTGAGGCCATCGGCTGCACAAAGCGGCCCTCGTTCGGTTTTCTGGGAGGGCGGCCGCGGCGGTGCAAGGCGCACCTGCTGGAGGGAATGGTGCGCTGTGTCCCGCATCCTGTTCATAGGGCAGCATTCACACAGCTGGCCAGCCGGTCATCCGGCGCCCCTACATGTGCATGGTTGAGCAGTACTGGAGGGTGTGACGAGCACCACAGTAGCGAGACCATAGGCCGCAGAGGCTCTGCGCCCGACACACACCTACGTACCTTGCGCGGCGCTGCATAGCGGACGGGGCGGAGAATGGGTGTACATAGGTCCTGGCGTTGTCTCCCTGCAGCTAGCTGCCACCACTTTGCCCTGATCTGAGCCTTGTGCACCTGTCAGTGAGGCTTGGGTGGCGTGAGGTGCATTATGGGGGTTGCACCTGTGCTGCACCTGTGGGCCAGCCTGCGCAATGCAGCATGCCCACACGCTGGACCGCGTGCAGGTGGCTGTACGTCAGCTCAGCAGGCGAGGCATGCAAGGCGCATGGCGCACAGCGCGCGGCGCTGCAGAGCAGCCGTAGCAGGGCCTCCAGCCGCAGCCAAGATGTCTCGCCCAGCAGGCACGGCTCTGCAGGCCTGCGTGTGCCAGCGGTGCATTTCTGGTGTGCTCCCAGTGCCGGCGCTGCGTCAGCCTGCTGGCACACAGCCTCAACCCCCTTGCCTTATGCACGGCTCACATGTGGCTTCATATATACCACAACCGGATATCTGCATGACACTCTTTCTCCTCTGGGTCCCTGCATGCGTGATGCCCGGCGCATCCTCTGCGCTCAGCGCACTTCCCCTGCACACGGACCAATGCATGTGCCAGCATCAAGCAGCTGCAGTACTGCCGCTTGACACCCTTCTGTCACATGTGGTGTACTGCACATGCATGCGATAGCTTACACATAGTCTCCATTGTTGTGTCACGGCTCTGCTGTTGCCTGAGGCCGGTCACCTGTTGCGCTGGTCGCACCACACGAATGCACGTCGTATCTCGCTCTCTGGTTTGTACTGTCACATTGCGCATGGCAGCCACTTTCCTTCTAGCGTGGCATTGAAGTACTGGCATGCTCTGCCCATGCTGCGCAGCTGCTCTTGCTATTTTGATGCGTATGCCCTGGGCTCAAGGGCACTGAGATGCCAAGAGCATGTCGAACATACAAGCGACGTGATGTCTGCCCGCGGCAGTGTGCTGGAGCCAGACAGGGCCGCGGCTGTGCACATGGTTGCCATTTGCGCAGCGCTGCGTGGCGCCTGGGATTTTGCACTCTATGCGCTCATCGCCCCCGCTGTGCGAGTGAAATGTGCGCCTGATAGTGCAGTGCATATGCCTCTGGTTCGCTGCAGAGGTGTGCCGCACTCGGCATGCACGAGGTGGCAGCAGCCTTGAGCGCTTTCATTGTCGCATGGCTTTAAGGCTGCCACCTGCGGGGCATGCAGTGTCTTTACTGGCTTCAGTGTCATCAGTGGAAGCTCACCTGCGACAATGCGCTTTCATTTTTGCACCGTAGTGCGTCATCACCCAAGTGCAGAGCTGGCAGAATTCCTGCACCACGCTGTGACTGCCTGCACAGGGCAGCAACTGTACACAGCCGCACCTTGCTTACCCAAATGTCAGTCAGTGCTGCAGCACTAGTCTCTAGAGACCACCTGCTGTATGTTAGCAAGCGCGCATGTGAAGGTGCACAGTCACATGCGCTGCTCTGCATGTGCTGGTACTCGCTAGGTGGGTACCAGCACATCTGGCTTCTGCATCTCTGTCAATGGGGGGAGTTGCGCCGTGCCTACTACATATATTGGCAGACACTGGCACAACGTGCCATAGTGCGGTCACAACGCGTACTGTCCGCTTCATCACAATATGTGATAATGGTGCACAAGCTTGATGCATTGGCACATCCCAAGCCTAAGGCATCCTGCATACAGCGCAGTTTGGACACACACTGCACATGGACAAAAAGCACAACTTGAGGACGCAGCCAGCCAGTTCTGTAATACTACGCAGCATGTGCACGCCTTCTGGCCAGACTGGGGCATAGATGCTGCCCCGCTTGGCAGCCGGCCCACAGCTAGGGTATGCACACTCAGACGGCTGGCGGGCGCTCCATGGGCTCATAGCGCTCGTGCTGCGTGGCCGCGTAGTTGGGCGCATACACCGGCGCGCTGGGCGCGCGGCGCGCCTCGTCCACCGGGCTTGTCAAAAACACCTTGGACGGGTCGCTCGGGTCCACAAACCTGCGCGCGCCACATCCGCTGACCGTCGGCTATGCACCACCACAACCTCGACCTCACGCCACTTGCCGACCGCTCTTCAGCTTCATGCAGGACACATCGCAAGCTTGCATAACCTCCCAGTGCTGGTTGCTGAGATGGCGTCGCTTGGGTCCCTTGCATGCGGTTCAACCTCCGGCACACTGGCGCGCAAGGGCTTGGGAGGTATTGCAAGCATGACAGCCGGGCTGGAGATCTTGTCAATGACGATCCTCTATGCTGTCTTCCCGTCGCGCGATACAGACATATCCACATCGGGAGGGGCGGTGGGCGGACGCGCGCACGCTGTGGCCATCATGGACTGTGTGGCGGCCATGCTAGCGGCCGGGGGCACAAACGTGCCCTGCGGCGCCGCTGCTGCGGCCTGGCTGGCCTCCTGCGGCCGGCGCTGTACATAGCGCCAGTACTCCACAAACCTGCAACCAAGACCCTCCCGTACTCAATTGCGCGCAGCGTGCTGGCACTTTCACACATACTACTCCTGCAGTGCATGGGCAGGCCATCACTCGCACCCAGCTCTTTGCCCTCTTGCAGCACACACGCTAAGACTCAGAGTTAAACCCCACAACCTTCCGGACGGGCGAGCACAGTGCGCAGTGCTGCACCTGAAGTACAGCGGCAAGAACGTGCCGACGCCGCCCTCCTTGAAGTACAGCGCAAACTTGTGCGGAGGCTGGCTGCCGGCGGGCCCGCCGCCCTCCACGGCGGGCCAGCACTCGCCCGCCAGGTTGTTGCACCTGCGCCAGGCAGCCGGGTGGTGGAGGCCAGCATGCGCGCGCAGCCCACACGGTCAGGCTGCACAGCCCAGGCAAGGGGCCGGCGCGCGCACCCGAAGACGGGCTGGTTGAACTTGTCGCCACGCAGGTAGGCCAGCGGCAACTCAAAGGTGTGGAGCCCTGCCGACGCACACGGTCTGTGAAGCAGCCGCAGTGGCACCGGCTGTCCTGGACACAGGAAGTGGCACCAAAAATTCGCTCAGCACATCCATCTCGTGGATGGCGTCAAAACGCACCAGACGCGGCATCTGGCTGGTTTGCAATGAAGACGAGCCGCATGTTTGTCAGATACAAGCTGCCGCGCGCGCTCCACCTGCAAAGCCATGTCGCTGTCAAGGCAACGTCGCTGTTGACGCACAGGAGTCCGGGAAAACTTGCTGTTCTCGTGACTCAAGCGGGTTGCACGCAGAGGACGTTGCTCGCACTTTCCGCTGGCGGTGCGCAGGTCGCTCAGCTTGAGGTCTATGCAGTCGCGCCGCAGCACGATGGACTCCCCCTGGTACGGCGTCGGCGCCAGGGAGTTGTCGAACGTCCGCGTCAGCGGCGGGTTTGCGGCCATCCTGTGCGCGGGCGTGCAGCTCCAGGTCCTGATACGGCTCGCAGCAGTGCACGCTATATCAAGCACTCGCTTAACGTTCTTGTACCTTACTGGTTGGCTTAGTGCGGACCGTGCTTCTGTACTCAGTGAAGGTGCGCTGTAACCCTGAACAAGACCTGATCAACCTCCACACCTTGTGGCTCAGCAACAAGCACTTGTGAGCTCACAGGCGGTCTCCTTCCCTTCCGTCCCCTCCCAAGCCGCCCACCAACATGCAGAGCCTGCGACGCCAGTCCCTGCAGCAGTGCGCGCTGCTGGCGCGGCAGGCCTCGCACTTTTCTGCGTCCTCCACGTGCTCGGCTGCAGGCCCTGCGCCGGCAGCTGTCAGCTCTGTGAACGCGCTCCGCGAGGAGCTGGCGAGCGGTGCGCGCGCACCCACCTTGTGTGAAATGAGCGCGCCACAGCGGCGCCGGACAGGTAACTGACGACCTGTGCGAGTGTGCGCAGGGCCCGGCTTTTCAGACTTCCTGCCGGCGAGCAAGCTGCCAGCAGAGTACTCCGTGTATGCTCCAAACTGGAAGGCACGGCCTGCTTACCTTTCCGCCCTCCCCAGTGCTGCAAGCCTGTGGGCCGCCCGGTTACAGCTGCGCGCGCCATTGCAGGAGAAGGCGCGGAAACCCGACTGGCTGAAGCGCACCGTGCCGGGTGGCGACAAGTACGTCGACATCAAGGCAAAGCTGCGCGAGCTCAAGCTGCACACAGTGTGCGAGGAGGCGCGCTGCCCCAACATCGGCGAGTGCTGGGGCGGCGGCGATGGGCACACCGCAACCGCGACGATCATGCTTATGGGCGACACCTGCACGCGCGGCTGCCGCTTCTGCGCCGTCAAGACGTCGTCAGCGCCGCCGCCGCTTGACCCGGACGAGCCGCACAACGTGTCCAAGGTGCGCACGGCCTTACCAGATAGCATGGTGGTCGAGCTGAGCAAGCAGTGTGTGCCAGTGTCAGGACCCCTCTCCCCCCGCCTGGGGTCAGGAGCTCAGAAGCTGACAGGCCTGCCTAGGCGCATACCGTTCTTTACTGCTGGAATGGCAGGCAGACGTGTGCTGCTCGTGTGAATGTACTGAGCCCTGTTCAGGAGCGCCGAGTCGTCCAGCTTGCCGAGCTGCTCGTGTACGCAAGCACACGCCTGGCGCCCCGGCAGGCCGTGGCGGCGTGGGGGATCGACTATGTGGTGCTGACGAGCGTCGACCGCGACGACCTGCCCGACGGCGGCGCCGCGCACATCGCAGCCACCATCGCAGGCGCGCCTCCCGCTGGCCTGCACCGCCTGCCGAGCGCGGCCAAGCTGCCGGCCATGCCACCCTGCTCCGCACCAAGCAGCATGCCGAGCCGGCGGCGCCACCGCGCAGGGCTGAAGGACGCAACGGGCGGCCGCCTGCTGGTGGAGGCGCTGGTGCCGGACTTTCAGGGGGACGGGGCGGCCGTGCGCACGATCGCCGCCTCGGGGCTGGACGTCTATGCGCACAATGTGGAGACCGTGCGCTCCCCGCCCGGCTCGTGGGTGGCGTTCACCTGCGCGCTCCAGGCTTTGCTTCCACCCTGATCGGTGCAAGCCTGTGGGATGCAGGGGCGCCCTGCTTGCGGCATTGTCGCAAGGCGAGCTTGCGACACATACTTTGGCCCACATGCTCGTTCTGATCCGCTTGTTGAGCGGCGGGGCAGGTGCCGCGGCTGCAGCGCGCCGTGCGCGACCGGCGCGCCAACTGGGAGCAGAGCCTGGCGACGCTGCGCGCGGCCAAGGCCGCCGGCGCGCGCGTGACGAAGACCTCGCTCATGCTTGGCTGCGGCGAGAGCGCCGACGAGGTCGTGGAGGCCATGCGCGAGATCCGAGCGGCCGGTGCGCTGGCTGCATGGGTGCAGTGCACTCCGCGACGTGCCACTGCGCATGACATGCGCATTTGAAGGTGGTGGGAGTATCTTGACACCCTGCGGTGTCGCTCAAAGAAACCCGAGTCTTTTACGTTTCGAGTGGCGCAGCCAGTCGAGCGTCAGAGATGATGTCATTGAGCACCAGGTGCAAAGGTGCCCTGGTGGATGTCTTTGACCATGGGGCCTACTGCGCGCCAAGCGCGACGCTGCTACGCGCAGGCGTGGACGTGGTCACGCTCGGGCAGTACATGCGGCCGACCAAGCGCCACATGGCGGTCGCGGAGTACGTCACGCCGGCCACCTTCGCCGCGCTGGAGGCGTCTGCCAAGGACTTAGGGTTCCTATACGTGGCGGCCGGCCCGCTCGTGCGCTCCTCCTACCGCGCCGGCGAGTACTTCCTCACAAACGTGCTGCGCCAGGGCGCGGGCGCGACGGGCGCCGCCGGCGTGGCGGGCGCCGCGCCCGCGGACGCTCGCGCAGCCGCCGTGGGCGGCCCGTGAGCCCTTTCCGCGGTGCTCATTTTGTTGTGACATTGATTGTAGGCTCTTTTGCAACTTCGATGGCAGCCTCCACTATGACATCGATGGCATGCTCCGGCTCTTGTGCGAGTGAGAGCCAGGGTGGGATGCTACTGCTCCAGCTTCTGTACCGGAGGAGAGGTTGCTGGTTGAACCAAATCTGCCCCGTTCCTTTCTGTTGGAAATGAGCGTTTGTGCAGTACGGCATACATGGCCGTGCGTCAGCAGAGCGTCGGTCGTTTCAGCAAGTTTTATGAGTACTTTTCAAGTGCTCTGACAAGTGCGTCTGCCCTCCGGGCAGAGCGGCATCAGGCCCTTCCATGTAGCTGCGCCAGCACCAGAGTACACACGACTGGACTTATTGTGCATGCATTGCCCAAGCCTACTGGCTGCGCTGGAGCACGAGCAGCGAGCGGTCAAAGCCGCGTGCGGCCTCTCCGACCTCGCGCCGCTCCAGCAGGCGCAGGCCGTGCTCCGCCGCCAGGTAGCCGGGTAGCGCCTCTGGCCGCAGCTGCAAGCTTTCCAGGGGCGGCACCGTCACGCCCTGCGCCCAGGCGCTGTCAACGCCGCGCCAGCATCACAGGCTCCGCCAGGCGCGGCGCCCATGGCAGGGTCGGCAGGCTCAGGCCGAGGCGCACATCACATTTCATCCCTTGTTGCTCGCAGCGCCCTTGCGCTAGCACGAGCAGCCAGGGCTGCGGCCGGTGCTGGGGCGGGGGCGCGCCGCGCGGCGCAGCTTGC
>JAABUZ0100007015.1_pt1 | contig 13804 bp, 15 predicted proteins | sample 5562091 | NCBI WGS metagenome assembly JAABUZ01 (sample SAMN12813069, study PRJNA571459) | rock metagenome | isolation source: Antarctica rocks | place: Antarctica: Victoria Land, Linnaeus Terrace sud | collected 2015-12-21 | reverse complement strand
CGCGTGCAACCCACCGACGCCGCGGCGGCCCGCGCGTTCCTGCCGTACTGGTGCGCGATCCGGGCCGGCTCCGGTCTGATACGCCGCGACATCCTGCACGCCGTTCGACGCCGTGCCGAACGTACGTTGGTGGCGTCGAGCCTACGTTCCCACCGAGAAGAATAGCGCTTCGAGCCACCCGCTATCTAACCCCAGCTGTCGCGTCCATGCTGCTGGAGTCGAAGTACTCCCAAATGCGGTCCATCTTGCCTTCACGAATCGAGGCGATGACACTGGCTTTCGTCTGGACTGCGCCTCGAGGACGCTATCGGCGCCGGCAAGACCGTGTTGTTGCAGATGGCCGCGGCCCATTCCCCGAAGAGACGCGCATACTGGGGGCGTGGGCCCTGCGCAACATGCTGCACGACGATGGCCTGCCGCTGCGGCTGCTGGGTCTGCTTGATCACCAGCTGGGGCAGGTTGAACGGGTCGCTGGCGTCGTAGTACCCGCCCTTGCCGAGCTGGGCCACCCGTTGGAGCAGGCCCACGTTGATCTGGTGCCCAATACCGGTCGTGCTCAGCGTGATGTCGTCGGCGTTCATCTGTTGAACGACGCCGGGGTAGGCGCCGTCCGGTGTTTCACCATTGGTGATCAGGATGACATGCTTGGCTTTGGCGTCGACGCCCCGTAGCCCCTGGTCCGCGAGCTGCAGCACCGACTGCACGCTGTCGTCGCCACCATTGGCCTGCATCTGGCTCACCGCGGCGGTGATGGTGTCCTGGTCCGTGGCCGCGACAGCGTCGCACAACTGACGGTCGGAGTCCAAGCCACACCACGCGCGCGAGCCGTGGCAAGATGGGTCGTGCGCATTCTTGGCATCGACGGCTCGCCACTAGGCAGTGGTCGGACGCTCGCCGCGCTTCACGTCGTGCTGCGCCGCTGAAGAGACGGGTGCGGAGACCGAGGTGCGCTCCCTCGCCGGAGCGGAGAGCGACACGGCGGTGCTGTCGGACGTGATCGCCGCGCTGGCGACGGCCGATGCCGCGGTCGTCGGATCGCCCGTCTACCGCGCCTCGTACGCCGCGCCGCTCAAGCTGCTGCTGGACCGGCTGCCGCGCGGCATGTGGCGTGAAACGGAGGCTCCTTTGCAGGGAAAGGCTGTGGCTGTCGTTCTGACGGGCGCCAGTTGGCATCACTTCCTGGCGGTGAACGAGCTGCGCAACGTGCTGGCGGGGTTCTTCGCGGCGCATGTGGTGCCCCCCGGGCTGTATCTGCCGCGCGAAGGCTTCGTCAGCGACGGCAGCGCCGCGCTAGAGCCGTCGTATGTGGAGCGCGCGTCGCTCCAGGGGCGGGCGCTCGTGGAGCTGGCCACGGCCTTGCGCGCCTCGACGGCGCTGGCCCAGCTCACTCCGCAGGCATAGCCCTTGGCCCGCTCGGCTAGCGCACCACCGGCCACTTGATCGGCGGTGTCCACCCCGTGCCCTCGAGGATGCGCCGACCGGCCTGTTCGACCTCGGCCATGACGGCGTCCTCGTCGATCGTCGTCATGCGGCCGTGCTCCAGGACGACCTGGCCGTCGATGAGCACCGTGTCCACGCTGTGGCCATCGGCGGCGAAGACGAGGTTGGCTACCGGGTTGTAGAGCGGGCGCCACTCGGGGCGGGAGGCGTCGAACAGGACGATGTCGGCCTTCTTGCCCGCCTCGAGCGAACCCAGGTCAGCCTCCTGGAGCGCGCAGCGGGCGCCGTGCAGCGTGGCCATCTCCAGGACCTTCTCGGCGGGCATGGCGTTCATATCGCGCCGGGCGTCGCGGAAGATGATCGCGCTGGAGTACATCGCGCGCACGGCGTCGAGATTGTTGGAGCACGTCTCGGCATCACAGCCAAGGCCGATGGTGGCGCCGCGCTCGACCATCTCCGGGAACTGGCTCACCTGGCTCAGGCCGTAGCCGAACCAGCCGGCGGTCGTGGGGCAGTGGGCGATCTTCACCCCCGTCTGCAGGACGAGCTCGACCTCCTCCTGGTCCAGGTTGACCATGTGCGCCAGCACGACGTTGGGCGCCAGCACGCCGAGGTGGTGGTAGTACTTCACCGGCCGCATGCCCGTGCGCTCGAGGTAGCCTTCCACGTCCGCCATCCACGACGACAGGTGCATCGTCATCCCGGTGTCGTGGCGGTCGGCCAGGTCCTTCAGTCCCTGGAGGAGGGCATCGGACGTCATCGTGTGGCCGATGGGCGAGGTCCAGATGCGCACCCGGTCGTTGTGGGCGCCGTTCAGCTCGCGGATCAAGGCCTCGTTGGCGTCGATGGCCGCCGCGGTTGTCTGGTACAGGTTCTCTGGCTGGCGCGGGATGTCCCAGCTCCAGGTGCCGATGCAGCCGCGAATCCCGACCTTGCCCATCGCCTCGACGACCGCGGCGGTGTGCTTGGTAGTGCCGGCTTCGATGAAGCACGTGGTGCCGGTGCGGATCATTTCGAGGAAGGTGAAGGTGGCGTTAATCGCCTCTTCCTCGGGGCTGGCGGCGGCGTAGAACTGGGTGACCTGCCGCACCCACTGGCCCGGCGGCATGGTATCGGGCAGGACGCCTTTGACTCCCTGCTCGGCGGAGACGTGGACGTGGGTCTGGATGAAGCCGGGCGTGACCACCTTGCCGCGGGCGTCGATGGTGCGCCCCGGCCGATACCTTGGCGCGACATCCTTGCGTCGCCCAACCTCGACGATACGGTTGCCCCGCACGGCGATGGCCCCGTCCCAGAAGATGCGCCGCTCCGAGTCGACAGTTATGACGACCCCGCCTGATACGAGGACATCGACATCGACATCCGTGGCTTGCTGGCTCACGTCTCCTCTGGGCCTCCCGGCATCGTGGGCATCGAGCCGGCGTGTCCGTTCGCCAGACGGCCAGACCGGCGCTCGCGGATGCTACGCTGACGACCATGCAGCGTCAACAGGCTTCACCGTCGGGGGCAACCGCCCGTGAGTGAGCTGAAGGTGCCGGCTGCTCTGGCGAATGGGGCGGCGACGCGGGGGGTGACGCCTGCCAGGATGGCGGCGTTCGCCCAGGCGGGGGACTGCAATCAGCAGATCGTCGCCGCTCTCAAGCGGTCCGGCATCGACCTCGCCTGCAGCCTCCCCGACAAGTGGCTCAGTGGGCTGCTGGAGGCCCTCGACCGCGACGGGTCATTCAGCCACGTGCGTGTGACCCGCGAGGAGGAAGCGCTGGCGATCTGTGGCGGCGCCTATCTGGGCGGCCGGCTCGGCGTCACCATCTGCCAGACCGCTGGCGTGCTGCTCTCCGTGAACACGCTGGCGGCCCACGTGCACCAGCACCACTTTCCGCAGCTCATCCTCTGCGCTCACCGCGGCACCGTCGAGGACAGCTTCTTCTTCCAGATGTACAAGGGTCAGGTCATCAAAGGGGTGCTGGACGCGATCCCTGTCAAGTACGTCGATGTCCTCGAGCCGCAGGACGTCCCCCGCGTGGAGCAGGCGGCGCGTTACACGCTGCTCCAGCGCGCTCCGGTGGTCGTCCTGTTGGGAAAGCGGGTCCTCGTCGGCGTGGACGCTTTCGGCTGACCCGTGCAGCGCCTCCACTGCCTGCACCTGATTCAGGGTCGACTGAACCCGGACGACGTCGTCGTGCTGGGCCTCGGGTCGACCAACCTGGACTGGCTGCGCACCGACTTTGACCATGAGCTGACGTACGCGGCGTCCGACCCGATGGGCGTCGCGCCGTGCCTGGCGCTCGGCCTGGCAATGGCGGTGCCTGAGAAGCGCATCTTTCTGTTCGAAGGCGACGGCGACCTGCTCATGAGCCTGGGCAGCCTGGCGACTATCGCCTCGACCTCTGCCAGAAATCTGCGCATCATTCTGTTCGAGAACGATTGCTACGAGTCGACCGGGATGCAGCCGCTGGCGAATGCGCCGCGCGTGGACTTCGTCCGCGCCGCCGAGGCGGCCGGGATCCCAGCGGTCTTCGCGGCCAGCGGTCTGCTGGAGGTCCCGCGGGCGCTGGTGGGGCTCGAGGCGAGCGACGGGCCCGCCATGCTCGTGCTGCGAGTCGAGACGAACCGGCCGCCGTACCTGCCGCCGCCCCGCTGGTCGCCGGCCGAGGAGCGCGTCCTGTTTATGCGGGCGCTCGAGGCTGCCCGCGCTCGCCCGCGGTCGCCCACTAGCGCGCCTGCTTAAGGGCCGCCAGGACCCGCTCGGACGTGATCGGCAGCGTGGTGATGCGGACGCCGACAGCGTCGTAGAGCGCGTTGGCTACCGCGGCGGCCGTCGGCCCGAGCCCCATCTCGCCGCACCCCTTGGCGCCGAACGGCCCGGTCGGCCCGGCCTCTTCCACCAGGATGACCTCTGTCGGCGGCATCCAACCGGCGGACGGCATGCGGTAGTCGGCCAGCGTCACCGTTTTGGGTGAGCCGGTCTCGGGGTCCAGCGGCACGTCCTCCATGAGCGTGAAGCCGAGTCCCTGCTGGAGCGCGCCTTCGATCTGTCCCTCCACGATGACCGGGTTGATCGCCCGGCCCACGTCGTGCGCGGCGACGAGCTTGACGATCTCGACCACGCCCGTCTCGGTATCGACTTCCACCTGCACGAACTGCGCCCCGAAAGGGGGCTCGTTCGTCTGGGGTGCGACGCCTCGGCCAAGGAACTGCCGACCCTTGAGGTAGACGCCGTGGGCGACTGCCTGGACAGTTGTCGACTTCTCGGCGACGCCCCTGACGCGGATGGCCCCCTGGTCGAGCTCGAGATCGGCAGCATCCACCTCCAGCTCGCTGGCGGCCACGGCCAGCAGCTGCTCGCGGACGTCGGCGGCGGCCGCGCGGCAGGCGTTGCCCGCCATGAAGAGCGTTCGGCTGGCGTGGGCGCCGGCGTCGATAGGGGTGAGGTCCGTGTCGACGGCGCCGATGTGCACCATGTCGAGCGGCACGCCGAGCTCGTCGGCGACGATCTGCACCAGCGCGGTCCGCGCCCCGGTGCCCATGTCGCAGGCGGCGCTGGCGACGGTGGCGGAGCCGTCCTCGTTCATCGTCACCAGGGCAGCGCTCGTGTCGAGCGTCGAGACGAGGCACGCGGTCCCACTGACCCACATGACGCTCGCCATGCCGATGCCGCGCCGCTTCCGCGCGGTCGGGTCCTTCGTCCCCTGGTCGCGCCGCGTGGCCCAGCCGATCGCCGCGCTGCCGCGGTCGAGGCACTCAGGCAGACCACAGCTGGTGATGGGGAGCTGGAGGACGCCGTCGAAGCCGCCCCTACCCACGCTGATGCGGCGGCGCAGCTCGAGCGGGTCGAGCCCCAGCCGCTCCGCCGCGATGTCGATCACCTGCTCGACGGCAAACCAGGCCTGGGGACCGCCGTACCCGCGGAAGCCGCCCGCCGGTGGCGCGTTCGTGTACGCGGTGATGCCCTCGAAGGCGATGTTGAAGCAGGGGTACAGCCGAAAGAAGTGCGCCGTCGTCGCGCCCGTCACGTCGGCGCCCTCGGTCGCGTAGGCGCCCGTGTTGCTGACCACGCGGGCCTTGATGGCCGTCGGGCTACCCTCGCGCGCGAAGCCCATGGTGAGCGTGATGGTCATAGGGTGGCGGCTGGAGTTGCTGACGAACATCTCCTCACGGGTCACGTCGAGGCGGACGGGCCGGCGCGCGGCGCGGCTCAACGCGACGGCGTGTGGCTCGAGGGTGAAGCCGAGCGTGGCGCCGAACGCGCCGCCGATGTACGGGTTGACCACGCGCACGTGGCTCTGCGGCACCCCGAACAGGCTGGCGAGCTTCTGCTTGGTGAGGTGCGGCGTCTGGGTCGGCGACCAGACGCTGACCCGGTCCGTCTCATCCCAGTGCGCAACGCACGCGGTCGGCTCCATCTGCGCCTGCTTCTGGCGTGAGGTGCTGAAAGTCTCCTCCACGACCAGGTCGGCCTGGGCCAGGCCCGCCGCCACGTCGCCGAAGCTGAGCGGCAGGTAGCCGGCCGTGTTGTTCTGGACGTGGTCGTGGACCCGCGGCGCGTCAGGGGCGAGCGCGGCGAGCGCATCCAGGACCACCGGCAGCGGCTCGTACTCGACCTCGATGAGCGCCAGCGCGGCTTCCACGGTGGGCAGGTCGACGGCCGCGACGGCAGCGACCGGCTCGCCGGCGTAGCGGACCGTGTCGTCGAAGAGCACCTGGTCCAGGTTCGGGGGGAACGGCAGCAGGCTGAGCTGGTCGGTCTTGGTGTCGCTGTATTTGGTCTTGGGCGTGTTCTTGTAGGTCAGCACCGCGTGGACGCCCGGCAGGGTCTCGGCGCGGCTGGTGTCGATGCTGATGATACGGGCGTGGGCGTGCGGGCTGCGCAGGAAGCGGGCGCGCAACATGCCGGGCAGGGTGAGATCGCCCGTGTAGCGGGCGGCGCCGGTGACTTTGTCGAGCGCGTCGCGCTTGGGCACGCTGCGTCCGACCGCGCGCAGCGGCATCAGCCGGGTGGCGGCTCCGGTGTCGGCGGGCCGGGGGGTGTCAAGGGCCATGGCTGTCTCTCCCGCTGGTGTGCGCAGCCGCGCCGACTGCCTCCACGATCTTCACGTAGCCAGTGCAGCGGCACAGGTTGCCTTCGAGCGCGTGCTTGATGTCCTCGACCGTCGGTCGCGGCGTGCTGTCCAGCAGAGCTTTGGCGGTCATGATCATCCCGGGAATGCAGAAGCCGCACTGGACGGCGCCGTGGTCGACGAACGCCTGCTGCAGCGGATGTAGGCGCCGGGTCCCGTCCTGGTCTACAGTCGCCAGGCCCTCGATAGTGGCGACTGTCGAGCCATCGGCCTGGACCGCGAGCATGAGGCAGGCGCGCACCGGCTCGTCGTCCACGATCACCGTGCAGCTGCCACAGATGCCGTTGTTGCAGGCGACGTGCGTGCCCGTGAGGCCGAGGTGGTCGCGCAGGAGATCCGCGAGGGTCACGTCTGGCGCGGCCCGGCAGGCGCGGACGGCGCCGTTGACGACGACTGTCACGGCGATCTGATCGGCGGCCATAGCTAGCTCGACCTCCCGGTGGCTCTGGATCGCTGCCGCGCGAGCGCCGCCTCGAGCGCCCGCCGCGTGTAGACGCGGGTCATCTCCCGCTTGTAGGCCGCCGAGTACAGGGCGTCGTCGTCCGGCCGCACCTCCTCCGCCGCCATCCCGCCCGCCAGGTCGAACAGCTGCGCGGTAGCTGGTTGGCCGCGCAGCACGTTGCCTGCCTGTGTGGCCACGATCGGCGTGGGCCCGAGCGCCGTGTACGCCAGCGTCACGTCGCCGCAGCGGCCTTCCGGGTCCACCGCGAGCAGGGCGACCACGCCGACCGTGGCGTAGTCGCCGGGGCGCGTGGCCAGCTCCTCGTACGCCCAGCCGGTGTTTGGCGTGCGCTCCTGCGTGGGGATGCGGACCTCGACGAGGAGCTCGTCGTCGGCGAGCGCCGTCGTGAGTGGGCCGGCGAAGAACGCCCGCGCGGGTATGCGCCGCTCGCCGCGCGGGCCGCGCGCCACCATCTCGGCGCCGAGCGCCACCGCGACTGTCGGGTACTCGGCCGCGGGGTCGGCGTGGGCCATGCTGCCGCCGAAGGTTGCCCGCGACCGGATGGACGGGTAGCCGATCAGCTCGGTCGCGGCGGCGAGCAGCGGGGCGGAGCGCCGCACCGCGCTCGACTGCCCCACCGCCGCGTGGCGGGTGAGCGCGCCGATAGCGAGGGTGCCGCTCTCCTCCTCCTGCCGGATGTAGCTGAGCTCCCCCAGGCGGTTGATGTCGACGACGACAGCCGGCCGCGCCAGCCGCATGTTGATCAGCGGCATGAGGCTCTGACCCCCGGCGAGCACCTTGGCCGCGCTGCCGTACTGGCCCAGCAGCCGGACCGTCTCGGCGACGCTGGAGGGTCGGTAGTAGCTGAAGCTCATGCGAACCGCTCGGTGAGCCACGTGGCAATGATGCGCAGGGTGCGCTCGCGCTCGTCGCCCTTGCCGCTGTGGGGCGACGGGCGAAAGAAGTGGTCGGCGCCGTCGAGCCAGACGAGCTGCTTGTCGGCGCCGGCGGTGTTGTCGTAGATGGGCAGGGTGTCCTTCTGGGGCAGCACCTCGCGATCGCAGCGGGGGGCGACGTGGAGCGTGGGGATGGTGATGCGCCCGGCGCTTTCGACGGCGTCGACCTGGCAGGAGGCACCGGACCAGCTGGAGAGCCAGGCCCGGGGCGTCAGCACGCGGGCGTAGCCGAACTCGGTGTAGTTGTACGTCTCAGGGTTGGTGCTGCGGATCGAGCCGCGGTCGCGGTCGTTCGGGTCGATGCTGAGGTCGACGTAGGCCGGGTCCGCCATGGTGCGCCAGATCGTCATGATGGCCCCGGCGGCGGCGCGCTGGCGGATCTTGAGCTGATCCCGGGCGTCGAGTGTGCCGAAGTCCGGCGAGCCGACGAGCGCCCCCCAGCGGCGCCCCTCCTCGACCGCCTGCTTCGCTATCGCGTCCAGCCGTAGCACCCGGACGCGCTGGCCGGCCCGGTACCGCTCCAAAAACTCTGGCGAGAAGGTCGTCGGCTCGGGCGGTGTCCGGTAGCCGTTGTCGGGGTCGTACATGTCGAGGGCCGGGTCGCAGGAGAGGGGGTCGCTCTCGTCGGTGACGCTGGGGTCTATGCAGTTTTGCAGGAAGCGGCCCGGTCCGGCGTGCGTGGCCAGCTGGATCAGCCCATCCACCTCGGGCATGTCGCACTCGTTCAGGTTGGGCGGATCGCCAGCCGGCGTGGCAGTGACGCGGCTGCCAGAGCTGGCGGCCTGGGCCTGGTAGAAGGTGTACAGGGCGCCACCACCTGAGTTGCCCAGCAGGACGACGTGCTTGTACCCCCGCTCGCGGAACGTCCGCACCGCCGCGGCGACGTCGAGGGCCAGCTTCTCGTGGATCGTCTCGATGTCGTTGTTGAGCCAGCGGGTATTGTGGCCGAACGCGGCGACGCCCGCCTGGACCAGGCCAGGGATGGCGTAGTGGCGCGTGCTGTCTGTGCGGGGATGGATCACCATGACCACCGTGCTCGGCGTCCCCTTCTGGTAGAGCATCCCGCGCGACTCGCCGCCGTCCTGCGCCTTGATCGGGACGAGCTCCGCGCTCACGTCTGGCGGCAGGTTGTCGAAGCTGAAGATGGACAGCACCGACTCCAGGCGCTGCGTCAGCTCAGTGGTCATGCGGCCTCCCTCTTGTTCCTCTTCTTCCTCTAGGTCTCTGGGTCAGGGGTTGCAGAAGGCCAGCACCCGAGCGGGTGCGCCTGTCCCGCCGGCTATAGGGATGGGAGCAACGAGCACGAAGGCCCCGTCCTCGGGCAGCTCCTCGATGTTCGCCAGGTTCTCCAGGATAAACCCCCCCGCGCCGTGCACCACCCGGTGGCAGGGCGACGCCGGTGCCGCGCCGTCGTCGGCGCTCAGCGTATCGACGCCGATGCCGACGACGCCACGCTCGCGGACGAGCAGCCGGGCGGCCGCCTCGGAGATGGCGGGGAAGCGCATGGTGCCACTGCCGTCGTTGCGGTACCGATCCGGGTTGTCCCAGCGCGCACCCCAGCCGCTGCGCACCAGGACGATACTCCCCTCTGGGACGCGCCCGTGCCTGGCCTCCCACGCGGCGACGGCGTCCGGCTCGAGCAGTGGTGGACTATTGTCTGCCCTGGCCACGTTGTCCAGCACGGCGGCCGGCCGGATCAGCACGTCCAGCAGCAGACGGTCGACCGAGACCGGGCTGGCCACGAAGTGGTTCGGGGCATCGACGTGGGTGCCCATGTGCTCGGGCATCTCGAAGATGCCGGCCGCTTTGCCGTCGCGCTCGAAGACGTTGATCGTCTCGTAGCGGAACGGGCCGTACCCCGCGCCGGGCCAGTACGGCATGGCTGGGTGGAGCGGATGCGTCAGGTCGACCAGACGGAGGAGTCGCAGGTCGCGCAGGACGTCAAGCGCCGACGGCACTCGCCGGGGACGGGGACGCCACCGCCAGGGCAGGCGACAGGGACGACGCGGGCACCAGGGCTCCCGGTGAGGGGCAGAACTGGACGCACGGCGCATGCTCTGGCCCGCCGCAGCCGGTGCAGCGGACCTGGTCCACTTGTAGGGCGATCTTCCACTTGGTGGGGACGAAGAACACGGCGGTGTAGGGGCAGACCTCACGGCAGACGGCGCACTCGATGCAATACTCCTTCACCATCACCATGGGCTCGTGCTTGGGGCTGCCTGCCATGATCCCTCCGCGGCGACTTTTTTTCGCTCTTCCGCTCTTCAGCGCTTCGGCTCTTCTGGTGTCGGTCTTTGCTCGAGTCCGGTTAGTCCGGGACGATCTGGGAGGGGAGGACGAAGCCCGGGACCATCTCGGTCGGCGTCTCCACCTGGACCGGCCCGATGCTGTGCCCGTTGGCCGAGGCGACCGGGGCGTCGACGCGGCCGTTCTTGACCGGCAGGAGCAGGTGCTCCTCGCTGACCTCGAGGGCTCTGGCGAAGCTGTCCAGGAAGCGCATGGTGAGCGTGCTCACCATATGGCAGGCCCAGCGCGCTAGGGCCTGCACCTCAGACGTCTGCGCGTACTTCAGGACGACGTACTCGCCAATCTTCATGTGCTCCGTCTCTTCGATCGTCTGCGCACCGAAGGTGCCGGCCACCAGCGGGTTGCCGATGACCTGGCCGGCGCGCTCGAACCACGGGACCAGGGGCGCCTCGCTGGCGAGGTGATTGCCGGCGGCGCGCACGGCGATCGGGTACGTGCCGAGCCGCTGCAAGAAGGTGTGCAGTCCCAGGGCCTCGGGCGAGAACTGGCACCACGGATGGGTGAACAGCTCCTTGCGCGAGTCGACGTAGCCAAGCTGGAGCATGGCATCTTCGTACATCCGCGCATGCTTGTACTCATCGTACATCTGGCGAACCTCGAGGTATTCCACCTCCTGGTACTCGCCCTTGGAGCCGAAGGTGTAGCCCAGGAGCCAGGTGCCGTGCAGAGCGCCGACGGAGCGCTCGAACTGCCAGAACATGCCCATCGTCTTGAAGAGCTGCTCGTCCGTGCAGTCGCGGCGACCGAGCATGGCGAGGATCGGGTCCTTGTCGATGACGTCCCAGACGGGCTGGATGTACGTCTCCTGGAGCTCCTGGAGGAACTTCTTGGACGCCCTGGTATGGCCGATCTCGAACTTGCCCGACTGCTCGTCCAGCTTGCCGCCCGCAGGATCGAGGAAGTATTGCGCCTTAGTGGAGAATCGGCCCATGCGTCCAGCCCTTTCTGTGCCGTGTGCCAGTTACCAGAGACCTTCTTTGCCTGGCTGCCAGAAGCTGTAGGCGAGCGGGTGGACCGCGCCGCAGTTCCGGCAGGTGCGCCGTTCGAGGTCCTCGTTGAACTCGGTGACGGCCGCCGCCTCGGCCTCCCAGTAGCCCGCCATGCCCACGCGGCCGGTGTTGACCTTGCGCTGGTGGAGGAAGGTGTAGCAGGACAGGCAGTACCACTGGAACTTGTCCCAGCGATCCGCGAAGGTGGCCTCGAGGATGACGAAGGCCAGCGCGCCGTTGACCAGCGGGACGGGGATGTAGATCTCCTCGGTGTCGTTGACGTGCCACCAGCCGTAGTCCTGGGTGAGGTGGTGGGCGGCGCCGGCGGGTACGAAGCCGAAGGCCTTGCCTGGCTGGACGATGTCCATGACCTCGGGATGGCCGTGGCGGAGGCCGTACATGACGTTTGGCCGGCCGGCGCCGCCGAGCATGCGGATACCCATGAGGTGGTCCTTGCCGAGGCGGTCGAAAGCGCTGAACTGCCTGGCGGCCCCGTTGCCGAGGAGGTCGAAGTCCACCCAGTTGGCGAGCTTGGGCTGGTCAGTCTTGAACTGCTCGGCGGCCCTGTCGAACTGGTGAATGGCAGACGTCACGGCTCACATCCCCTGGCACACGCCCACCACGGAGCCCCGTGCCTGATGGTCAGACCAAGGCAGTATACAGCTTATCAGCCGTCAGCTATTAGCTGTCAGCCGCGTGCGGATGTGCCCAGCGTTTGTACGCGTCCCGGTACCCTCACCCGGCCTCTCCCAGAGATGCGTGATGCAAGGTCAGCTGAGGGGGGACCAGAGGGCTTCGGCGGGGCGGCCGTGGAGCAGGTTGAGGTAGACCAGGCAGTTGAAGGCGGCCAGCTTGGCGCCCCGCCGGGCCCACAGGCCGCCGACGGTGCAGGCCCGGGGGAAGGCCAAGCCGAAGACAGCTTCGAGGACGCCGTTGACGCGCTCGACGATCTGGCGGCGGCCATTGAAGGAGCGCAGGTCGGCGCGGGTGGCCGCTGGGTGGGCGTGGACGTCGGCCTTGGTAGCCACGGTCTGGCCGTCGGCGACTGCCCAGTGGCGCTGCCAGGCGGCCCCGGCGTAGGGGAGGGCCCCGTACTGGGTGGCGCCTGGCCCGCCAGCGCCGCGCCAGCGCGGCACGGGCACGCCATCGATCACCTCGTACGGATCGGGCGGCAGGCCCCGCGCGGTGGCCGCGCCTGCCCAGCCAGGTGAGCCCGCTACACGTTGTCAACCCCGCAATACACTGTGGTCAGCAGGGTGTCCCGGTCCGGGACCGCTGGCGTACTGGACATACCTCCGCTCTACCACGGCTCGGGCCCCTCCCGGTAGTCCCTCACCCTGCATCACGCATCAGAGGGAGAGGGAGAGTGCCGGCCGTTCCGGCTCTCCCTCTGGGAGAGGCCGGCCGAAGGCCGGGTGAGGGCACCGCGAACCACTACGAAATTCGGGCACACCGCGACGCTAGGGCAGGAGGCGGCCGTATGCTTGTCCCGTTGATAGCTGAAGGCTGATAGCTGATGGCTCGCCCATGAAGATCCTGCCCGTGCGCCGGACGCGCGTCCCCGAGGAGATCATCGAGCAGATCCGTGGCCTGGTGGCCAGCGGCGAGCTCCGCTCCGGCGACCAGCTGCCCGCGGAGCGCGAGCTCGCGGAGCGCTTCCAGGTCAGCCGAGCCTCCATCCGCGAGGCGCTCACCGCGCTCCAGGTCATGGGCTTGCTGGAGCGCTCGCGCAGCGGCGGCGGCCTGTCCGCCCGCGGCAACCACGTCTGGTTCACCATCGCGCCGCTGTCCGCCTTCCTGGCCAACCGCGGCCACCTGACCGAGCAGGTGGAGGTGCGCCGTATGATCGAGCCCGAGATGGGCCGGCTGGCCGCCGAGCGCGCCAGCGCAGCGGACCTGGCGCGCATCGGCGCCTGCCTGGCCGAGATGGAGCACGACATGGCCGCCGGCGGCCTGGGCACCGCCGCGGACGCCGCGTTCCACACGGCCATCGCCACGGCGACGGGCAACGAGCTGCTGATGCGCATCGTCCAGCTCGTCGGCGACGCAATCCGCGAACACCGCGAAGTGTTCCAGACGCGCGACGGGGCGGAGCAGTCGCTGCGGGAGCACCAGGCCATCTTCGCCGCCATCGAGCGGCGCGACGGCGAGTCCGCCTTCAGGCACACGCGCGCCCACATCGACACGGTGCGCCGCCTGATCGACCGCCGCCTGGCCGTCGCCGACTCCCCGCCGACGAACGGCTAGCCGACCGCGGGCGGCTCGGTACGTCCCGGAAGTTCCAGGCTCCATCCGCCCGCTCGTGGTGAGCCTGTCGAACCACGAACCGTGCGCTTCTCCTCCTTCGACAAGCTCAGGATCTGGGGTTTGGACAAACAGGGAGGCCGAGGGCGGTGGGGGCTTCCGGTTGAGGGCGGGAAGTGCCCCGCTGGCAGGATGTTCCACGACCCTGCGGCACTGGCGCCGCTCCGCGACTTTCGCCAGCAGCTGTACGGCACCGTCCTGGGCGGTCGGCAGGATAGCTTGTTCGAACTGAGTGATGCGGTGCTGACA
>JAABUZ0100007014.1_pt1 | contig 13806 bp, 16 predicted proteins | sample 5562091 | NCBI WGS metagenome assembly JAABUZ01 (sample SAMN12813069, study PRJNA571459) | rock metagenome | isolation source: Antarctica rocks | place: Antarctica: Victoria Land, Linnaeus Terrace sud | collected 2015-12-21 | reverse complement strand
GTAGGTGATTCGTTGCGGAACGCCCGGACGTGCGGCCAGGCGGTTAAGAAGTTCGCTGCAACGTCCGGCGCGCAATCTTGCGGCGATGCGCCCGAACGAGCAGCCACGCCGTCACGGCTATGACCAGCAGCCCCAGATCAGTGACACAACCAGTTCGCCGGCGGGCATCGGGATGTTGTTGGTCGCCTGCTCACCGGAAGAGTCCACCGTGGACATGGGCATGAGTAGCGCGGAGCCGCATCCCGCGGTAAGGGTTGCGCGCCTGCCGGTCAGCTCCAGGTGGCCTTGCGGTCGTTGGCGATCGCCCACTGCGCCAGCTCGTGCAGTTCGCCGAGGCGGGTCTGGATGTAGCCGACGCGGCGACCGCAGGCGACCTGGGTCATGCCGCCCTCGGTGCGCGGCAGGCCCGCGCATATCTCTGGGTATGAGCAACCTCCTCGTCCGCGACCCGCTGGGCAAGTTCGCCCCGCAGCATCTGCACGACGCTGGAACCGACGTCCTGGGCGCCGAACCCGGCACCTCGGAGATGGCCGACACCCCCAGCCTGCAAGCGAAGCAGGACGCCGACCTGGCAGCGGTCAAGCGCGTCGCGGGCGCCATCCGTTCGCAGTGGCCTGACTCCGAGCACGCCTTCGCCCGCATCGAAGACGACGGCAGCATCACCATGACCCATGTCTTGGACGCCTTCGAGGGACTGCACGCCGACGAGCAGGACCTTCGCACCCGACTCGGCGACGGCACCGACGTGCACGCCGAGCTGGCCGGCGTCGGCGCCACCGGCGACTGGACGACCAACACCGCCAAACGGATGCTGCACGGCGGCCCGCCGAACCAGAAGACGCTCCGGATCGACCTATACGAGGCGGCCGCGCTGCGCACCGCACCCGAGCAACGCCTGGACCTGGCCCGCGACGATGTCAGCGACCAGGTGCTGGCGCAGTACCCCGACGCCGACAGCTGGGAAGCCGACTTCGAATGGAACCCGGCCGACGAACGCTTCACCGTCGCCGACGAAATCTATGTGAGCGCCGGCAATCGGTACGGCCGGATCAACCTTCGCGGCCAGGACCCGGCACTGCTGGGCGAGTTGACCGAGGCCGCTCACGGCGCGCTCACCGACATCGACGAGGACACCCGCTACTGCGCGCAGATTCCGGGGCCGTACCTGACCGCCGGCGACCACCTGCCCTTCTAACCGGTCGCTGCGGCGACGGCGCAGCGCCCACAGTGTCCGGGAGGACAGCCGCCGACCCGCGCATATCAATAACATCGGCCCGGCACAGGCCCTCTCGATATGAGGCCCGCGATGACCACCAGCACCCGCCCCAACCGGAACGACGACGGCACCTTCGCCAGCGGCGCGCACACCGAAGCAGATCTCGAGCTGGGCGGCGACGACTTCTCTGCGGCGCCCGAGCCGTTTCGCCTCGGTGGCCTGACCGCCGACGAGCACCGTGCCTGGGGCCGCCGGTCCCGACAGAGCTCCATCGACTCCTTCTACCGCAGTGACACCGACGGCTTCGCCACTCAGGCGGCCGGCGACCTGATGTCGTCGCAGCACGCCCGGCAGGCCGAAATCTGCGACGACGGCGACATGATCGAGGTCCGGGCGCTGTTCGACGCCGACGGCAACATGGTGCCGGCGAAGCGCCCGCAGACCCGGTACGGCATGGCTTGGGTGTGCTGGAGTCATACGACCCGAGCAGCGACATCAAGTCCTGGTTCAACGAGTCCGAGGCGGAGAACGACAAGCGACGGATCGCCACCAACGCCAAGAAAGGCTTCTACGTCGGCGTCGTCAAGGCGCCAGGCAACGCCCGGATCGGTGGCGGTGGAACAGGAATGGACGGAATGGCATCCTGCTACGTGCAGACCTACCGCACCGACGGCGGCTTTAACCGCGACGTGGAGATCGTAGACGACGGAGTGCAGGCCGCCGATCCGTCCTGAGTCCATCGCGGCGGCGGCCCACGCATATCAATAGCATGAGCACCCCTTCCCCAATCCGTGTCCAATCCGGCGTTCCCAATGGCGGCCAGTTCGCCCCCTCATCCCGCGGTGAAGCAGACGTGTCGCTGCCACCGGCCGGCGAACCTGCACCCACAGACCCGATAGCGCTGATTGCCTTCCACGACCGGCAACGTGCTGGCGAACAGGCCGAGCTCGACGCATTGTGGAACGCGGGAGGGGAGTACGACGAATACGACTCGGTCAAAGACGGCGCCGCCCAGATGGAGCTGCAGCGATACGCCCAGCTGGCCGCCGCGGTCAGCAATGCGCCAGCCCCGGCACCGGTTGTGGTGACCCAGGTGATCGGCACCGAGCAGGCCATCAAGGACCGCAACGCCCTCGACGTGATTGCCTGCACCCTCGGTCAAAGTAGCGAATGGGATGTCGGCTACGTGGGGGCCATCGCTGACACCATCGGCCGGACCGGCCGCCCCCACCCAGGCAAGCCCGCGCTGACCGACAAAGAGGTGGCCGCCATCGAAGCCGACGACGAAGTAGACATCGACGATGCCTATGCCGAGGCGTACCGGGCGAAGCTGCTCGGCAGCCGCGATCCCGGGCCGGCGAAGATCAAATTCGATGGAGCCGAAACGCGCATCACCGGCAGCTTCGGTGAAGTCATCATCAGCGAGCGCGACGGGGAGCCTGGAACCATCGTCATGGTCGACAGCAGTGCCGCCACCGACGGTCAGCCGCTCGTGGTGATGATCAACGACGACGTCCACGAGATCGCCCCCGAAATCGGCCCCAGCGCAGAGGCCACCGACCCGACCGCCGAGTACGAGTCCGCCACCCAGGCGTACGCCTCCCTGATGGACCGCCCCGATTACGACCCGGCCACCGAGGTAGAGCGTGCCCGAGCTGGGGACCGCTACCGAACGGCGCTCGCCGCCGCCCGAGCAGCAGAAGCCGAGAAGGGAAACTCATGACCGCCAACAACGGCACCGGGTTCAACCCGAACCGTAACGACGATGGAACTTTCGCCAACGGCCAGGTACAGGCCGAATCCACCGAAGCCCTGACCGGTGATGAGGTTGTTCCCACCGACCTCGTCGAGCTGGTGGACTATCTCGAAGCCCAGGCGGCCTCCGAACGAGCGGGCGTCGAAGCCGAGCTGCAGGAGATTGAGGACACCGGCAGCTCCGATGGCCGCGATCACGAACGCATCGTCAGTTGGTTGGCCTCTCGCGATGATGACCGATACAGGCTGCTGGTCGGCGCGATCCGCAGCCAGGACGCTCTCCCGACCACACCGCCCACCTCCCCGCTAGACCAGTCCCCGATGGGTGTCGAAGGTCTCGACGAGCAGATCGACGCGGCGTACTACGAGATGTGGGATGCGAGCAGAAGGGCTCAGACCCTGACCGCCAGGTCGATGGCACGGCAGTTGCTCGCCGCACTGCCAGACGCCGCCTACCTGGACATCGAGCAGGACGACGAGAACCGCGGCCACATGCGACCGGTGTCGGTCCGCAACGCAGCCGGCGAGAAGATTGTCGAGGACGCCGTCGATTGGGAGTCCGAGGAGCCGGGCCGCCCAGATTTGAGCTACATCACCTCCCAGCTGGACGACGACTCCGAATCGTGGAATCAGTTCTGCGTAGACGTGCCGGGCGACGACCCCTTCCGCGACCCGCCTTTCCGGATCGATCTGCGCGCGGCCAGCAAGGCCGGCGAATAGCAGCCAGCAGGCGGACGAGAAATCTCGCCCGCCGCTGCCGCTGCACTACTACTTGTCGCAGGCAATACCGTCGTTATCGCGGTCCAGGCCACTGCGGTAGCCGGGCTGGTTGGACATGAGTGGCGCTGCACCGGCGGACCGCACCTCGTCGCAGTTCTTGTAGTGGACCTCTGACGCAGTGGTCGGCTCCACGGGGACAGCCGATGTGGCGGGCGCGGCTGGCCGATGAGTCAAGGGCGACGGCCTCGGGACGCTCCTGGTAGTGGCGACCGGAGGCTTCGCGGTGGTGCGCTCGACCGTTGTCGCCGGGGCGATAGGTGCTGCCTTGGTAGTAGGTGCTGCCTTGGTAGTCGTGACAGCTGCCGATGTCGTATTGGCGTCCTTCGGCCTGGCAAACGTCGTCGTGGCATCAACCGATTGGGTCTTGACGGACGTGGTTGTGCGTACCAGCGGCGCGACAGCCTTCTGGCAAGTGTTGGGTTCAACGAGCTTGACCACGGATAGGACTATCTCGTCGGCACCGAGCGCTGCGCCCGATGCGGGTACCTGCGATGTGACGATCCAATCCGAGTCCACTACCTGATGCCGACCCTTGCCGGTCGCGTCCTTGGTGGTGAAGTGTTTGGCGCCGACCGTCTGGAGCCGGTTCTGGGCGGACTGCAAATCCATGCAGACCAAATTGGGCATCACGACCGAATTGGCGCCCGGTGCGGAGTTGCTGGTAACAGTATTGGAAACCAGGTCCTCGTCGCTCGAGGCCGGCGAACTCGTCGGACCTGCAGTGGCTCCCGAACTACAGCCGGCGAGGGCGATTCCCAGCGAAGCAGTACCGATCAGCAAGACTCCCAACTTCGTCCTACGAGTTCCGGAGACGCTTCTCTGGCGGCAATCTGCTGCAAGCAATTCGGGTTCCTAATCAGTTGGGCTGAAGGCTGTCTGGACGATTATCGTCAGCGGACACCCATATCTGGGCTGAACCTCGTCCTCGTTCGGAGGCTGACGGGGAACCGAAGCCGCCGGCCGACCCGGGCCGTGGAAGACGTCGGAACACCGTGCATATCCAGGGTAGAGCCGAAAGCAGCCTGGCGATCGGCCCCAACATCCCGCCGTCACTCCCAACGGATCGGAACCCGAATGTCGGATCAGCGAACTGTCATCATCGACACCAGCGTCCTGCTGGCTCATGGGAGGCAGCCGCTGTTCGGCTTTCCCGGTGCCCGGGTCGTACTGCCCCTGGTGGTCCTGGAGGAACTCGAGTCCAAGCGGAACGATCCAGAGCTGGGCCTGACCGCCCGCTCCGCGCTGCGAGCACTGGAGGAACTGCGTACCGAGCCGAACGCCAACCTGCGCAAAGGCGTCGAGGTCGACGACGAGGGCGGCACCGTCCGCATCGAGACCAATCACGTCAGCACCGCGGCACTGCCGGATGCGATGCGCGACAATCCTTCTCACGACACCCGTATCCTCGCCGTCGCGAACGCGCTGAAGACCGAAGGCCTCGACGTCACGGTGTACTCCAAGGATCTGCCGATGCGGATCAAGGCCGACGGCGTGCTGGGCATCCCGGCGCAGGACTATGTCGCTGAAGGCCCGACCAGCACCGGATACACCGGCATCGAACGCATCGAAGTGCCGCAGGAGCTGATCGACCGGCTGCACAAGGACAAGACCGTCCGGAACCCTGGAATCACCGGCGTCCCGGACAACACCGCGCTGGTGCTTTCCAACGGCAACCCCAGCAGCTCCACCATGGCCATCCTGGATCGCAACGGTGCTCGCCTCTCTCTCATCCCGCAGGGCCTAGATGCCTGGGGAGTGTCCGGGAAGTCTCTGGAGCAGCGGGTGGCACTGGCGCACCTGCTCAACGAGGACATCCGTCTGGTGTCCCTCGGCGGTCCCGCCGGCACCGGCAAGACGCTGCTGAGCCTGGCCGCGGCGATTGAGCTCGCGCTGGCGCAGAACAAGTACAAGAAGATCCTGGTGTTCCGCCCGCTGTACGCCGTCGGCGGCCAGGAACTGGGCTTCCTGCCGGGTTCCGAGGCCGAGAAGATGGACCCGTGGGCCGGGGCGATCTACGACGCTCTGGAGTCGATGGGCAGTACCGAATCGGTCAACGAGCTCAAGGCCCGCGACATGCTGAAAATCCTTCCGCTCACGCACATCCGAGGGCGCACGTTGACAGATTCGTTTGTCATCGTCGACGAGGCGCAGTCTCTGGAGGTATCGGTGATCCTCACCGCTCTCACCCGCATCGGGTCCGGTTCCAAAGTCGTCCTGTGCTGGGATGTGGCGCAGCGGGACAACCTGCGGGTCGGTCGGCACGACGGTGTCCACGCCGTCGTGGAGAAGCTGCACGGCCAGGAGCTGTTCGCTCACGTCACGCTCACGAAGTCGGAGCGTTCCCCCGTCGCCTCCATGGTCGCCAGCTTGCTCGACGAGCTCGTCGCCTGAGCCATCACAACGGTAGGTGTGCTCGCCGCCCACGCATATCCCGGGGTATGAGCACACCTGCCGTTGTCCGCGTCACTGCTGGAACTCCCGAAGGTGGTCGGTTCGCGTCCGCCAACCGCCCCGAAGCTGACGTCAGCCTGCCGGCGCCGGCTGCTCAACTGCCGGCGTGGGAGGACCTGGAAGCGCGGCTGGGCGACGCGGTGACCGAATGGGCCACCAATCTGGAGGAGGGTGACCACGAGGTCGAATTCAGCGATCTCATCGGCGACGGCGACGAGGACGCCATGATCGAGGCGTACGGCGAGGGACGCTCGGACTACCTGTACAGTGTGACCTTCCGCGCCCAGGCCGAGGACCGCAACGAAAGCGGCAGCCGCTACCAGCCCACCGAGTACGGCATGGTCGGCCGACTGCAGGTGATGTCGAGCGACCGACAGCTGTTCCGCAGCAGATTCACCCACGAAGACGGACCCGACATCAGCGGGCTGCTCAATCACTGCGTCACCGGGCCTGACGGCGCCACCACGGTGCAGACCCAACATCAGCACGCGTACGGCCAGCTCAAGGAGATCCGCAATCCCAGGACCGGCGAGCTGACCGACGGCCCCGACGGCACCGCAGCCATCCGCTCCTACGACCGCGACAACAACCTCCGCGAGGAGACTCATCTCCGCAACGGCGTCAAGCACGGCTCAAGCATGACCAGCGAGCCTGACGGCTGCACCGTGCTTACCCAGTTCCAGCGCGGCGTGATCGCCGACGGTCCGAACCTGGAACCAGCCATCAAGACCACGCACCCGGACGGTTCGGTGACCCGTGAGCATCGCCCGAAGGGCGTGTGGGCGCGCACTATCGACTACGACAAGGACACCGGCCAGGTCACCTCGCAGAACGTCGCCGACAAGGACACCGGCGGCACCGTCCGCACCAACTTCGACGGTGCCGGCCGCACGGCCGCCATCCGCCTCGACGCGCAAGGCATCAAGCATGACGGCCCGAACGGCGAACCTGCTGTCGAATTCCGCCGGCCAGGCGGCACGGTCTCCTCCCACACCTGGTACACCAACGGGGCCTGGACGCGCACCCGCGACTACAACAGCGCTGGGGAGACGGTCGTCGAGTTCAACAACGGCTGAGCCCGGACCTGACCCGTTGCGCTGGAAGATCGGCGCTCACGTTGAGCGTGGAGGACGCCGTGCACCCCGCGCATATAGAAGCCATGAGCACCCAGAGCATCGTCCGCGTTCCCGCCGGCATCAGCGACGGAACCCGCAAGGGCGGCCAGTTCGCCGCCCACGCGCACGCCGCGGACGACGACGTGGAGCTAACCAGTGAGAGTAGTTCGCTACCGGAGTGGAGTGAGGACGAGCTCGAGGTCGACCTGGCCGACGCGCTGCAGGGCTGGACCTCCAAAATCCGCAGCGGGCAGACGCAGCGCATCACCGCGACCGAGGTGCTGGGCCTGAACGATCAGAAGGCGATGTTCGCCGCGTACGGATCGAACCGCGGCGACTTCCTGAACCGGCTCACTTTCACCGCTACCGCCGAGAACTACACCGCCTTCGCCGGCAATCAGTACGAGCCGGAAGAGGAGTCGCGGCGCGGCAACCTTCGGGTGCACGTCGGCTTCAAGCAGATCGCCGACATCGACTTCGAGGAAGACGGACCGGACATCTACGGCCAGGTGCTCGCCGCGGCACCGGCCGCCTGAACCCCACGCATATCCAAAGACATGAGCACCCCGAAACCTGCGCACCGCCCGGCCGGCACCCCCGACGGCGGCCAGTTCGCGACCACCTCCCGCGCTGAAGACACCGGCGTGGTACTCGACGACGCCGTCACCCCGGCCGAGACCTCCACCTGGGAGAAGCTGAATGCCGCCTACGACGCGCGCAATCAGACCAACGGCGAGATCGAGCGGCTATCCGCGCAGGAGATGGCAGACAACATCCGCGCCCGGTTCTCCACCGCGGTCAGCCTGCACCTAGAGGACTCCGATCAGGGCTCCCACTTCGCGGCGCTGCGCATCACCGACGCGGCGGGCAACACGCTGCACCACATAGGGGATGACGATGGCGATGACGACCAGGACGCGGACGGCGACCTGGACACCCTGGCCTCCAACTTCGACAACGACACTGTCTCCCCGCTGCTGACCAACTACGGCACCCGCCGGGCGCCCGACTACCGGCTGGACCTGGCGGGGCACGGCACCACACGTCCCGAGCTTCCGAAGATGACCAGGTCCGAAGGCATGCAGGCCATGGTGGCGCACATCAATCAGCAGGCGACCCTCGCCGCGCTCAGGGCCGAATTGACCGGCTCGGCTCAGCCGACCTCCAGCAGCGGCGCGCCGTGGACGTCGGCGTCGGTGGCCGACCAGGCACTCCCCCACGTCCCGCTGGCCGACATCCATCCAGGCACTCCGGTGTACGTCGACCATCCCGAGATTCAGGACGGCGCGGTCCGCAACAAGGTCCTCAGTGCCGATGGCGAGACCGTGTTCAACCGCCGCCGCGACGGCGTCTTTCCGAGCGAGCCGTACCAGATGCGGTTCCAGACCAGCCGACCGATCGACGACGACGAGATGCACCAGATGGCCGGCCTGGTGGGCTACGCCTATGCCTCCAAGGTCCGCGGGGAATCCCTCGACGACCCGGTTCGGGATAGCCCGTACTCGTTCGTCGTCTACGCCGACACCACCAAGTCGCGCCGAGACGACCTCGGCCAGGCTCTGGAGGAATTCGAGGCCGAACTGCCGAAGATGGTCCGTGACGGATCGCCGATTCGAACCACCGACCGCACCGGTCCGGCCGGCACTCGCGCGGTGCTGGGTCTGAACGATCCTGGCCTCAGCTTCGAAACCTACTACGACAGCGTCGGCGGGGAGAACGCATGATGCTCGGCTCGGCGACCGACGCCTGCACCACCGTCGATCAGAACACAGGCGACCTGTGCGGTAACCGCTACATGGGCGACAAGCTCCAGGGCATGGCCGCCGGCATGTGGTCCACAATGCCGGAATGGGCCCGGGTCGGACTGTGCGTGATCATCGCGGCACTACTGATCTCGGCGATCATGAGGCTGCTCTCAGCGGTGTTCGCCCGGTCCGTCGGCGTGGTTGTGGTGATCGCCGCGGTGGTGCTGCTGCACAACAAGCTGCCGATGGCCTACGACTGGTTCCGCCACCTGCCGTTCGTCAACGGGACTACGTGACCGACCGATTTAATGGACTTTCCCGAGCGGAAGGCCAGCCAGCCGATGACGACTCGATGACAGCACTCGGCAATAGCCATTGGCTATTGCGAGCAACTGGGCCGTCTCCTCGCGTCTAGTGCGCGCCAGCGGCAACACCTTACCGGCCAGGACCCGACCGTCAGCAGGCCGCTGCAGTCTGACCAGACCGTACGCGACAGCACTTCCCAACTCGGCCTCCGGCCACGTGCTGCCTGAAATGGCCTCTGCTCGATCTGCGTCCAGGCTCAACCTGAACAAACTTTCAACAATCTCGATCTTGCGCCGGGTGGCCCGGAAGACGACCGCAGATACAGGAAGCCGAGTCTTCGGCGGCGGCAGCACGACTTGCGGCGCCATTCGGGTCAGTTCCCGCCACAGCGGGCCCAGACGCCGATGCGTGTTCACGAGGTGGAAGCCGTGCGCGATGACCGACAGCGCCGCCCCCACTGCTACGTAGAAGGACGCCAGATAGGCAAGGGCGAACCCCCATTCGCTCAATAGCTCTTCGGTGCGGTCGGGCAGCACGGTGACTGTGACCCGGATGATGTTGGTAATCGACGCCAGCACCCGCTCGATCGCGCCGGTACTGATCACCAGAAGGCTGACCCGCGGGAGCGCGGTGTCGCCGCGGATCGCGTGCTGCCAGCTCCGCTTCGCAAGCACCCCAGCCCAATAGATGAGGTAGCAGTCGCTGACAACCACCGCCAACATCATGCTGCTCGACTGCAAAACCGCGACGTTGCTCAGGTGCTCATGGTCAACTACTCGGCCCTGAAGGACCGAGCTTGCAACTCTGACTTGTGAGGGTCAGGCCGCGTTCGGCTGGTTGACTGCAGCCACGTATTGGTCTTGGCCTCGCATGCTGATGTTGATGGAGGCGTTGCGGTCGGCTCCCAACGAGAAGCCGCATGCTCGGCAGCAGAACTCGGCCTGGTTGGGCCGGTTCTTCCTGTCGATGTGCCCACAGGCCGAGCACTGCTGGCTGGTGTAGGCGGGGTCCACCTGCACCAGCAGCACACCCTCGCGGGCGGCCTTGTAGGTGAGGAACGATCCCAGTTGGGCGAATGCCCAGCTGGAGTGCGTGGCCCGTTGGGGCTTGCGGAGCCGTACCCGTTGGCGGATCCCCGTCAAATCTTCGACGGCGATACCGCATCCGGTGCGTTTGGCCTCGGCCACGATCGTTTTGGAAATCTGGTGGTTGATGTCTGCGGCGAACCGCGTTTCCTTCCTGGAGCGGACCTTGAGCAGCCGTTTCGCGCTCTTGGTGCCCTTTTTCTGCAGCCTGGTCCGAAGCAGCCGGTTCTTGTGCCGGCGGTCCTTGACCGCCTTGCCGGACCAGTCGTGGTGCTGCCCGGTGGTCGGGTTGTGGGTGACGGCGATGTTCTCGATGCCCAGGTCCACCCCGACGAACCCGGAAGTTGGATCGGCCGGCGCAACATCGGGCAGGTCGATGGTGGCGATCAGGAACCAGTTGCGGCCCCGCCGGATCAGGTCCGACTCACCCTGCCGGTGGGTGGCCAGCAGTTCCAGGTGAGCCGGCAACCCGGTGTAGGCCAGGCCGCGCATCCGCCCGGTGGTCGTCCAGATGGACACCGTGCGGTCCTGGTGTTGCCAGGAAAGGCAGCGGTCGTCGAACGGCTGCGCCGCATCCGGGCGGAACACCACCGGTTTGCCTTCGACCTTGGCCCGTTTCGGGGACCCGACCCTGCCGTAGTTCCCGGCCTGCAGGTTCGCCCGTAACGTCTTGTAAGCGTCGGCGACCTTCTTGATCGCCCGGACTGTCGGCTGGGCCGAGAGCCCGAACTTCAGCTTCGTCTCTGCGTACACGGCGCGTTGGACGTTGAACGCTGACCGGGCCGGGGTCCCATGTATCGTCTCGGCGATCCACGTTGCTGCGGCGTTGCAACTGCGCAGGGTCGCCTCCAGCGCCTGCGCCTGTTCGGGCGTCGGCAGAAGTTTCACCTGCACAACCTGTTTCACAGAAGAATTCTCTCAGTCGGCACCGACAGCGACGGCTGTTAGTGAGCCTCAAACGCCTTGTTTGAGGCGATTCCTCTCGGCCCTGAACGGCCGAGCTTCCTCGCCCACAGCGCGGTGAACCCGGCCTACACCTCCCGCACCTGCTCCGGCTGCCAGGCGATCAAAGAATCGCTGGGCCGGTCGGAACGGGTCTACACCTGCCAGCATTGCGGCCTGGTCGCCGACCGGGACAGCAACGCAGCAATCAACATCTTGCGGGCCGGAAACGCCCTTCGCCAAACCGCACAAGCGGCGTAGCGAGAAGCCCTCCCCATTCATGGGAGGGAGTTTCACCCGGACCCCGCTACGCACCGAGCCTGGGTGATTGACGGTCCAGGCGAGGGTGCAATCGCCGCGCCCTGCAGGAACGCTCTGACCCGAGTCCGGTCCTCCGGGTGCACCGCGGAGATGAACAGCCCGTCCTGCGGCATGTCCAGCCGGACTCGTTCCCAGGGGGTGTTGTTCAGCATGACGCGAAGGTCGCCACTGAGGTCGGCGACGCACACCGGCGCAGGATTGAGCATCAACGCCGCGTCGAGGTACTGCTGCTGGTTGAACTGCTCATCTATGCCCAGGTAGTGCCCATCGACCCGCACCGTGACTCCACGGAACCAGGCAGCTGTGCCGTCCTGGTCAAAGTATGTCCGGCCGGCGAGCCGCAACCGTTGGATGGCACCGGTGTCAGCCCTGGAGATCCGGAACAGGTGGATCTGCAGGTCGGCCAAGCGACCGGTCTGGAACCGTGCCAGTACCTCCATCAGTGCGGGAAATCCGCCCGACTCGGTCAGGCCGAACCATTCCGGAGCCTCCCAGAAGCTCTGCCCGGCGGGCGGCGCCGGGTACCCGTAGACGCGGAACAGGTCTGGAGTCCAGTGAGTGCGCAGTTTTGGTGCGTCCCATTCCCAGGCGCCGATCTCGGGCCGGCGGTCGGCCCGACGCCCTTCCCTCACATAGCAGGCAAGTACCGCATGCACGACCCCCGATGGTCCAAGGATCGGTTCTGACTGCGCCAGGTAGTCGATGCCTGCTTCGGTGAACGCCTTGCTGGTCGGTTCGCCGGTGCTGGCGGTCTGAGCCAGCAACGGCAGCAGGAAACGACGTCCTAGAGTATTGAGCTGGGTACGCGGCGACTGCCCGTTGAACAGTGACTTTCCGATGCCTAGTAGGCGGCCCTGAGCTTCGACCAACACCCATTCCCCGGCGCGATACTGACCCGGTTCGCGGTCCGACTGGCTCATGGTGGCTACTTACCCATCCCGGCGCCACCGTCGACCCCGACGACCGCGCCGGACATGAAGGTGGCTCGTGAGACCCACTCCACCACCTCGGCGATCTCGTCCGGTTCGGCGAAACGGGCCAACGGTATCTGCACCCGCATCGCTTCCCGTCGCGCGTCGGTGAGCGTTGCGGTCATCTCCGTTCGTGTGGGCCCGGGCGCGACCACATTGACGCGAACACCGCGCGAGCCCAGCTCCAGCACCATCGACCAGGCCGGCCTTGGCTGCGGCGTAGTTCACCTGCCCGGGGGCGCCCGCTGCGCCTGCTGCGGAGGATATGAAGACGATGCTGCCGGCCCGGGCTTTCATCATGGCCATCGTTGCGCGGCGAGCCACCCTGAAGGCACCTGACAGGTTGGTGTCCAGTGTCAGGTCCCAGTCGGAGTCGTCCATTCTGACCAGCAGCTTGTCCGCGGTCACCGCTGCGTTGTAGACCACGACCTCTGGCTTCCCAAGCTCCGTCTCTACCTGGGTAAACGCGGCTTTGACAGACTCGGTGTGACGGACATCGCAAATGACAGGCAGTACCTCGGTCACGTCGTCGGGCTGGCTCAGTCCGCCACCCCGGTGGGTACCGGCCACCGTGTCCCCGGCCCGCGCATAGCGAGCAGCGATGGCCGCCCCGATTCCGCGGGAAGCGCCTACAACCAGTACGACAGCCAATGTCTTTGCCCTCACGATCGTGTGCCAACACTTTCGGTCTACAGTCCGCGCACTGTTTGCGTTCAAACGGTGACCGTGCGCGAACGATACCCGCCGAAATCGTGGAAGCCGGCTGACCGCAAGGCCCGAACTGTCGCATTGCCACTTCCTAGCTACCGACTGTTGCCTGGTCCTTTGGCGACGAGGGCGCCTGCGCCCACCCGCTCACTTCCCACGCTGTCCAGGTTGGCGACGATAATTGCAGTTATGGTCATTGGGCGCTGCCGTCTCAGCGCCTGCCCATACCTGCCCGGCGAGTGGCGTGAGCGCCCTAACCGCGCGACTGCGGAAACTGTACTGTGCTGTGCTGTGCTGTGCTGTGCTGTGCTGTGCTGTGCTGTGCTGTGCTGTGCTGTGCTGTGCTGTGCTGTGCTGTGCTGTGCTGTGCTGTGCTGTGCTGTGCTGTGCTGTGCTGTGCTGTGCTGTGCT
>JAABUZ0100007012.1_pt1 | contig 13809 bp, 11 predicted proteins | sample 5562091 | NCBI WGS metagenome assembly JAABUZ01 (sample SAMN12813069, study PRJNA571459) | rock metagenome | isolation source: Antarctica rocks | place: Antarctica: Victoria Land, Linnaeus Terrace sud | collected 2015-12-21 | reverse complement strand
TGATCCTCAGGCAATTTGAATGTGCGTTGAAAGTGCCTGTTGAAGGGCTTCGGACAATATTGATGGGGCAAGAACGGTCAATGGTACGAATGTCAAACTGTCCGATAGTTGTGTGGCCTGATTTAGCGGAGAGATTGGGCCTCGAACCTGAAGACTTCCTTAATTCGTGCGTCAGGGAAAATTCAGGAAAACTTAAGGTTTGGAGGTTCTTCATTCGCAATATAAAGGGAGGGTGATGGCGTGCAAATTTTGGTCATAGAAGACGAGCCGAAGGTCGGTAAGGCTTTGGAAGAGGGTCTACAGGCCGAAGGCTATGAAGTGCAGCTTGCGAAAACAGGTGAGGATGGATTCTTCCTTGCCAGCTCTTTGTCGTTCGACCTAATCGTCTTGGATGTAATGTTGCCCGGAAGAGATGGAATTGAAGTGCTCACCGCACTGCGAAAGCAAGGGCTACGAACGCCGGTTCTCCTACTTACGGCCAAGGACACGATTGAAGACCGGGTATCCGGTCTGGATTCGGGCGCGGACGACTATTTAGTAAAGCCATTTGCATTTCCGGAACTGAGCGCGCGTATACGGGCTCTGCTGCGCCGTGGCAAGCCTGAGCCGGTATCGCCATTGAAAGTCGAAACACTCGAAATAGACCTAGGTACTCGAACGGTCACAAGAGAGGGGCGCCGCATTGAGTTGACGGCACGTGAGTATGAATTATTAGAGTTTTTGACGAAAAATAAGGGCCGTGTGGTTTCTCGCGAGATGCTTGCACATGATGTTTGGAAGGAGAGCGCACGGGCGACGCCTCTCGACAACGTCATCGATGTGCACGTGGCCCGATTGCGGCGGAAAATAGACGATCCATTTGAACGCAAGCTGCTGCACACCGTTCGGGGTGTCGGATTCTTCCTTGGGGAGGCTAGCTCTTGAATCTCCCTTCTAGCTCCAACTTACGGACTCGTCTAACCCTGATTTACGTTGCGCTGCTCGCGACGGTCCTGACGCTTTACGTTGCCGGGACATCCGCTTACCTCTTGCACAATGTCCGCGAACAGCTGGACCTGGCGATTGACCGTGACCTGGAGACGGCCGAAGGGATCATCGCGGTCACTCCGGACGGCCGCGTTTACCTTAGGTCCGCAGAAGCAGAACCTGGCGAGGACGTGATGCAGGCGACCTCGTTGCTTGAGGTCTGGTCGCAATCCGGCCAATTGCTTTACCGAAGCGCACAGCTAAAAGCGCAGGTGCTTGGTCCTGCTCCCGGGCGCACAGAGGGCGAGAACGGCTATTCGGAACGGTCTTCCCGGCTCGCCGATGGCACGAGAGTTCGGATTGCCACCCGGGTGCACCAAGTTGAAGACCGCCGAGTGATCGTCCGATTGGCTCTTAACGAGGAGCATCTCTGGCGGGACTTCTACAAAATTGTTTCCGTACTCGCCTTCGGCTTGCCGATCGCTTTGCTCGTGGTGGGCCTTACTGGATATTTCATAGCTGGCCGGGCGTTGCGCCCAGTTCATATGATGGCCGAAAGAGCGAAGCAGATCAGTGCGGAAAGCCTAAACGAACGACTTCTGATCACGAACCCGGATGATGAGCTGGGGCATTTGGGTCAGGCATTCAACGACACCCTATCTAGATTGGAGCGCTCTTTCGAACAGCTTCGCCGGTTTACCGCGGATGCATCTCACGAATTGCGTACACCCCTGACTGCCATCAGGAGCGTCGGCGAGGTGGCATTACAAAAGCCCGGGAGTGCTGACCATTTGCGGGACGTTATCGGGAGCATGCTGGAGGAGTCGAACCGCTTAACGCACTTGGTTGACAACCTTCTGACCATGTCGCGAGCGGATGCGGGCCGCATCCCGCTGCAACAAACAGAAGTACCTATCCTCGATCTTGTAAAAGAATCAGCGAGTCTCCTCGATGTGCTGGCGGAAGAAAAGACCCAGAAGCTGCAGGTCGAGGGCGACCGTTTGTTGACCGTTTTGGGTGATCCTTCGATACTTCGCCAGGCTTTCGTGAACCTGATCGACAACGCAGTAAAGTACTCGCCCATTCGCGGAACCGTTCACATCCGGGTTTTCTCAAGGAAGGGAGAAGTATGTGTTGAGGTGCAAGATAATGGCCCGGGTATTCCGGCCGAGCACAGATCCCGAGTTTTCGACCGCTTTTACCGGGTGGATAAAGCTCGAACCCGCGAAGAGGGGGGCACCGGCCTGGGCTTGTCTATCGCGGCCTGGGCGGCCGAGATGCATGGGGGCTCGATCGAGTTGGAATGCGAGCCTCCGCCGGGGTGCACGTTCCGGGTTCGCCTGCCTGATCACACATGAAGGAGAACTACTGAATGGGAATGCCAAATGGAACGCAAATACTGATTCAAAGGAAAAAGACCATGACAATCAAAACGCTTAACTTTGCACGTCTGATCGCAATATTCGGGCTCTGCGCAGCCACGTTCACAACCAGAGGCTCGGCCCAGGAGATCCCGACCGATTACCAGGAGGTTCTGAAAACACTCGACAAAAAAGGAGACTACAAAGGAACTGTTCTCAAGCTGAACATTCCAAGAAATGACTTGAAAGTTGCAATCGATGGAATCGCAACACCTACTCCCTTCGGCTTCGGCGGGTGGCTCGCTATGACCAAAGGCAGTGGCGGTAATGACGTCATGATGGGGGATCTGGTGCTGCTTGAAGATGAAGTGAACCCAGTGATGTCCGCACTTTTGGACAATGGCCTCGAAGTCACTGCCCTTCATAACCACTTCTTCTTCGAAAACCCTCGCATCTTTTACATGCACGTGCATGGTCATGGCAAGGCATCTGATCTTGCCAGGAAAGCCAAACCGGCTGTCGATCTGATCGGGCATGGTTCACCAGCCCACGAAGCTGCGCCGGTGAGCGGGAAGTCTACGGTGACGGGAGGGAAGATGGACACAGCGAAGATCGCCCAAATTGTTGGACAGGAAGGGGAGCAGACTGGCCAGGTGTACAAGATAACGGTGGGGCGCGATGACCTGAACATCCAAGAGATGGGAGCGAAGATCAACGCCCGCATGGGTCTCAATACCTGGGCTGCTTTCTTCGGCACTGATGCGAACGCTGAGATTGCGGGCGACGTGGCGATGCTGGAGCGGGAAATCAACCCGGTTCTGAAAGCGTTGCGAGCGAATGGCCTCAACGTCGTGGCAATTCACAATCATATGACCGGCGGCCAGACGCCCATTTACTTCCTTCATTATTGGGGTACTGGGCCGGCGGAAAAGCTTGCGACTGGTTTCAAGGCTGCGCTGAATCAACTTGGTAAAACCCCGGCTAAGATGTCGATGGCTCACTAATACCGGCAGCAAAGGTACAAGCTCCATGGAACCGCTAAACCCGGCGTCTCAGCTTTTGTCTAACGGAATAACGGCAGAGGATAAATGAGAACGCGAACCGCCGTACTCCTTGTGTCTTCGTGCATTGCTATGTGGGCACAGCAGACGACCCTCACGGTCAATGATGCCGTACAGCAGGCCGTGGCAAAATATCCTGCGGTTCGTAGTTCCTTGGAGGAGGTAGCGGCCGCAGCAGCCGGAATCAATCTTGCCCGTACGAGTTATCTCCCCCGAGCGGACTTTCTCGGTCAGGTAAACCGGGCCACCCATAACAATGTATTCGGCCTGCTTCTTCCACAGTCGGTGATCCCAACGATATCAGGACCCGTGCTAGGGACGAACTCACTCAACAATGTTTGGGGTACGGCAACCGGCGCACTGGTCTCTTGGGAACCCTTCGACTTCGGTTTACGGGCGGCGAACGTTGGAGCTGCGAGGGCCAGCCACAATCGCGCCGTTGCAGAAGTCGGCGTGACAAAACTGCAGGTAGCTATTGCAGCTGCCGATACATTTCTGACGATTCAGGCCGCGCAACAGACCGTTTTAGCTGCGCAGGCAGGAGTCGAGCGGGCTACTACCTTGAACAAAGTCATTGAAACATTGGTGACAAACGAGCTTCGGCCCGGCGCTGACGCCTCACGAACTAAGGCGGAACTGGCGCTTGCTCAAACCCAATTGATTCGAGCGGAACAGGCAGTAGATGTTGGACGTGCGGCACTGGCTCAATTTCTCGGCATTGCACCAGTAGGCATTTCGTTTGAGCCAGGTCCATTGCTGCAGATGCCTCCCCAGGACGAGCCTGTTACAACCTCAACGGCCCAACATCCGCTTGCTGCGGTCCAAAGCGCTGCGATCAAGGAAGTGAAAGCTCGTGAACGGATTCTCGATCGGTCTTACTATCCGCGGTTCAACCTGCAGGGTGCCGGCTATGCGCGAGGAACTGGGGTTCAGTCGGATGGAAGTACGGGTGGTCCACTGAGCGGCCTGGGTCCCAACACTCAGAATTGGGCTCTCGGCTTCAGTGTGTCGTTTGCGGCTTTCGATCTCTTCTCACTCCGTGAAAAGAAGTCCATTGAGGCTGCGAATGAACGGGCTCAGTCGGCGCGCTATAGCCAGGTAATTCAGGATTTGCAGGCTGACGTGGAGAAGGCTAGGGCAGTTCTCAACGGGTCGCGCCGGGTTGCTCAAAACACGCCAATTCAGCTGGAAGCCGCGCGGGCCGCGGAACAGCAAGCCACGGCCCGATATAAGGCGGGTCTCGCCAGTATTGTAGAGGTCGCGGAAGCGCAGCGTCTTCTCACCCAATCGCAGATCGATGACTCTTTGGCGCGCCTGGGCGTGTGGCGGGCACTGCTCGGGGTCGGGGCAGCACAAGGCGATTTGACGGGCTTTTTGACGCAGGCAAGTAAATAGGAGTCTTTAGAACATGTGGCTGGTCATCGCAGCGTTACGGCGTCCCATCTCGATCATTGTGGCTCTTGTCGCAATCTCCCTGTGTGCGTCCCTGGCAGTGAAACGAATGCGCGTGGACATCTTCCCGAACCTGGGGGCTCCGGCTATTTTTGTCGCTCAACCTTACGGTGGTTTGGATCCACAGCAGATGGAAGGGTTTCTGACTTATTACTTCGAATACCACTTCCTTTACATCACCGGGATCGAACACGTGGAAAGCAAAAACATCCAGGGAGCTTCACTCATGAAGCTGGTATTCCATCCCGGAACCGATATGAGCCAGGCGATGGCGCAAGTCGTCGGGTACGTGAACCGTGCGCGCGCGTTTATGCCCCCGGGCACGGTCCCGCCGTTTATTGTCCGGTATGACGCGGGAAGCGTTCCTGTCGGTCAGTTGATTTTTACCAGCCCCACTCGCAGCGTCGGTGACATGCAGAATATCGCCTTGAATCAAGTGCGGCCGGTGTTTGCGGTTTTGGAAGGCGTATCCGCGCCGCCTCCGTTTGGCGGCAACCAGCGGACGATCGTAGTCAACCTAAATCCGGACAAGCTCAATGCGTATAACGTTTCACCGGAAGAAGCAATTGCGGCAGTAAATAAGGGAAGCATCATCATGCCCTCAGGCACGGTGGGCACGGGTGATTTAACTCGCATCGCCTCGTCAAACGCGGTCTTGGGCGGAAAGCTGGATGAGTTGCTTGACACGCCCATCCGCCCAGGGAGCGGCACTGCCGTTTACTTACGGGACATTGCCACTATCGAGAGCGGTACCGACATCGTGGTCGGGTACGCTCACGTCGATGGCAAGCGAACGGTTTACATCCCAGTAACCAAACGCGCAGACGCTTCTACACTAGACGTGATTAAACGAGTCCGCAACGCGCTGCCGAGCATGAAGGCCGTGGCGCCACCCGATGTCGAGATCCGCCTCGAGTTCGACCAATCCAAGTTTGTCGTCAACGCGATTCGCAATCTGATCACGGAAGGTGCGTTGGGCGCGATACTGACCGGCCTCATGGTGCTTTTGTTTTTGCGGGATTGGCGCAGCTCGCTCATTGTCATCACCACCATTCCGTTCGCGCTGCTTTCCGCCGTGATCTGGTTGTGGGCAGCAGGCCAGACCATCAACATCATGACGCTGGGAGGGCTGGCGCTCGCTGTTGGCGTGCTTGTCGACGAGGCCACTGTCGAAATCGAAAACATTCATACGCTGCTTGATGAATCGCGGAAATCCGGAATGTCGCGGGCGAAAGCGGTTGTGGAAGCGTGCCGGAAAACAGCAGTTCCACGCCTGCTTGCAATGCTGTGCGTGCTCTCCGTCTTCGTCCCCTCTTTTTTCATGGTGGGGGTAGGTCGGCAACTGTTTATCCCGCTCTCGCTCGCCGTCGGTTTCGCGATGATCTCTTCTTACGTTCTCTCCACTACGCTTGTGCCCGTACTAGCTACCTGGATGATGAAAGAAGCTGGCGAGCAGAAGGAGAAGCGGCGACCCTGGTTTGAGCGCTACGCCGCTGTCCTGGGGAGCGCTCTGCGTTTCCGATGGCTGGTAGTGGGAAGTTACGCGGTGGTCGCGGCGGTTCTTCTCTTTATCCTTATTCCCCATATGCACCTGGAGCTATTCCCCACAACGGAATCCGGTCAGATTCAACTGCGACTGCGCGCCCCCACGGGAACCCGTATTGAACGAACGGAGCTGATTGCGCTCAAAGTACTCGACATCATCAAACGCGAGGTGGGTCCTGAAAACGTCCTGATTGAGAGCGACTTTGTAGGCGTGCAGCCTCCTAGTTATCCGATCAACACGATCTTTCTGTTTACCAGCGGGCCCCAGGAGGCCGTCATGCTGGTGGCGCTCAAACCTAAAACGCCTTTACATGGGGAAGAACTGAAGGAGCGTTTGCGCCAACGGTTTGCGAAAGACCTGCCAACCGTTCAAATTTCGTTTGAGGCGGCGGATATCATTACTCAGGTCATGAGTTTCGGCTCACCGACCCCGGTCGAAGTGGCGGTTCAGGGTCCCAGTCTTGTCGGGGATCGCGACTTCGCCGAAAAGATCCGCGCAGAGTTGGCGAAAATTCCAAACCTCCGGGATCTGCAATACGGACAACCGTTTGACTATCCAACCGTGCAGGTCACGGTAGATCGAAATCGGGCCGGACAGTTTGGGCTCAATATGGCAAACGTAGCGAAATCGCTGGTCGGCGCGACTTCTTCCAGCCGTTTCGTAGAACCGAATTTCTGGCGTGATCCCGTCAGCGGCAATGGTTTCCAGATCCAGGTGCAGATTCCACAGAACCGCGTCAAATCGCTAGAGGATATTCAAGCTCTTCGCGTATCGTCGGACGGTCCGCGAGCGCTAATGGGCGATGTGGCTGACGTTCGTTACGGAACCACCATGGCCGAGATTGACCGCTACAACATGCAACGCATGGTGAGCCTCACAGCCAATTTGCATGGCGAGTTTGTGGGGGATGCGGCAAAGCAGCTGGAATCCGCGGTGCATCGGGTTGGCAACCCTCCGAAAGGGTTGACCGTCAGCGTACGCGGACAAGTACAGCCGCTGCAGGAAACGGTGAAAGGTCTTCAGATCGGACTGCTGCTTTCGATTGCTGTGATTTTCCTGCTTCTTGCTTTTTACTTTCAATCGGTACGGCTGGCGTTAACGATTATCACCATGGTCCCCGCAGTGTTGTGTGGCGTTCTCCTGATGCTTCTCGTTACTGGAACAACGCTGAATGTGCAGTCGTTCATGGGCGCAATTATGGCAATCGGTGTTGCCGTAGCCAATGCCATTCTGCTTGTGACGTTCGCTGAGTACAGTCGTAAGGAAGGAGCCGAGCCGCTCTCCGCTGCGCTTGAAGGAGCCCGCAGCCGCGTCCGGGCAATTGTCATGACTGCCGCTGCTATGATCTCCGGGATGATCCCGATGGCCATTGGTTTTAGCGAGAGTGGCGGGCAAACGGCACCCCTTGGGCGCGCGGTGATAGGGGGATTGATCGTGTCGACGATCTCTACACTCTTCATTCTTCCCTCGACATACGCCCTTTTTCAAAGCAGGGTCGGCAATGTGTCTCCTTCGCTCGATCCCGAAGATCCGGAGAGTAAATATTATGAAAAGGCCTAAGTCACCCGCGTTTGCTTTGTGCATGTCGCTATTCCTCGCGGAAATCGCCACGCAGGCTCAGACCGTTCAGACAGTGCGGGTAATCTCTCGCCCGATTGAAAGACAGGTTGAACTACCAGGGGAGTTTATCCCTTACGAAAGCGTGCCGGTCCAAGCGAAAGTGGCTGGTTTCATTGAGAAAGTGCTAGTTGATCGCGGCTCTTTTGTGAGGACGGGACAGCTGCTCGCAACCGTAGTTGCTCCGGAGCTGAACGCCCAAATTGCCGAGGCGCAAGCAAAATTAAAAACGGTGGAATCCCAAAAGGCCGAAGCCGAAGCGCACACCGCCGCCGCGCAAAGCACTTACGACCGAATGAAAGCGGCGTCGGCCACACCCGGCGTGATTGCTGGCAACGAGTTGATCCAAGCGGAAAAGCAGGTGGAAGCTGAGCGTGCCAGAATCGGTGCGGCCGAGTCTTCAGTGGAAGCCGCGCGTGCAGCGGTCAAAGCACAGCAGGACATCAAAGCTTATCTGCAAATCACAGCGCCAATTAGCGGAGTAATCACCGAGCGCAATGTCCATCCCGGTGCCCTGGTCGGTCCCGGAAGTGGCGCGTTACCGATGTTTCAACTTGAAACGGAAAGATTGCGCCTGGTTGTAGCCGTTCCTGAAATCGATGTCGGCGGGATCACTCGTGGCGCGCATGTTCCCTTTTCGGTGCCGGCCTATCCTGGTGAAACCTTTACCGGTGCGATCTCGCGGGTCTCACATTCCATTGACGCCAAAACGCGATCCATGGCGGTGGAGCTGGATGTCACTACGAAGAGCCGTCACCTCGCATCCGGAATGTATCCAACAGTGAAGTGGCCGGTTCGACGAGCTAAGTCTTCTCTCTTGGTCCCTCCCACCGCAGTCGTCACCAACAGCGAGCGTACCTTCGTGATTCGTGTTCAGAACGGGATAGCGGAGTGGGTGGACGTGAAAAAAGGGGGGCCTCTGGGAGAACTGGTGGAAGTCTTTGGTCCTTTACAGGCGAATGACGAAATTGTGCGACGCGGGAGTGAGGAAATTCACCCTGGCGCGCGATTGGTGATCAAAAATGAGCAACAAAAGCAAAAGTAGTCTCTGTTCAGAGCCGTGCGAAGAGCATCTTTCCTTCGCTCGATTCCTACCGGCGCGCAACTGAACGAGGGCGACGCATCAGTCACGGAGGGATGATGAACACCATAAATTGCATTCTGGCAGCTGCACTGCTTGCAACCGTAGCTGTTCCCTCGGCAACGGCCGAAGTGCCGAACCAGGCTCGTTCTTCCATTGATCGGATCCTGGGCAGTAAAGGTACGTATGTTGCCGATGATGCGGTTTACAAGGTTGTCCTGCCACGCGAGGAGGCAACCCCTGTGCTCGACTATCAAACTCTCTCCCCCAATCTTGGCCTGAATTCATGGGCAGCTTTTTCGTCTGCCATCCATCATGAGGCGATCCTTACGGGGCAGTTTCTTCTACTTGAGGATGAAGTAGATGATGTTTTGACAGCTGTGCTAGATGCCGGTCTGGAGGTTACGGGTCTGGCTTCGTTATCTCTTTTTCAGGGACCTCGTTTAGCAACGCTTGACGTAACAGCCGTTGGAAGCTTTCAAGAACTTGCTTCTGCCTTTCGTAAAGGGCTTAACGAGAGTCGGCGCGTCCGCCGCGATGCAATTCGACCAGCGAAGAGATTTGCCTTACCTGAAATTCCGCTTGAAAGTTCGATTGACCCGGGTCCGCTCAATGCCATTCTTTCAACACGCGGCGCAGTATCGGAGGGTGTTTTCAAGGCCGCTCTGGGAAGGCGGACCCTCCTTCATGGTGAAGTTGTCGGAAGAGAGATGGGTTTCTCCAGTTGGTTCACGTTTGCTGGCAAAAACCATCAGTGTTTGACTCACGGCGAACTGGTTGTCACTTCAGACGAGCTTCAAAACGTTCTAAAAGCACTCGGGGCTAAAAAGTTTGCAGTCGCATCCATCCGCAATCATACAGCGGGCGAGCATCCTCAGTTCCTGTTCGTGCGTTTCTGGGCGCAAGGTAATTCCGTTGAGCTGGCGAAAGGGTTGCGCTATACGCTTGATGTTCAATTCGGGGCGATCGCGACAGGTTCTACGGGCCACAAAATCTGATAAGGAATTCCAATGATCTATCGCTTCTGTACTGTACTCCTCGGACTCACAATCAGCCTTGCCGGACAGTCGTTGAGAAAAGTTTTGCTGATCGACCTGCCGGGTCCGAAAGGCGAACGCTTTGACTATCTCACCATGGATAATGAGGACCATTTCCTTCTTTCCGCCCATCTCGGTCCAGGCATTTTGTATGTCATAGACGTGCGAACCAATAAACTGGTGAAAGCGATTACCGGAGTGCCAGGTATCACGGGGCTTGAGTACGTTCCCGGGCTGCACAAAGTTTACACTTCCAACTGGGGCGAGCAAAAGATCGGTGTGGTCGATCTTCGAACAATGTCGGTCGTGAAGCGCCTACCCACTGAATCAAAGCCAAATGGAATCGCCTATGCAGAGCCATTTCGCAAAGTCTATGTTGCCAATACACTTGGCAAAGCGGTTAGCGTCGTCAATGTCGACACGGACGAGATGGTGAAGGTCCTGCGCTTCAAAAGCGAGACCGGTACGCCTGGGTACGATGCTGTTGCAAAGAAGATCTACGTCACTTTACGTTCGACCAATGAAGTGGCGGAGATTGACCCGGCGACGGACCTCGTTATCGGAAGGTACCCGGTTGAGGGTTGCCTCTTCAATCATGGTATGGCTGTCGATTCCGAACACCATCTGGGATTTTTGTTGTGCGGGGGAAACAAGACTATGACAGTGTTCGCTCTGAACACACACCGCGCGCTCGCTCACCTGCCCCTTCCTCCAGGCGCCGATGTGGTCAAATATGACCCCGGTCTGCGCCGCATCTATGCCGCGTGCTCTAGCGGATTCATCGCTGTTTACCAAGAAGACGACCCAGCGCATTTCCGAAAAATTGAAAGCTTCCGGGTGCAGCAGTCGGTTCACAGTCTGGCGGTGGATACGGAGACTCACCGCGTCTACGCTCCCGAACAGCAAGCAGATGGGAAACCCGCAGCACAAATTGGTGTGTACGAGGCCGTGACAGAAGACCGAAAGCCCCATTGACGCAGTTTGGGTCCGGGCCAGCAGACTCGCATCGGAGATCCCCAATTATGAAACCAGACGCAAGAAACTCTCAAATTCTATTCCTGTACGTTTTGTTTACCAGCTTCACGCTGGCTCATGCCCAATCAGGTCCACCGCTGCGGCTGGAGAAGACGATTCCCCTGCCCGACGTGCAAGGTCGCATTGACCATATGTCATTTGACGCCAAGGGGCAGCGTCTTTTCGTTGCCGCACTGGGTAATAACACCGTTGAGGTGATCGACCTTAAACAAGGCAAGCGGGTCCACACCATTTCCGGTCTCCGGGAACCACAAGGCGTACTCTATCTGCCCGACGCCAACCGCTTGTATATCGCGAATGGCAACGATGGCGCGCTCCGCATTTTCGATGGAAGCTCGTACCAACCACTCAAGACTGTTGAGTACGGAGACGATGCAGACAACGTGCGCTATGACGCTACGCAGGGCCGAGTCTATGTCGGCTACGGAAACGGGGCGCTGGGTGCCCTCGATAAGGATGGAAATAAGCTCGATGACATAAAGCTCAACGCCCACCCAGAGTCCTTTCAGCTTGAGAAGAAAGGACCAAGGATCTTCGTGAATCTACCCAAATCCCGCAAAATAGCCGTCATTGACCGGACAACGAAATCCGTAGTCGCGAACTGGGGAACAGGAGGTACCCTTTCAAATTTTCCCATGGCGCTTGATGAGGCCAATCATCGACTATTTATCGTGAGCCGCTTTCCGGCGCGGCTAGTCGTCCTGGATACAGCGACAGGTAAAGTGATTGAGAAGCTCGCCACTGCGGGCGATTGTGATGACCTTTTCTACGATGCGTCTCGGAAAAGAGTTTATGCCACCGGGGGTGAAGGAGCAATCTCCGTCTATCAGCAGCAAACTGCTGATCACTACAAGGGGATCGCCAGAATTTCTACTGTTAAGGGTGCCCGGACCGGCTTCTTCTCACCTGATCTCGGCACGCTTTTCGTTGCCGTTAGAAAAGAGGGATCAGAATCCGCAGCCATTCGGATCTATCGTGCCGAACAATAGGGGGTAGCGGCCACAATGCTGCAGATTTTTACGCTAAGCGATAACCCTTTTATTTGCACCACGCGTTTTTACGGCTGATTTCGCTAAAACGCGAACACTGGGCGAATAAACGAGCCCAAAACAGGGCGTGTAATACGTTGGAGTAAAAAATGGCGCGATTGTGGCCGCTACCCCAAATCACGAAGGGAAAGCTTTTCGACTCGTCTTTCCCGCTGCGCCAGATCCGCTTCGGCCTTCTGTGGACTGCCGTACTGGTTGACGAGACGGTCATACTCGGGTCCAAACTTCGCGCGCAAGCGCTTCGTTCTTTGCTTCTGCACAGAAAGGAAAATCAGGGCGGCGAGAACCACCACAGCCACTTCGATTACCATCACAGTTACAGTACTCATCACCTATTCCTTCACCTCTCCTTGCCGGTCTCACGCCGACAGGGAACAGAATGCATGTGGCAGACCAAAGCAGAAGAAGCGAGCCACAACATCGACTCGGCGGGCCGGCGTGAGGGAAAAATTCCACCTCATCGGAAGGAGAAACATGTTCTGCGGCGGCGTTGTACCGCTCGTACCCGGTACTTCTGATCGAAGCGGGAATTCACAACAGTAAAGGTCTGCTATACCGTCTCACATAAATAACGAGACATGCTGAAGGATGTAGGTAGGTGTCAGATGCCAAATTGAATGCGACTGGATCTCCCACATTATTTGGCTCTTCCTCATTCTTGATACTGCTGGCGAATTCGGTTAAGTAGCACAGGGCTGCCAGAGTTTGGTGAAGGGCGACTGTCGCGTTTGGGCTTGTGACTCGCTGTTAATTTCAGAATTATTTGCGAATTGTTCAGCGCTATTTGCGAATCGACTACCATAGATGTCAGAAAATGTGGGCTCTATTGAGACCAGCGCTAGTTGATCAGTTGGCCGCAGTCCGTATCAGTTAGCTGTATCAGAGCGCGAGTGTTGAGAATCGATTACTCCAATGGCGGCGTCGCTCAAGTTGTATCCAGGTAATACGATTCGCTGGCATGACCGGTGGTATTTGATTGTCGATTGCGAAGGCTTAGACGCAGTGATTGCACGGCAGCCAGGCAAGCGTAGAGTTGAGCGTATTCGCATCAGTGAAATACAGCCGAATCATGCTGCTCGCGCCGTTTCAAGGCCCACACCGGATCTGGTGGCGATACCAGAGGAGGCCTGGCAAGTAGCGGTAAAGCGATTTAAGGTTCTCAAGCCACTGTTGAGTGAGGGCAGCACAGCGCGAACATGGCAAATGTCAAGAAGGTTGCTCGTGTGCTTGGTAAGCATCCCGCTACGGTCTATCGATGGATCGAAGACTACAAATACTCCGAGCGTCTCTCAGTTTTCCTGCGAAAGGAGCGCTCCGATCGAGGGACAAGTCGCCTTTCGAGCAAAATCGATAAGATCATCGACACCGCCATCAACAAGATCTATCTCAAGACTGAAAAGCCAGAGGTATCGGCGGTGATCGAAGAAGTATATTTGCAGTGCTTCAAGGGCAAGATTGAGAAGCGGCCCGCCGGCAACACGATTGTCAGCTACCACTTTATTTGCGAATGAACCTACCATACTATTGGCGAATGAGATGGGAGTGCAATGAATACGGACCCTCGGGTATCCCGCCGGGGTATTTCCCCCGGGAATCTGTGGTGT
>JAABUZ0100007011.1_pt1 | contig 13810 bp, 8 predicted proteins | sample 5562091 | NCBI WGS metagenome assembly JAABUZ01 (sample SAMN12813069, study PRJNA571459) | rock metagenome | isolation source: Antarctica rocks | place: Antarctica: Victoria Land, Linnaeus Terrace sud | collected 2015-12-21 | reverse complement strand
CTTGGACATGCCGCCTTCGGTCATCTGATGGGCGGCTATGACGCACGATACTACGGCTACCTCTGGAGTAAAGTATTTGCTTCAGATTTATGGGCCACTACGTTTGCAGCGAGTCCACTTGATTCCAATGTAGGATTTGATTACCGCAAGAAAATCCTTGAACGGGGAGGCAGCAAAGAGGAAAGTTCAATGCTTACGGATTTCCTTGGGCGGGAACCCAACAATAAAGCTTTCCTTGCCGAACTGGGGATCTCACCATCAAAATTATAGTCTATAAATACAACGACCACTTATCCTAGAGAGACTCCTTTGTATGAGCCTCGACTATTAAGCCATCCCGTCCGTATCGAACATGATATTGACCATTGTGAAGTGTGAGGTCCTTACTGACAATCTCTCGAGTTCGACCCAAACTCTCTATAGCAGATATTCTATCTAGCGTTTTGTGTAGATATTCATCAAAGCCTTTCTCGTTCACAACCTCACGAAATGCATTCATCATGGGTACAGAATCCGCCCGCACAAGGCCATTTGAGTCGATTGTGAAGATATTTGCGTGGTCGTAATCTTTTATAAAGTCTGCTCGCGTCATGATCTGCCGGGCCGTATTTAAGGAAACTTGTGGGAGGTTGTCCCTTAACCCAAGATCTTGCTGTTGCTGAACAAGTGCCTGGACCAGGAGCATGGCAGAGCTTGCATATTTCTGTTGATCCATCACATCATCGTCCATTTCTTCGCCAAGTAGTCCACACTGTGATAAAAGCCAGTGCTTTTCAATTTGATTTATTTCTTCACATCTTTGTATCATGTCTTCTGCTTTAGCAGCACGATCCAGAAATGTCAATCGGCCTCCCACTAGATCAAATACTTGATGAAGAGTATCCATAGTCGTATCTTCTTGAGGAAAATAACGTTGCCGATAGCGACGCAATGCAGACAATGAGTCTTCACGAGATAGGTCTCTGATTGTTAAGACCTCCATCCTGCCGGTTGCATTCGGCTTTAATCGCTCCCACACCCAGTAGTCATCAGAATTCAGTATCATTGTACACAAGCCGCTGGCTGCAAAAGATTCGGCCCGTTGTTGAATTAGATTAAGCAGATCTTGCCCATCCTTATCGTCAGCTAGCATGTGCATTGAATTGATAATGAGGACAAGCGGTCTCTGCTTGGTGATACCACCCTTTCGAGCTTTTTGTCGCCGTGCATAGGCCACTTTTTCCAATTTGTTGAATGCTCTCTCGATATCGAGCAGAGCAGTCGTTTGTCGTGGTCCTTGAAAGGAGAACAATGATCCAATGTAATCTTCATGAAATTCAAAATCTATAGCTTTGCCCATTCGTATTCGCACTATTTCAGGGTCAGGGTGTGCCTCAAACATAGAACATCGATCTCCTTCAATCTTTTTCATTGCGTCTAGTAACATACTTGTCTTGCCTGTACCCTTTTCACCAAGCAAGAGGTAGTAGTGCCCTTGGGCAGATCCATCAATGATCGCGTTAACTACAATTTGTTCTTGCCGAAGAATCCAATGCTCTTTTAATTGATCTCTTTGAGAAGTTTCACTTTCCCACGCCTTACCGGATAGCTCGAGTACTGGGTCGCCTGGCTTGAAAGCATTGTCTATCTTCTTCAAAACTATTTTCTTGTAGTAGTGATGATAGGAATATCCAGCTAAACCTAATATAGCCAATGACGCTGCCGTTGTAGACACACTCTCGAACAACTTCCGCCCAAAGGTCTGGCTATTGTTTGGCTCATTGTCTTTCGTACCGACGCCAACGGGGCTAGAAGTAATGTCATTGGCACCGTCTACCGTAGTGTTTGCAATGCTTCTTGTAAGATTCCATACATATATTATCTTCTTTCGATGTAAGCGGCGCGTCCAGCGAGATAGTCGACGAGATGACCACAATAATGACATGCAGTTTGCCCAACAAAGCTCATTGAACCACGAAGATACTCGACGCAAATTAAAAAACACGTTTGAGGATATCTTTGATAGGTACGAGGATGATCCGTTTCAAGGCGACATTGTAGATTTGGAATCGGGCCGTATCATCGAGGATCGTGGACATCTGCGGTCTCTACCCCAAGCTTCCGTCTGGGGCGATGCGACTTCCGACGAAGAAGACCAAGGAAACCAAGAAGACGGACATGAGCTTGGACACGATGTGCTTTCGTCGGCCCAAAAAGACTTTCGCTGGATAAATTTCGAGTCACCAGAACTGGATGAAAACAACGCGTACGCGGTTGCTCAAAGGCCACGAAGGGCGGGTCAGAATGACAGCATGGAGTACAAACGATCAGGATTAGGCAAAAGTGTGCGCTCCTCCAGGAAACACGCGTCGAAGAAAAAAAAACGAATGTCTTTGGGTGGTACTATAGATGTGAGACAATCAACATCTATATCCCCCAGAACAAACCACAAATCACAAGCCTCACATAGTGGGTCTGGGAAGAAAGGGCGTAAGATTACCGAATCCGAGACATTCCTCGTCCGCTCGGCCTTACCTCACCAACGAGACGTCGATGATATTGATGATATTGATGAGCTGCAAGTTTTAGACAATGCAGCGACACTCAGTTCACCCTTGGTCAGGAAGCAGAAGGGCGCCACACATATTGCGTCTACCACGGAACCATTTACAAATTCTTCAATAACGCGCTCTGCTACACCTTCTGAAGCAGCTCATGCAGAAGGTGAGTCGGGTGTATACGACCACGGAGTTCAAAGGAGCACACAAATTCCATGCAACGGGTACCATGATTTCAGTGATGGTTCTCAGTACGTTCACGGTTCAGACGCAATCATTATAGAAGACGACTCTCCTACAGAACGTCATAGACCATTCAATTTTCACCACTCTGAGAAGATAGATCGAGCTTAGAGTCTATCTACATTCAACATACATTATTCTGTCCGAGAAGGAGCCTTGTAATTAGCATGCATGTACATAAAAGAAGTAAGATGAAAAGTAAATCAGATATATCTTTCATGATTGTCAATCAACATGGTGAAGACATTAGTTTCTGCCTGGGGCGACAAGATGCTCATCACGGTGAAATGCTAAACGCTGACCTACCTCTTCTTTCAAACCCATCGTCGTCCTTGTACCATGGTCGTTCGGTTGATGGTTGCTTGCAGGACTGACTGACTCTTCTTCCCCAGGATTCAGGAACCGAGCTCATCGCGCTTACGTCGACTGCCGGTTGGCGTATCTGGACAGTATGTCTGGGTACAATTACAATGAGATGGCCAACTTGGTCACAAACGCAGACAAGAGGTTCACCACTAGTCGGAGTGATGAGCCTTCTGGAGAGGCAGAATCCCTGGTCGGTAGGATCAGTGTGGCTGAAATGGGCACAAGAGTCGAAAGGGCTACTGTGCAACCCAAAGCCAAAAGGAGACCACAGCATGGCGATGGTATCAGCGGACTGAATTACACACCTATTGATGATGAGTCCAGGGATATCATGGCGCTCATCATGGCTTTTATTGGACAGCAATTGGAAGATGCACCTCGTGATGTTATAATATCCGCGGCAGATGCTATCCTCGAGATTTGCAAGAACGATGGGATCAAAGACTTGGATAAGAAGCGATTAGTGGATGATTTATTGGACACTAATCTCCCTGAACAGAGGTTCAGTCAACTTTTGAGTCTGACAAAGAAGATTTCCCAGCGGGGGGACATGGATGGCAGCCACCTTGATGACGAAATTGAGAACGTGGATTTTGTGGACTCCGAAGATGGCTCTGAGGATGTAGATGTTGTAGATGAGAGTGCATCTTCAGACGATGAGGTTGCTAATGGTCATCTGATTGAAAGCTCAACCAAGGCTTTGGCATCTCCGGACACAAAGGAAGACCCGTCTTATATTCCAACACACGAAATAGATGCATTCTGGCTGCAGAGGAAATTGGGCGTGGTGATTTCTGATCCCCATGAGCTATCTCAAAAAAGCACTGAAGTAATGGACATACTTTCTTCTGATGAAGACTTGCGTGCGGTGGAAAACTCATTAATGGAGCTCATGAATTTTGAACATTTTGAACTTGTTGGCTTACTAGTGAAGAACCGGGAAAAAATCGTATGGCTCTCGAAGCTGGCCCGTGCGGAAGATAAATCAGCCATCGAGATGCAACTGCCTCGATGGATTTATGCAGAGCTCAAAGGCGGGCACAACGTGGCCGAAATGAAGTCTCAACCAGTCGCAATGAGTCTGGATGGGCCCAATGTGCGCCAACCACGGACTGTTATAGACTTGGACTCTATGGTTTTCGAGGAAGGCAACCACTTGAAAACAAATACTCGGATTCGTCTACCTCAGGGTACTACCAAAACATCACACAAATCTTATGAAGAAATATCGGTTCCTCCCCACAAGAAAATAACCACTGAAGAGCGCGTGGTCTCAATTTCAGGAATGCCGCCATGGACGCGTGATGCATTTTCTGGTACATCCACCTTGAACAGAATCCAGTCCAGGCTCTATCCTGTGGCATTTGGTACCGATAAGAACATCCTTCTCTGTGCTCCCACAGGAGCCGGCAAAACTAACGTCGCAATGCTCTGCATACTGAATGAAATGATGAAATTCCGTGATTCGGCAACTGGAAAAATACGGCTCGATGAATTCAAAATAGTGTACGTTGCTCCGCTGAAAGCTTTAGTGCAGGAAATGGTGCTCAACTTTTCGTCGCGTTTAACATCCACATATGGAATGCGAGTCGCGGAATTGACAGGCGATCAGAATCTCACAAAGCAACAAATCTCCGACACGCAGATTATAGTCACCACTCCCGAGAAATGGGACGTGATTACAAGAAAGGCAACTGAGACAAGCTACACAAACCTTGTGCGACTTGTTATCTTTGATGAAATACACCTATTGCATGATGATCGCGGCCCAGTCATTGAAAGTATTGTGGCTCGTACATTCCGGCGCATTGAAGAAATGGGTGATTACGTTCGAATGGTTGGACTTTCCGCTACTTTGCCGAATTACAATGATGTGGCGACTTTCTTGCGTGTCGAAAAACAGGCGTTATTCTATTTTGACCCTTCTTATCGACCCTGTCCTCTGCAAATGAAGTATGTGGGTATAACAGAAAAGAAAGCTTTAAAGAGATTCACTGCAATGAATGAATGCGCATATGAAAAAGTTATGGAGCAGGCAGGCAAAAACCAAACTCTTGTATTCGTTCATTCCCGAAAGGAAACTGCCAGAACTGCAAAGTTTATTCGAGATAGAGCAATAGAGTTGGAAACAATTATCAACATACAAAGAAATGAAGGCTCACGTGAAATTCTTACTCGTGAAGCTGCCAATGTAGCCGACAGAAAATTAGCTGATTTGCTTCCTCATGGGTTTGCAATACACCACGCCGGCCTTTCTCGTGAGGATAGGTCTCTCGCTGAAGATCTATTCGCGGATGGACATGTGCAGGTACTGGTATCTACGGCTACTCTAGCTTGGGGAGTAAATTTACCCGCTCATGCAGTTATTATCAAAGGAACTCAAATTTATTCTCCTGAAAAAGGAGAATGGGTAGAACTGTCTCCACAAGATGTATTGCAGATGCTTGGAAGAGCTGGCAGGCCACAGTATGACACGTTTGGTGAGGGTACATTAATAACAAATAATACCGAAATGGAATACTATCTGTCGCTGATCAACCAGCAGCTTCCAATTGAGTCACAATTCATGCGTAAACTTGCAGATAATCTAAACGCAGAAATCGTGCTAGGTACAATAAGAAGCCGAGATGATGCAGTTACCTGGCTAGGTTATACATATTTGTACGTGAGGATGATAAGCGCTCCTGCTTTGTACAAGGTTGGCGCTGAATATGGAGACGATGATGAGCTGATTCAGAAACGCTTAGATCTGGTGCACTCCGCAGCTGTTGTTTTAGAACGATCAAAGCTTATCACGTATGATGCCTTGACCGGAAAATTGCAACCCACTGAACTTGGACGCATTTCATCTCATTATTACATTACGCACAAGTCGATGACTACTTATAACACCAATCTTGGTCCCAATATGAACAGAATAGATCTTTTCCGAGTATTTGCGTTGTCGGAAGAATTCAAAAATATACCTGTTCGTGATGAGGAGAAAATGGAGTTACAGAAGCTTCTTGAACGCGTTCCAATTCCAATCAAAGAGGGTGTAGAGGAATCCCCAGCCAAAATTAATGTTCTTCTGCAATCATACATATCACGTTTAACTATGGAAGGCTTTGCACTAGTGAGTGATATGGTCTATATTACACAATCTGCAGGTCGCTTAATGCGTGCCATATTCGAAATTTGTTTGAAACGTGGATGGTCTTATATTACCAAGGTGGCACTAGAAATGTGTAAAATGGTGGAGCGAAGGATGTGGCCCACAATGACGCCGCTGCGACAGTTCCCTGAATGTCAGGCAGACATCATTCGGCGGATCGAACGCAGTTCTCTCCCTTTCACGAGGTACTTTGATTTAGATCCTGCAGAGCTTGGTGAAGATCTGAAATCCCAAAAAGACGGCCGCTTCATTCATTCGCTACTTCGACAATTCCCGCGGATTGACATCTCTGCCAGTATTCAACCAATTACGCGATCTATTCTGCGAATGGAAGTTGTTCTCACGCCAATATTCGAATGGAATGATTTGGTACATGGTGTATCAGAAAGCTTCTGGATCATCGTAGAGGATGGCGATGGTGAGAATATTTTGTTCCACGATCGCTTTGTGGTGAGGCCCCGCTATGTTAATGAGGAACATGTTGTCGAGTTTACGGTCGCAATTTCCGAACCAGTTCCACCAAATTACTTCGTTTCAGTGGTTTCGGATCGTTGGATGGCTTCTGAATCAAAGATCCCCGTGTCATTTCACAATCTTTTGCTCCCTGACAAATTTCCCCCGCATACAACCTTGCTCGATTTACAAGAGCTGCCACTTTCTGCTCTCCAAAGTCCTGAATATATGGCCATTTACGAAAATGGGACTGGTTTCGATAAGATTCATACACAAACATTCAACTCATTATTTTCGACAGATGCGAGTTTCTTTATAGGATCACCTTCGGGTCAGGAGAAAATCATTTGCGCCGAATTTGCCTTATTACGGCATTGGTCAAAAGAGAATGCTGGTCGAGCAGTATATATTGCTCCGTTCCAGGAAACAGTCGACTTTCGAAAGGAACAATGGCAACAGAAATTTCGAGGACTAGGAGACGGTGTCCGAATGGTTTCCTTAACTGGAGAAATCACGGCAGACCTCAAGCTCGTAGCAGCTGGAAATATGATTTTGGCTACGCCTGTACAATGGGACAATGTCTCTCGAAGATGGAGGCAGAGACGTAATGTCCAAGACGTTGGTCTTTTTATTGCGGATGATATACACATGATTGGTGGCCATTTGGGCTCCACTTATGAGGTAGTGGTGTCGCGTATGCGCTACATGGCTGTGCAGATCGAAAAATCTGTCAGGATGATTGGTCTTAGTGTCTCGTTGGCGAATGCTAGCGATTTAGGTGAATGGCTCGGAGCCAACTCGAATGCAATCTACAATTTCAGTCCTAAGGAACGACCTATCCCACTGGAGATACATGTGCAATCTTTTAATAATACTCACTTTCCGTCACTCTTGCTGGCAATGACAAAACCTTTATATGTCACTCTTCGTATGGTCTCCCCTACGGAACAAGTTATGGTTTTTCTACCGAGTCGGAAGTACTGTCGCACAACAGCTGTGGAGCTGGTAAGTTACTTTGCATCTGAGGGGTTGGACAAGTCTTTTGTGTATGTGGAAAAAGATGAACTTGAGAAATTCGTCCTTCAAATCCATGATGATGCACTCAAAGACAGTTTGTCAGATGGAATTGCGACATATCATGAAGCTTTGGATGACCATGATAGGAGACTGGTGATGCGAATGTTTAAAGAGGACATCATCCGGGTTCTGCTCGTCAGCCGTGAAATGTGTTGGCAAGTCCAATGCACAGCTAGTGTTGTGATTGTTATGGGCACCCAATTCTTTGAAGGCAAGGAGCACCGATATGTCGACTATCCTTTGAGTGAAGTGCTGGAGATGATTGGAAAAACCTCGCGATCGGGGATGTCGTCGACGAGAGCTATTCTGATGACTAACGATGTAAAAAAGCCCTATTACCAAAGATTTCTCGTTGAGGCTTTGCCAATTGAGTCGCAATTGAGTCACTACTTGGCGGATGCATTTGTCACAGAAGTCTCCACGAAAACTATTGAGTCAAGGCAGGATGCAGTGGATTGGACGACTTTTACATTTTTCTACCGACGCTTGCTTGCAAATCCTTCCTTCTACGGAGTTCAAGACGTTAGTCATCAAGGCTTGTCGGAGTTTTTGTCGGATTTAGTTGAAACTTCTTTCAAAGAACTTTCTGATGCTAAAATAATTGAAGTTGATGATGTAAATGACCTAGTCACACCATTGAACGGAGCTATGATTGCTGCTTACTACAATATCTCGTTTGTCACTATGCAGACATATATTCTGTCCCTCTCCGGACGTACAAAATTACGTGGATTACTAGAGGTGGTTTCTTCGTCAGCAGAATTTGAGGATATTCCAATTCGCCGTCATGAAAACTCTCTGCTTTCTAGGATATTGGAGAGGGTTCCGGTAAAGCCGAGTGAAGTCAACTTTGAGTCACCGGCATTCAAGACGTTCATTCTACTGCAGGCGCATTTCTCACGCGTGTCGCTTCCGGCCGATCTTGCCGTAGACATGAGACTTATATTGCAAAGAATCGCAAATCTCTTGTCAGCGGCAGTCGATGTTCTGTCATCTGATGGTCATCTCAATGCGATGCTTGCAATGGATATGTCGCAGATGTGTGTCCAGGCGATGTGGAATAATGACTCTCCACTAAAGCAGATCCCATACTTCACATCGGACATAATTGAGGAATGCAAGAAGGAAGGGATCGAAAGTGTGCTTGATATCATGGATATGGAAGACGGAAAGCGTGATGCCCTTCTGAACTTTGACCAGAAGCAGATGAGCCAGGTTGCAAGATTTGTAAACAAATATCCGAGTATTGATATCTCCTTTGAGATACAAGAAGGTGACATGACAGCCGGGGAGTCAACAACACTATCAGTGAATTTGGAGCGAGAGGTTGATGAAGATGAGCCAGTCGATTCAACAGTGGAAGCGCCGTTTTTCCCCGCCATCAAAACTGAGAATTGGTGGATTGTCCTTGGGAATCCATCCACAAAGCAGCTCTTGGCAATAAAACGAATAGCCTTTGAGCGACGAAGAGCTGTAGAGCTTGAGTTTGAAGCTCCTGGGGCTGGGGAGCATGAGTTGAAGCTGTACTTTATGAGTGATTCCTATGTTGGAATCGACCAAGAGTTTGACGTGAAACTACAAACCAAAGCAGATACGGAGCAGGCGGCAGGTAATAATGACGAAGATGTACAGATGATGTAGCATGGTTTTTTAGAACATTTTAAGTAGGCTATAACTGACGTCCAGGTGGAGGTCGTAGTCATCAAAGACACGGCCAGGTTCCGTCGTTTCATCTGCTACATCTGTTGCCATCATTCGAGAGATCTCTTCCGTCGCCCTCCAGACGCGCAAGATATTTGCACCCATCAAGCCCCTGACTTGGTCGTCCGTTGCGCCTCTCTTCATGACCAATTTGAGCAGGCTGCCGTAACCCGACACGTCCTCCAATCCCAATGGCCCAATAGACATCCCATCATAGTCGGAGCCCAGCCCAACATGAGACCAGCCAGCAACCTCGGCAACGTGGAAGATGTGATCCGCAACCTGGTCGATAGTCGCTCGACCACCGTCATTGCGGATAAACATGGAGACAAAGGCGATCATCACAACCCCATTGTTTTCAGCGACGCGACGCAAAACGTGATCGGGAACATTTCGCAACACTGGGCATTTTGCATATGCGCTCGAGTGGGAAAACATGACGGGTGCCTTCGTCACGTCAATGACATCTTCCATGGTTTTGTGACTGACATGAGCCAGATCCACAAGCATGCCTAGCCTGTTCATCTCATAGATAGCATGTCTTCCATATTCCGTGAGCCCGAGATCTGGCCAGCCCGCTGCTACAGTTGAAGCTGCCGTCGAGAATGCATTGTCACAATTGTGGTTGAGGGTGATGTATCGCACCCCGAGCTCGTAGAATTGTCGAATGACAGCTAGTGAGTTGCCCGTCTGATGGAGGCCTTCCGCGCCGAGCATGCTGGCGATGAACCCTGCCTTGTAAGCTTCCATGGCGCCATTGGAGTCTGTCACGTACTTGAAGGTTGTGTTGAAGGTCTGGATGACCCTCTTCATCACGTCAATCTGCTCGAGCGTGTCTCGCACGCCCAAGCCTGTCTCATTGGGCTGATTGCATTCCGCGTACACGGACCAGAACTGGCCTCCAAGACGGCCCTTTCGAAGCTTGCGGAGGTCGGTGTGGGAGAGCAGGCCCCTCTCAAAGGTGAACCTGGGATCGCGTAGCTTATTGCCAAGGTTGCGGCGCAGTTGGTAGGGGAAGTCGTTATGGCCATCAATGATTGGCGCATCGAGCAAGATCTGATTCAGTCGAAGTGCGTACTCGTCGTCCCCCGTGAAGAACGACATCAGGCCCATGGCTGCCAGCCCAATGGCGGACGAGATGGCTGCGAGGCCGAACATTATTGTTTAGTAAGAAAGACACGTCTACAAGTAAATTTACACGAGGAGCTGCTCGATGCCTTGCTTTATGGACTGGATGACACTCCTCAGTTCGCTGCCTTCGTTGGAGGTCACGCTGGCAGCCACCACGGCGCGACTGACGCCGCACGCCCGTCCCAGCGCGATCTTGCTGGGGACGAAGACGTAGGGGACGTTCTTGTCTTCGCACAGCAGCGGCAGGTGCAGGACAATCTCAATGGGCTCCGCATCCGCCGCCATGATGATGAACTCCGCGATTCCTCGGTTGAGCGTCTTTGTAGCTTCGTTTGCGCCCTTCTTCAGCTGGCGGTAATGTGAGGCCTGCTGCACGACGTCCAGGATCTTGGTCGCGAGGTTGGTGTCTGCCAGTGGGAAGGCCTTTGGATTGCTCATTTCCCCCGTTTCTGTCGAGTTGAATGCGCTCGCCGATGGGAGTGGTTCACTGCGCTCTTTCTTTGCTGCTGCTGGTTCTTCAAAAAGGCCCCTTCCAACTCACCACCATCGAATTCTCCCAGCGACCTCTCTCACTCAGCCCCACCGCCACCGCCACAGCCACAGAACAGAAGCCACCAACCACAAGAAAGAGACAGACAGATGGGCGAGCTTTGTCCTGTTTACGCGCCCTTCTTCGGGGCCATGGGCTGCACAGCGGCCATCGTGTTCACCTCGTTTGGCGCCGCCTTTGGGACGGCCAGGAGCGGGGTGGGAATCTCCGCGATGGGCGTTCTGCGCCCCGATCTGATTGTCAGAAATGTCGTCCCCGTCGTGATGGCTGGTATTATTGCCATCTACGGGCTGGTCGTGTCTGTTCTCATCTCTGAAGGATTACGTCAACAGCAGTCATTATACACGGGCTTCATCCAGCTTGGGGCCGGCCTTTCCGTAGGTCTTTCAGGCTTGGCCGCTGGGTTCGCCATCGGGATAGTGGGGGATGCCGGGGTCCGAGGGACCGCGCAGCAGCCACGTCTCTTTGTCGGCATGATCTTGATCCTTATTTTCGCAGAAGTCCTCGGCCTGTACGGGCTGATTGTCGCGCTGCTCATGAACAGCAAGGCGACCACAGATGTACATTGCTGATGTGGGATGCCGAGCGTCACCCACTGGCAAGTAGGGGATGGGGAAATATATGTATGTGCATGAGGAAGACTATGCTCGAATCCACCTACTTTACGATTGTACCCTTTCCACCTGTCCCATATATACACAACGACACCATCCCACAGTCCATCACCCCCGTCCTATATTCAGCACGAAAGGGGACTACGTCATGCCGTTCTTTTTCCTTCTCCGCAACTGGTCCGTACCAAAGAGCCCATCCATCAATCCAATGACACCGTAGTTGAGGTCAAACTTTTCGTGATGCAAGTCATGCCGCCTCGTCAACGGGCCGACATTATAGCCGGAATGTAATGTCGCTGTCTCCAACATCTCGTAGGTCAGAAACACCCAGAATGTCATAATGTGCACATGCAGGAGCCCGGCTGGGATGGCAATGGGGGCCACATTTGCAAGCAGGTGCTCCACTGGATGAGCGTACTGGGAGGCGAGCGCAATCGGAGCTGTGAATTGATGATGCTTCTTGTGTATATATTTGTAGGCTCGCGGATGGTGAAGCATGCGATGGAGTATGTAGAAGAGCACCTCCCGTGCAACGAAGCACAAGACGAAATGGCGAGTGAGTTCTTGCCAAGAGGGGAGGAGGGGATCAACCCGAGCTTTGAAGTCACTGTACCGGAGTAGTAATGCATGCAGGCCAATGGCCAAAATCTGATTGATTAAAACCGTCTTTGCACACAGGACGATGTTCTTCCTGTCGAGCTCGTTCTTGGCCTGTATCTTCTGCTCGGCGGAGAAGGCTGGAAGCATGTAGCCCACAAGGGTATAGAAGATACAGCATGGCCACCACACGAGGAACTGCGAGGCTGCAGTGCCGGCCAGTGTGATCTGCTCCGCCGAGTACCTCTGCGTTAAAGTCAGCCAGGCGCCTTGGAATAGACCCATCTTGGGAATGGTGGGGCCCAGAAATCCGCGACACAGCCAACCATGGAGAGCCTGAACTCAGCCGAGCAGATGCAGTTTCAGCGGCTTATCGAAGGCAAACAGATGAAAGACTTCATGCGCCTCTACTCCAATCTGGTGCAGCGCTGCTTCGCGGACTGTGTGAATGACTTTACATCGAAATCACTCACGTCAAAGGAAGAATCCTGCATCCTCAAGTGCAGCGACAAGTTCCTCAAACACAGTGAAAGAGTGGGACAGCGATTCGCGGAGCAGAACGCAGAGTTGGCGCAGGGAAAGATATGAATTTATCAACATCTTGGACTTGTATGTACAGATATCTCCAGACACTCACCGTATGTAGCCGTTATGCCGCCTCCACGTAGTTTGACGGGAAGCTTCCTGAGTTCCCATCCAGCTCTCCTTCCATCCACCCGTCGCCAGTGTCGTCCCCCGTTTTGATGATTCGGTCGCCCTCGTGTATTGTCAGTTCGAGCTCGGAACGGCCCGCATAGTCATACAGTGCCACGACGTACTTGAGCTTCTTTGCCCCGCGTTTCGGAGCCACGGCCGGTCCTTTTTTCTTGCTGCTGGCTACACTGCTCGTCATACTCGCAGGACGTGCTACGGGTGGAGCAGCAATCAGTTCGATATAGCTTGCGGGTATGAGCCCATCCCGGCCATATATACTGGCTCGCATCCAACCACTACCGTCGTCCGGTTCGACTACTTCAATTTCATCGCCTTCCCCAACGTCCAATTCGTCGTCTCCCACAGGTTGGTAGTCATATAAAGCGCGTGCCTTTCGAACAAGAGGTGGTGAAGGTGTTGCCATCCGGTCCGGGGATTTCGACGCATGGTGCCGCCGGAAGCTACCAATAAATGATTTGCGCTTGTCTGTCTTCACTGTGGGAGACTTTGGTAGGCCATAGGGAGTTGTGCTCGACCCCGAATTAAAGCTAGCTTGGGTATCGGATCGCGATAAGGTAAGTGTGTCGTCTGCCTCGTCGAAATCGCCGTTTTTCCTTCTAGATTTCTTGGCCATAACACCAGTGCATGAAGCTGGAACTTTCATCTCGCACTTGGTGTGACAGTTATACCCACA
>JAABUZ0100007008.1_pt1 | contig 13813 bp, 15 predicted proteins | sample 5562091 | NCBI WGS metagenome assembly JAABUZ01 (sample SAMN12813069, study PRJNA571459) | rock metagenome | isolation source: Antarctica rocks | place: Antarctica: Victoria Land, Linnaeus Terrace sud | collected 2015-12-21 | reverse complement strand
TGATGGGTGTGCGACTCGGGAGAGCCGTCGTGTACGGCCTGTCAAAAGGCTGGCATCAAGTGTCCTGGGTATGGTGAAGCTAAACCTGTGACCTTTCTGCCGCCTGGCCAAGTCTTGTCTCGACCACGACGACGACCGAGGAGGAACAACAATCCAGTTTATCGAATTAAATCGTCTGATCGGACGCCAATAACGAGAGATAATTCCAATTCGGACGACATGGAAGCCTTGCAAGCATTGAGTATGAAAGCTCTAATACACTATTATTACTAATGTGCATCTTGCTACGCCATTCGTCAGCGTTAACTTTATCTATGGCCTTTTTAATCTGCTTCTGCGTCGAGTCTAGACGTGCGTTCTAAACGTTGTCAGTATAATAGTGGTTATATATTATCGGCTGCTATTTCTCATCTTCGCAAAGGCTTTCTAGTTCCTCCTTCGCGTATTACTTACTCCTCCGCAGATGCACCTCAGTAATCTCCTGAAGTTCAGCCAAGACGCGTTTATCCGTCGTAATATGACTAAAGAAGGCCCTTAAGAAGTATTCTAAGCTATCGTAAAATCCTGTGTAATCTATCGCCATCTACTAGATTGAACGTAGAACAACTCTAATAAGAGAATATGGTTATAATTTCCAGGTAGCTCTCTTCCCCTACTGTTTGTATATACCTACATATTAATCAGCTTGCCATCGTAGCCGGATGGATTGGGGGTGGGGCGTGCAGGAGCGCGTTCAGGAGGAGCATCCATTCCCTCCCGGTTCTCATCGTCGTCCGTGTCTTCATTCTCCTCGCCGCCATCATGAGCGCCGTTTGCCGCTGGACGCACAGGGGGAGAGGGATCTGCCGGAGACATGGATTCTCGCGCACCATCTCCCTCACTCGTGTCGCCTTCAATGGGCAGGGACATTTGACGAAGAGGGTGCGGGCCTGTAGAGCCACTGCGGCCCGTGTTGGTCTGTCCATCTGCGCTTATTTTGCGCCGTTTGGCTGGTGCGGCCATGATGAACTGCAATCACGAGAATTCTTAACTGACTCATCTCACATATAAAGTACACACTGCATCTTCTCCTTTCCATGGCAGGGAAGTCACCTCGTTGTCTTTCATCTTGCAGTTTCATCAGATCCAGTTGTCTGACAGATCATGGATCACACACGAACGTACATATCCTCGATAGCAAGTGCCTGCTCCGAGCTGGTCACGTTGGCACCCTTCAACACGCTCACCGTCTGCTCAATCATGGCCTTGTCCACAGCGTGCGCATCCGAGGAAAAGGTGACAGTTTTGAGCCATGCCCGTGCATCTTTGGCGCTGTAATCCAAGTGCGTAGAGATCCACTCCACAGCTTCATCCGGATGCTGCCGAAAGTACTCGATCCCCTGGTTCACTTTATTGAGGAAGTCTCCCATGGACTCGTTCTTCAGGGTCGCGGGGGTGGCGACAATGAGCCATGATGGCCACGGCGTAAAGATCTCTCCAATCTCCTTGATCTCACCCGCGTCGTGGTACTTTTTGCTGGTGAACCTCTCCCACATGAAGGCATCCGCCCTGCCGTCGTTGACACCATCACGCAGCGTCTTGAAGTTATTCAAGACCTGGAAACGCGGCATGCCCGTCCATCCCTGCTGGTTGGCCAGGATAAAGGGCATGACATGGCTGCCGCTGCCGTACCTGCTAATGCCAATGCACCCCGTCTCGAGCCGTGCCACGCTCATGTCGGCCTCTGCTCCTGCTGATATAACCCAGCACAGGGGAGACGCCACATAGCTCCCCGCTATCCTGTAGCCCTTCTCGCCGCGCAGGAGTCCGGCAACGAGGGCCTCCGTCAACCCGACCGCGACATCAATGTCTCCTCGGTTGAGACTCTCAATCAGCCGCCCAGTGCCCTCCTTGATCTCGACAAACGTCACATCGGCCCCATACTTTTCCTTCGCAAAGACGAGAGCGACACTGAAGTGCTCGGGGACGACGCCTACCTTTAATGTTTGCGTCATGGAGTGACGTGAATTACAATATGCATCCGGGAAAACGAACACTGGTGGGACTGGGCAGGCGTTGCTCTCGAGGGAGTGGGCAGTTCCCTCGATGGTCAGTGTCAGCTCCAAGACTGCTCTGGTCCTCTAAGATTACGGACCTGTAGCAGGAAGGCCTCTCTCGCCCTCTCCATCTCTCCTCCTCTCCATCACTCTCCATCCATCCATCCTCCTCTCCTCTCTAATTCTTCCGTCTGCTTGAATCCTAGAGCGGCCCTTCCACTGACCTCACCACCGAGCCTCGAAGGGAAAGGAAAGTACAACAGGACAACAGGACAGAGGAGCAAGAGGATGACGGCTCAAAGGAGGCTGATGAGCGAGTACAAGGCCTTGCTAAAGGACGGCCCCCATGGCATCTCTGCAGGCCCGCTGGACGAGCACAACTTCCTCGAATGGGAGTTCCTGCTGGAAGGACCCCAGGACACGCCCTTCGAAGGCGGCTTGCTCCCCGGGGCCCTCAAGTTCCCTGCCTCCTACCCCCACCAGCCCCCCGTGATGAAGTTCACGTGTGCCATGTTCCATCCGAATGTCTACAAGGACGGGACCGTGTGCATCTCCATCCTGCATCCCCCGGAAGAAGACAAGACCGGGTACGAGAGCGTGGAGGAGCGCTGGAGCCCGATCCAGAGCGTGGAGAAGATCCTCCTCTCCGTGTTGAGCATGCTCGCCGAGCCCAACGACGAGTCGGGGGCGAATATCGATGCATGCAAGGTATGGCGAAGCGACCGGAAGGAGTACGAGCGCATCGTCAGACGCCAGGTCCGGGAGACGCTGGGCCTATGATTACAATTGCTTTTTGGATGTTAGTCCTGTTGACCGTCTGCCAGTCCGTCAGCAGCACCGGCCTCCTCTCCCAGCGACTGCGTGTAGTCCACATTGGCCAGCAGCCACTCCACGACCTCCTTCTTGTCGTTTGCCTCTGCCTCATACAGGGCGTCCAGGCCTGCCGCGTTGTTGAGGAAGGGGTCTGCTCTGGCCTCCGAGACCAGCGTCTTGACCACATCCAGGTGCCCATTGAGACAGGCCCAATGCAGAGCCGTGTTGCCGCTGCCGTTTTGGGTATTTACAAACTGCACGCCGGCCTCTCCGAGCGGCTGCAGCTGGTGCACGAGGAAGAGGACGCAGGCATGGAGGCCGTTCGCGCCCGCCATGTGCAGCGGCGTGTTGCCGTTGTCCACACAGGCCAGCAGGTCCTTCGAGGCACCGTGGAGCTTGGCCAAGAGGGCCTGCAGGTCTTCCAGGTCGCCGGTTCGAGCTGCGTAGATCACATCCTCAATGTCCTCCTGAGCGAGCATCCAGCCCAACGTGCCCCGTTCCATGCTATATACATTCCCTATCTACAATGTCATGCACGGCGGTCTGGCGGACTGGATGGCTAGCTACTCCTGGGGCCGTTGCTCCGGCTGGACGGCTGAAGGAGCTTCTGTTCCGAGTCCAGGTAGCCGGGTGCAATGCGCCGCTTCCGCTCCAGCTCCTTCCTGTCCATCAGCTCCAGCCACTCCGCGTACTCTGCCCGGCTCCTGCGCCGATGCTCGTCCATGCTGGCCAGTGTGTCCCTGCAGTGCTCCGTGGCCTGCTCTGCAAAGGAGAGGTCGGTGGGGGCAACGTGCTGCAGGCTGGGCGGGAGGGCCGCATAGCTGAACGGCAGCGTGACTGCAGAGGGCAGCTTCACGAAGGGCGACTTCTGCAGGGGGATTGCGCCCAGGCTGATGATGGTGTCGTGCATGTGCTTGTAACCCCAACTGCTACCAGGATGCCCGCCGGATTGCGCAAGAAGGTGCTGCTGATGGGCAAGAGCGGCTCCGGCAAGTCCTCGATGCGCTCCATCGTCTTCTCCAACTACGTCGCCAAGGACACAAGGAGGCTGGGCGCCACGATCGACGTCGAGCACTCGCACGTCCGCTTCCTCGGCAACCTGACCCTCAACCTCTGGGACTGCGGGGGCCAGGACGCCTTCATGGAGAACTACCTGGCCGCACAGCGCGACCACATCTTCCGCAACGTCGAGGTGCTCATCTACGTCTTTGACGTCGAGTCGCGCGAGTTCGAGCGAGACCTGCATACCTACGTCAATTGCCTGGAAGCCATGCGCGACAACTCCCCCTCGGCGCGCATCTTTTGTCTGGTGCACAAGATGGACCTGGTGCAGGAGGAGATGCGCGAGCGGATCTTCACCGAGCGACGCAGCATCCTGGCCGACAAGAGCAAGCCGCTGCAGTTCACGTGTCTGGCCACCTCGATATGGGACGAGACGCTCTACATGGCCTGGTCGAGCATTGTGTATACACTGGTCCCCAACACGCCGGTGCTGGAGCGCCATCTGAGATCCTTTGCCGATATCCTGGAGGCAGAGGAGGTCGTGCTGTTTGAACGGACGACCTTCCTCGTCATCTCACACGCCTCCCGCATGAAGCACGACCCGGCAAAGAAGTCCGCCAGCCTCCCTGACCCGCACCGCTTCGAAAAGATATCCACCATCGTCAAGCAGTTCAAACTGTCGTGCAGCAAGATGCAGTCGCAGTTTGTTTCCTTTGAACTACGCGCCGCCAGATTCAGCGCCTTCATCGACAAGCTCACGCCAAACACGCTGATCATGGTCATCATGCCCCCGAATGCAGCAGAGAATGCCACGACGCTGCGCAATATCGCCACTGCTCGAAAGCATTTCGAGAAGATCGAGACAGAGCGGACGAGGTAGGCCTTTTGGGAAATGTACATAGGACATGGTTCATGATCATGCCGGGGGTCCGTTTCGTACCGTCTTGGGCCGTTTGTCTCCCTGCCCGCCCTTTGCCTCGTCTTCCTTCAGCAGAGCAACGGACTTGGCCGCCTCATCCATGAGCAGGGTCCATGCACATCCATCGACTGCTTTGAGGAGGTCGACCACAAGCCCACCGCGCTCGTCATTCACAAGCTCACCCACGCCTTGTTGTCGAAATGCCTCGCGTGTCCTTCGAATGGCACGCGCACGCAGCGTTGCTTTGGCCCCGACTACCTTCTTGCTCGCTCGGATCATGACTTTTGGGAGTTTCCACCTCCGCAGACGGAAGAAGAGGCCCGCGTAGACGAACTTCGTGGTGAATGTCTGATCAGGCTGTGATTCCGCACGAGACGAGTAGAGCAAGGATAGTGGCTCAGAACGTACGACATCGTCTGACTTATAGATATATATACACAATGCTTGACAGGTGGGTGGTCAGTTGCTGCATCACGGTTCATGCGACCAATGCTACCGCGCGCCGCCAATTGGAAGCAGACAGTGCAACCGCCGTCTCAACCGCCTTCCTCCCCCTTCCTCCTCCTCTGAGCAACCGACCAATTGTAAACGCGGGCCGTATTCACCTCCATGGTCGTGATTTGCTCCCTCAGGAATTCCAAGTCCTCTTCACACTGCGCCAGCGACTGCGTGGCCCCTTCCAACTTACTCTGCAGGAGCTCGGTGGCTTCTGCAGTCGGGTACTCCAGCATGACATTCGCACCGAGCCATAAACAGACATGCGTGGTGGGTGGTATCTTTGCTCGTGCATACAATGTATCATTCAACTCAAAGGTCGTCTCCATGTCGTGGCCTTGTGACCCCTCGCTTTCAAGGTAGGCCACCATGTCCAGCGTGCCTTCGATCTCTGGGACCTTCCCGCGAAGACCGCTCGTGCGCTTCAAGATGTTCACCTCCATGAATTTATACTTGTTGATGGTCTCCTGGAATTGGCGGAGGATGGCGTCAACCTGCTCGACAGAGCTGACATAGTCCTCGACAGTCGATACAAACGGGGCTTTTGGGATCCCGTTCGCATTGGTGGTGGACATGTTTGCGTTGGATTGAATTTTATACAAGCGCGAATCAGATCATGGATATTACCGCTCGATGTAGTCGTCTACAATCTCATCCAGCACCAGCAGGCCTGCCTCCAGCTCTTGCGTGCTGCAGCAGTAGCCAATACGGACCCAGCCAGGCCAGCCAAAGCACGTCCCAGGCACCAGCAGAACCCCATGCTCTCTGCCAATATCCACAATCCTGTGATGCAGTCGAAGCATGGCTGTCGTTCCTGCAACGCTCTCGCTCCATTCTACGCGATGCTTTGCACACCATGCCTCTAGAATTTTGTGATTTGTACGTGCAAGTTGTATATTGCGTTCGATGACCACCTTGGCATGCTTCAGCGCGTGTGTTGCCACAATATCGTCCAGCTGGCTGACTGCAATTGTGGAGTAGTCTCTTCTCCTTTCGCAGTCTTGTATGAAACTCGGATTGGCACAAATGGCCCCCAGTCTAATCCCAGCTAGCGAGAATACTTTGGACATGCTGCTCGTGATTATGCCGCGCTCAGGGTAGAGTTCGATGACAGAAGGCGTGGTCTCGGAAGAATGAAAAAGAGGCCGATATACTTCATCACAGAGAATGTAGATGTTACGAGCCTTGGCGACGTTGACAATTTCTCGGAGCAATGCTTCTGACATGGAAGAGCCAAGGGGGTTGTTGGGGTTGTTCAAGACGATAAGTTTTGTGTTTGGTTGAATCAAACACCTCAATTCCTTTCCATTCGGAACATAGCCGTCTTCCTTCTTCAGGTGGAGAAAATCAACGTCTGCACCAAGAGCAGACGGAACTTCCTGCAGTTGCTGGTAGGTTGGGTGCACACAGATAACATGGTCGCCAGGCTCAATGAGGGTGAAGAAAACAAGGTAGTTAGCGGCAATTGCCCCATTCATGATCAGAACATTGTCATTTTGAATGTCAGAATCTAAACCCAAACTTTTGATGTAATTTGTTTTCAAGTCGGAAGACCCAGTAATGGGACCATATGTGAGCTTTACCGAAGCCATACGCTTTAGAAATTGGTCTTCACCAGTCATGTCGGCAAGGTCTTGGGCTGATATCGAATCGCAGCAAGTCTCTGCAAGATTGAAACGAACATTGGTCTCGTACTGGTTCATATACTGCTCCACCGCGAATTCATTTATTTTCACCATCGCTCTCGTGTCGTCGAATAGTTCCGGTGGAGAAAATTACCCCACTTGGGCCGAGTCGATAGATTCAAGCAGTTCAATTCGGTCGACATGGCTAGTGCCGCACCATCATTCTTGATCACAATGTGAGAAGCTCGCAGAACCTCTCAGATCATTAGCCGCAATATTGATCCTGTTCCGTGAATACCCGGACCGGTGATTGAAAAGCGTAAGCCAGCCTATGTCCGGAGTCACTCGGTTGCGAGAAAGCCACTTGGGAGGGCTCAATGGACATTCCGTAGATGAAATTCTCACATGCAGCAGCCAAGAGCCGGCGAGCTATTCCCTGCCGTCGCATCGTTGCGGCTGTCCATATCCTTTCTACTCCCAGAATTGCATCAGATGGACTTAATGACAATTGGCCCTCCATAGAAAGTAGATAGGAAGATGATATCCGGCGAGCTACGAGCACACCAACGCAGCGCTTATTGCGTATGTAGATGTACATTCGCGATCCAAGAGCATGTACATCAACGCTTGCAGCCGCGAGCTCCGAGTTAACATGAGCAATCAGCATCTCAGCTTTACGCATCTCGTGTTTGGTGCAAAGGACAATGAAATCCTCCCCTGCAGCCCATAATTTGGGCGTCGACTTGTGCAGAGACATACAGATTCCATTCAGATGCTGTGCATGGAACTTGGTATGCAATGACTCGTCCGCGTCGATACCACAAGAGTAAGACATGCCGCATATCCGACACGTGGCTTTGGATTTCCCTAGATCCAAGACCAATTGAACCATCCGTGGGTCTTTTCGTATAGAAGCAAGGGACGTTTTGCTGGATTTGAATGCACGTTTGGGCATGGATGGCTTCAATGACAGCAAGGCAGATTTCCTTCTGTACGTGACCTTCTTGCTCACATCTCCCCCAGGTGAGTCCATCTCGCGAGTTAACGCCGCGAACGTCGCGAAACGCGTCACCTGACGACACTTGAGAAATGTTGCCCAAAATGTAAATGGCAGGATGGTGGACTAGCCATATCCGCTTTACAGCAAGCCGACCTCGCGCGTATTGGCATTCTACCTTCTATGAGTAGGGCCGAATTTAGTAGCAATCAGCAAAGAGGAGAGCAGGGGGTACCGTTGAAATATGAGAATCATGACTATGTGCCGTGCTGCTCAGTTTCTACGTCTACCAGCCTCTCCAAGGGTACCACACATCCTCTATTGTACCTGTCCCATCATCGATAAAGAAATGCCGATGGCCTCCAGCCGTGATACATGCGTGTTGAGGCTCAATCTCAATCTTATCTCCTATTGTGAAGGTTTCTGGTGACGTCGACGAGCCTTTTGATTGCAGGATGCCATGTTCCTGGCTCACTTTCCCAACATGCCATTCCACATGTGATTTTACGCGTCCAAAACCAGGCAAAGGCCCCGCCTCACGGCCAAGTGCAATCACACCTGCGTTGATACAAGCTTCATTTCGCTCGTCATAGACACTTACCACCTCGACGAGTAAAGTCATGGCAATATCCTCTGCCACAATCAGTCCGGTCGCTAATTGTTGTATATCCAAGATAGGGTAATTGCCGGCATGTATTTCAAAAGACGCATTTTTTGGTAACGACGACTGGAAAGTTTTGAAAGCACTCACTGAATGAGCTGTCGGAGTGGCTCCCACTGAGATACACACGGGCGATGATACAAGTTTGGCTGCTTCCACAGTGACTGTAAACTCATTCAGCAAAAACTTGGCTGCCTCAGTCACATCTTTTGCTGCGTAGGAAGTACCTGCGTGCGAGTAGAAGCCAAAGAGGTCAACATTGGGCGCATTATCTATAGCGGCGAGGATTTCTCGCAGGGAATTAGAAGTATGAGCAATGCCTGCCCGATGGTCACCGCCATCAATCTTGATAAACACCGACCACCTTCCCCCGTGCGATGAGAGAAGCTTTATGTGATCTGGATGATCCACCATGACCCGTACTGCCACCTTCTTGGTCAATTCAGCCAGCTCTGGGAGGTACGACTTTACAACCGGTAGTCCGAATGTGATATCTCTCACCGTTCCGTCCGCAATGAGTGGTGCAAGTCCTCGTGCTTCGGCCAAGGTAGAAACAATCACATTATGGCAGTTCTTACCGAGAACGATGCGTGTTGCCTCTGTAGACTTGTGGGTCTTTACATGATGCCGTAGAGATATGCCGAGTTCTGCAACCTGTTCTTGCATTCGAAGAGAGTTTTTGGTGACCTTTTTCTTGTCTATAATGATAGATGGCGTTGGCAGATCTTGTCTGCGCTTCCCAATGAACTCCTCTGGATTTCTGTCGGTCATTGTATGGTTGAGAAGGGTGGTACGGTGGATAGGAGATTGGATTACGGAAAAGCCGAAGCAAAAGCGAAATCGACACTTGATATAGGATCCAAGGAAAATATTCGGTTTTTGCGTACAAGCGGCTATCGTCTTGAGCAAGTGATGCACTGTGTTGTCGTCTTATGACTCTATTGCATTACACATTTTCATTCGAAACATGTCGAGTGTTAATACATCCGCGAAATAGTACGAGGATAGGGAATCGACGAGGAAGGATTACGAGCTCTTCTGTCTACGGAAAGCCAACGCCTTCCAATATGCAGTAGTGTCTGCTTGAGAGCTCGAGAAGGTCCACGGAGGAAGAAAAGAGGAAAGGCTAGACGCGTTGGTGGAGATTGGCCAAAGGAGAAACGGACGGACATAAACGATACCCGGCTAAGCGACGGGCACTGATTGGTCCGGTCCGCATTGACCCCGCAAAGAGAGATTAAATGAAGGAACTCCGGCGCTGATGGAAGGAGAACCTCCATCTAAAGGGACTATGTCAGGTTCTCAAACGGAGACACGTCTCAAGATGGATTGGAGACTCCTTCCCCGACATCTCCAACCCGGCCGTGAGTCTCACAGCCTCTCTCTCTCGGGTAATTAGGTCGGGTAAATGAAGGGACGATCTCGTTTCCCCTGCACCTCCGCACTTCCGCACCTCAGTCCCACATTACCCACTCCCCTCCTTCCCCCCTCTGTTGTGTGTGCCAAGCCAACATGGAGCACAATCACCCACGATGAGCATGCTGAGTTCTTGGACGAGATCACCCCCGCTTCAGCCAGAATGCCGGAAACAATTGCCCATGTCAAGGAGACAGGACACGCGACTCTCGATATGCGGCGCAAGATTGCACAATTTTACGGACGCAAGGCAGAGGAGGACCATGTGGCGCCGAGTGGTGACCTCCTCTACATCCTGGACAAGATAACATTCATGACGGAGGAAGAAGCGATGGACATTCTGGTCAGAGCCATTGCCTTTCATAAATCAGATCCTAATTTTCCCGGGCCCACGATGGACAAGATCAAACTCCTAGTGCAAGGACCTAAGGCTGCTGGTTTAGAGACCACGGATTTTGACTTTGATCTCAAGGCGGAGGCCGCCATCATCCATTACCACTCTCCATATCCAGAGGTCCGCTCAGTCACGGATGCGTTCGACGATCCCACCATTCCTGTCGAAACAATTCGCTCGTACTTCTTAGGTATGGTCTTTATGGTAAGATGAAATATGAAGAAGAGCACTAATTTCTGGGGGGAGCAACAGCATTAAACACGTTTTTTAGTCCTCGCCAGCCCGCAATTTCGATAAGAGCTTCAGTCTTGCAGCTTTTGCTAGCCCCTTGCGGGCTCTTCCTCGCTCGCTATGTACCAGACTGGGGCTTCACAGTCTTTGGCACCCGTCACACACTAAATCCAGGCCCCTGGACTTATAAGGAGCAAATGTTTTCCACCATCATTTTCTCCGTTGCAAATTCTGCCGGTGGGTGCTTCGTACTTTCCTTTTGCTAATCCTGCAGGTGCCGTGTATTATGTGTATCTCGTTCAAGAACTGCCGCAGTACCTCAACCGAAGATGGGTCACTTTTAGCTACCAAATTGTCTTGGCACTTTCGACTCAATTTTTTGGATTTGGATTTGCCGGTCTGCTTCGCCGATTCGTCATCTACCCCGTCACTGCATTATGGCCCAAAGTATTTCCCACTTTGGCTCTAAATCGAGCTCTTCTTGTTCCCGAAAAGAAAGGAGAGGTCGTGAATCGATGGCGATTGACTCGGTATAAGTTTTTCTTGCTTGCTTTTGCAGCCATGTTTTTGTACTTTTGGATTCCAAACTTCCTCTTCACCGCACTTCATGCTTTCAATTGGATGACGTGGATTGCTCCCAATAACTTTAATTTGGGTATGGTTACCGGCTTTTATGGTGGCTTGGGATATAATCCTTGGGCAACCTTTGACTGGAACGTGTCTGGGACCGGAATGCTTGTGACACCTTTCTTCAGTGCGGCTCAGCAGTATGCAGCCAGGGTGCTATCTGGGCTCATCATCATCGGTATGTATTACACCAACACCTATTGGTCAGCGTATACCCCCATAAATAGCAACGAGGCCTTTGCGAATGACGGAACTGTGTACGACGTGACAAGGATCCTAAACGGCAAAGGTGGTGTAAATATTGACGCTTACAAGGCTTATGGTCCACCGTATTTCACCGGTGTACTTGTTGCAGGCCAAGGCTCTTGGTTTGCTTGGTACCCGATGACTCTCTTCTATGTTTCCATTCAGCATTACCATGCATTGAAGAAAGCTGGGTATGAGATGTACAAGGTAATTCGATATCGCACCCCTATTTATGATGGTAATGACGACCCCCCACTCCAAAATGATGAGCGTTTATGAAGAGGTTGCAGATTGGTGGTTTATAGTGGTTCTCTTGATCTCCTTGGTGCTTGGAATTATTGCTTTGAAGGTTTGGCCGGTGAACACGCCCGTGTGGTCCCTCTTTGCGGTGATTGGACTCAGTGGTGTATTCTTAATCCCCTCAGCGTTGCTAATGGCAAATGCGAATGTTAGCATGGGCTTTAATGTACTATTTCAGCTCCTGGCGGGTTACTGGTTTGTAGGCAATCCGGAGGCTTTGATCATCGTGACAGCATTCGGTCAGAACTTTGATGCACAGGCTGAAAACTACATCTCAGACCAAAAGATGGCACATTATGCTAAATTGCCGCCTCGTGCAATCTTCCGCGGGCAGATGATTTCTGTCTTTTGCAACTGTTTCATCTTCATTGGCATGCTCAATTGGATGGTGGATAACTTTGACAACGGCACTTTGTGCAAGTGGAACAATGCACAGCATTTTGTATGCACTGATGCAGTCCTTGTGTTTGCATCCGCGATTGAATACGGTGCCTTTGGTGTAAAGAACTTCTTCACGCTTTACCCCATCCTGCCTTGGTGCTTCCTCATTGGCGGCCTTGTGGGGATTTTCTGGGGGGTCATGCAAAAGTTTGGACAAAACATCAAAGACGTTGCCCGGCGACACTGGTCCGAGCAGACATTTGAGCGCTTCGACAGATATATGTTTCGACCGATGGAGCTCTTTGGCTGGTTTGATCCGACTGTATTTTGGGCCGGCTCGCTGACGTGGAGCGGTGGCAATAATCTTTCGTACGCCACGAACGGGCTGTACATCTCGTTTATCTTCATGTACGTGATCAAGCGTCGATATGAAGCATGGTGGCAGAAATACAATTACCTCTTGGAAGCTGGCTTTGATGTTGGTGTGGCAGTTAGTGGGATCATACAGACCTTCGCCCTAGACTTTGGTGGGAAGGTCGCCTTGAATTGGTGGGGGAATACAGTATCGACCTCCGGGGTTGATTTCCTCAGCTACAATCAGAACGCATCCCTATACCCTATTCCCGAATCTGGGTATTTTGGACTGGCCCAAAAGGATTATCCGATGAAGTTTTAGTATTGAATTTACTTCAAAAGTATGTTCTCTTCCCATCTCTCGCAGTTATGTCCGAATGGAGAGTGTGGGGTACCGAATTATTACCGGCAAGTCCGACACACGTAGTGCGCAGCCCTCCGTATGTTTAGCGTACGTGGAAAGAGCGCAATTGTAACTGGTGCTTCCAGTGGCATAAGTCTAGCATTTGCTCGACTACTGCTAAGCAAAGGGTGCAATGTCGTTGTGGCTGATTTGAGTAGAGGACTTGGCGAAGATCTGTACACAGCCTTCCCACATCAAGCACGCTTTAAAAAGTGCGATGTGACCAATTGGCGAGATTGGGATGATGTCTTTACGTACGCACGAAAGGAGTTTGGCGGCGTACAAATCGTCACGAATGGCGCAGGCATCTTTGAGCCGCATTGGAGCAACTTTTGGCATAATCTCGAACGAGATTCGTACAAGACGCTGGATATTAACCTGGCCGGCACGATCCATGGGACCCGACTTGCCATTCGCGAGATAATGCGCCAGCGTCAACCCGGTGTCATCCTGAATATCACATCTATCGCTGCTCAGCTTCCCCGCATGTCGACTCCTATCTACGCTGCAAGCAAGGCTGCAGTGTCAGCCTTCACCCGATCCCTGGCGGAGCTGCATAATGATTTTGATGTCAAAGTTGTCGCAGTCGCTCCCGGAGTGGTAAAGACACCATTGTGGACCGATCATCCGGAAAAGACCAAACTCCTGACCGATAACGACAAATGGGTGACGGCTGAAGAGACGGCTCAAGTCATGTTGGACCTTGTGCAGGAAGAGAAGTACCCCGGTGGCACGATCGTTGAGAGCAGCCTTGGCCAAACCCGAATCGTCCGACACGACTCGCCGCTTCCTTCAGGAGACGGGACGACGGTCAGCAACGAGGAAGCCATCATTGAAGAAGCGCGTGAGATTCTTAGACAGGAGCGCGATGGATCATAAGTTTGCAGTGGTGTATATACTAGAACCTTCGATG
>JAABUZ0100007007.1_pt1 | contig 13814 bp, 13 predicted proteins | sample 5562091 | NCBI WGS metagenome assembly JAABUZ01 (sample SAMN12813069, study PRJNA571459) | rock metagenome | isolation source: Antarctica rocks | place: Antarctica: Victoria Land, Linnaeus Terrace sud | collected 2015-12-21 | reverse complement strand
CTGCGAGAAACGCGGACTCAACCGTATCGGGTGTGCAAGAACTTACCAGTGTCTACTTAGGCATGAGTGATGAGTTACGGTTCGTGTCCTTTGAAGAGTTACACACACGCGCACGCGAGGACGATCAGGTCTGGAAACAGGAGATGCGCGAGGGGACAGCGCATTGGGGCCACTGGTGGTTTGTCCCCGAGACGCTGGTCCTCAAGTTCCGGGACGATAACGGCCGCTCTATCTACGAAGTCGACCTGGAGTGCTGCAACTCCGGGCGCGAGATCCTCGACTGGATCTTCCACATCAACGGGAAAGCGTGGGCCACGCCGGAGGATATCGGACAGCTCGTCGCCGCCCTACACCAGATCCTGCCGATCTGGACAATGATCCCGAACCCGAGCGAGACGCACGACGTCCGGACCATTATTGCCGATCCCCTCGGCTACGTCGGCACCCACTAAACACGACCATAGAGGGGGCATCACGGCGATACCCCCTTCTCATTTCCCCCTCTTGTAACACAAGTGGGCTTCTCGTACGGACTCAGGAATTGAGGAGGTTATGTTAAATAAACAGAGGCCGCCATGGTAGGCCAGTAACGTTCGGGTTCCGTTATGACACGAAAATACGAATTAGTATCTTGACTTAGTCTCGAGGATTGATGAACAAGATAGATGTCTCAGTGCGAGACATGGATAAACTGCGTCGACCCTTGCGGGCGTGGCTAGAGGGTGAGCAGTGGTGGCAAATCCGTGATGAAGACGAAGGGCGCGTCATAGAATAAAGCGTCGTGAGGTAGGAGGATGGGACGATGGCAAAGGACCCGGACACCAAGAAGGGTGTCGAGGCAGCCTGGGACTTCTGGTTGAGCCAGCATGATGTGTCGGTGCCCGAGATCATCAAGGAAGCTGTCAAGGAGGCGTTTGGGGCATGGCTGAACGCACATACGGACGAGATCCTAGAGAGAGTGCATGCGGCCATGCCTGCGATTGACCTCGATCCTGAAGAAGATCAGCAGGACTCAGAAAAGTAAATTGCATGATGACAGGCTGCATTGGGCAGTGTTTACCCCCTGCTATGGTCCTCTCAGGAGGTCATCCGCATGACAACCAAAGACGCCGAGGATGTGATCCGATTTGTCGAGCAGCACTATCCCCACTTACAGGCGAATCGAGGACATGAATACATGGGTCGAGGTTGGAGCGTCGTCGTCCACAACCCGGCGGGGTCGGCTCACGGCGAGTTGGAGATCGTCGATCGCCAAACAGATGACGATCTACGCGAGGCGTTAGACCAATTCCAAGCGTCATAGACCTGGTCTTGTACCACGAACGACACGCATCTCGTTACTTGGGAGTTGCGTCAGCATGTGGTGCCAAGGTCAGCTAAATGCGTGACATACGTGCCTGGCGCTCGGCAAGTTCGGCATCAAGCCGTGGAGCGACCGTTCACCGGTTGCACCAATTTACTGGTGACATTGTTCCACCGCAACATTGCATAACGATACGGTCAGGTCGCTGGCGAAAGTGTCTGTGCAGCAAGCTCCATCAACAGTTCTGCAGCTTCAACCTGGTCCGTCGATGCAATATATGCCCTCCCATCATCCATTGTTGCCACTGGATCGATGCCGGGAACGTGTTTCCGTCGCTACCGTCATGAGTATATTGGTGGTCAACACTGACGCCGACATAGGCTAGCGTCGCTACGACCTGCTCCTTGTTATACTTGTGGTAGTAATGCGACACGAGACCAGCCCACGGATCCCTGGCATGGTGTGCGGATACGAACGGTTGACTGCATAGGAGAAGCAATGGAAGCACGAACCTTTGTTACGCCAGAGGACCACGATGACGACCTTGCCCAAGTCGTCGCCCGCATCCGCACCAAGAGCCGAGGACTGCCCCTGCCCGCACCGTCAACCGATGTCGTTGCGTCCGTTATCGCCCATCTCTACAACGAGGAGCCGTTGAGCGACGCGGATCTTGCCGAGCATGAGCGCCTCTGGCATACGGTCCAGGACGAGATGCGTGGTCGTGACCAAGCCAATGAGCGCGCCGAGGGACTCTTGTAGCGCGGGTGGCAGACTACCTCATCGATACAAACCATCTCAATCGGTTAATCGATCCCGGGCATCCGTTCCGGGCGCGGTTCGTCGCCCAGCTTGGAGCGGGTGATACCTTCTCCATCATCCTGCCGATCATCGCCGAAACGGTGTTCGGATTCAGTATCCTCCCGCGCGTAGCCCGCAATTGGACAGAGTGGCACACGATCCGCCCCTCGCTCATGTTGCTCCCGCTTGACGAAACAGACGCGCTTGATGCGGCGGCGCTTCAGGTGGCGCTACGCCGTCAGGGACGGCAGCTGGCCACGGTGGACGCTCTTATCGCTACGACTACCTTGCGCTATGATCTGACGCTCCTGACGACCGATGGTGACTTTGCCGGGGTACCGACACTGCACGTCGAGAGCTGGCTGCCTTGACACGCCCCCGTCAGCGAGACGCTTTCTCGACAATATCCTTCCGTCATGATCCCCGATCACCCGGCACCATACCTGCTGTCAGGATCATCGTTCCGTCTGTTCCCCACTGCGCAGGCGCGTGGTCACCGCTGCCTCACATGCCGTAACGCACCTCACCGCCAAACTGTCCACAGCGGTACGATATAAGGGTGGAGCGCGCGGCTGTCGCGGAAGAGAGCGCTGCTGAGTGCTACGGACACGCCTCACGCAGTTATTAGGCTCAGATAGACGATAGCCACCGGAGACAAACTATGGGCGTGACCGCCCCCAACCTCACCACGACCAGTCAACCTCCGCTCACGACGCTGGAGGCCGTGCTGGAGCGGATCACCTACGCCAACGAGGAAACCGGCTACACCGTGGCCCGCGTCGCGACGCGCGGGGGAGGAGCCGACCTACTCACGGTGATTGGCTCTCTCCTGGGAGCCCAGCCCGGTGAGAGTCTGCGCATGCAGGGCGTCTGGAAGTCGCACTCCCAGTACGGGCGTCAATTCGAGGTGCGCGGCTACACCACCGTGCTGCCTGCCACGATCCAGGGCATCCGCCGCTACCTGGGCTCGGGTCTGATCAAGGGCATCGGCCCGAAGATGGCCGAGCGCATCGTCGCCCATTTCGACGTGGACACCTTGCGCATCATCGAGGAGGAGCCGGGACGCCTGATCGAAGTGCCGGGCCTCGGTCCCAAGCGCACCGCCATGATCGGCCGCGCCTGGGAGGAGCAGAAAGCGATCAAGGAGGTGATGCTCTTCCTCCAGGGGGTGGGCGTCTCGACCAGCATCGCCGTCCGCATCTACAAGACGTACAAGGACGCCAGTATCTCAGTCGTCAAGAACGAGCCGTACAAGCTCGCGGGTGACGTGTGGGGGATCGGCTTCAAGACGGCCGACAAGATCGCGCAGGCCATGGGCATCCCGCACGACAGCCCCGACCGGGTCAAGGCCGGGCTCCAGTTCGCTCTGTCCGAGGCGAGCGACGACGGCCACTGCTACCTGCCGGAGGACGAGTTGATCGCCAAGGCGACCGAGATCCTGGGCGTCGAGGCGGCGCTGGCCGAGGCGTGCCTGGAGGACCTGTCCGCCGAGGAGGGCGTAGTAATGGAGTATCTGCCGGGTACCGATGGCGAGACGGTGACCGCTGTCTACCTCGTACCCTTCCACCGCGCCGAGGTCTCCCTCGCGAACGGCGTGCAGCGCCTGCTCTCCGCGCCCGCCGAGCGGCTGCCGGTGTTCGGGGCCGTGGACTGGGACGCCGCCACCGCCTGGCTCCACAAGACGACCGGAAGCACGCTGGCCCCCGCGCAGGCCGAGGCGGTGCGCCTGGCCCTCACCCAGAAGGTGGCGGTGCTGACCGGCGGACCTGGCTGCGGCAAATCGTTCACGGTGCGCTCGATCGTCGCGCTCGCCCGCGCCAAGAAGGCCACGGTCATCCTGGCCGCGCCGACGGGACGCGCGGCCAAACGTCTCTCGGAACTCGCCGGGATCGAGGCCAGCACACTGCACCGCCTGCTCCAGCTCCGGCCCGGCGGCGACGCCGCCTTCGACCGTGATACCCCGCTCGACGCCGACCTCGTGGTCGTCGACGAGGCCTCGATGCTCGACGTGCTCCTCGCCAACACGCTGGTCAAGGCCGTCGCGCCGGGCGCCCACCTGCTGTTTGTGGGAGACGTGGACCAGCTCCCCAGCGTCGGGGCCGGGGAGGTGCTGCGCGACCTGCTCGGGGCCGGGGTCATCCCCAGCGTACGGCTCACCCACATCTTCCGCCAGGCCCAGCAGAGCGGCGTCGTCACCAATGCCCACCGCATCAACGCCGGCCAGATGCCCGTGACGCAGGGGGTGGACGACTTCTTCCTGTTCGCCGAGGACGACAACGAGCGCGTCGCCGACCTCGTCGTCGATATCGTGGCCAATCGCCTACCACGGAAGTTCGGGCTCGATCCCCGGCGCGACGTGCAGGTGCTCTGCCCCATGCACCGGGGGCCGGCCGGGGCAGGCGCGCTCAACGAGAAGCTGCAGGAGGCGCTGACGCCGGCACAGTCAGGGCTGCCCGAGCGGCGCTACGGAGGGCGCGTCTACCGCGCGGGCGACAAAGTGACGCAGATTCGGAACAACTACGACAAGGGCGTGGCCGGTGTCTTCAACGGCTCGGTCGGTGTTGTGACGGGCCTCTCGCTGGAGGATCAGGAGTTGCGCGTCTTCATGGACGACGAGGAGGATGTCGCCTACAGCTTCGATGAGTTAGATGAGTTGACGCATGCGTACGCTGTGAGCATCCATCGCAGTCAGGGCTCGGAGTACCCCTGTGTCGTGGTGCCGCTGACCACCTCGGCGTGGCTGATGCTCCAGCGCAATCTCCTGTACACGGCAGTGACGCGCGCCAAGCGCCTCGTGGTATTGGTCGGGAGCAAGCGCGCCTTGGCGAAAGCGGTACGGACGGAGGGGGCGGGCCGACGCTACACGGCGCTGGCCGAGCGGCTGCGTCGCGGGCGTGCGACGATCGCCGCGCTCCCACCAACGGCACGGTTGTCGGGCGTACGCGCGGGTCAGGGTGCTCTGCGCCGCGTCGCGGAACAGCGACAGCCCTATCCATCTGCGCCGGACTAGAAGGGCGGCGCTTGCCCCATCCCGTGCACCGCGGCCTCCATCGGCGTGGCAGGAGCGCGTGCGCGACGATGACGTCCTGCTCAAGTCCGGACTTTATTGATGATCGGACGCAAGGCTTTCTCCACGACGCCCAGGGCATCGTCGAACGTCGGAGGATCGACGACGAGGGCCCTGAGCGCGGTGTCCCAATCGGCCTCTTTCGTCCTGATGTTCGTATAGAGGGCGTGCTTCTTCCATCCCCGACTGACCAGCGGGGGAGCGAATTTAAGGGGGATGAGCCGCGCGACGGTCTCGTCGACGATCCGCGCGTCGATCTGCGAGAAGATAAACCACAAGTCGTAGAGATCGCGCGGGTTACCCCGCTGGACCATCGCCCTGACTTTCTCGGCGACCATCTCATGGAGATCCATGACCGCGACCGGGAACGGTTCCCGAAACGGGCTGATGTACTCCAGGCGTCGGACAGGCAACTGGACATCCTCGCGGAAGCTCACCTCCACCTCGACCGTGCCGGGTGCCCGTAGCGGGCCCGTGTAGGAGATGGGGTCGATCTTGAGACCGAATTTGGTCGATGTCGGTGGCATCGCGGGTGGTCTGAGCGTGGGGTACCGAATGGTCAGCAGGTCACGCAACTCCGCGAATTCGACCCGTCGCCTCGCCACATAATCGACATCCTTCGAGAAGCGTCCGCTCCCGTAGACATGGCGTAGGGCCTGGCCGCCCTTGAGGACCAGGTCCTGCCCGACGGGCTGCTGGGCGAGGTGGTGGACGATCTCGGTCAGGACCCAGTCACGCTCCAGCACGAGCGGCTCGACTCCCAACTCTTCGGCCAGCTCCTGCAAGGTTGCCGGGTTGACTCGCCCGCTCATGCGCCGTGCTCGACGCTGTCGTCGGAGACGTTGACCATGACATTCCACTCAGGGTCTCGGTGGGCCTCGACGCGCGGCGCAACGCGCGACAGGTAGGGCGGATACCCCGTCCGGCGCACGCGTCCACGCAAGGCATCGAGGACATCCTTGTCTGCGCCACTGCGCGAGAGGATATAGCCGAGACGATTGATCACCGCCCTATTCGGGTAACGCAGCGCGTCGTCGACCAGGTGCGGCAGTGAGAGACTCCCGTTCGCCAGTCCTCGGCGCAACGACTCGATAATCTCCGCTATCCCGCCGGCTAACCGCTCGTCGTCGAGTGAATCAAGGATAGCCTTCCCGGGATCGGCAATCATGACCTCGACGTGGGCAGCACCGTTCAAACCAATCATGTTGTGAGACCGCGCGCCGAAGAATGTCGTCTCTGAGCGGGAGACGAACTGGTAGTGGTAGCCTTGAAAGGTGACCTGGGACCTCCTGCGGCGATGATCGACAGGGATCACCACGACGACAATGCGGGGCATCTGCGCGGTCACGTTGTGGAAAGACAGGGCTGACCAGTACGAGATGTAATAGGGATCGGGGGCCATGGCCGCCGCGATGATGAACGGGTGCTCGTGCCATGTCCTGCGCGCGGCGCGGGGCACGACGACATACGTTCCCTGCTCCACCCGCAGCAACCATCCCTTGTCCTCTAGCTCGGTCAGGAGGTCGTACAGATCTGGATCGGCGATGTCGTCGAGGAGCGTGCGATGCCGCTTTAGGGAGAACACAGGTATTTCAAGCCGCTCCAGGGCCGTGAGGAAACGGCTCTCGGCGGGACCGGTCGATAGAACGCGCTTCATATAAGGCGCACGTTTCTGGGATACCATCCCAGTAGTGTAACACGAATATGAACATATTTGGTGCCAAGGACGACAACAAGCGCAGTGCGGACCTGACGGTCGAGGGTGCGGCCAACCAACTGCCGCACACGTTCCAGCTCTCGCGTCGTGCGTCCATCCCAACGGTATCGTCCGCATCATCGCCCCATAAAGAGGAGGCATCTATGATTCGTCAGGACCGAGAATATCAGGAAGCGCTACTCTGTGACCCACCACGCCGACAACTCCTGTAACCGTTAGGGACATCCCCACTCACGGGGCCGCGACTGTACTCAAGCACAGGTAGCGACGCAGGACATGGTAGGGGCTTGGCAGAGCGAAGATTGGGGTTGTCTGCGGCCAGTATGGGCACGGCTACGAGCGGGGATTAGTGCTGGAGTTACGTCGGCTGATCGAGTGGCTTGTGGCGTTGCCGCCGGAGCAGGAGCGCCTCGTTGAGCAAGAGTTGGAGCGGATAGAGGAGGAACAGAGGATGGCGTATGTGACAAGTTGGGAGAGGATGGGACTGCAAGAAGGAGAATTGCGCGGGGAGCGCGCCATGTTCCTGAAGATCACCCAGGCGCGTTTCGGGACCGTCCCAGAGGCGCTGGAGCGCCGTATCATTGCGGCGGATCAGGCCGTGCTCGACACCCTTGTCGATCGCGTGAGCACGGCCACATCGCTCGCCGAGGTGATCGGCGATGTGGAGTAGCGACATCGGCTCATGCCGTCTGTGTCCGTGCGTCCCACGCATCACCCGCGATGAGTAGTTCACCGCCGCCAGCGCCCGCTCGAACGCCACGACCACATGCGGCGCGAACTGCGCCCCATCCCCTTCACGGTTACGGCGCGGCTTCTGCGACCGGTAACGCCGGCGGAGGTGCGCGTGCTGGTCATGGCGATGACGAACGTGTCACAGCTTTCGGGTGATGACGCGAGGCAGTGTTTATTGACAAGATAGGAACTTCCCAGCACACTGAGGGCACACGACCGGCAACAGCCCGTGCCGCTGCCATATCACCGTGCGCCTCATGTATGGAGAAAAGCACTATGGCAACACTCCGTCAACTACGCGAACAACACCATCTCACGCAGGAACAGCTCGCCAGCGCGGCTGATGTGTCCCCATCGACCGTCTACCACATCGAGGCCGGCAAGGTGCGGCCACGGCCGTCGATCGTGCGGCGGCTTGCGCGTGTCCTAAGTGTGAGCCCGAGTGATATTCAAAGCGCTGATCCAAGTCATCTAGAGTACTCACAGGCACAGGAGTCGTAGCCTGTGAGAGCACCGAGTTCAGACAACCAGAGCAAGTCTATGGCCAGTTCTAATGCAGGTCCGTGTTGGCGCGCTCCCCAACTCTATACGGCCAATAATGCCTCCAAGAACGGGCTCCTGGACGCAACACGTCTGGCCTTGCTTGCCTACGATCGGTTAGGAAGTCGTGCCGCGGTGCGCCGCGAGATGCTTGACGGCGGGCTGCCACAGCGCTCACGCGCCACGCGCGAGACCATTATGCGTGTGATCACCGATCGATTGGCGGCGTGGGGGCCGCCTGCGTGGGTGTGCGCCGATCTGGCGGCGAGTGCACGGCGTGAGGACGGACGAGATCTTTCCTTACTGCTCCTTCTGTACGCCGCGCGACAGGACGCGGTGCTCTACGATGTGGCGCAGCAGGTGGTCTGGCCGCAGTGGCGGGACGGCCTGACCGCGATTAGCAGAGCGGACGTGCAGCGTTTCCTTGATGACGCGCTGCCGGATCACCCTGAGATCGACCGCTGGAGCCTGGCCACGCGCGAGAAGCTGGCAGGAAACGTGCTGACGATCCTGCGTGACTATGGGCTGCTTCATGGCCAACAGGGTCGCGCGACGAAAAGGATCATTGAGCCCGTCGTATCCCCATGGGCGACGGGCCATCTGGTCAGGTTACTGCGCGAGGAGGGCATCCCCGACCGAGAGGTGGAGGCGCACCCCGACTGGCGGCTTTGGCTGCTGGATGCGGATCGCGTGCGGACCCTGATGGCCCGAACCACCGAGGAAGAGAGCATCGGATGATTGACCTGTTGCCCTATCGTTTAGAAGGCTTGCTGGCCCGCCTGCGCTCTGCCTACGATGGGATCGGCCACAGCAGTGGGCGTCCGTACCTCTATTTCGTGTTTCCCCCTGAGCAGGAGCGCGCTGTGCGACGACTGGTGGATGACACTCTGCGCAGCGACGACTCCCTGTGCTTCCATCAGGTTGATCTTCTCCCGCTGTCCATTGCCGCGCTCAGTGGCCAGGAGGACCGCCGCCGCGCGTTGCTATGTGATCCCCATGCGCCGAGCGCGGCCCGTGATATTATGCGGCGCTGGACGCGTGCCCTGATCCAAGCGATCGACGTAGCGTTGCCGGCGCCCGCCACGGCCGGCCGGCCGGTGATCGTGCTCTCCGGCCTGGCTGCACTCTATCCACTAAGCGATCCTACCGCGCTGATGGAAGGCATCGCGGAGCAGGAGCCGCGCGACCCCCTGACCAATCGCATCGTGCCCATTGTGCTGCTCGTGCCGGGGACACGCCCCGCTCAGACCAGTCGCCAGTACCGCTTCCTGGGGCTGGATCGCCGCACGCTGGACTTCTATCGTGGAGAGGAACTTTAGATGCAGATTCGCGATCTTTTCGCTACCCAGATCGTCGAGCGTATCGAGCCTGTCGTCAAGGTGCTTGATCGCCGGCCCGCCGTCGTGGCTGGCGAGCTCAATAGCCTCGTGATGACCCCCCAATGGGAGCGCTTCCTCCATCAGGTACTCGACGCCTATACGAACGCGGCAGATCGCGACGACGAGGAGGGCGTCGGTATCTGGATCAGCGGCTTCTTCGGGTCCGGTAAGTCTCTTCTGATGAAGGTGTTGGGCGCGTTGCTTGTGGGCGGCGAGATCGGCACCCAGAGTGTCTACGACCTGTTCCTGAATCGTCTGCCGTCTGCCAGTCAAGATCGCGCCGATGTGCAGCGCTTCTTAACCATTTGCGAGCGCAAGCTGACCACAGCGGTCGTGGGCGGCAACCTGCACGCCGAGCAAGCCAGCGCTGGTGATCCACTGGCCCTGATTGCCTTCAAGTTGTTCGCCCAGACGATGGGCTACTCGTCGAGTTGGCCGCTCGCTTGGGCTGTCGAGTACCAGATCGACCGACGCGGCCGTGGCCATGATTTCCGCCGACGCGCGGAGGAGCTAGCCGGCCAGCCATGGGAGGAGATCGTCGCCGACACCGCCTACTACACCACCACGCTCTACCAGGCCGCCGCCGACACCATGCCCGATGACTTCAAAGATGTCGCTGCGGTGGAGCGCGCGATCAACACCGCGCTCCAGGAGGGGGGCATCACCCCCACCGCCCTGGTCGATCGGCTGCGCACCTGGTGCGTCGCGCGGGACGGTGGCGGCCGTCGTCAGAAGCTGCTCGTGCAGCTCGACGAGCTGGGTCAGTGGATTCGCAGCGGGACGAACAGTAACGAACGGATCATGCAGGTCCAAGCGCTCGTGGAGACGGCGGCATCGAAGGGCGGCGGCCGCATCTGGCTGGCGGTGACGGCCCACGGTGACGTGCAGGCGCTCAGCCAGAATGTGCAGCAAGAGCAGTACGCCAAGATCAACCAGCGTTTCGCCCTGCGCTGCAAACTCTCCAACGACGACATCGTCCAGGTCGTCGACGAGCGTCTGCTGCGCAAGAAGCCAGCCGAGAGCCGCCTCCTGGCCGCGCGCTTTGTTGAGCATGCCGGCGAGGTCACCGACCTGGGCGCTGTCGCCAACGCCCAGCGGGTCTACCCCCTGCCCACCGCCGACTCCTTCGCCCTCTCCTACCCCTACTTGCCCTGGACGGTGGCGGTCATCCCCGACGTGGTGCGTGGTATTGCCCAGGCCGCGCACCGCGGCGACGAACTCACCGGCTCCACGCGCACGCTGATTGGCGTGGTGCAGGGGGCGATCATCGATACGCCGGGCCTGCTCGATGCGCCGGTGGGGCGCTTGCTGACACTGGCCGACCTCTACGGCCAGCTCTCCAGCGACGTACCCATTGAGACAAAGACCGACCTCAGCCGCGTCGCCGCGCAGGTGTTAGGGGCCACGGCGTTCACCGAAAGGGTGGCGCGCGCCCTCTTCCTGCTTGGCGAGGCTGACTTCATTCCAACCAGCCTGGAGAATGTGACGCGGGCGGTGGTCGACGCCGACGACGTGCCGTTGGCTGGCCCACGCCCACAGGTCAAGGCGGAGCTAGAGCGCTTGGTCGCTGCCGGCTATGCCAAATTGGTGGGCGAGACCTATATCTTCCTCAACACGCAGCAGCGCGGCTTTCAGGACAAGGTGCGCGAGCGGCAGGCCGCCCTGCGCGACAACACCTACGATCTAAGCCAAGCGCTCAAGGAGTATGACAGCGAAGAGATGCTGCGCGTCGATCGTGTGGCCGTCGCCGGACGAGAGATCGCCGTGAAGCTGACCGTGGACGGGCGCGTGGTGCGCAACCCCGGCGCGCAGGTCGCGCTGCAGGTCTACAGTCCCCTGCAGCGGGCGCTCGACCCCGGCGTCGCCGAGGACGCGGCGATGAGCCAGCGGTCCAACGCCGACCCCAACACCATCTACTTGCGCATGGACGATCAGAAGGGCCTGCGCGACGCCCTAGCGCTGGCGTTGGCCACTGAGCAGGAGGCCAACGCCGTGCTGTCCAGCGCACAGAGCACCTCGGCCGATCAGGATGTGGCCCGCCAGGCCAAGGCGCAGGACGTGCCAAGCTACAAAGACGAGGTAAAGCGCCTGCTGGCACTGGCCCTGCGCGGTGGAGTCATCTTCTTTCGTGGCACACGTTATACACTCAGTCCCGCCGGCAGCACGGCCGCGTCTGTGCGTGAGACGCTGGCCCAGCCACCCCTGTTGCCGACCATCTACAGCCGCTTCAGAGAGCTGACTCACCGCGTTGCCGATGAGGACAAGGCGGTGAAGGCGGCGCTGGCCGGGAACACCGGCAATTCGGATTTACAAGCGATGGATGTCTATAGGTCCGATGGCACGCTCAACGACAGCAATGCCCTGCTCTCCACGCTGCGGGGCCGTCTGCCTCTCGCCGAGAAGGACGGCGGCTTGATGCCGGCCGGTGAGTTGCGTGATGAGCTGGAGCGCCCGCCTTACGGCTGGGACGGTAATGCCGTGAAGGTGGGATTGGCTCTCTTGCTGCGCGCCTCCGCGTGCCGCCTGGCCGAGAACGGTAAGTACGTGACCGATCCAATCAGTCCCGACGCGATTCGCCTGTTAACCAAGGAACAGTCATTCAAGGCGCTGCGGGTACAGGGTGTGGGCGGCAGCGTCGACCCCGGCACACTGCGTGAGATCCGTGACTGGATGGAGGCGCTCTTCGGTGTCAAGCCCGCGCTGGTCGCCGCCACCATCCATAGCGAGTTGGGCCGTGCGCTGACCGCGCTTGGGGAACGCGCGACCGCTCTCAACGACTGGGCCGGCACGGCTCAGTGTCCGCTGCCGACCGGCTTTGCCGCAGGCCGTCAATTAGCCGACGAACTGGCGAGCACGGGCTCGCCCGTGCAGCGGCTGCGCCTCTTCCACGAGCGAGCGGAGACCATGCAGGCCTACTGCACTCTCCTTGACTCCCTGGAGACGTTCCGCAAGACGCAGGGCGCTCATTTCGCTGAGCTGCGCGACTTCTACAACCGCATGCTCAACGCTAACCTTGAAACCCCCGCCCTGCGCGCCTTCCTAGAGGGCTGGCGCGTACTGAGCCGCGAGGGCACGATCACCGAAGCGCCACGCTGGCGCGAGCTGGAGGCGTCGTACCACACTGCCCAGCAAGCCCTCGTGGAGCAGGCTGCGGCGTGGCGCCAACAGGCCGCCGACGGGTTGGCGCAGGTGGGCACACTGTTCGCCGAGCAATTGCAGCGCGTCGGCGTCCCGGTCGAGAAGGTGGCGGAAGAGCGTGCCGCTCTGGAGCCGCGACTAGGCACCGTGCAGCAGCGCCTGGACGTATCGCCCGCGGACGCCGTGGCCATGCAATCCGCCGTCACCGCGCTGCAGGCGCTCAAACTGGAGATACCCGCGATCGTGCGCGAGGTACAGACGCGCTACTATGTGGCGCCGCCGGTGAACGAGACCCACCTGACCTGGCAGGATCTCCTGGGCAGCGCCCGCATTGCCAGCGCCGATGACCTCGACGTTGTGCTACAGACCCTGCGCACGAGAATCGAGCAGGACCTGATCGCTAAGAAAACAGTAGTGATTGAGTAAGCGGGAGCCGGATAGTGCTCTTGCGCCCGACCAAGCGACGTCAGCCGTTGATCCGGCTAAAGAAAAAGGAGAAGACGTGGAGAAGCGCCATAAGGATATCCTCCGATACCTGGTGGTTGAGCTGCGCCGCACGCTGGCCGGCGCGGCCGACGGCAGCCGGCGCGGCGACCTCGACCGCGCCCTGGAGCGCCTGGGGATCGCCGTCGATGGCGTCATCACGCCTTTCGATGCCCTGCCCAATCCGACAATCGCTGATCGGCAAGCTCGCCAGGTGGCCGAAGCCGAACTGGCCCTGGTTGATGCTAAGGAGCGCCCGGCCACCCGTGCCGCCTTCGTGGAACGCGCCGCCTACGGCTGGGTTAACCGCCTGCTCGCCCTGCGCGTGCTGGAGGCGCGCGGGTTGATTGATGAGACGCTGCGCGCTAACCCCGCCTACAACGGGCTCTCCGAGGCCCTCTACATTTTGCGGCAGAGCGACCCCGCTCGTGCCTCCGGGCCCGACGGCGGCTGGTGGGCCGTGATTGAGGATGCCTGCGCGACCCAGGCCGCCGCGTTGCCCGGTCTTTTCGCCCTCGACATTTCGCGCATCACGGGGTCGAGCAGCGCGCTTCACGACCCGGCCGTTGCGCTACGCCCAGGCGATGCGGCCCTCGTGCGCTGCGTCGAGCTGCTGGGCGCGCCGCCGGCTAGCACGCCTAAAGTTATTGCCTACAA
>JAABUZ0100007006.1_pt1 | contig 13814 bp, 15 predicted proteins | sample 5562091 | NCBI WGS metagenome assembly JAABUZ01 (sample SAMN12813069, study PRJNA571459) | rock metagenome | isolation source: Antarctica rocks | place: Antarctica: Victoria Land, Linnaeus Terrace sud | collected 2015-12-21 | reverse complement strand
ACAAGGCAGCAACCGCGCTGCTTGCCGGGACGATCGCCTCGGACAGATCCGTCACTAGTCAGGACGTCTTGGCGTCGGGACAGGCCCTGGTGGGGCTGCTGCTCAAGCCGGGCCAGCTTCCGGCAACCCCGCTTCACCCCCGCGACCACGTCACGCTCATCCGGACGAACCCAATCTCCGGATCGGCCTCCACAGGCAGCGTGCAGGGCGCCACCGGTACCGCGGAGGTGTTCGCTGTCGGCCCGGTGGATGCCAGCGGCGCCCGCACCATCGACGTGATTATCGCGGCCGGCCAGGTTGCCTCGGCGGCCAACGACGCTGCGGACGGGCACATCGCCTTGGCTCTGCTGCCGGGGAGCTGACCTGATGCTGATCTCCATCGTCACCTCACGGAACAGTCCTGGCGCGTCAACTACGGCACTGGCCCTGACCAAGGCGTGGCCCCGCCCGGCCATCCTGGCCGAGTGCGATCCCCGAGGAGGGGACGTCCAGTGGGGCCTTGCCCAAGGCGCCAACTGCGGCGCTGCCGGGTTACTCCGGCTACAAGTGGCCGCCCGTAGACGATCCATGTCCGAGTCGATCTGGGAGGAAGTTGTGGGCCTGCCCGGTGAAAATGGCCAAGACATCCCCAAATATTGGCTGCCCGGGCTGCTCAATCCCCGCGAGGCCGGATCCATCGACTGGGTCGGCGTCGCCCGCGCACTCGGCGGCGCCGGTGTCGACGTCATCGCCGACTGTGGCACCGTCTTCGGCGACCCGGTCCGTGCTCCCCGCGCGATCTGGAACACGGCGGACGTCGTCGCCCTGGTCGTCCGGTCCACCATGCTCGGCACTCGAATCGGACAGCTCGCTGCCGCCGCGCTGCACTCGGACCTGATGACCGGCGGAAGAGGCGTCGACCTGCTGGGGGCGGTCATCGTGCACGCTCCCGGCGGCTACCCCACTAAACAGGTCGCCGCGGAACTGGGCGAAACGTCCCTTCTCGGCGAGCTGCCCGATGACCCAGCCGCCGCACAGCAGCTCGCCGGGGTCCATCCGATAAACAGACGGTTCACCCGCAGCCCTCTGATGAAAGCCGCCGCCCAACTGGCCCACGAGCTGGGAAGCCGCGGCCAGAGCGTCGAGGCCGAGCGACCAAAACCCGCCGAGGCGGTGATGCCACCCGCGGTCTTTCCACCCCTGACGGACGTCCCACCGTCGGTGAGCAAGCCACTCCAAATGGAGCCCCGGCCCGGCGTCGAGACCAAAACACTGGCCGGCGGAGTGCCCCGTATCGCCGCACCACCCCAACCCAAGTGAAGGAGCCCCCCCGATGACAACTGCCAACAAACCAGCTGATGACCACCGCTACGTCGTAAGTCCTGACCGCCGGTCGGTCCTGATCGTGGGACCCCAATCGGCGGGCAAGACCGACTTTCTCCGGGCGCTGACCCTCAACAAGTCTGCGGATTTCCGCCCGCCTGATCCCAGTAAGGAAGCTTCCCGATGACAGCTGCCAGCGAACCCAGTTACGACCCCAAGCCCGTCGACTTTGACCTGGTTCGCGCGATCCAGGCCCAGGTCAACGGACAGTTGGAGGAGTACGAGGCGGCGAACGGGTCGATGAGTCCGCAGGACGTCCGACAACGCGCTGCGAGCCTGGTGATGCGTGCTCTGGAGCAGCACACCTACACCACCGCGGCCAGCGGCGACGGTGTGCTCACCGCGCAGGACGAAACCGCGATCCGTGACGCTGTCATCGCCCGAATGTTCGGGATGGGCCGGATCGAGGCGATCCTGACTCGCTCGGATGATGTGGAGGACCTTTACATCACCGGCGCCGAGCCGGTGATAGCCAAGTTTTTCGGCGGCCGCCGTGAGATCTGGCCCCCCGTGGCGGAGTCCGATGATGACCTGCTGCAACAGATTTCAGCCATCGCGTCGCACCTTGGCTTGAACGAACGAGACGTCACCCAGGCCCGGCCGTTCTTGAATATGGATCTACCGGCACACGACGCCCGGATGGCGGTGCTGTTCGGGGTGACCCCGCACCCAGTGGTGACCATCCGGCGGCATCGCTACGTAAATGTTCAGCTTGAAAATTTGGTCACGTGGGGGACCATCTCCCGGTCCATGATGGCTTTCCTGCAGGCCGCTGTCATCGGCCGCCGGTCGATCCTAATCGTGGGACCCCAGTCGGCGGGCAAAACCACCCTTCTCCGGGCGCTTTGCCAGTGCATCTCTCCGACCGAACGCTTCGCCACCCTCGAGACTGAGTCAGAGTTGTTGCTGCACAAGATTCCTGGCAGGTTCCCCCTTCTCATCCCGATTGAGGAAAGAGTGGGGTCCGGTGAAAAGGACGCCTCTGGCAAAACCATCGGAGAGATCACCGTCGGCGATGTTTTCCCGTGGTCGCTGCGCCATTCATTGGACAGAATTATCGTCGGAGAATGCCGATCCGACGAGATTGTCTCGGTTCTCCGAGCCATGAGCCGCGGCTTTAAGGGGAGCATGGCGACATTTCACGCCGACTCCGCACGAGAGACGTTCGAGTCGCTCGCGTCGCTGCTCATACAATACGCCCCCTCGCTCACCCATGACGCCGCGCTGCGCCAGATCGCGACCGCACTGGACATCGTGGTCTTCATCGACCGCGAGGAAGGTACCGACCCGAACACCGGTGAACCTGTCGAGATCCGTTACGTCACAGAAATACTCAGTGTCGGATCGGTTGGGGAGAAAGGGCAGATCGGTGCCGCCGAGATTTTCCGGCCCCACGACGACGCCGACCAGCGCGCCCTGGACCCCCGTGGCTACCCAGCCGGGGCGGCTTTGGCCGATAACGGTCTCTGGGCTCGCCGAGCCGGTTTCGACCTGGCCTGGTTGGATCCCGACCAAGGCGGCTGGGACACCCAGTTCCCGTTCAGGAGCTTTTAATGACCCAAGACGTAGTTCTTGCAGCCGCTTGCGTCGGCGTGGTCATCGCCGCCATCTGGGGCGCGGTCATGGCAATCATCGGTCGGCCAGCTGGCAAGCACGGGCCCTTTCGGACCAGAGCCACCCGGGTTCGCTCAGCTGGGGCACTAACGCTCGCTCGTGGCCGATCGGTTCGCCTGCTCGCAGCGGTCGCCGCAGGGCTGTTGGTGTGGCTGTTCACCGGCTGGCCGGTGGGGGGCGCCTTGACGACGGCGATGGTCCTGACCGCCCCGTTTTTCTTCGGCGGCGCGCGCGTGGCCAACGAGCGGATCGAACGTCTTGAAGCCCTCGAGCAGTGGGTGCGAACTCTGTCCAACACGATGGCCGTCGGGGTAATGCCGATTCAGGCCATCACCCGGTCGGCCGCCAAGGCACCAGCGGCCATCCGTGGACCAGTCGCGCAGCTGGCCAACCACCTCAGCACCCCGCGGTTGGACAGAACCGAGGTTCTGGATGAGTTCGCCGACGACATCGACGACGTGCTCGGCGACATCGTCGTCCTGGCTCTGGAAAGAGCGGTCAGCATCCGCGGCGGTGAGCGGGTGCCTTATGTGTTGGAGACGCTCGCCGCGTCCACGGCAAACGAGGTCAAGGCTCGTCGTGCCGTGGAGAAGGAGCGGTCGGGGCCCCGCAAGGAGACCCAAACAATTTGCATCGTGCTAGCCCTCGCAGTGGCTGCACTGTGTGCCTTCACCAGCTACCCGGCCCGGTATGCCGGCTCGACCGGGCAGACCGTCTTGGTCATCCTGGGCGCAGTGGTGATTCTTGCGCTCGGCCTGATGCGCAGACTGAGCGTCGGTGGCCAGCCGCCGCGGATCCTGACCGAACGCAGAGGGGCGCGGAAATGAACCCCAACATCGCCGGCGCGGTGATCTGCGGCGGCCTCGCCGCCGGCGCGCTGGCCTGGGTCCTCCTCAGCGTCCTCGTGCCGGCCCGGGTGTCCCTGCACCAAGCCTTGACATTGGACAGGTCCATCGCCACGTTCGCAGTGCAGGAAGAGGAAGCCGCCCGCGCCGTGACCTTGGAAGGGTCCGGAAGGCTCACCGGCCTCGGCGCCCGTACCGAGAACTGGCTGGCCGCTCGGAACATCACCACTCCCGACTCCGACCTCGCCCTGATCGAGTGGACGCGAGGACGATTCCTGCTGATGCGTATCGCCCTGTCGGCGTTGGCACTGCTGGCCGCGCCGATTTTCGCCGTGATGGTGGCCCTCGGCGGTGGAAACATCACCTACGCCGTTCCCCAGGCGGTGGCGCTGTTCCTGGCCGCGGGAGTCTGGTACTGCACCGGAGTCTGGGTAAAAGGCCAGGCCGAGCAACGCCGCCTGGAAATGCGTGAAGCGTTGGTGTCCTTTTTGATCGTCCTGGCTCTGTTCAAGGCTTCCGGTGAGGCAATGAATTCGGCATTGAAGGAAGCCGCGAAAGTCTCCGGCGCCTGGACATTTCGCCGCATTGATGCGCGATTGTCCGCGGCGTTTCGGGCTGGGGTTTCCCCTCACGATGGACTGGAGCAACTGGGCAAAGAACTCGGCATCGACGAATTGTCCGACGTCGCCGAGATCACCGCCACGGCGAACTTGGAGGGCGCCGCGGTGTTCACCACCCTGCTGGCTCGCGCCGACGCCCTCCGCAACGAGATGCAAGCCGAATCTGAAGCCAACGCCTCTGCGAACTCCGTGCGGCTCGGCATACCCAAGGCGCTCCTGGTCATGACAGGGGTGGCGTTCATGATGTATCCACTGATCGTCGGGATCAGCGGATCGTAAAAAATTGTGGTCGACCGAGATCACAACGACAGAAGGGAAGTAACGATGTTCGGAGAGATGCAGTACATCGTCATGATGGGTCAGGCGCTCGTGCGGAAACGGGTCAATGACATGCGGCGTAACGGCGAGCGCGGCGCAGGCGGCCAGTCGCTCGAGCAGCTGGTGCTGTTGGCCGGTGGCGTCGTCGCGGGCCTGGCCCTGGTGGCCTGGCTCGTCGTGAAAATCACCTCCAAAGAGGGCACGGTCAACCCGTAATTACGGGGCGACCACCACTCCGATGACCGTGACCATGGGCTGGCGTCAGCGTAAAGACCAGGGCAGCGGCGGTACGGCGCTGATCTGGCTTTTGCTGACGCCAGTCATGCTCGGGTTGATGTTCGGCGGGATCGCGGTGGGATGGCGCATGTATGGGTCCAATCTCGAACTGGACGCCGCAAACGCCGGGGCACGCGAAGCGGCGCTGTACCCGGCCTCCGCCGAGCGCGGCCAGCTAGCCGCCGAAGCGTTCCTGGCCCGGGCCGGATCCGGCACCCTCACCGACACCTCGGTGCAGGTCACCATCAACGGCACCGAGGTCGTCGTAATCGTGACAGGCAAAACCCCTGTATTGCCCGGCACGGTCACCCGCCAGGCCGCGGTAAGCGTGGAGACGCTGCCATGACCGGGTTACGCGCCTGGCGGCGACTCCGAAACCGTCCCGAACGCGGCGCCGGGGGCGAAGCCCTGGAGCTTCTCATCCTGGTCCCGGCGTTCCTGGCGCTCATCGCGGCGCTCGTAGCGGTCGGCCGCTTCAACCTGGGCAGCGGGAAGATCGATCAGGCCGCCGGAGCGGCAGCCCGCGCAGCTTCTCAACAAGCAACCGCGGAGGGCGCCCAGACCGCCGCGGCAACCGCAGCGACCTCCACCCTGACCTCCGTGGGTGTCTCGTGTCTTAATTTCGCCGTAACCGTCGACACCGGCGGATATGCCGCACCCCCGGGAGGGATCGCCACGGTCAACGTCACCGTGTCCTGCACCGTGCAGTGGTCAGATCTGTCCGTCCCAGGATGGCCAGGGAGCAAAACGCTCGTCGCTCAGGCCTCATCACCGCTGGACACCAGAAGGCTCAGGACATGAACCAGCACACCGTGACCGTTCACCAGCCCCGGATCCGGCGTCTGCTCGACCGCGGCGACGAAGCCGGATCCGGCGGCGGCATCAGCCTGGTCATGCTGATCTTCGCGATCGGGCTGCTCATGGTGCTGGGGTTGGTCATCGACGGTTCGGCCAAGGCTCGGACCCTAGACCACGCCAACCAGTTGGCCACCGAAGCGGCCCGGGCCGGCCTGCAGGCGGCCACCCCTGACGGCATCGACCAGCAACGGGTGGACGCCGTCGTCGGGGCGTATCTGACGGCCGGCGGCATTACCGAATGGAACACCCGCATCGTCGGCGGCAAACAGATCGTGGTCGACGTGACCATTCAGCAGAACACGAAGATGTTGTCGATGGTCGGCATCCCGACGATGACGGTTCACGGTGAAGGCACCGCCGATGTGGTTTACAACCGATGAGGGACGACATGAGCCGAATCGCACGGTCATTGGCAGCGCTGCTGGTGCTGCTCGGCGGCCTGGTCGGCGCCCCGCTCGCGCTGTGGCATCTGGGTCGCGGATTCCTGCCGGACCACGTTCCAACCCTGCAGGAGGTGTGGGCAGAAGCCACGGCTACCGACACCGGCTCGTTGTTCCTGGGTTTCCTGGTCGTCGTGGGTGTGATCGCCTGGGCTGTTTTCGCGCTCTGCGCGCTTCTGGAAGTCGTTTCCCTGCTGGCCGGCCGCCGGCGGGCTGGCCGCCCCGGCACCGTCCAGGCCGCACCACGTATCAAGCTGCTGCGAGCCCCGCAGTCCGCGGTATCGGCATTGATCAGCCTGGCTATGACCGGCACCTTGATGCTCGGCGGCACAGCTATGGCCTCTGCGACGACACCCTCCTTACATGCCGTAGCTACCTCTTCGGTAACCCAGTCCGTAGCCGGGGTTCCGACCGCACGCACCGCCGTCCCAGCGATTGCACCGGTTTCGCCGACGCACACAGCCGCGTCGAAGCGGCCAGCCACCGGCGGCCACACCTGGACGGTGGCGCGGTACGACACCCTGATGTCCATCTCGGAAGCGACCATGGGCGACGACTCGCACTACAACGAGATCGCCAAGCTCAACATCGGCGTCCCGCAGTTGGATGGGCGAACGATGAAAACGGCCGACACTCCGCTGGAAATCGGTTGGAAACTGATCCTCCCCCGGACTGCGGTCCTTCCGGCCGGGCACACCACCCCGCAAGTTGGACAGAAAACGGTGATCGTCGGCGAAGGTGACAGCGTCTCCAAGATCGCAGCGGCCCAGTACGGCGACGGGGATCGTTGGCCCGAAATCGCCGCCGCCAACCACCTCGTCGATCCCAACGAGATAACTCCCGGGCAAGTCCTGACTATCCCCGCCGCCGGGAGCGGACCCAAGCATGCTGCCTCAACAGTCGTCCCCACCCACACCGCCGGGGCCCGCGACCCGCACGACACCGCCGGGGCCACCGTGCACCCTCACTCGGCGACACCGCACACCGTGGCCGCGTCCACGCCGAAGCCGTCGACCGGGCACACCGCAGCTCCCCGCTCTGTGGCCGCCAATGCCCCGAAAGCCCCGACGACGATCGCCGTTCCCTCCAGCACCGCCCTGACCAGCTCTGCCGGCTCCAGTCCCAACACGGTTGGACAGAACACGGAACAGGCGCCCTCGGTCCCCACCGGCCAGCAGGTCACGGCAACACCGCACCGTGCCACCCTGGCTCCCTCAGCTACGTCCTCGGACTTCACCGAGATGGTCGCCGGTCTGGGCGCTGCGCTCGGGGCTGTACTCCTGGCTGGGATCGCGCTCGCGCGCCGCCGGAAAGGTCGACGGCGGCCCACGGGCGAAGTTCCACGTCAGGTGAGCCTGTCCGCGACACGGGTGGAACGGCACCTTCGGGAACGAGCCGGCGGCGCCGAGGTCGCATGGATGGACAACGCCCTGCGGTCTGCGGCGGCTCTGTCCGCAGATCGGTCCGTCGACCAGCTTCCGGACGTCACCGCAGTGTGGCTGTCGACGCAGGAACTGCAACTGCAGTTGGCCGCCCCGGTTCCGGCCCCGGCCCCGTTCCTCGCCGAAGGCGACGGTTGGGTAATACCCACCGGCACCGAGCTTCCCGATCGGACAGAAACAGCGGCGCCGTTCCCGGCGCTGGTCACCCTCGGAGAGGCCGCCGGCGAGACGTTTCTGGTCGACCTAGAGCGTGTCGGCGCCCTGACGGTGACCGGAGATGAACAGCGCACCGCGAACCTGCTGCGTCACATCGCCGCCGAGTACAGCCATTCGCTGTGGTCTGACCATCTGCAGGTCTACTTGGTGGGCTGGGGTGAGACGGTGACCGCGCTGCAACCGGATCGACTGACCTACGCCCCCTCAGTCGCCGACGTCGTGACGATCCTGCGGGGCCGCCTGGAAGAGGTTCTGGAAGTCCAGGCCGAAGGCGGCACCACCGTCCTAAAATCCCGGATCGGGGATCAGCACACCGTGGACGACCCGTGGACCCCCACGATCTTGTTGATCGACGCCCGCGCCGACGAGGACCTACAGCCCCTGACCCAGGCCCTGCAAGGCATCAGCGGCGCCGGCCGGTCCGCAGTGGCCGTAGTAACCCGCACCGACCAGATCATCGCCGGCAGCGCCGCCGCGCACATCGACGCCGACGGCACCCTGCAAATCCCATCAATTCTCCCCACCGACCTACGTGTCCAGGCCGCCGGACTGACCCAGCAGGCGCTTGATGAACTGCTCGAGCTGTTCACCGCCGCCGGCCAGTTCCAGAAGCCAGGCGCAATCACGGACAACACGGAGCCCTGGTCGGCGGACATGTCAGTCATGGGATCACTGATCATCCCTACCCCACACACCGCCGGCGGAGGGCCGACCGGCCGTGCTGATGTCACACTCGCCGCCGAAAAAAACCAGCCGGATCAAGAAGACCAGGGCGCCGAAAATAACCAAGTTGAGCACGAGGCCAATGCTAGCCAGGTGGTCCCGTTGCGTCCGGCACTGGCCGCCGCGCAGCACCTCCTCGCGAAAGTTCTGGCCGACGACGTCGAACTGGACGCCGACGTCGAGGAATGGTTCACCGCCCCCGATGTCGTTGACCCCGACGAAAAAATGGATTGGGTAATCCGTCCCCGGGTCGGGGTGCTCGGCCCGCCGCTGGTGCTGGTCCGAGGCACCAAACCCACAGACCGAATCCACAAATACACCGAGATGGTCGTCTACCTCGCGCTGCACCGACACGCCGAGGTCGACCAATTCGTTGCCGACCTGTGGCCGGTCGAAGGAACGACCTCCGGCGAGAACCGCCGCGCCTACCTCTCACGGATCCGCACATGGCTGGGCACCGACCCAGATGGCCGCACCTATCTGCCATCCAGGCTCAAGCTCTACGGCCTGGAGCGCCGCCGGCGGCTCTTGGACGTCGAGCTGTTCCGCCGACTGCGCAAACGCGCAGACGCCTACCTCAAGGCCGAGGACTACACCCGGGCCATGACCGACTTGTGCAGCGCGCTGGACCTGGTGCGCGGCCCGACCCTGGATCAGCACCCGCGTAACGGCTACGCCTGGTCCTCGACCAACGATGAAGCCGATCTGCGGGATGCCAACCTGATGATGCTCGAAACCGCCCACCTGCTGGTCGATCTCGCCATCGACGCGGGCGATCTGGACCTGGCCCGGCAAGCCGCCGACGCCGGGTACACCGTGGACCACAAAGCCGACCTGCCACTGGTCGACCACATGCGCATCGCCCATCAGGTGGGCGATGACCAAAAGGCCAGAGGCTGGCTCGCGGCGCTGCTGGAGGCCAACGAGATCGAGCTGGCCGAAGACATCCCGAACTTCAGCACCTTCCAGGCCGTCATCGAGGTGTTCCCCGACGGTCTGCCCACAGCCGCGAACAGCTGAGCCTGCACGGGCCCGATTTCGATTGGACAGAAAACCAAGGAACAGGAGGAGGAGGCGTGGTGATCATCGAAGTGTTGCTCGGAGCAGCTGCCGGGGCGTTGGCCAGCGCCGCTGTATATGCGGCGGCCGGCCGTTTCTTGGCCACCGCAGCTCTCGACAAGCATTGCGCACGAATCATCCCGCCGGTGCCTCTCATCCTTGCCTGCGCCGCCGCCGGCGCCGCCGTCAGCCACATCCACAGCTGGCCGGTTGTTCTTCTCTACAGCGGTTTCCTGGCCGCGGTTCTGGTCGCCGTGACCGTCGACGTCGCCGAACAAAGAATTCCCGACCGGATCACCTACCCTCTGTTGGCCGTAGGCGTGCTGGTCCTGCCGGTGTTGTCCGACCACACCTTATGGGGCTGGATAGGGCCGGTGGTCGGCGGCGCCGCGGCCGGGCTCTGGGCGCTGGTCACGGCCCTAGTCGCCGACCAAGGCTTGGGTGATGTCAAGTTGGCCGCGGTCATCGGCGCATGGATGGCCCACCTTGGCCTGCTGCCGTGGGCTGTCGGATTGCTCGGGGGGCAGATAGCCGTCGTGGTGTTGGTCGCCGCGGTCAGGGTCCGCCGGCACCGCCAGCACCGCTCCGATCCGCAGTTGGACAGAAACGCACACACAGCGCTGGGCCCTGCGTTGGCGGCTGGATCCATGCTGGCCTTGCTGTATGCATCACTCCTATGAAGACGCAACCCGCCCGCATTACTGTATTTCCGTAATAAAAGAACAGAGGAGGACCAGGCACGATGCACGTAACCACCACAGTCCTTCAGAAAGGCCCATCCTCGATGCGAACCGTCACTGCTCCATCGGCTGCCAGCGGCGTCATCAACGAAATCGCCGGCGCCCGGCAACGTCTGCTCGGCCCCGACGGCGGCGACCCTGCCTATTCCGCACCCCTGGGCCCAGACGACGACACCCTGGAAATGTGCGCGGCCGCGTACGCGCTACCCGACGGCTTCCGTGAAAAGAGCCAGGCGGGAATCCCCCTGGCCTGGGCCTGGCCGTCGGCGACCTTCGACGCCACCCTGACCCGCCGTGAAGAGCTCATCCAAGCCGCCGCGATGATCACCGCCGCCGTGGAACGCCTCGACCGGCACGCCGCTGCCGGCGAAAGGCCAACCCGCCGGCGGCAGCTGCAAGTCGTTCCCGGGATTGGACAGAAATGACGCCACCGCGGTGCAGACTGCAGATCCTGATCCCCGACTCGACCACCGGCCGGATCCTTCTGGCTTGGCACCGGCCCGGCCGCACCTGGACCTTGCCCGCCGGTGACCTTCGGGTAGGCGAGGCAATGACCGCCGCCGCGCATCGAGTCGTCACCGAAGCCGTCTCGATCGGTGTCCAAATAGGCTGGGTCACCGACATGACAGTCGAACCCGACGGCATCTTCGTCCTGATCCCCGGCCGCCACGTGACGGGCCGGCCCACAGCCAACGGCCCTTACAGCCGATGTATCTGGGCCGGCCCTGATGAACTCGCCCGCCTGCTCCCACCTCGACGTGCCCAACAGATCACCGAGGCCCTGCGCCAGCGCAAACCGCTGCTCGCAGCAACCGGATAATCACCCGAGCCTCAGCAATCAAATCAATCTAAAAGGGGGAGCCCCGTGATCACCCACATCGACGACCGGCCTGAAACAAGACGAAGTGCGCCGCCCACCCGCCGGCTCAGCAAGTCACTGACAGCCGCGGTAGTCGCGCTCATCGCAGGGCTGACCCTCTCCGGTTGCACCTCGAGCAGCGCGCCCGCGGCCACCCCGCCCACCGCGAGCACCACCACCACCGGCGCTTCATCGACGGCAATGAGCGTGTCGACCTCCGCGAGGGTGCCCCCAACCGTCGTTTCGTCATCAGTTTCGTCGTCGACAACCTTGCCGTCGTCGACTACGGCGAAGTCCACCGCGCCCACCAAGACCAAACTGACATCCGCTCCGCGCCCCACGACTACGGCTCTCTGGCCGGCGACGTTAACCCCGGGCCAGATCACCGAGGCGAAGTCCGCGCTTGCGGCCTTCACCGCCTACTACGCCGTTTTCGATAAGGCATTTGCGCACCCGGACAAGGATTGGTCTGCCTCGTTCGCCAAGGTTGCCTCCGACCCAGAAAAATCTTCGACCCTGAGATACCTCAAGGCCACAGCGAAGCTCGGGCAGTACGGGTCAGGTCATATTCGGCTCATTTCGCGGGTGACCAAGGTTCAGACCGCCATAGTTGAGCTGACCGTCTGTGTCGATACGAGCAACGTCGGTTTCTTTGACAAGACCGGCCGCTCGATCAAAGCGCCGGATGCACCCGGTTCGTACTATCGCCACCCGGCGAAGGTGGGCGTCTATGAGTTCGTCGGTAATCAGTGGCTGGTCACCACCATCAACAACGATTTCAGCAAGACATGTTGACCGCACGTGTTGCCCGGCGTGGTGTTGGGGCGTTGCTGGTGGCATCGGTATTCCTGTTGTCCGTCCAGGGCATCGGGTGGGCTGACGGTACTGGCGTCGGTTGCGGCAACGGGGGATGCGGTGTGGGTGCCACTGATCCCGGCTCTCCGGGCTCCGCTCCCGGCACTCCGGGCTCCGCTCCCGGCACTCCGGGCTCCGCTCCCGGCACTGGCGCGTCCGGTAGCGGCACGTCCAATGGCGGTTCATCAGCCGGCGTTTCATCAAGCGGCGGTTCATCAAGCGGCGGTGCTGGCGGTGGCGGTTCATCGAGCAGCGGTGGCGGCGGTGGCGGCTCAGGTCAGCCGGTCGGGTGCGGCCAGTGGTACGTCATGAATCCGCAACCGGCCGCCGGTTCGCCGCTTTGGGAAGGTCACAGCGCGGCTGATGGTGTGGTCGAGTTCTTCGAGTGCGACGGAGGAGGTGGCGGCATCAGCCAGGCGGGGGCGTCGACATTCCGATTCGCCGCCAAGGCTGCTCCTGCCGCTCCCGGCAAGGCTGCTCCTGCCGCTCCGCCTCCGCCTCCGCCGGTTGATCCCGCGGTGGTAGCGCAGAAGGCGTATCGGCTAATTCCGATTCCGCAACCGGCCATGCACTTCGGTCCTGATTCCGCCCACGTGGCCGCGCGGTACTGGCTGTATCTGTGGACGGACAACCCAGGTCCTATCACTCGTACCGCGACCACCCGGAACGTGACTGTCTCGGCTACGGCGACTCTGGATTCGGTCACGTGGTCGATGGGTGCGCCTTCGGATGTTGCCTACCTGGGCACGGTGGACAGTCCGGTGGTGTGCAAAGGGGCGGGTACCCCGCCGCCGGCCAACGCGGACACCACCGTCGATCCGCGGCCGAACGGTTTTTGCGCGTACATGTATCAGGTCCGCTCGACAGATGACCGGACCGGCGGTGCCGGGAGCTGGCCGGTGACGGCCTCCGCCACGTGGCGAATCAATTGGAAAGAAACGGCGGGCGGCAACGCGACGGGCGCCATCACCGCTCCGCCGTTCACCTCGGCGACGACGGTCTGTGTAGGTGCTTGGTACACGATTGCGGTGGATCCGAACTCGCCGCCACCGCAGAACGCCGTCTGCGGCCAGGGTTAAATTCTCGGATGCGGCGCTAAGATGACGGGGAGAGCGCCGTCGACGCCCTTCCCTGACGGTCACCAGCCCCGAAGGGTCCGGATCACGGTTGCGAGAGCTCCGAGGACTGCGGCGATATCGCCAAGTATTGCGCCGTAGTCTTTCGGAGCTTTTCGCTTGCCCCGCCCGTCCGTGGTCGCCGCTAGCGTTGGCTCGTCGTCGATCCCGGCCGGAAGCCTTCACCGAAACCCTTCGGCCGTACCCTTCCCGGAACCCTTCACCGATACCCTTCGCCCTCCGGTGATGGCCGGCGGCGGCGTCGGCACAGTCGAAGATGCGGGCGGCGAGCTGCGGAATGGTCGGCGATGTTCACGCCGGCCGGTGGAGGTTGCGGTCGCGGGTGCTGAACCTGGATCCACTGCGTAGATAGTCGATGAATGGTGTGGCGAATAGGGGCGGATGGCCGCTGATCTGGGAAAATGGTGAGTGTCTAAATCTCCAGAACCCACAACAGAAAGCCATCCGCCAG
>JAABUZ0100007002.1_pt1 | contig 13818 bp, 11 predicted proteins | sample 5562091 | NCBI WGS metagenome assembly JAABUZ01 (sample SAMN12813069, study PRJNA571459) | rock metagenome | isolation source: Antarctica rocks | place: Antarctica: Victoria Land, Linnaeus Terrace sud | collected 2015-12-21 | reverse complement strand
CCGCTCGGCTCATTGCTGCGCTCGCCCTGGTGGGCGCCCTGGCCGGGGCCATCGAGCCAGCGGTGGTCGCGCTGGTCGTGGTGACGGGCGTGGCCATCGCCGTCAGCGCTGTGCTGAGCGGGCAGGGCCGTGCGGGCGTCCGGGCGGGCGCGGTGGCGGTGGGTGGCTCGGTGGGCGCGGCAGTGCTGCTGATGCCGTGGAGCATCGGGTGGCTGTCCTCGACAGATGGCTGGGGGGCGGTGATCGGTGCGGGTGTGCCCGGTGCGCGGCCACTGCGCCTGGCGGCGCTGCTCCGATTCGACACCGGGCCGCTCGGCGCGGGCCCGCTGGGCTACGCGCTCCTGGCTGCCGGCGCGGTGCCCCTCCTCGTCGGCCGGGGCTGGCGGTCGTGGTGGGCGGTCCGGTTATGGACCGTGGTGTCCGCCTCCTTCGCCCTGGCCTGGGCCGCCCAGCACGGTGCCCTTGGCATTGTGTGGCCTCCCGCCGCGGTGTGCTTGGCCCCGGCGGCGGCGGCGCTGGCGCTGTGCGCAGCACTGGGCATGGCTGCGTTCAGCCACGACCTGACCGGCTATCGGTTCGGCTGGCGGCAGGGCGTCTCGGCCCTTGGGGCCGTCGTCGTCGTCGTGGCCTGTACCCCGGTGCTGGCGGCCGTGCCCAGTGGTCGCTGGCACCAGCCGTCGAGCGGCTTCGAGTCTGTGCTGTCGGGGGGCTCATCGCAGCGAGGCGCGGGGGATTTCCGGGTGCTGTGGCTCGGATCGCCAGACGTGCTGCCCATCGCTGGGTGGCGGGTCGACCAGGACCTGTCCTATGCCACCTCGCGCAACGGCGGCCCGTCGCTGACCGATCGCTGGCCGGGCAGCGATCGCGGCCCGACGCGACTGATGGCCCAGGCAGTCACGTTGGCCCGTCGCGCCCAGACCACCGATCTTGGCCATCTCCTCGCCCCGATGGCGGTGCGCTACGTCGTGGTCGTCGAGCGGCCTGCGCCGATCGGGACGCGCTCGACCGACGCCCGCCGCGCGCCGACGGACCTCCGGGCTGGCCTGGAGTCCCAGCTCGACCTTCGTCGCGTCGAGCGCTCCGAGTCGGCGACGGTGTACCAGAACGACGCCTGGGCACCGGCTCGGGCGCAGCTGTCTGCCGTGGCCTTGGCGGTGGCCGAGCTCGACGACCCTCGGGCTGCTCGTCTGGTGGACCTTGCCAGCAACGCAGCCACGGTGCTGTCGACGGTGCGCGGCCCGACGACCTTCAGCGGGGCACTCCCGGCTGGCGCCGGGGTCGAGGTCGCCGAGGCCCCGTCGCCGCGGTGGCAGCTGACGGTCGGTGAGCGGCGTGCGCAGCGCCAGTCCGCGTTTGGAGCTGTCAACCTGTTCCTCGCCCCCAGCGCCGGTCGAGCCGTGCTGGCCTACCGCACGCCGTTGCGCCTACGAGCGCTAGTGATGGCTCAGGCGGCGCTGTGGGCGGTGGCGGTCGCGGTGGCGACCCGGCGGCACCGTCACACAGCGCACCGGTCCGAGGAGGGGGACGGGCCCGGGGCCTCCGCCGCCGCAGTGGTCGGTGGTGCTCCTGTGGTTGCGCTCCGAGGCCCGGCGCGCACCCGGTGAGGGCGGGGTCCTCTCGGTCCGGCGCTCGTGGCTGGGTGACGTTGTTCGCAGCACTGCTCGCACTGGGGCTCGTCACCGACCACCTCCTCGGCCCGAGCCGGCCCCTGGCCGCTACCCCCGTCAGCCCCCTGGCCCCGTCCCTCGCCTCGTCCGGCGACCTGGCGAGCACCTGGTTCTGCCCTGCGCTGGGGGCCAACGGCACTGGCCCGACAAGGGGCCGGGTGATCGTCGCCAACCTGGCGGGGACCGACCTGCGCGTGTCGGCGCTGTTCGCGCCGAGCGTCGGCTCCTCGCCGCCGCCCGTCGCGCGCGTCGTTGCGCCGTACACGCGCACCACCTTCAGGCTCGAGGACGAGGCCCAGGCGCCGTTCACCGCCACGACCGTGACCGCAGACGGTCTCGACGCAGCGGTCGACCAGGAGGTGCAGGGCCCGCTCGGCGAGAGCATCACGGAGTGCACCCGGGCCTCCTCGGACCGGTGGTACTTCGCGGCCGGCCGGACCGACGCCGGGTCGACCCTGCAGCTGTCGCTCTTCAACCCCTACCCGGGCCCCGCTGTCGCCGACCTGCGCTTCGCCACCGACCAGGGGCCCACCAGCCCGGAGGCCCTCCAGGGCATCGTGGTGCCCGGCCGCGGGGTGCAGGTCGTCGACGTCGGTGCGTCGGTGCGAGGTCGCCGGGCGCTGGCCACGACCGTCACTGTGCGCATTGGTCGACTGATCGTCGACAAGCTTCAGCTCCAGGGTGGTGATCATCCCAGCGGCCTGTCCCTCACGCTTGGGGCGACGGCACCGGGCACGACCTGGTACTTCGCAGACGGCCTGACCTCGAGAGGCCGCACGGAGCATTTTGAGGTCTACAACCCTGGCGCCCGAGAAGCTCAGGTCCAGCTGGCACCCACGCTCGACCACGGCACCGCCACCCCATTCGAGCTCACCGTGGCGCCGGCAGCACGGGTGAGCCTGGGGCTGGGAGATGGCGGCCGCGCCCCTGCCGACGACGGCCAGTCGTGGGTCGCAGCATCTGTCGATGACGTGCCCGTCGTCGTTGAGCGGGTCATGGAGGTCGGAGGCTCACGGTCCTTGCCGCGCGGCGTGGCCGACACCCTGGGCGCGCCAGCACCGTCACGTCGGTGGGTCTTCCCGGCCGGCTCGGCCACGGGCGACGCCGACGAGTACCTGATCGTGTCGAACCCTGGGCGGGGGCGGGCGCACGTCGACGTGATGGTGTCGGGGGAGGGGCACCGGCGGCCCCTCCCAGGGGTGTCCCCCCTCGTCATCCCTGCCAGGAGCCGTCGGGTGCTGCGTATCGGGGAGCTGGTGTCGGAGGGCGTCGTCGTGCTCGACGTCTCGTCGGACGTGGCGGTCGTCGCCGAGCGCGCTCAGCTGCACCACGCGACGCCGGGGCTGTCGAGCGCCATCGGGATCGCCGGCGGATAGCCGGCCGATGGCCGAGGAGCGAGACCCGCAACGATGCTGGCTGAGATGATGGTGAGAGGATGGGATGGGTGACGTGGGCGATGGCGCCATCGAGACCGTGCGCACGTCAAGCGAGGGCGGCCCCGCGCGGGTGCGGGGTCGGACAAGGGAGGACCGGAGATGACCGATCAGCTGCTCGATGAAGGCCGTGCTGGCGTCGGAGACGCGCCCGAGGGCCCCTTGCACTTCGAGTGCCCCCGATGCAAGAGACCTGCGGAGGCGGCCTACTGGGGCCCGTGCTCCGCGTGTCGCGACGATCTGGCCGCCACCCAGCGCCACGAGGCCACCGATGTCGGGCCCGGCGTCTATGAGCCCAAGATGAACGTCGTGCCGAACCAGGTGGCGACAAGGGACTGAGGCAGTGGAACGAGTCCTGATCGCTGGTGCGCTCATCCTGGTCGCCACCGTGGTCGCGGTGGTGGCGAGTCGTCGCCGACCCGAGCCGCCCACCCAGGAGCGGGTGCCCATCCCCGCCCAGCTCGACCGGGCCGACTTCCCCGGAGCGGCGCTCCCATGGCTCATGGTGGTGTGGACATCGGCAACGTGCGACTCGTGTGCCCAGGCCACTGCCAAGGCACGGCTCCTCGCGAGCCCGCAGGTGGCCTATGCCGAGGTCGCGTGGCAGGAGCGCCGGGACCTCCACGATCGCTACGGCGTCGACACCGTCCCACTGACCGTCCTTGCCGACGCCGAGGGCGTCGTCCAGGTGTCATTCGTGGGTGCCCCGAACTTCACCGACCTCGTTGGCGCGGTCGCCGAGGCCCGCGAGCCGGGGTCGACGCCGGAGCCAGGCCTCCATCGGCCGGCGACGTCCCCGGGGTAAGCCAGGTCGCAGAGGAGGCAGGCCAGAGGCGCCCTCGCCGCCGAGCGGGGAGCCACGGTGACGTCAGCGGCCCAGCACCCGGGGGCCGCACCCGGGCATTCAGGGGGCCTTGAGGCTCCGGATCGCCGTGACGGGCTCATCGGCGGACCGGTCGCAGGTGGCAACGGCGCGACGAGCCGTGTCGACCAGTCGGCCGATCTCGGCGCCGTCGACAGTCTCGGACTCCAACAGCGCGGCCGCCACCGCCTCGAGCCCCGCCCTGTGGTCACGCAGGACCGCCATCGCCCGGTCCTCCTGCTGACGCAGGATGCGCTCGACCTCCTCGTCGATCACCCGGGAGGTCTCGTCGCTGTAGTCGCGGGTGTGCATGAGGTCCTCGCCGAGGAACACCTGGCCCTGGGACCCCCACGCCATCGGCCCGACGCGCTTGGACATCCCCCACTCCCGCACCATCTTGCGGGCGAGCTCGGTGTTGCCGACCAGGTCACTGTTGGCCCCGGTCGACAGCGTGCCGTAGACGATCAGCTCGGCGACGCGCCCGCCCATGCGCACGGCCAGGGAGTCCTCGATGTACTCGATGGGGTAGATGTGGCGTTCCTCGGCAGGAAGCTGCTGGGTGACACCGAGGGCCATGCCCGTGGGCAGGATCGTCACCTTGTGCACGGGGTCGGCGTGGGGTAGCAGGTAGGCCAGCACCGCGTGGCCACCCTCGTGAAAGGCGACCCGCTCCTTCTCGTCGTCGGACAGCGCCATCGACTCGCGCCGCTGGCCCATGAGGACGCGGTCGCGGGCCGCCTCGAAGTCCTGCATGTGGACCCACTCGCTGCCCCGGCGCACGGCGTGCAGCGCTGCCTCGTTGACCAGGTTGGACAGGTCAGCACCGCTCATCCCCGGCGTCCCCCGAGCGAGCACGTCGAGGTCGACGTCGGGGCCGATGCGCTTGTCCTTGCAGTGGACCTGGAGGATGGGCTTGCGCTCCTCGAGGTCGGGAAGGGGCACCACGATCGAGCGGTCGAAGCGGCCAGGGCGCAGGAGCGCAGGGTCCAAGACGTCGGGCCGGTTGGTGGCGGCCATCATCACGATGCCCTCGGTGGTCTCGAAGCCGTCCATCTCCGCGAGCATCTGGTTGAGCGTCTGCTCCCGCTCGTCGTGGCCCCCACCAAGGCCGGCGCCGCGCTTGCGCCCGATGGAGTCGATCTCGTCGACGAAGATGATCGCAGGAGCCTGCTTGCGTGCGGTCTGGAAGAGGTCGCGCACCCGGGCCGCCCCCACCCCGACGAACATCTCCATGAAGTCCGACCCGGTCACCGAGATGAACGGGACACCGGCCTCACCCGCCACCGCCCGGGCGATCAGTGTCTTGCCGGTCCCGGGTGGGCCCACGAGCAGGACGCCTTTGGGGATACGGGCGCCGATCTCTTTGAACCGGCCAGGCAGCTTCAGGAAGTCGACCACCTCATTGATCTCGGTCTTGACGCCCTGATAGCCCGCCACGTCGCCGAATGTCGTCTTCGGCCTCTCTGTCGTGTACACCTTGGCGCGGCTACGACCGATGGACATGATCCCCGTCATCTGGCCCTGCGCGCGGCGGCTCATCCAGAAGTAGATGGCCACCATGCCACCGAGCAGCAGGACGATCGGCAGCAGGCTGAGGAAGGGATTGCTCGTCGGCGTGTGGTACCCGACCTTGACGCCCTTGGCTGCCAGGTCGTGCTCGTTGTCGGTCGCACTGCCTCCGGCCGGGTTGGGGCCCGTGACGGTGTAGGCGGTGCCGTTCTTGAGCTTGCCCGAGATCCGCCCGTCGTTGTTGTTGATCTGGGCAGTCGCGACCTGCCCAGTGTCGACCTCGGCACGAAAGTCGTTGTAGCCGAGGCTCTTGCCCGAGCCCCGTGACAGCAGCGCAGGCAGGAGCACCACGGCGAACAGCAGGGCGATGACCCCGACGACGACCCATCGCCGGCTCTGCTCGGGCGGCTTGGGCCCTGCCCCGGCGGGACGCTCGGAGCGCCGGGGCCGCAACTCGGGTGGTGTGCGGCTCATCACTCCATGCTACGGCCCGACCAGCCCTTGTCGGGCACCGTCCCAGCGGCTGGCCGAGCGGGGCCGAGGCCGTGGCCGCCAAGAGCCCTCACATTGGCCCGCCGCTAGCGTATCGGGGGTGGGACGCGATGTGCCCGTGCGGGGCTCCGAGGGGACCGTGCCCTCCGGCCCCGACGCAGCGGCCCATCCTGGCGCCACAGCCATCACCGAGGCAGCGGGCCGTCCGTCGCCGTCAACGACCACAACGACGTCGGCAACGACGTCAGCCGTGAGTGCCATGCCTGGAGACCACCCGCCCTGGGGGATCTGGGCAGCCGTGGTCGCCTTCGTGGCCGGCGTTGCGCTGGCCAGCATCTTTGCTGGCGTGGCCGTCGCCGCCGGGGCGTCGGGCACGGGCGCCGTCACCACCGTGGCGAGCCTGGTCGGCCTGTGGGCCGGCTTTGCCGGGATACCGCTCGTGCTGTCCCACACCCGCGGGCGAGGGCGCCTCTCGATCGACTTCGGGTTGCGCTTCGGCGGGCCGGCTGACATCGGGCTGGGCATCATCGGCGGCCTGATCGCCTACGCGTTCCTCCTGCTCTACAGCGTCGCGGTGTCCCAGTTCGACGGCGTGGACCTCGGGAAGGGCACCGACCAGGTCTTCGGGCATGGCGACGGCCTGACGATCGGCTTCGTGGTGATCGCGCTGGCGGTCACCCTCGGCGCGCCGCTCGTCGAGGAGCTGTACTTCCGGGGCCTCGTCCAGCCTGCCCTGCAGCGACGGGCGGGAGGGGCCGTCGGGCTGGTGGTCACCTCCGGGCTCTTTGGCCTCGTCCACCTGGGAGGCAACCCTGTCGAGGCTGTCGTGCCACTGGCAGTGTTCGGTGTCGTCGTTGGGCTCCTGGCCTGGCGGACGGGCCGGTTGGGGCCCGGCATCGTCGCCCATGTGACGTTCAACGGGATCACCGTCGTCCTCCTCGCCTTCACTCGCTGAGCCAGGCTGCAACAGCCACACGGGCACGCGACGGGCATGCAGGGAGCGCAGCAATGGCACGCCGAATGGCCCGATCGGCCTATCAAGGCGGCGAGCCGCCGGGTCGACGCCAACTCCAGAGGCCTTGGAGGGTCCCTGTCGAGCTGAAGTCGGAGGTCCACCAGCCATGTCCTGCCCGAAGTGTGAGAAGCACCGTCTGATCGCTATCGACGTCACGATCGGCGAGCACAAGGTGACCATGCACAGCTGCTCGCACTGCGGGACTCGCTGGTGGGAGGCCGAGGGTCGTCCCCTCGATCTTCCCAAGGTACTCGAGCTGGCCGCCGGCCGTCGCTGACGTCACCGCTCTCGCGTCACAGCAGCGATCACACGATGGCGAGCCCCGGCGCCTGGCGCGGCGATCGCAGAGCGCGGGGCGCGAGCACCCGGCCGAGGTGACCATGCAACGTCCGCGAGCAGCGGTACCATCGCACTCGGTCGTTGCCATCTGCTCTTGGACGGGGAAGTGAAGCGTCTCGCTGACTGGGCCACCCGGCCACGGGCTCTCGACGAATGGGCGCAACTCGGTGTCACCGCGCTGGTGCTCGTCGGCTGCCCGTTGTTCGTCCTCGGCGCGCTTCACCCGAGCAAGCTCCTGCTCGGCACCACTCCGGCGGGCGGCGACATGGGCGCCCACGTCTGGGCCCCTGACTACCTGCGACACCACCTGTTCACCCATGGGCGCCTCACCGGGTGGAGCCCTGACTGGTACAACGGCTTCCCCGCACTGACGTTCTACTTCCCGCTCCCCTATGTGGTCATCGCCGTGCTGAGCTACGTGCTGCCCTACGGGGTGGCCTTCAAGCTCGTCTCGGTGGCGGGGCTGCTGGGGCTGCCGCTGGCCGCGTACGCCATGGGCCGGCTCACCGGCATGCGCTTCCCGGGGCCACCGTTGCTGGCGGTGGCCACGGTGCCGTTCCTCTTCGATCGGTACTTCACGATCTGGGGGGGCAACATCGCCTCCACGCTCGCCGGCGAGTTCGCGTTCTCCATCTCGCTGTGCCTGGCGCTGCTGTTCATCGGCGTGTTCGCCAGGGCACTCGACACCGGTCGCTACCGGGCCCTCGCCGCCGCGCTCTTGGCGGCGACGCTGCTCTGCCACCTGCTGCCGACGTTCTTCGCCATCGCCGGCGCGCTGATCCTGTGGCTGCTGCGGCCGCGCCGGCGCAGGCTCGCCACGGCGTTGCTGGTGGGTGGTGTGGGGATTGCCCTGACCGCGTTCTGGCTGGTGCCGTTCGCCCTCCGCCACGGCTACTCCAATGACATGGGCTGGGAGCGGACGACCGCCTACGCCAAGGGCCTGTTCCCCTTCCTGTGCAACAGCCACAAGGCCGATGTCAACGTCAACTGCCCCACCTTCAGTGTGGTGCACCCCTACACCGTCCATCTGAAGGTCGTTGTCGCCCTGGCCGCGGCAGGCGTGCTCGGCGGGCTCGTGCTGCGGCGGCGGACCACGCTGTTGATCGGTGGGCTGGGCGTCACCTTCGCAGCCGCGTTCCGCTGGATGCCGCAGGGGGCGTTGTGGAACGCCCGCATGCTGCCCTTCTGGTACCTGTGCCTGTACCTGGCGGCGGCCGCTTGCGTGGCCGAGTCGGCGCTCGCCCTGGGCGTGGCCGTTGGGCGGCATCGGCCGGGGCCTGACGGGGAGGTGGCCCTGCCCCCTCCTAGCCTCGACCTCACACCGCTTGGCTTGACCGACGACCGGACGCTGGTCGGTGCAGGTGTCGGCCGGGGCGGGCGCACCGTCGGCCTCAGGGGCGAGATGGGGTACGACCACCTTGACGGGCTGGTGGGAGGCAGAGGCGCCGGCACCGAGGGGAGCGGGGACTGGTCGGTCGAGGACGAGACACACGGGGACCATTCCCGCAGCCTCGCCGCCGGCGCCGCTAACCCCGGCCCCGGTGATGGCGTAGTAGGCGTCGCCGATGACGCTGGCGCATGGGGGGCCCGAGCGGCCGGTGGCGCCACACCGCTCGGCGGCGAGGCAGCGCAGCGCTGGTCGCGACTGGACGACTCGGCACAGCGCTGGGCGCTCGAGGATGAGTCGGCGCGGCGCTCGCTGGTCGAGGGCGACTCAGCACAGCGCTGGCCCGGGGAGGGCGAGCCGGCAGAGCGCTGGGCGTTCGGTCCGCGCCGTCTGCGGCATTCCTCACGCCGAGCCCGTCGGGGCGAGCGGGCGACCGGGGAGATCGTCGCCAACCGGTGGGCTGCGATCGTCACGCCGGTGCTGGCGATGGTCATCGTGCTTGCCTTCGTTGGGCAGTCCGTGCCCGACTACGCCAGCATCACGAAGCTGGTGCTTCGCGACCGATCCATCGGGGGCGCCGATCAGCGCCGTAACGCCAACTTCGTCAGCAGCTGGGCCAACTGGAACTACTCGGGGTACGAGAGGAAGGACTCCTACCCCGAGTACGCCGATGTCGTGGCCACGATGGCCCGGGTCGGCCGCGAGGACGGCTGCGGGAGGGCCATGTGGGAGTACGAGGCGGAGGAGGACCGCTTCGGCACCCCGATGGCGCTGATGCTGCTGCCAAAGTGGACCAACGGCTGCATCGGCAGCCAGGAGGGCCTGTACTTCGAGTCCTCGGCCACCGTCCCGTACCACTTCCTCAACCAGTCGGAGCTCTCGCAGTCGGGCTCGCGGGCCATGCGCGCCCTGCCCTACCGCAGCCTCGACATCGTCGATGGCGTCGCCCACCTGCAGCTGCTGGGGGTCCGCTACTACATGGCCGTCTCGCCGGCTGCCCAGACGGCGGCGCAGTCACTGACCGGTGGCGCCCACCCGGTCCTGAAGTTGGTGGCCAAGACTCAGAGCCACCAGGTCGACTACACCAACGGTGGCACGAGCGCCTATCAGGCCCGGACGTGGGAGGTCTACCAAGTCGCCGCCAGCGACCCAGTGGTGGCGCTGTCCTATGAGCCCGTGGTCATGACGGGGGTACCGACCACCGGCAAGGGGTGGCTTGCGGCGAGCGAGGGCTGGTACCAGGACCGCTCCCGCTGGGACGTCCCGCTCGCCGCCTCAGGCCCACCTGAGTGGCGTCGGGTGAAGGGGGCCGACCCCGCCCCGCCCCGCACGCCAGTGCGGTCGGCGGTCGTGAGCAGCATCAAGATGACTGACGACCGCATCAGCTTCGACGTCGACACGCCCGGGACACCCGTGCTCGTCCGCACGTCCTACTTCCCGAACTGGCAGCCCAGCGGCGCTCGTGGGCCGTGGCGGGTCACGCCCAACCTGATGGTTGTGGTGCCGACCAGCCGGCATGTCGAGCTGCACTACGGGTACACGCCGGTCGACAACGCCGGCCTGCTCCTCTCTGGCGCCGGCGTCATCGGCGCCGCGCTGCTGTGGCGGCGTGACCGACGTCCCCGAGCCGAGCGCCAATGGCCGGACAACGACCGAGGCTCTGGCGGCGACCCAGGCCCCGCCGCCGACCCCGAGCGCGCCGCCGACCCAGGCCCCGCCGCCGACCCCGAGCGCGCCGCCGACCCAGGCTCTGGGGACCCAGGCTCTGGTGAGCGCGACCCCATCGGCGCCCCGGGCAGGGACGGCGCCCGCGGCCTCGCGGGGCCCGGTCCTCGGTGAGCCACCGAGCTGAGGCCGTCCGGTCCTGCCCCCCTGACGGGCTCAGTCCGTGCGGGATAGGTCGGCCCCGCCTGAGCGTGGTCGTCCCCGCGTTCGGCGAGGAGCGTCGCATCGCCTCGACGGTCGCCCGACTACGGAGCGCGCTCGAGGGTCTCGCCGCCGATGGCGGCGTCGAGCTGATCGTGGTCGACGACGGGTCCACCGACTCCACTGCATCCCGGTCGCTCGGGGCAGGTGCCGACCGCGTGATCCGCCTGCCCGTCAACCGAGGCAAGGGGGCGGCGGTGAGAGCGGGGGTGCTGGCAGCGGCGGGGTCCACCATCGTGTTCACTGATGCGGACCTGTCATACCCACCCTCCCAGGTGGTGCGCGTCCTCGGGGAGGTCGAGCAGGGTTGGGACGTGGTAGTCGGCAGCCGACGCCACAACGACACTCAGACGAGTGCCCGAGCCGGGCGGCTGCGGGAGATGAGCGGCCGGGTCTTCAACCTCGTGACCCGACTTGTCCTCGTGCCCTCCTTCAGCGACACCCAGTGCGGCCTGAAGGGCTTTCAGCGCGACGCGGCGCAGGCGTTGTTCACACGTGGACGGGTCGACGGGTTCGCCTTCGACGTCGAGCTCCTCTGGCTGGCCGGGCACATGTGCTTGGCCGTGAAGGAGATCCCGGTGGAGCTCGACAGCGCCGAGGGCTCGACCGTGCACCTGTCGATGGACGCCCTCCGGATGGTCCGGGACCTGGTGCGAGTGCGGTGGTGGGCAAGAGCTGGGACCTACGGTCCTGCGGACAGCGGCGGTGCTGGCGCATCGCGGCCGGGCAGCGCCCGACTCGAGCAGCCATCGGCCGCAGCCTCCAGGGCCTCAGACCGCTAGGGTCGGCGCGCCATGAGCGAGCCCCCGGTCCGAGCGGCCCATCAAGCACGACGGACAGCGGCACCCAGCGGTCCCTCAACGGCCGGGGGCCTGTCGGCTGGTGGATCGGGCTGCGCTCAGCTGCCGGGAGCCATTGCGGCGCTGGGCACGACGAGGTTGGCTGCACGGTGGGCTTTACAGCGGTGAGTGATCTCGATGCAGTGTTCAAGGCCTACGACATCCGGGGGACGGTGCCCGACCAGCTCGACGCAGAGTTGAGCCGCCGGGTGGGAGCGGCGTTCGCTCGCTTCACCAGGGCCCCGCGGGTGCTTGTTGCCCGCGACATGCGCCCGTCGGGGGTCGAGCTCTCCCGGGCGTTCATCGATGGTGCGCTGGCCACTGGTGCCGACGTTGTCGACCTCGGTCTGGCCTCCACGGACCTGCTGTACTACGCAGCAGGCGCGCTCGATGCCCCAGGGGCCATGTTCACTGCGTCCCACAACCCGGCCAGGTACAACGGCATCAAGCTGTGCCTGTCGGGTGCACGACCGGTTGGCGAGGAAAGCGGCCTGCTCGAGATCAAGGCCGCCGCCGGTGGCGGGCCCGTGCAGCCGGACGCCTCGACTGGGTCGCTGACCGAGCGGTCACTGATCGACGACTACGCATCCCACGTCCACACCTTCCTGGGGGACCGCGCCGCACTGCGACCGCTCAAGGTGGTGGCGGACACGGCCAACGGCATGGGGGGTCTTGTGGTGCCCCGCGTCTTCGACGGCCTGCCCTTCGAGCTCGACGTCCTCTTCGGTGAGCTCGACGGGACGTTCCCGAACCATCCGGCCGACCCGATCCAGCCGGAGAACCTCCGCGACCTCCAAGCCCGCCTGCTCGCGACCGGTGCCGACGTTGGCCTGGCCTTCGACGGGGATGCGGACCGGGTCTTCCTCGTCGACGAGCGAGGTCAGACCCTGTCAGGGTCGCTGACCACGTCGATGGTGGCGGCGACCATGCTCGACCGGTCCGGGCCGGGCCCGATCATCCACAACCTGATCTGCTCCAAGGCGGTCGACGAGGTGATCCGTGAGCACGGGGGGACCCCGGTGCGCACACGGGTCGGCCACTCGTTCATCAAGCAGACGATGGCCGAGACCGGTGCCGTCTTCGGCGGCGAGCATTCGGGTCACTACTACTTCCGCGACAACTACCGCGCCGACTCAGGGCTCATCGCGTCGATGGTGGTGCTGGGGATGCTGTCGGCTGCGAGCCAGCCGCTGTCGGAGCTCCGCAAGCCCTATGAGCGCTATGCCGACTCCGGCGAGATCAACTCGACAGTCGACGATCCAAAGGTGGTGATCGAGGAGATTGCCCGGCAGTTCCGCTCGGCTGCCCAGGACCGCCTCGACGGGCTCACGGTCGACTTCGGCGACTGGTGGTTCAACCTGCGGCCATCCAACACTGAGCCTCTGCTCCGCCTCAACCTCGAGGCACCCGACCGGGCCGCGTGTGAGTCCCATGTCGCCGAGGTGCTCGGGCTGGTCCGCGCCGGCGCGAAGTGATGCCTGAATCGCGGCTTGCCCGCACGACGCTGGAGGCTTGAGATGGGCTTGGACCCGCTGCTGCTCGATATCCTGGCGTGCCCCGAGGACCGTGGGCCCCTGTACTACTTCGAAGGGGAGGACTCGCTCTACAACCCCCGCCTCCATCGGCGCTATGCCATCCGCGACGGCATCCCGATCATGCTCATCGACGAGGCACAGGCTGTGGACGGCTCCGAGCACGAGCGGCTGATGGCCAAGGTCGCCTCCGATGGGATGAGGCCCACGTTCGTCGAAGGAGGCCCGGGCGCCAAGGGTGAGTGACCCGACGGGCGATGCACCGCCTCGGGCGGTGGACTCCGACCTGATGTGGGAGTCGACCGCCGAGACCCCCGAGCGCGTTGCGCGCAGCGCGGCGGCGGTCACAGAGGCCCTCAGCACCGAAGGGCTCCCAGCGGTCACGGACCTGAGCGCAGTCGTGGTGATCGGGAGCGGGGCGAGCAGCACGGCCAACGATGTGCTGAGCGCTGTCGTCGGCCCCACCCTGTCGGTACCGCTCGTTGTTGTCGACGGCTACGAGCTCCCCTTCCTGGTCGGGCCGTCCACGCTCGTGCTTGCCAGCTCCTTCAGTGGCAACACCGCCGAGACCCTGGCGGCGGCGTCCGCCGCGGTCGAGCGCGGAGCGCGCCTGGTGGTGATAACGGGTGACGGCAGCCTTGGCGCGCTGGCCCGCGACGCTGGCGCCCCCGTCGTCGTTGCTCCATCCTCGCGCCCGCACCCCCGGGTTGCGATTGGTGCGATGGTGGTCGCCGGCCTTGTCGTCCTGGAGACGATCGGCTTGATCGAAGGGGTGCCGTCGGCTGTTGCCTCAGCGGTGCGCCAGCTCTCGGTCCGT
>JAABUZ0100007001.1_pt1 | contig 13818 bp, 11 predicted proteins | sample 5562091 | NCBI WGS metagenome assembly JAABUZ01 (sample SAMN12813069, study PRJNA571459) | rock metagenome | isolation source: Antarctica rocks | place: Antarctica: Victoria Land, Linnaeus Terrace sud | collected 2015-12-21 | reverse complement strand
CGACACGAACGGCGTGTGCGGCTTGCCCGTCGGCTCGGCCACGCGCAGGCCGTTGCGCCCGCTCGGCTCGTAGTTCACGTGCGGGTTCTCGCCCGCCTCGACGCCGTCGACGTGGTACGTCATCTGGCCGTCGCGCTGATTCGTCGCGACGTGCGTCTTGGGCGCGTTGATCGGGAGCTGCAGGTAGTTCGGGCCGACGCGGTACCGCTGGGTGTCGCTGTACGAGAACGTGCGCCCCTGCAGCAGCTTGTCGTCCGAGAAATCGAGTCCGTCGACGAGCACGCCCGTGCCGAACGCGACCTGCTCGACCTCGGCGAAGTAGTTCACCGGGTTGCGGTCGAGCACCATGCGACCGACCGGGCGCAGGGGGAACTGCTCGGGCGGCCAGATCTTGGTGGGGTCGAGCGGGTCGAAGTCGAGCTCGGGGTGCTCGTGGTCCTCCATGATCTGCACCGAGAGCTCCCACTCCGGGAAGTCGCCGCGTGCGATCGCGTCGTAGAGGTCTTGCGTGCCGTGGTTGAAGTTCGTGGCCTGGATCTCGTTCGCCTGCTGCTGCGTCAGGTTCCGCTCGCCGCCCTTCGGCAGGAAGTGGTACTTCACGAGGACCGCGTTCCCGTCGGCGTCGACCCACTTGTAGGCGTGCACGCCCGAGCCGCGCATCTCGCGGTAGCTCGCCGGGATGCCCCACGGGCTGAACAGCCACGTGATCATGTGCATCGACTCCGGCGTGTGGCCGATGAAGTCGAAGATGCGGTTCGCGTCCTGCCGGTTGGTCACCGGGTCCGGCTTGAACGCGTGGATGTTGTCCGGGAACTTGATCGCGTCGCGGATGAAGAAGATCTGGAGGTTATTGCCGACCAGATCCCAATTGCCCGCTTCCGTGTAGAACTTGACGGAGAACCCGCGCGGGTCGCGTAGCGTCTCGGGCGAGTGGCCGCCGTGGATCACGCTCGAGAAGCGGACGAACACGGGCGTGCGCTTGCCCTTGCCGCTGAACACCTTGGCGCGCGTGTACTTCTCGACCGGCTCGTCCCCGACGGCGCCGTACGTCTCGAAGTAGCCGTGCGCCCCCGCGCCGCGCGCGTGCACCACGCGCTCGGGGATCCGCTCGCGGTCGAAGTGCGAGATCTTCTCGAGGAAGTGGTAGTTCTCGAGCACCGTGGGGCCGCGGTCGCCGACCGTGCGGTTGTTCTTGTTGTCGACGACCGGGTGGCCCTGCCGCGTCGTGAGCACGGGCGCGCCCGCGGATCCCGCGCCGCCGCTCGCGGGTCCGCTCGCCGACTCGTTGGTGCCGTTGGTGCCGGTGTTGGTGCCGGTATCGTCATCGCGCATGCTGCGCTCCGTGGTTCGGCGTGGAATCTCGCGCGGGCGCTCGACACGCGTCGCCTCGCGTAGCTCCGATCGTAACGCATCGGCGAGGATAGGGGAAATCGAATCCGTCGATTCTTCGATAGCACGCAGCTATGATCCGCGGATCATGCCGCGCGCCGAATCCTCGCCTCCCGCGCCCGCCGTCGCGCTCCCCGTCGCGCTCCCCGAGCGGGTCACGCTCACGCAGCTCGGCTACGCGGTCGCGATCGACGCGCACCGGCACTTCGGCGCGGCCGCGGCGGCGTGCCACGTCACGCAGCCGACGCTCTCCATGCAGCTCCGCCGGCTCGAGGAGGCACTCGGCTTTCCCCTCTTCGACCGCACGCACGCGCCCGTCGTCCCGACCGTGGCCGGCCGGCTCGTCGTCGAGCAGGCGCGGGTGGTGCTCCGCGAGGCCGCGCGATTGGGCGAGATCCGCGACGCGCTCGCCGGCGTGATCGCGGGCGAGCTCCGCCTCGGCGTGATCCCGACGCTCGCGCCGTACGTGCTGCCGCAACTCGTCCCCGCGCTCCGCGCGCGGCACCCCGCCCTCGAACTCGTCGTCGAGGAGCGCGTCACGGACGACATCGTGGCCGGCGTGCGCGCGGGGCGGCTCGACGCCGGGCTCGTCGCTTCTGCGGCCCGCGGCACCGACCTCGCCGAGCGCGTGTTGTTCACCGAGCCGTTCGTCGGGTACGTGAGCGCGGGACACCGGCTCGCCTCGCGCGCGCTCCTCGCGCCCGACGACCTGTCGCTCGACGACCTGTGGCTCCTGGCCGAGGGGCACTGTCTGCGAGTGCAGACGGTGCAGCTCTGCCGCCATCGGGCGCGCGGCGCGGGCACGACCTCGAGCCCCGCGGCGGCGAGTACGCCGACGTCGAATGCGCGCTTCGAGAGCGGCAACCTCGAGACGCTCACGCGGCTGGTCGAGGGCGGCGAAGGGATGACGCTGCTCCCGGCGCTCGCGGCGGCCGGGCTGCGGACCGCGGCGCAGCGCCGCCTCGTCCGCCCGTTCCGCGACCCCGCCCCGTCGCGCGAGGTGCGCCTCGTCCAGCCGCGGCAACAACGGCGCGCCGCGCTCGTCGCGGCGACGGCCGACGTCCTGCTCGCGGTCGTCGGCCCGGCGCTGGCCGCGTAGTTGCCCGCCCACGCCCGCCGCCACCCGTCCCCACCTCCGTCCCGACCCCGATGTCCACCCTGCCGAACGATCCGCCCGACGCGTCCTCCCCGCTTTCGGACCGCGCGTTCGGCGGGCGCGTCGCGCTCGTCACCGGCGCCGGCTCGGGAATCGGGCGCGCCGCCGCGCTCGCCTTCGCCCGCCGCGGCGCGCGCGTCGTGCTCGGCGACGTGCGCGAGGCGGGGCTGGCCGAGACGCGCGCGCTGCTCGAAGCCGCGGGTGCGGCGCCGTCCGACGTGCGCGACGCGCGCACCGACGTGCGGCGCGACGACGAGGTGGCCGCGCTCGTCGCGCTCGCCGCCGGCCCCGGGGGCTTCGGCCGGCTCGACTTCGCGCTCAACTCGGCCGGCGTCGGCGGCCTCGAGGCGCGCGCGGCCGACTACCCCGAGGACGACTGGCTCTGCACGCTCGACGTCAACCTCACCGGCGTCTGGCGTTCCATGCGCCACGAGATTCCGGCCATGCTCGCGACGGTCGGCGCGCACGGCGGGACCGCGTCGGTCGTCAACGTCGCCTCGGTCGCGGGGGTCAACGGCTTCCCCAAGCACGCCGCGTACGCGGCGAGCAAGCACGGGGTCATCGGGCTCACCCGCTCGGCCGCGCTCGAGTACGCGCCGGCCGGCGTGCGCGTGAACGCGCTCTGCCCGGGCTTCACGGCGACGCCCATGGTCGAGCGGATCACGCAGGGCGACGCCGGGCGCGAGACGCGGCTCACGGCGCGGGTGCCGTTAGGCCGGCTCGGGACGGTCGAGGAGATCGCGGCGGCGGTGGTCTATCTGTGCTCCGACGACGCGGCGTTCATGGTCGGGCATGCGATGGTGTTGGACGGGGGAATTACGGCGGCGTAGGGCGGATGCCGGGGTGGGCCGTCGCGGCCCCGCGCGGCGACCCCGCCCCACGACCCGCCCGTCCCGTCACCGCTTCACCGCCCCCGCCGCATTCGGCACCGGCGTCACCGGCGGCGACGCGTGCAACCGGTACTCCCGCGGCGGCTCCGCGCCTAACAAGTACCGCACGAAGTAATCCCACCGCCGCCGGATCATGTACGGCTCCCCCCCGAACCCGTGCCGCCGGTTCGGCAGCGGGAGCACGTCGACGTCCTTGTTCGCCGCGACGAGCGCGTCGACGAGCGCGAGCGAGTTGTCCGGCGGGACGTTGTTGTCCGCCGTCCCGTACGCGACGAGCAGCCGCCCCTTCAGCGCCCCCGCGCGGAGCTGGTTCGCCTGCGCGTCGTAGTTCGTCGTCCCGTCGGGGTTCCGGACCTCGAGCCCCGTCCACTTCTCCCCCCAGTCGTCCTCGTACAACCGGTTGTCGTGGTTGCCGGCCTCGCTCACGCCGACCCGGAAGAAGTCGGGAAAGCGGAGCATCGCCGCCGCCGTCGCGTAGCCGCCACCGGAGTGTCCCCAAATCCCGACCCGCGTCGAGTCGACCCACGCGTGGCGCGCGGCGAGCTGGCGCACCGCGGCCACCTGGTCGGGGATCCCGTTGTCGCCCATGTCGGTCGCGTACGCCGCGTGGAACGTCTTCGACCGGAGCGGCGTGCCTAACGCGTCGAGCTGCACGACGACGAACCCGAGTTCCGCCATCGCGCGCGCGTCGCCGCGCACCGGCGAGAAGCTGCGGCTCCCGACCGAGCCGACCTGCGGGCCCGGGTACACGTTGACGACCACCGGGTAGCGCCGCGTCGAGTCGAACGCGGTCGGACGGTAGAGCAGTCCGTAGAGATCCGTCCGCCCGTCGCGCGCCTTCACGGTGAACGGCACCGGCGGCGTCCACCCGGTCGCGACGAGGCGCGAGACGTCGCCGCGCGCGAGCGTCTGCGTCACGCGCCCCGTGACCGCGTCGCGCAGCACGAGCGTGGGCGGCACGTTCGGGCGCGAATACGCGTCAACGATCCACCGGCGGTCCGGCGAGAGCGCCACCTCGTGGTCGGCGTCCTCGGGCGTGAGCAGCCGCACGTCGGGGCGGTCGAGCGACGCGCGGTAGAGGTGGCGGAAGTACGGATCGCGCCCCGCCTCGCGCCCGACCGCGGTGAACAGCACCGTGCGCGCCCGCTCGTCCACGGCGAGTACCTGTGCGACGTCGCCGACGCCGCTCGTCACGGCGCGCTTGGATGAACCCCGTCCCGACCCGATCGGCGCACCCGACCCGTCGCGCACATCGCGGCCCGCGAGCGCGGTCGGCGTATGCCCGAGGTCATAGAGGTACAGCTGTCCCCAGTCGCTCCGCTCGGAGAACCACAGCACCTCGTTCGCTCCCCAGAGCACGCGCCAGTTCGGCCGGTCCGTCACGACGTCGTACCCGCTCTCGTAGAACGTCGGCGTCGTCTCGTCGACCACGTCGCGCACCGCACCCGTCGCGGCATCCGCGACGCGCAGCGTCGCGCGCTTGTGGTCGCGCGAGCTGGACACGAACGCGAGGCGCGACGCGTCGGGGCTCTACTCCACGTCCGCCCAGCGGCCGCCGCAGACGATGTGGTCGCAGAGCGTGGAGCGGTGCGCGTCGGGGGGCAGCTGCAGCGGCACGACGCGCGGCGCGGCGCCGGACAGGTCGATTACCACCCGGCGGATCGTGCTGATCGCCGAGTCGCCGACGAATGGGTACTTCCACGCTTCCAGCCGCGGGTGGCCGACGCGGGCGCCCGTGGTCGTCTGCACGAGGTAGAAGTCGCCCACTGCGCGGTCGTCCTGCTGGAACGTCGCGATCTTTTTCGAGTCGGGCGACCAGAGCACGACGGCGCGACCGCTGCGCACCCAGCCCGCGTTGTCGGTCGCATAGCCGTCGTCCTTGACGCCGTCGGTCGTCAGCTGCACCTCGTTGCCGCCCGCGGAGTCGCGCACCCACAGGTTGTAGTCGCGCACGAACGCGACGCGGCGGCCGTCGGGGGAGCGGGCCATGTCGCCGCGATCCGGCGCGGCCGCCGCCGCGCGCGCCACGGCCTGCAACGCGGCCGGGTCCGTCACGGTGTCGGTCGTCCGGCGCGCGGGGTCGACGACGACGAGCCGTGTCCCCGCACTCGGCGCGCTCGGCGCCGTCCCTGGGCGATACGCCAGGCGCCCGTCGGACAGCCACGCCGGCCGGCCCGGGAGCGAGACGAGCGGCAGGACGTTCCACGCCATGAAGCGTTCGGCGCGCGCGTAGTCGCTATCGGCGAGCGTGCGCGGTGCGGGCTGCGCGCGCGAGGCGAAGGGGACGGCGGCGGCGAGCAGGCCGAGCCCGGCCGAGGCGCGTGCGGCGGTGCGGAGGAGAAAGCTGGACATGAATGAGGACAGCGGGAAGCGATGCCGACCGCGGGAAGGTATGCGCGACGTGTCCGCGGCGATTCCGTCGACGGCGCGCCCCGGAGTCGCGTCCGGGTGCCCCCGCGTGGTAGGATGCGCGACCCCCACCCCCGAATCGATGCGTCGACGCCGTCCCTCAGTCCGTCTCGCAGCGCGTGTCGGCGCGCTGCCACTCGCCCTCGCGCTGCACGCGGCCACGCTCCCGGCCCAGATTCGCGCCGAAGGGCCGGACGCGCACCTGCCCCCGCCTGCGCCGCGCAGCTACCGCCTGATGCCGTCGCCGACCACCGTGGCCTGGGGCTACTACGACGCGAACACCACTCCCGTACTCCGCGTCCGCTCGGGCGACACGCTCGTCGTCGGCACGCTGATCACCTCGAGCCCCGACCGGCTCGAGCGCGCCGGCGTCGCGCCGGCCGACGTCGAACCGGCGCTCCGCGCCATTTACGCGCAGGTCACGAATAAAGGCCCGGGCGGCCACATCCTCACCGGCCCCGTCTACGTCGAGGGCGCGGCGCCGGGCGACGTACTCGAGGTCCACATCGACCACGTCGACCTCGCGATCCCGTACGCGTACAACGCGTTCGGCCCGAAGAGCGGCTTCCTCCCCGAGGATTTCGGCTACGCGCGGATGCGGATCATCCCGCTCGACGCGCGTGCGGGGGTCGCCCACTTCGCCCCGGGGATCGACGTGCCCATGCACCCGTTCTTCGGCTCGATCGGCGTCGCCCCGCCGCCGAGCGCCGGCCGCCTCAACTCGGCCCCGCCGGGGATCCACGCGGGCAATCTCGACAACAAGTACCTCGTCGCGGGCACGACGCTCTACATCCCGGTCCACGCGCCCGGCGCGCTCCTCGAGATCGGCGACGGGCACGCGGGGCAGGGCAATGGCGAGGTCGACATCACCGCGCTCGAGACGTCGCTCGTCGGCACGTTCCGGGTCGTGGTGCGGAAGGACATGCACCTCACGTGGCCGCGCGCGGAGACGCCGACGCACTGGATCACGATGGGGACGGACACGAGCCTCGTCCGGGCGACCAAGACGGCGGTGCGCGAGGCCGTCGACTACCTCGTCACGGCGCACGGGCTGACGCGGGACGATGCGTACATGCTCGCCAGCGTGGCGTGTGATGTCGAAGTCACGCAGCTCGTGGATGGGAATGTTGGCGCGCATGTGTTGATTCCGAAGGGGATTTTTCGGGCGGCGCGGCGCGCGGGGCCGTGAACGGCCGGGGATACTGCCTGCAGGAGATACAACGGCCGGGGATACGACCGCAGGGGATACGACGGCAGGGGTGATACCGCAGGGGGCAGGGACGGGCTGGTGCGCGATTTCGGGCCACCGCGAAACGATTCGATGCAGTCGAGTCGTCGTTGCATTGCTAGCGTCGTCCGCATGGAATCCGCCGAATCTTCCGTCCCGTTCCGCCCGCAGCACCGCGGATTGCGCGTCCGGCAGGAGGCCGCGGTGCTCGCCGGCGCGGTATACGACGCGGTCGACCGCATGGTCGAGGGCCGCCGCGGGTCGTTCGGCGATCAGATGCGGCGCGCGGCCGTTTCTGTTCACGCGAATCTCGCGGAGGGTGAGGGCCGCGACGGCGCGCGCGACCGTCAGCGCTTCTTCACCATCGCGTGGGCATCCTTGCGCGAACTGAACGCGCATATCGAGCTCGCCGTCTCGGTCGGCGCACTGCCCGCGTCAGAGGCTCCGCATCTCTATGCGCACTGCCGACACGTCGGTCGCATGCTCCACGCGCTCCGCCGCTCACTGTCCGAGCCGAGCAGCCAGCGCTGACCCGTCCCTGCCCCCCGTGGTATCATCCCTGCCGTCGTATCCCCTGCGGTCGTATCCCCGGCCGTTGTATCCCCTGCAGGCAGTATCCCCGGCCGTTCACGGCCCCGCGCGCCGCCCCCACCTCACACCGCCCTCCCCACGCCCTCCCCGACCCTCGCCAGCGCCGGCGTGCGCGCATACACCCACCCCGCATACCCGAGCATCACCGCCCCGCCGACCCCGATCGCCCACTCCACCCCGACGGCCCGCGCCACCGCCCCCCCGCCGAGCGACCCGACGCCGCCCGCCATCCCGACGACGAGGAACGAGTACGCCGCCATCAGCCGCCCGCGCAGGTGGTCGGGCACGAGCCGCTGCAACACCGCGTTGCCTAACGCCCCGCTGACGATCATCGCGAACCCCGTCACGAGCAGCACCAGCTCCGCGACCCACGGCCGCCGCACGCACGCGAGCGCGACGAGCAGGCCGGGGTACGCCGCCGTCGACCACATGAGCCACCGGGCGGGGCGCACGCGGCGCCCGAACGCCGCGAGCCCGAGCGCGCCGGCGAGGCCGCCCGCGCCCACCGCCGTGAGCAGCGCGCCGTAGCCGCCCGCGCCGAGGCGCAGCACGTCGCGCGCGAGCACGGGCATGAGCGTGAGGTACGGCGTGCCGCACACCGAGTAGACGAGTGTGAGCCCGAGGATCGCGCGCACCACGGGGTCGCGCAGCAGGTAGCGCCACCCCTCGGCCAGCCCGGCCCACGGCGAGCCATGCCGCGGCGGCCCGCCCGGCCCGTCGGCGCGCGGCAGGCGGATCAGCACGAGGCCGGCGAGCACGGCGAAGTACGAGAGCGCGTTGAGCGCGAAGCACCACGCGATGCCCAACGTCGCGATCGCCGCGGCGCCGAGCGCGGGGCCGACGATGCGGGCGAGGTTGAACCCGCTCGAGTTGAGCGCGATCGCCTCGGGCAGGTCGTCGCGCCCGACGAGGTCGATGATCAGCGACTGGCGCGCCGGCACCTCGAACGCCGTGCACGTGCCGTTGAAGCACGCGAGCGCGACCAGCCAGTGGATCGTCACGCGCCCCGTGGCCGTGAGCCACCAGAGCACGGCCGCCTCGACCAGGAGCAGCGCCTGCATCGCCGTCACGAGCCGCAGCCGGTCGACGCGGTCGACGAGCACGCCGGCCGGGAACGACAGCAGCAGCACCGGGAACGCGCCCACCGACGCGACGAGCCCGACGAGGAACGCGTTGTTCGTCAGCTGCAACGCGAGCCACCCCTGCGCCATCACCTGCATCCACGTCCCGACGAGCGAGAGCGTCTGCCCGACCCAGAAGAGGCGGAAGTTCCGGTGGCGGACGAGCGTGCGGAACGGGTTCAGCGAGGGGCGGGGTGTGGCGGTTGTCGACATCACGGGCGGTGGACGGGCGGGCACGCGCACCGGGCGCGCCCTCGGTCGCAACATACGCGCACCCCGAAGTGCGACGCCGGCGCGGGTGATGGCACACGACCGGCCGAGCGGCGTATGACCGACCAGCCGCCCGTCCGCCCCGATCCCACGCCGCCGTGCCCGACGCGTCCACCGCGTTTCTTCTCAGCGTACTCGACCAGTCGCCCGTGCCCGAGGGCAGCACCGCGGCCGACGCGTTGCGCGCGTCCGTCGCCCTCGCGCGTCACGCCGAGTCGCTCGGCTACCACCGGTACTGGGTCGCCGAACACCACGGCACGCCCGGGCTCGCCGGCGCGAGCCCCGAGGTGCTGATCGCCGCGATCGCGAGCGCGACCGATCGCATCCGCGTTGGGAGTGGTGGCATCATGCTGCCGCACTACAGCCCGCTCAAGGTCGCCGAAACGTTCAGCGCGCTCGCGGGACTCTTTCCCGGTCGCATCGATCTCGGGCTCGGCCGCGCCGCGGGAACGGATCCGGGCACCGCGTACGCGCTGCAGCGGGACCGACGGGGCTCGTCGCCCGATGACTTCCCGCAGCAACTCGTCGAGTTGCTCGGGTACCTCGACGGCGCCCTCCCGCCCGAGCACGGCTTCTCGCACCTCGCGGCCACACTCCCCGGCTTGCCCGAGGTCCCGACGCCCTGGTTGCTCGGATCTTCACCGCAGAGCGGGATCTGGGCGGCCGAACTCGGGCTGCCCTACGCGTTCGCCGACTTCATCAACCCGCATGGTGCGGAGATCATGCGCCGCTACCGCGACGCGTTCACGCCGGCCGCGGGGCGCGCGCGGCCGCACGCCGCGGTGTGCGTTTGGGCGCTCTGCGCCGACACGGACGCCGAGGCCGAGCGCCTCGCGCTCAGCGGGCGCATGATGTTCACGCTCCTGCGCCGCGGCGAGTTGATCGCGGTGCCGACCGTCGAGCGCGCCGAGCGCTTCCTCGCGTCCGAACGCACGCGCGGCGCGCTGCCGGTCGGGCGGCGCACCGTCGTCGGCGGGCCCGAGACGGTGCGCGCGGGCATCGAAGCGGTCGCGCGCGCCTACGCCGCCGACGAGGTCCTCGTCGTCACGATCGCGCACGACGCCGAGGCGCGCCGGCGGTCGTACGCGCGCGTCGCGGAGGCGTTCGGGCTCGCCGGCCTCGCGTTAGGCGGAGGGCCGGCGAGGGTCGCGGCGTAGGGCGGGGGCCGTCGGGTCGCGCGTGTTCTACCGCGCCGGCGCTACCGCTCGCCCGCCATCGTCCCCTCGTCGCGCGTCTCCCGCATCCCCACGTACACCGCGAGCGACGCCCCGACGCACGCCGCGACGTACCAGAAGTACCACCGCTCGTGCCCGGCCTGTCGCGCCCAGAGCGCGAGGTACTCCGCCGTCCCGCCGAACACCGAGACCGCGACGGCGTACGGGAACCCGACGCCGAGCGCGCGGACCTCGACCGGAAAGAGCTCCGCCTTGACGACCGCGTTGACGGCGGTGTAGCCGCTCACGACGAGCAGCGCCAGGACGAGCAGCAGCAGCGCGCGCCCTTCCCCGACGCCGGGCGTGCCTAACGCGCCGAGCAGCGGGACGGTGGCGAGCGTCCCGAGCACGCCGAAGGCGACGAGGACCGGCCGCCGCCCGACGCGGTCGGAGAGCAGGCCGACGAGCGGCTGCGCCGCCGCGAAGACGACGAGCGACGCCGCCGAGACCCGGGTCGCCGCGGCCGAGCTCCACCCGGCGCTGTTGACGAGAAACTTCTGCGCGTAGGTCGTGAACGTGTAGAACGCGACCGTGCCCCCGGCGGTGAGTCCGACCACGGTCGCCACGGCGCGCGGGTGCGCCGCGAGCGCCCGGAGCGACGCGCGCGCGGCCGGCTGGGCCGCGCCCGCCCGCTCGGCTCCCGCGAACGCGGGCGTCTCGTCGAGCCCGCGGCGGAACGCGCGCACGGCCAGCGCGGCGGTCGCGCCTAACACAAAGGGCACGCGCCACCCCCACGACGCCAGCTGCGCCGCGCTCAGCGCGCGCTGGAGGACGAGGAGCACGCCGAGCGCGAGCAGCTGCCCCGCGATGAGTGTCACGTATTGGAAGCTCGACCAGAACCCGCGGTGGCGCGCGCCGGCCATCTCGCTGAGGTACGTCGCGCTCGCGCCGTACTCGCCGCCGACGCTGAGCCCCTGGAGCAGCCGCGCGGCGACGAGCAACGCCGGCGCGGCGAGCCCCGCGCGCGCGTACCCGGGCGTGAGGGCGACGAGCAGCGACCCCGCGCCCATCAGGAACACCGAACGCGTGAGTGCGGCGCGCCGCCCGCGCCGGTCGGCGTAGCGGCCGAACAGCCAGCCACCGACCGGGCGCATGAAGAAGCCGACCGCGAACACCGCGGCCGCGTCGAGCAGGTGCGCCGTCCGGCTCGCCGGGGGGAAGACGACGGGGGCGAAATACAGCGAGCACGCCGAGTACGCGTACCAGTCATACCACTCGACCAAGTTCCCGGCCGAGCCGCCGAGGATGGAGCGGAGTCTGCGCACCGCCTGGCTACCTTGCATCGATCCGTTCAGCCTCTGTACCCATGCCAGTGTCCACGTCCGACCGTCGCGAAGTCCCGCGTCCCGATCAGGGTCCGTTCGCGCGCGTCGTCGAACGCAACATCACCGCGCTTCTGCAGCGACGAAAGGACGAAGATCAGCGCCGGAGCGCGCAGGACCGCGTCGCGGACGCGATCACGCGCTTTACCGGCAGCATGACGTTCGTCTACATCCACCTCGTGATCTACGCCGCGTGGATCCTCACGAACCTCGGTTGGATCCCCGGGCTCGCTCGGCTGAAGAACTTCGACCAGGGCTTCACCGTGCTCGCGATGGAGGCGAGCGTCGAGGCGATCTTCCTCAGCACGTTCGTGCTCATCTCGCAGAACCGCATGCAGGTGCTGTCCGACAAGCGGGCCGACCTCGACCTGCAGGTCTCGCTGCTCTCCGAGCACGAAGTCACCGAGGTGATCCGGCTCGTGCGGGAGATGGCGTTCAAATTGGGCGTCGGCGAGGCCGCGAATCCAGAGATCGACGAGCTCGCGCGGGATGTCGAACCCGAGACCGTGTTGTCGCACATCGAGGCGGCCGAGGGGCGGTTCCGGGAGCGCTGACCGGACGAGAGGGGTACGACGACGCATGGAAAAGATCCGAACACTCCGCCCAACCGACTTCCGCCTCGACTGCGACGCGTGTGGGGCGGCGTTCGACCTCATGACGGGCGGAACGTGCGAGCGCTGCGAGCGCATCCTGTGTGCGCGGCACCTGCACGGCTCGTGGCTCATGCGCATGGTGCACGAGTTCCGGCGCCCGGTCACCTGTGTCGCGTGCCGCCGCGGCCGGACACACGTGTCGCGGAGCAGAAGTCCGTGAACAGGTGAACAGAAGTCGCTTGACGGAATGACGTTAGTCCCTTGACGCTCAGCGGCGAGCGTACGCCGATCCGCGCGCCCGCCGCAGGTCGGTGCTGCTCCCGCCCGCAGGGCGCGCCCTGGAGGCGCCGCGGGGCGCTCGCGCAACGCCCGCCCCGCGGCCGTCCCGCGCTCCGTTTCGGCATCCTTCAGCACCCCGCACCCCGCGCGAGGTACGCCGCGACCAGGGCCCGGTGCTCGGCGATCTGGCGGTCGAGGGTGACGGCCCCGTCCCGGTCGAGCGGTCGCCCGTTATGGAGGACACACCGGAAGGTCACGACGAGCGCGTGATAGCCCCCGCCCGCGAGCAGCGTCCGCGCCCATCCGGCGGCCACGTCCGCGACTTGGAGGCGGACGTCTGACCGGTCGTCCTCGGCCCGGACGAAGCCTCGTTCGCCTTCGCCCGCCTCGCCGTCGCGCTGCTGCTGAAGGGCGGCGATGGCGGCCTCGCGGTCGTCGAAGAAGCGGTCGCGTGCGTATACCTCGGCGAGGTCTCGGACCTTGGCGGTCAGGGCCGTGATGTCGTCGTGCCCCGCGTCGACGATCAGCCGCCGGTCCGCGGCCACGCCCAGCGCCTCCTGCGACGCCAACGCCCCGTACGGGTCGAAGCGCTCGGATCGCCAGTCCCCGCGTCCGCCCACGAGGCCACGTCCCTCGGCGGCGTGACGCCCGTCCGGGTCCAGCAGCGGGGCCGTCAGCACGGTGACCTTCGAGGCGAGCTTCGCGGCCTTCGTGATCGACTGGGCCAGGTCGCCGGCGACGGCGGCCCGCAGGTCGGCGCTCCGCCGTGAGACGCCGCGCACGTCGCCGTCGACCTCGAGCGCCATCACACCCGTGATGTGGTCGCCGAGGAGCCCGAGGCCCGAGCTGTCGAGGGTCGCGTCGAAGACGTGCGCGCAGACCGCCTACCGGAGCCCGTCGTACTGCGACGCGACCGGGGCGAGGACGCCCGCCCGGCTGCGGGGGTTCGGCTTTTCGAAGAGCAGCAGGCCGACGGGGGGCATGGACGCGCCCGTCCGGGCGAGCTGGCGGTCGATCCCGCGGACCGCCTGCATCGGGTCGGTAACCACGAGCGGCTGCGCGGCCAGCCCGGCCCGGACGGCGGTTGCGTCGCCGCCCTGCCCGGCGGTCACGTAGTCGCCGACCTGCCCCCACTTCATCGGGGTGGCGCCGGCGGCCCATCGGCGCAATGTCGCGATCCATGCGGCGCCGGGGTCGGCGGCGACCACTGCCTCCACCACGGTCGCGTACTCGCGGCGGGCCGGGTGGCCGGCCGCTGGGCGGCCGGGGCGACGGTCTACGGTCGTTTCGTCGGTGAAGTCGACCGACGGATCGTGTTGCCACGGGTTTGGACGACGTGCGAAGGCTCGCTCCTCC
>JAABUZ0100006999.1_pt1 | contig 13818 bp, 12 predicted proteins | sample 5562091 | NCBI WGS metagenome assembly JAABUZ01 (sample SAMN12813069, study PRJNA571459) | rock metagenome | isolation source: Antarctica rocks | place: Antarctica: Victoria Land, Linnaeus Terrace sud | collected 2015-12-21 | reverse complement strand
TGAGAATAAGCGGGAATCGCGCACCCGTCCTCTCGTCCGTCGGCACGAATTCCGTGATCATGAACTTGCCGAGACCGCGCACGAAGCGGTCGACGTGCATCATCGGCGTGCCGTTCGGGGCCGCCTGATTGCAGGGCCATTGGATCGAGCCGAGTTGGTCGAGCTTGGCATAGGACACGCCCGAGAAGGTCGGCGTCAGGGTCGCGATCTCGTCCATGATCTCGCTCGGATGATCATAGGCCATCAGATAACCGAGCGCGTTAGAGAGCAGGCTCGTCACCTCCCAGTCGGCGTAGCCGCCGAGCGGCGGCATCACCTTGCGCACCCGGCTGATGCGCCGCTCCGCGTTGGTGAAGGTGCCGTCCTTTTCCAGGAACGACGAGCCCGGCAGGAAGACGTGGGCGTATTTGGCGGTCTCGTTCAGGAAGAGGTCCTGGACGACGACGCATTCCATGGCGCGCAGGCCGGAGGTGACGTGCTGGGTGTCGGGATCCGACTGCGCCGGATCCTCGCCCTGGATGTAGATCCCCTTGAAGCGACCCTGGACGGCCTCGTCGAGCATGTTGGGAATGCGTAGGCCCGGTTCGCTCTCGAGCGGCACACCCCACAGGCTCTCGAAAATCTCGCGCGTCGCGTCGTCCGAAACATGGCGGTAGCCGGGCAGTTCATGCGGGAACGAGCCCATGTCGCACGCGCCCTGCACGTTGTTCTGGCCGCGGAGCGGGTTCACGCCGGCGCCGGGATGGCCGATATTGCCGGTCGCCATGGCAAGGTTCGCCATGCCCATCACCATGGTCGAACCCTGGCTGTGCTCGGTCACGCCAAGACCGTAGTAGATCGCCGAATTCCCCCCGGTCGCGTAGAGCCGGGCGGCGGCACGCATGTCGGCCGCCGGCACCCCGGTCAGCACCTCGGTCTGCTCCGGAGAATTCCGCTCGTCGGCCACGAACCGCGCCCAGGATTCGAAGTCGCGCAGGTCGCAGCGCGTGCGCACGTACTCCTCGTCGACCAGCCCTTCCGTCACGATCACGTGGGCGATCGCATTGATCAGCGCCACGTTGGTGCCGGGCATGAGCGCGAGGTGGTAGTCCGCCCTGACGTGGGGCGACTTCACGAGGTCGATCTTGCGCGGGTCCGCCACGATCAACCGCGCGCCCTCGCGCAGACGCCGCTTCATGCGGGACGCGAAAACCGGATGCCCGTCGGTCGGGTTGGCGCCGATCACCAGAATCACGTCGGAATCGGCCACCGAAGCGAAATCCTGGGTGCCGGCCGAGGTGCCGACCGTGACTTTGAGGCCGTAGCCGGTCGGCGAATGGCAGACGCGGGCGCAGGTATCGACGTTGTTGTTGCCGAAGGCCGCGCGAATGAGCTTCTGGACCAGATAGCTCTCCTCGTTGGTGCAGCGGGACGAGGTGATCCCACCAACCGAGTCACGCCCATAGGTCGCCTGGATGCGCTTGAACTCGGAGGCGGCGTGGCCGATCGCCTCGGCCCAGGTCACCTCGCGCCATGGATCCGTGATCTTGTCGCGGATCATCGGTGTCGTGATGCGGTCCTTGTGGGTCGCATAGCCATAGGCGAAGCGGCCCTTGACGCAGGAATGGCCCTCGTTCGCCTTGCCGTGCTTGTAGGGCACCATGCGCACGATCTTATCGCCCTGCATCTCGGCCTTGAACGAGCAGCCGACCCCGCAATAGGCGCAGGTCGTGACTTCCGAGTGCTCGGGCTTGCCCATCCGGATGACGGACTTCTCGTTCAGTGTCGCAGTCGGGCAGGCCTGCACACAGGCGCCGCAGGACACGCATTCCGACCCGAAGAAGTCCGTGCCGCCCGCCGACACCTTGGATGCGAACCCGCGCCCATCAATGGTCAGCGCGAAGGTGCCCTGCACCTCCTCGCACGCCCGAACGCAGCGGTTGCAGACGATGCACTTCGAGGACTCGAACGTGAAATACGGATTCGACTCGTCGGTCGGCGCATCGAGATGGTTTTCACCCTTGTGGCCGTAGCGCACGTCGCGCAGGCCGACAGCGCCCGCCATGTCCTGGAGCTCGCAATCCCCGTTGGCCGAACAGGTCAGGCAGGTGAGTGGATGGTCGGAGATATAAAGCTCCATCACGCCGCGCCGCAGCTTGGCCAGCTTCGGCGTTTGAGTGCGCACCACCATGCCCTCCTCGACCGTCGTCGTGCATGAGGCAGGCGTCCCGCGACGTCCGTTGATTTCGACGAGGCAAAGACGGCAGGAGCCGAAGGGCTCCAGCGAATCCGTGGCGCAGAGTTTCGGGACCTGCGTGCCCATCAGGGCGGCCGCCGCCATGACGGACGTACCGGCCGGGACGGACACCTCCTGCCCGTCGATGGACAACGATACGGTGGTTTGGGCGACCCGGATCGGAGTGCCGGTGTCGAGTTCCTGGATCAGAGCCATGGGACTGCCTTACTCGGCCGCCGCGAGCATGGGCGCTCGCCGAAAATCTTCAGGGAAGTGGGTCAGGGCGCTGACCACCGGAACCGGCGTCAGCCCGCCCATGGCGCAGAGCGAACCGTCCGTCATGACCTCGCAAAGATCGGTCAGGACTTCGAGGTTCTTGTCGCGCTCGATGCCGGCCATGATGCGATCGACCGTTTCGACGCCGCGCGTCGAGCCGATGCGACAGGGCGTGCACTTGCCGCAACTCTCCTTGACGCAGAACTCGAAGGCGAAGCGGGCTTGTTCGGCGAGATCTACGGCGTCGTCGAACACCACGATGCCGCCATGTCCAAGAAGGCCGCCCAAGGCCGCGAAGGCCTCATAGTCGAGCGGCGTGTCGAGCAGACTCTCGGGAAAATAGGCGCCGAGCGGACCGCCGACCTGCACGGCCCGGAACGGCCGGCCGGAGCGTGTACCGCCACCGAAGCCCTCGACGACCTCGCGCAGCGTCAGCCCGAAGGCCGTCTCGATCAGCCCGCCGCGCTTGACGTTGCCGGCGAGTTGGAACGGCAAGGTGCCGCGCGAGCGACCCATGCCGAAATCCGCATAGGCCTTGGCGCCATTCGCCATGATCCAGGGTACGGTCGCGAGCGAGAGGACGTTGTTGACGATCGTGGGCTTGCCGAACAGGCCCTTGATGGCCGGTAGCGGCGGCTTGGCCCGAACCATGCCGCGCTTTCCCTCTAGGCTGTCGAGAAGCGAGGTTTCCTCGCCGCAGATATAGGCGCCGGCGCCGAGCCGCGTTTCCAGGGTGAAGGCCCGGCCCGAGCCCATCACCGAAGGTCCGAGATAGCCCGCTCGCGCCGCCGCCGCGATGGCGCCGTTCATCGCCGCATAGGCGTGCGGATACTCGGACCGGATATAGATAAAGCCCTTGGTGGCCCCGACCGCGAGCCCGGCGATCGTCATGCCTTCGATCAGCGAAAAGGGATCGCCTTCCATCAGCATGCGGTCGGCGAAGGTGCCGGAATCCCCTTCGTCCGCGTTGCAGACGACGTATTTCTGATCCGCCTCAGCCAGGAGCACGGTCGACCATTTGATCCCGGTCGGGAACCCGGCGCCGCCGCGGCCGCGCAGGCCCGAAGCTTTCACCTCGTCGACGATGGCGGTCCCGTCCATATCGAGGGCGCGCGCCAGCCCGGAATATCCGCCTTGGGCCACGTAATCGTCCGCCGAGAGCGGATCGACGATGCCGCAGCGCCCGAAGGTGAGGCGCGTCTGACGGGCCAGGTAGGGGATGTCCTCCGGGCGGCCCAGCCGGAGCTCGTGCTCTCCCCCTTGCAGAAGGCTCGCACGGAGCAGCCCATCCACATCGCCCGGCTTCACCGGACCGTAGGCGATGCGCCCATCGGGGGTTTCGACCTCGATCATCGGCTCCAGCCAGAACAGGCCGCGCGAGCCGGTGCGCACGATCGTGACGTCGACGTCCTTGGCGCCGGCCCAGTCCGCAACGGAGCTGGCAACGCGATCGGCGCCAAGCGCGACCGCCTGTGCGTCGGCGGGAATGAAAACGCGGGTCATGGACGCAGTTCCGCGAGATGGGCGTCGAACGTCTTGATGTCGACACCCGAGATCGGCTCGTCGTCGACGAGCCCGGCCGGCCCACAGGCGCAAAGGCCGAGGCAGAACACCGGCTCCAGCGTCACTCGGCCGTCTGCCGTCGTCTCGTGCCAGTCGATGCCGAGCTTGGCCCTGACATGGTTGGCCAGGGCGACCGCCCCGACCGCCTGGCAGGCTTCGGCCCGGCAAAGCCTGACGACGTGGTGGCCGGCCGGTTCACGTCGAAAATCGTGGTAGAAGGTCACGACACCGTGGATCTCGGCGCGCGACAGGTTCACGGTCTCCGCCACCATCGGGACGGCATCCTGGGACACGTATCCAAACGTGTTTTGCAGGGCATGAAGGATGGGCAGCGTCGCCCCGTCGAGGTGGGCGTGCTCGGCGATCACTTCGGCGGCTCGCGCCGTGGTCCAGGGCTCGTACGGCATCGTCAGTCCAGGTCAGAACCGCTCTGATGCTACCAAAGAGCTCTGAAACAGTCCGGCAATCAATAGAGCTATTCCGTGCGACGATAGAACATTTCTATCAAGCGCCAACGCTTGGCGGATCAGAGGCGGTCGAGTTCGCGCGTCAAGCGTCGCGCCTCAGCCACGAGGGCGGTAACGATCGGTGTGGTCGGCTCGCGATGCGGCACCACGAGCCCTACCGAGTGGCTGACGTCGGGATCGACGATCGGAATGGAGGCGACAGTGCCGGGCAGGCCAATGCTGTCGGCCAAGATGGGGGGCAGAACGCTCGACCAGCGTCCGGTTCTGACGTGGGACACCAAGACGATGGTGGAGTTGGAGACGAGGGTTGGCTCCGGTTCAACTCCGGAATTTCGCAGCATCTGATCGATGATGCGTCGGTTCTGCATGTCGGGGGTCAGGAGGCAGAGCGGCACCCGCCCGACCTCCGCCCACGTGACCGAAGCGCGCCCGGCAAATTCGCCGTCATGCGCGGTCAACAGGCGATAGCGCTCGTCGTAGAGTGGCACGGTCCTCACTTGGCCGAGCGGCTCATTGTCGAGGTAGCTGAGCCCAGCATCGATCTCCAAATTCTCCAGAAGGTGAAGGATCTCGATCGAGGTGCGAGACAAAATAGTGAAGCGGACCCCGGGGTGCTTCGCCCGGAACGGCGTCGTCAGACGCGCCACGATTGGCAGAGCCGTCGGGATCACCGCGATCCGGACATGGCCTTCGAGACCGCGTTTCAGCGCGTCGAGCTCCTGGCGCATCGCCTTGGCGTCGCCAACGATGCGGCGTGCCCATTCGAGAACCCGCTCGCCCTCGGGCGTGAAACCCTGGAACCGCGAGCTCCGCTGAATGATGAGGACGCCGAGCGCGTTCTCCAGCGATTTCAACCCGGCCGAAAGCGTCGGCTGCGTGACGCCGCACGCCTCCGCCGCGCGGCCGAAGTGCCGCTCCCTGGCGAGCGCGAGGACAAATTCGAGTTTATCGATCATTCGGCAGCCGCGAGAAACGCTGCCGTGGAGAAATCCTCGGCGGGCGCCTCGATCCAAGCTATTTCGAACGCCTTCATCATCAACGATACCCGTTCCCGGTCCGAATCCATCTCATAGACGAAAGCCGAATTCTGTTAGACGCGCCACGCGTGACCGCGAACGTCGGCTCCTAGAAGAACGAGATATTAGAAAAGGTACTCGTGCGGGTCCGCAAAGGGTCGGTAGTCGCCGGCTCGCCTTGGAGGTGCCGAATGTCCGGAAGGTGCGGATAAGGCAACGGCAATTCCTCGCGCGACCTGCCCTTTCGTCGACTCTCGAGTTCAGCGCTACGCCGCCAGCTATCCCCCTAAATCGGAAACGTGGCTCTCAAAGTGACGGTGCCCTGCTCGGCCGCAGTCGGGAGATGAGGTCCGCCGGCGATCGTGATGTCTCCTATGGATGCATGCTCTTGAGCTCGGCAGCTACCCGCAAACCTTCTGATCGCTAGGCAACCGTCGTTGCGCACGAAACCTCACCCGTCGAGGATCACGCATGCCGGGGCCGGCGGACCCGCTTCGTCTCCGGGGCCGACCTTCCGGCTCCGGAGCTCCCGGCCGGGCCGCGCGCCGGCTTCGGCCGAGCCTCCTGCCTCTTCGGGGAAGCCTTCGGCGGATTGGGTCCGGGGACGGCCTTCGGGGTCGCCTTCTGGCCGCTTGGCGCCGCGGCCTTCCTCGCTCGGGATCGTGCCGACGTCCCGCCTGCCTGCGTCTCCAGCTCCCTCCGGATGTCCTTCACGACCTTGCGGATCCCCTCCGTCACATCGAGGTAGGCGTGGTCGGCGCTGCGCCAGTCCGTGACGGCCCGCCCGTCTCTCGGAAGCTGCTTGAAGCGGGCTGCCTTCGTGTTCTTCCAGTCGCACGGCTTCAGCACGACCCCGACCACGTGCATCGTGCCGCGGGTTCGCCGCCCCATGGCAGGCAGGTACTCCTTCTTCCAGCAGTAATTGCTGCTGAGATAGTTCGAGCTGATCAGGGCGACGAAGAGGTGGGCCCGACGGAGCGCCCGAGAGATCTCGGGGTCGAGCTCCTCGCCGGCGCGGATGTCGCCGTCGAACCAGAAGTTGACGTCCTCCCGCGCCAACGGCGCGAGGTGCTTGGCCAGCTTCTCGCGGGAGGCATCGTCAAGGTGCGAGTAGGAGACGAAGATCCGCACTTCGGGTTTGCTAGCAGCCGACTTGGTCGCCCCAAACGGCCTTTTGCGGCCGTTCGGGGCTGTCGATGGCGGGGTTGGCGTTTTGCCGGTCGCTCCGCTCTTCGTCCCGGCCACGCGCACCTCCCGAGTCCGTTGGCCACTTGGCGCGCACCAGTTCTCGGGCCCGCCTGCCACGCCGGCATCTGCCTGCGGTGGCCAAATTCAGAGATGAAATGTCTACCTGGGCCGGAGGTTGGAGAGAAGACGAACGCGGCCCTTGTCCCAGGCTCATCTACGCGCAACGCGCGCCGGCCAAGACCGGAGCCCGCGCGACCCGATTCGTAGCGCTTCGGAAGAGCGCTACCCGGCACCGTCATTTTTCGAACCGCCCGCCAACGCAGCTCCTGCGTCCTGTGCCGCAGGACCGGGCGTAATGAGGGCAATCCCGAGCGTTACGGGGGTTGAGATCGCGACGCTGCGGCGAGGGCGCGAGAGCCGGCGCGTGCCGGTCGGGACGGAAACGGCCTGTTGAATGTCCGAAAGCTGGCGACCTGCAAATGGTCGCTCCTGGCGCATCCTGGCCGTCCGCAGAACGGCGAGTTTTCGGCGGGAAAACGCGATAGTTGCCGTTCCCGAGGCACCGGTCGAACGGCAGTAGCCGCGCATAGATAGCCGTTCAAACCCGAGTGGGTTAGACCTGAAGCTGCCGCCATTGTGAGAGCATCTATGTCGCTGACCAACCTTCTTGTCCCGACCTATATAGGAACATGCTGCGGACGCTCGCCGGCCTACTTGACAAGGCGGAACAGCAAATGCCGGATCGAGCAGAGGGCCTGCTGTCGGCACGGTTGGCACCAGACATGTACCCGCTGTCATCCCAAGTGCGCTTTGCCGCCCATCAAGCTCAAGAGGCTTCATTCAGGTTGCGCGGCGAGGCCATTCCTCAATCACTTGATGAGGTGGCGGCGGAGGGCCGCAATGCCGGCGATGTGCCGGGATCGCTTGCGGACGCCCGCGCCCGAATTGGCGAGGCACTGTCGTTTCTGAACAGCCTCACTGACGATTCCCTTGACGCAGGTGCGACCCTGCCGATCGCGATCGAGCTTCCGGGGGGTATTTCGTTCGATATGACCGGCGAAGAGTATGCCCGAGATTGGGCGCTGGCCCAATTCTATTTTCACGTCATCACCGCCTACGCCATCCTGCGTAATCAAGGCGTCACGATCGGTAAGGCCGACTATGTGCCTCACATGTTTGCCTATCTCCGGCCCGGATCGATGCCGTGAGCATGAGCGACGAACGGCAGCTTGCGGCCCTGTCTGCCGGAAAGCTGCCGGACTGCTCACCACCACCTGCCGCCGTTCGGGTGACAGGCTCTCGGCACCCGAAGCTCACATGAACGAAGGGCAGCTCTCCAGCGCCGACGGCGAGAGCCTGAACGGCTGAGATGGGCGCAGTGCCGAACGTCTGCAGTCGGGCAAGTCGCCAAGTCGTTGGCGCGATCCAGCCGTTGAATTCCCAGCCTAGCGGACCGTACGCGGTTCTTCTCGTGTCCTTTGGAGTTTTTCCTCCGGCAGTACAAGGTTGAACCAAACGCGCGTCGCCCTGCGGCCCGGGCTCGTCGGCTGCGCTCGAACCTGCTTCGCCGTTTGGACCCTTCGGGCTCGATCCCTGACGCACAAGACGCGCGCTAGAGAACGCCCACTCCGGGCGGAGAAGTCGGAGCGATGGTCGTCTGCGGCTACCTGACCGAAGCATGGTGTCCCGCTCGCCGGGACCAGGGCGGAGCGAACAGCAGGCGAGCAGCGGGCGTGCTTGGCCGAGGAATGCCGGTGACGTGGAAGCTCTGTCTGGCCGCGCCAGGGCTTCGTTGCCGAGACGCAAACAGCGGGAGGACGGGTCGCTGCGAATGCGCCGACTGCGGCCTTCGCGTTGAGGCGCTTTGTTGCACGGCAGAGGTGGATGAGCCCTGATCGGTGGCGTGTGTCCCAGATCGTCCCCGGGCCTGTCCGGGGGCTGCGTCCCACGCGTCCTCTCCTGGCTTGATCTGGCCGAAGGACGGCAGCGCCTCGATCGCCTTTGCCGCAACGGCGTCCGGCAACTTTCTTCCCCTACGGGACCACCCCAGGCGACAAGTCGCCCGGGGACCCCGGATCCCGCATTCCTCGCGAGACAAGAAAGCCGCCTTGCCGCCGTCCTTCGCTTCGCTGCGGGCGTGAACGCTGCGTCGTCGATCGCCTCCGGCCTTGAGATCGCCATCGAGGCCGCGGTGGGCGCGGTCCCGAGAGACAGACAGGAGACTTCATCATGGCGACCATCGGCACCTTCACCAAGTCGGGCGACACCTTCACGGGCTCGGTCAAGACCCTCAGCATCAATGCCAAGACCACCATCAAAGCGGCCGAGAAGAGCAGCGACAAGGCCCCCGACTACCGGGTTTTCGCCGGCTCGATCGAGTTCGGCGCGGCCTGGAAGAAGACCTCCAACGAGGGCCGTGCCTACTGCTCGGTCAAGCTTGACGACCCGAGCTTCCCGGCTCCGATCTATGCCACCCTGGTCGAGGGCGAGGAGGCCGGCAGCTACAGCCTTATCTGGTCCCGGCGCAACGGCGACTGAGCCGACCGGCCAAGCCCCGCTCCACCCGGAGCGGGGCTTTCGCGATATCAAGGCCTACGGTGCCTCCAGGCCGAACCGCTGGGACGGCCGAGGGTCCGAGCAGGTCGAGGGTGAACCGGCGAATGCCGGCCGCGCCGATCCGGATGCGCAGGCTTTGAGCCATGTGCATCCCGCATCCTGAACAACGGGCTGAAGGCTGAGACGGAGTTGGAGCGGCTGTCGACACGCTCTGCGAATCGCGTCGACACCGACTCGGCCCGTCGCCTGTCACTCCCTCAACTTCGCAGAGCCGAGCCTCTGGCGGGCTCCGCCCATTCAGATAAGTGGGGACAACCGCAAAGCTTGCATCCCGCGGGCGCGACCTACGAAGGCGACGCAAGTTCAACCAGCGTCGTAACTTGCGAGGCTGAACCGAATGCCGAACACGCAGAGTTTCAATCGGTCGATCGGCGCCGGCATCGGGGCGATCGCGGTTGTGTCGTTGTTGAGCAGCATGGCGTTGGTGACGACCGCGAGTCAGCTGCACACCGCCATCGAGGCGCGCGAACGCTCGCACGCGATCGTTCACCAACTCGACGCGTTCCGGACCGCGATGCTCAACCAGGAAACAGGCTTGCGCGGCTATCTCCTGACCAAGAATGAGGCTAGCCTCGAGCCGTATCGAAGCGGCGTCCCCGCGCTCGACGCCGCGGTCGTGCAGCTTCGCCAGCTTCTCGGGGGCAATGCCGGAGAAGCGGGGCGATTGGCGGACGCCGCAGCGGCAGCCCGCGCCTGGCAAACCGACATAGGCGAGGCGGTCATTCGGGACATGGCCGACCCGACGACCCGCGCCGAAGCGGCGGCGGTCGAGCGCGGCGGCGAGGGCAAACAGCGCTTCGACGAGTTCCGGGCGAAGCTCGATGCGATCGAGGGCGAGGAGCAGGAATCACTTGCGGGTCAACGCGAGGTGCTCGCTCGTGCGGAGCGCAACGCCTTCATCGCGCTCTGGGCGGGTGCACTGACGACATTCTTGATCTGCGGCGCGATCGCGCTCGCCATCATCCGCATGATTGCGCGCCCGCTCGGCGCCCTGGCTGAGGTGATGCGCCGTCTCGCGTCGCGCGACCTCTCGGTCGGCGTGCCGAACCTTCGCCGCCGTGACCAGGTGGGGGATATGGCCCGGGCTCTCGAGGTGTTCAGACAGGGGTTGATCGAGCTCGACCGCACCTCGCTCCTGAGGGCGATCGCGGACACGCTGCCCGCCATGGTGGGCTACGTCGACGCGGAGCGCCGGGTCGGCTTCCTGAATGGGGAATTCGCGCGCTGGTTCGCGCTGCAGGTCGATGACGTTTCGCAGCTACACGGAAAGAAGCTCGCGACCGTGTTCGCGCCAGAACCATTTCCGGGCAGCGCGCGGGAGCTTGCCACGGCGCTATCGGGCGAGGACGTGCGCTTCGAGCATCAACTCGCCCCGCGAGGCATGGCACGCCGAGATCTCGAAGGGTTCTACCGCCCCCACCACGCACCGGACGGCCGCATCCTCGGCGCGGTGACGCTCCTGACCGACATCACGGATCGCAAGCGCTTGGAGCGACGACTCGCGCAGCAGGCCCGCGATCTCAAGCGATCGAACGAAGAGTTGGAGCAGTTCGCCTATGTGGCGTCGCACGATCTGAAGGCGCCTTTGCGCGGGATCGAGAACCTCGTGACCTGGATCGAGGAGGATATCGGGGACGCGCTGACCGGGGATAGCAAGACCAACATGGGCCTGCTCAAAAGCCGCGTCCGGCGTTTAGAGAGCCTGCTCGACGATCTTCTCGCCTACTCGCGCGCGGGCCGCAGCCACATGGCCGTGGACCGGATCGATACCGGGGCGCTCGTGGAGGAATTAGCCACGCTGGTCAGCCCGCCCGCCGGGTTCAGCATCGTCCCCGCGCCCGACCTGCCCACCGTGGAAGCGGCTCGGGCGCCGTTGACCCAGGTTCTGCAGAACCTGATCGGCAACGCCATCAAGCATCACGACCATCCTGCGGTCGGCCACGTTTGGGTCGAGGCATCGCGGCGCGGAGACATGACGGAATTCATGGTCGCCGACGATGGACCCGGCATCCCGGAACGTTTTCGAGAGCGCGTGTTCGGCATGTTCCAAACCCTCAAGCCGCGCGACGAGGTCGAGGGTAGCGGGATGGGCCTCGCCATCGTACAAAAGCTCGTGGACAGGCAAGGTGGCCGGATCTGGCTCGAGGGACGCCGGGACGGTCGCGGCCTCGCCGTGCATTTCGTTTGGCCGCAAGGCGCGAGGGAGAACCAGGATGGCACCGACCGTCAACCTGCTGCTGGTGGATGATGACGAGGTCGACGTCCAGGGATTGAAGCGCGCCTTCACGAAGAGCCGCATTGCGAACCCGATCACGGTGGCGCGCGACGGCCTTGAGGCACTCGAAGTGCTGCGCGGCGAGAACGGCCATGCCAAGATGCCGAAGCCGCACCTGATCCTGCTGGACCTCAATATGCCGCGGATGAACGGGCTCGAGTTTCTTGAAGCAATCCGCGCCGACGAGGAGCTCAAGACCGCGGTCGTGTTCATGATCACGACCTCGAAGGCGGAGGAAGACAAGGCGCGCGCCTACGGGCATAACGTCGCCGGCTACATCGTCAAGAAGGACCCGGCCAACACCTTCCTGCAAGCCGTGTCGATGCTCGAGCATTACTGGAAAATCGTCGAGTTCCCCGAGTGAACCGATGACCAGCCCGACCCGCATCCTCGTCATCGACGATGACGCCGTCGACCGAGCGAGCGTCCGCCGGGCGCTTGCGAAGTCGGGTCTCGCGCACGAGCTGGCGGAGGCGCCGGACGGGCAGACCGGGCTCGCCTTGGCGCAGGCGCAGTCGTTCGACTGCGTCCTCCTGGACTACCGCCTGCCCGATGTCGATGCTTTCGAACTCTTGGCGGCGCTGCTGTCCCCCGCCGGCGGGCAACAGGCGGTGCTGATGCTGACGGGAGAAGCAGATCAGGAGATCGCATCCCGCCTGATGCGGGTCGGCGCGCTCGATTATCTTACCAAGGCGGAAGTGACTCCGTCGAGTCTCGCTCGGTCCATCCGGTACGCCATGGCCCGGCGCGGCTTTCTGACCGAACTCGAAACGGCGCGTCGAGATGCCGAGGAAAAGTCGATCGAGCTCGACACTCTGAATCGCCAGAAAACGGTGCTGTTCTCGATCATCGCGCATGATCTCCGCAATCCGTTCCAAGCGATCCTGGGCTTGTCGGACGTGCTCAGCCGGGCCGTGGCCGACAAGGATCCGAGCGCGGTCGAGCGCCGCGCCCAGGGCATCCGGGAGGCGGCGGGGCAGGCCCACGCGCTCATGGAGAGCCTGTTCACCTGGGCGAGCCTGCAGATGGACGCGGTCCATGTTAGCCTGGACGACGTCGACCTCGAAGGGGTCGCACACCAGACCATGTCCGGCGCGGCCGAAGCGGTCGCCGATAAAGGCCTCATTCTGAATTCGGAGTGTCAGGGATTACAGGTCAGAGCCCATCGCGACATGCTCGCGGCCGTGCTGCGCAACCTCGTCAGCAACGCGGTCAAGTTCACCCTGCCACGCGGGACGATCACGGTTTCGGCGCACCGCCGCGGCGAACGGGTTGTGGTCGAAGTCGCCGACACCGGAGTTGGGATGCCTCCGAACAAGATCGACGACCTGTTCAAATTCGATCGTCGGACGACGACGATCGGCACCGCGGGCGAACGGGGCAGCGGGCTCGGTCTGCTGCTGTGCCGAGACCTCGTGGAGCGGCAAGGCGGGTCTCTGACCGTTCGCAGTGTCGTCGACAAAGGCACGACATTTCGCCTGGAATTGCCCGCTGTCCCTGTGCACGCGGAGTTTGACGCCACGCTCACTGCGGGCGGCCCGGGTCCTGGGTCGCCGGGGTGATCGACGCACAGATTTGCTTCGTCGATCGGCGTATTCCACGCCGTGGTCTCTTTCTGTCGGAGTCACCATCAGTGCTTCGCGACCGCCTCGCCCAGCACATTCAGCATATCGGACGCCGACCAGGGTTTGCCGATGAACTTGGCGCTGGCGGGGAAGTCCTGGGGCTTGCAGGCGCGTCCCGACGTGACCAGCACGGTGATGCCGGGCCAGTGCTGCGCGACGATGCGGGCGAGTTCGAAGCCGTCCACATCGCCCGGCATTTGCACATCGGTGAACACCGCCGCAACATGATCGGGTTCGCTGCGGATGAAAGTCAGCGCGGTGTCGGCAGTAGCACAGGCTATGACCTCGAGACCGGCGTTTTCCAGCGTGGACGCCGCATAGGCACGCAACAGAGGCTCGTCTTCAACGACGAGAACAATTCGTCCCGGCAAGGTGGCCTCCGTCGCCGACGGTCGATGAAGGCTAATCCCGGTCGAGTCCGGCCGGTTCCGGAGAAGCTGGGAAGGTCGCCATGAGAGTGAGAGAGAAGCTGGGAAGGACGGTAGAGTAGGGATGAAGCGCCTTACCCCGTTGCTGAGGCAGGTTTCTTCATCCCCCGCTCCGAACCGGACGTGCGAGTTTCCCCGCATCCGGCTCT
>JAABUZ0100006998.1_pt1 | contig 13819 bp, 10 predicted proteins | sample 5562091 | NCBI WGS metagenome assembly JAABUZ01 (sample SAMN12813069, study PRJNA571459) | rock metagenome | isolation source: Antarctica rocks | place: Antarctica: Victoria Land, Linnaeus Terrace sud | collected 2015-12-21 | reverse complement strand
TTCAGGGCTATGCCCGCGCGGTCATAGCCTCTTCAAGCACCGACAAAACGCTGCACGCCACAACGGTTCCGGAGCTGTCCGAGATCAACGGCGTGAATGGCCGCATGGAGGACGTCCGCGACACCTATTCGCTGCTGCGCGACCTGTACGCGCAGACCTGGCTCCGCACCAATCGAGCGTACGGCCTCCGGCCCGTGCTCGAGCATTACGACGAGTCCATCCAGATGTGGCAGGCCCGTTCGGACCGATTCCGCAGCGCACAGCGCCAGTACACGGCGACCCGCACGTTGCCGTCTGCCCCCGAACTTGGGCTGCCGACAACACCATAGTTCAGGATTCTCACTCACCTGGGCAAGCTATCCTGCTACAAATTCCTATGCGTACACTCACTGCCCGCACTCTCATCACGGCGATCGGATCCGTCTCGTACCCCGTCATTACCGTTGGCAGCGATGGCCTGATCGAGGACATCTCCACCGACGCGTCGATCCAATCGGACGCAATCCTCACACCCGTCTTCCTTGATGTACATATTCACGGCGCGATGGGTCATGACGTGATGGATGCCAATCCCGAAGGCCTGCACGCCATGCAGCAGTTCCTCGCGCACCGAGGAACCGGATACTATCTGCCGACGACAGTAACGGCAAGCGTAGAAAGCACCTTGGCCGCACTCGATCGGCTAGCGGACGCCATTGAGCAACCCGCACGCGCAGGGGAGGCGACGCCACTTGGCATTCATCTTGAAGGCCCGTTCCTTTCGCACACCAAGCGCGGCGTTCACGAAGCTGACCTGCTGCAAAAGCCCTCCGTCAACCTGTTCGACCGCTTCCAGCAAGCCGCGCGCGGGCACATTCGTCTGCTCACACTCGCCCCCGAACTCGAAGACGCCGACGAGCTGATTCGTCACGCGTCAACATCCGGCGTGCGCGTTTCCCTCGGCCACACCAACGCAACCGCGCAGCAATCCCGCACAGCGATTGCGGCCGGAGCAACTTGCGCCACTCACACATACAACGCCATGCGCCCGCTCGATCATCGCGAACCCGGCATACTCGGCATCGTTTTCGATGAGCAAAGTCTCTACGCGGAACTGATCTGCGATGGTATCCACGTCGCCCCGGAACTGGTCCGTCTCTGGCTCCGCGTCAAAGCCGAACACGCGATCCTGATCACCGACGGAATCTCTGCGACAGGCATGGGCGACGGCCGCTACGCGCTTGGCCCGCTTGCGGTAGACGTTCAGGGCGACCGCTGCACGCTGGCTGGGTCTCCAACGACGCTGGCCGGGTCTGTGCTGACGCTCGACCGCGCAGTCGCGAACCTGATGCGCTTTACAGGCTGCCCGCTCGAAGCGGCAGTCCGTTGCGCCAGTTCGCAGCCTGCCCGCATGCTTGGCCTCGACACTTCCGTAGCCAGCCTGCGCCAGGGACAGCCCGCCAGCTTCAACCAATACGACGCATCAGGAAACCTGGCCGCAACCTATCTTCACGGCAAACCAGTCCCCGCCTGAGTGCAGCCGAAACGTTCCATGCGCTGTTACTCTCGAAGGCTCTATGCGAATCGCCTCTTCCGCCGTGATCCTCGCCACCACTTGCCTCTCCGCCTGTACGCTATCAACTCCCGCACAGATGTGCCCCGAAGCTCAGGAGCAGGTTGCGTCGGCGACTGAAAAAATTCTCAAAGACAGCGGCGTTCCTTCTGCGTCCGTGGGCATCGTCGAGAACGGAAAGATTGTTTACAGTCACGCCTTCGGACTCGCTCGCGTGCAACCGCCGCTTCAGGCCAATGCCGACATGGCGTATCCCATCGGCTCCATCAGCAAGCAGTTCACCGCCAGTGCCATTCTGCTGCTCCAGCAGCAAGGCAAGCTAAGCGTAGACGATCCGGTCAGCAAATATTTTCCTGAGCTAACTGAAGCCAGCAAAGTGACCATCCGCAATCTTCTGACGCATACCTCCGGATACCAGGATTACGCCCCGCAGGACTATACGATCCCTGCGTGGAAGATGCCGGGCGATCCGCTCAAGGTAGTCCACGAGTTCGCCGGCAAACCGCTGGATTTCGAGCCCGGAGCGCAGTGGCAGTATTCCAACACAAACTTTGTGCTCGCCGCCCTGATCGTGCAGAAGGTAAGCCGCGAGCCGTTCGCAAAGTTTCTGCGCGAGAACGTCCTGGACCGCGCTCACCTGAGCCACGTGCTTAATCTGAACACCGAGCAGGACAAGCTACAGGTCACCGGGTATATGCGCAATGCGCTCGCGCCCGTTCGCCCGGCCGCGCTCGAAGGCCCAGGCTGGTACTTCGGGGACGCCGACCTCGCCATGCCCGTCGCCTCGCTGTTGCAATGGGACCTCACCTTCATCGATCAGAGCCTGCTGTCTCCAGCCAGTTACAAGCAGATGGAAACGTCCTTCGTCCTGAAAGATGGAACCGATTCGCACTACGGCTTCGGCGTCGGCGTACGCACGATCCTGGGCCAGCGCGCGATTGAACACTCCGGTGAGGTGGGAGGATTCGTCGCCGAAAACATCGTCTTCCCGGAGGCCCATGCCGCCGTCGCCGTGCTGACCAACCAGGAAGCTTCAGGTGCCGCCTCCGAGATCGCCAAGTCCATCCTTCCGATGATCCTCGGCCACAATTCTGCCACCGCCAACGGCGGAGCGGATGCATTCGCCCCAAAGCTCAAAGGCATCGTGAGTGGACTTGAGCAAGGGAAAATTGATCGTTCGCTCTTCACGTCCGACGCGAACAGTTACTTCAACCACGATGCCCTTGACGATTTCCGCACCAGCCTCGCCCCCTTCGGCTCAGTCACATCGGTCACAAAAGAGCGTGGCGCACTGCGCGGAGGCATGCAGTTCGCGCGCTATCGCGTAGCATTCTCAAGCGGCTCAGCCATCGCGGTTTCAACCTACCTGGAATCCGATGGCAAGATTGAGCAACTTCTGGTCGAGGGCAAAGAGTAGCTCCACTACCTGCGTTTATGCGGTCGAGGCAAGCCGCCGCGCCCGCCACAACGCGCCCTCAAGCGAACTCACAACGCCATCGTTCAGCCGCAGTTCGGCAGGCAACGCACTGGCCACGCGTTCGCGCACAATCGCCACCTTCTCGACCACGCTGCCCGTGTAGGCCACGCGTGCGCTTTGCTCTCCATGACGCTGCATCGCGCGCCAGGCGGTGACCACCTGCTGCGCCAACTCGTCCCCCGCCTGCTCGAGCACAGCCCGTGCCACACCGTCCCCGTCCGCGGCGCACCGCGTCACCACGGGCGTTAGCGCAGCGAAATCCGGCCCGGGACGCTCGTTTGCAAACCCAACCAGCGCTGCTATATCACCTAAGTTCCAGGCCTTCTTGACAGCCTCGATCAGCGATGACGCGCGGCCCATGTCATGTGCGCGAAGAGACTGGCGCACAGCCTCGCGCCCAATCCAAAAACCGGAGCCTTCATCGCCGATCGCCGGCCCCCAGCCTCCGGCACTGTAGCGCGTTCCATCCGCGCAGCGTCCAATGACGGCAGAACCCGTTCCGCCGATCAGCAAAATTCCCGGACCTCCACGAAAGTTCGCATCCAGAGCAATCTCCTCGTCACCGCAAAGCTCAATTCGCCCGCTGGCTTCTTCCGCGAGCACGCGCGCCGCCCACTCCCGCACCTCGGCGATCGTGTAGCCCGCAATGCCCATGCAGGTAGCTCCAATCGCATCACTCCGTACACCCGCCCCGGCAAGCGCCTCACGAATCACCCCGCGCAGGCGTTCCGAAGCAACCGTTTCCCCCACGCGCATCAGCTTGCACGTTCCCGTCACCGCTTTCGCGAGCACGCGCCTGTCATCGCCAATCCAGCACTCCGTCTTGGTGCCGCCGCAATCCAGACCCACACAATGCACGCTGCCGACCCCCTACTTTCGTCTAGCCCGTTATCATACCTTCACCTCAGGAGAACGCCTTTGCCCACAAATTCCGCGCACCTTTCACCGTTCGATCTGGGTATTGTCGCGGTCTACCTTGTGGGCATCACGCTGTTCGGTCTGCGCTTCTCAAAATCCAGCAAGCGCCGCGCTTCCGCAGGCACCGGCAACTCCCTCAAGAGCTACTTCCTCGCCGACAACACAATTCCCTGGTGGGCGATTTCGCTGTCCATCGTCTCCGCAGAAACCTCGACCCTCACCATCATCTCCATCCCTGGTATCGCGTACGCCGGCGACATGGGGTTTTTACAAATCGTGCTCGGCTACATGCTGGGACGCATCGTGGTCGCCGCGCTCTTCCTTCCCCGCTATTTCCGCGGTGAGATGCTAACGGCCTATCAACTCATCGAGCAGCGTTTCGGACCCACGCTGCACAAGCTGACCGCAGGATTGTTTCTGCTCACGCGCGCGGCGGCAGAAGGCGTACGTGTGTTCGCAATCTCCATCGTCGTGGGCATCGCAATCGGTACGGGCGATACGCTCTCGATCTTCATCATCAGCGCACTGACGCTGCTCTACACGTTTGAAGGAGGCCTGGCTGCGGTCATCTGGACCGACGTGGTCCAGATGGCGCTCTACGTTGCGGGCACGCTGGTGGCAATGTATACGCTGGGCGCACAGATCCCCGGCGGCTGGGCGCACATTCACGCAGTCGCCGCACCGCTTGGGAAGTTTCACTGGCTGGATTTCTCGCTCAACCTTACGCACGCATACACGTTCTGGGCAGGTGTCCTCGGAGGAACCTTTCTGACCATGGCCAGCCACGGCACAGATCAGTTGATGGTGCAGCGCATGCTCGCCGCACGCAATCTGCGCGAATCGCGTCTGGCCCTGCTCTCCTCCGGCGTTGTCATCTTTCTACAGTTCTCCCTCTTTCTTCTGATCGGCGTAGGACTATACGTCTTCTACTCCGAGCACCCGCAGGCGTTCGCTTCAGCCGACCGCATCTTCCCGACCTTCATCGTTCACCAGATGCCGCACGGCGTCGCGGGCCTTCTGGTAGCCGCAATCCTGGCTGCGGCTATGAGCAATCTTTCCGCCGCACTCAATTCGCTCGCCAGCACCACCGTCATCGACTTCTGGATCCCATGGCGAATCCGCCGCGCCAGGCCCAACCCCACCACAAACGTCATCCTGAGCGCAGCGAAGGACCCCTGTATTGCTCCAGCCTCAGATCTCCCGCACAGCACACCCGATACGAGCGTCACCCTAAGCGCAGCGCAAAGCCTCATCCCCGACCAACCCGACTCCAAAGAAAACGTCATCCTGAGCGCAGCGAAGGATCCCTGTATTGGTGCAGCCACGAACCTCCCGCAGAGCAAACAAATCAACACCATCTTCCTTTCACGCGCCGCAACCATCTTCTGGGCCGTCGTACTCTTCGCCGTTGCCGTCTACTCGGTTCACGCAGGAGGCAAAGGCCATGTCGTCGAAACAGGTCTCTCCATAGCGGCCGTTGCGTACGGCTGCCTTCTGGGCGTCTTCCTGCTGGGCACGCTGACGCGCTACGCTACACAATCAGGAGCCATCCTCGGTATGATCTGCGGCCTATCCCTCAACCTCGCGCTTTGGCTTCTGCCTTCGAGCCACGGAACGACTTACCTCACACCCACCTTTCACTTCCCGCAGATCGCGTTCACCTGGTACGTGCTCATCGGCACAGCGGCCACCTTTGCGGTCGGCAGCCTCGCCAGCCTGACCCCAAAACGCCGCACGGTCGGTGCCGCCATATTCCTCTTCCCCATCGCCCTCGGTTTGTCATTTCGCAGCGAAGCGCAGGAATCTGCTTCTCCATCCGTCGCGCCATCGACGCAACAAGCCGCAGAGTTCGCACCAGTCTCCGCCCTCATCACCAAAGCGATCGCCGCACACCAACTGCCCGGCGCAGTCCTCATCGTGGGACACAACGGCCACATAGCGTTCGAGCACGCCTACGGCAACCGAGCCCTCGAACCTGCCGTCGAGCCCATGACCGAAGACACTCTTTTCGATATTGCCTCCCTAACCAAGGTGATCGTCACCTCCACTGCCGTGCTCCAACTCTACGAACAAGGCAAGCTTGGACTGGATACGCCTGTGGCCCATTACCTTCCAAAATTCGCGGAGAACGGAAAAGAGAAGATCACGGTTCGCGAGTTGATGACCCACTACTCGGGTCTGCCGCCTGATGTTCCGCTCGACGACGCCTGGGGTCTCGCCGCACCCGACAACGCGGAAGGCATCCGCCGCGCCATGTCTGCCGCACCTTACGCGCCGCCCGGACTCACCTTCAAGTATTCCGACATCAACTTCATCACTCTCGCTGCCCTCGTAGAAAAGCTGACAGGCCAGCCACTGGATGTGTACGCAGAGCAGCACATCTTTGAGCCGCTGGGCATGAACTCCACCACTTTTCATCCGTTCGCAAAAACATGCGGACCAGCCATCCGCACCGGAGACGCAGTCTCCGCTGGACCAAAACCAATCGGGCGCATCGGCGTAGTTTGCCTGCCCGGCACGTGGTCGCCTTATGCGCTCGACCCACGCACCGCTCCCACCTCGCACGACGATCAAGGCACCGCCGCCACCAACCCCGACTTTGACCGCATCCTGCTCGGCACCGTAAACGACCCAACGGCCCGGCGCATGGCCGGCGTAGCCGGCCATGCCGGCGTGTTTTCGACCGCGCACGACATGAGCCTCTTCGCGCAGGCCCTCCTCGATAAGCTGCTCCACAACGCAGGACCTTTTCCCCTGAAGCAATCTACGTTACAGCTCGCCATCAGCCCCAACGAACCATCGTCTGCACTCAACACCGCAACCATCTTCACTCCAGACGGAGAAGTCATAAAAGGAATCGCAAGCCACGGTCTCGGCTGGGATCTCAACACCGCCTACTCTCGCGCACGCGGTGCAATCTTTCCCATCACCACACGAGAGCACCCGGGCAGCTTCGGCCATACCGGATTTACCGGCACCAGCCTCTGGATCGATCCGACCAGCGACAGCTATGTGCTCCTGCTCGCCAACTCCGTCCACCCACGCATCGGACCCAGCATCGCGCATCTGCGCGGCGAGGTCGCGACGGCCGCTGCTGAAGCTCTTGGCCTGTCGCCTGAGTCCCCGGCTGCAACGCCTCAAGACCCACCGCGCTCCGCCCTGTCTTCGCCCGGACAACCGCCCACGCTCACCGGCATCGACGTCCTCGAAGCCACCCACTTCGCAGCCCTTAAACAATTAGCCGCAAAAAACGGCGGCCACCTCCGCCTCGGTCTGCTCACCAATCAAACCGGCCTCGACTCCGCAGGCCGCCGTACGGTCGATATCCTGGCCCACGCCGACCCGCAGATCGAACTCACCACCCTCTTCTCACCCGAGCACGGCTTGTTTGGCAAGCAGGATACGGTGCACGAATCCGCCGAGCAGGACTCCGCAACCCATCTCCGCGTCATCGCTCTCTACGGCCCGAAGCCCGCCGACAGGCACCCCAAGCCCGCAGACCTTCACAAGCTCGACGCAGTCGTCATCGACCTGCAGGACGCGGGCGTGCGCTTCTACACCTACGAAACCGTCACCGGCTACTTCCTGGAAGCCTGCGCCAAAGAACAAATCCCCCTCATCATCCTCGACCGGCCCAATCCCATCGGCGGTGTAGCGCTTCAAGGTCCCACCTCGGATGCGGGCCTCGAATCCTACACGGACTTCATGCCAATCCCTCTGCGCCACGGTCTGACGCTGGGCGAACTCGCCCGCTACTTCAACAGCAACGCCAGCGAACTGCCGCAAGCCCCGCCCATGCTGGATGCCGGTGCCGTAGACATCGGCACACCCACGCACGCAGAGCGTCCGCCCGCCACGCGCCCCGGCCTGCACGCTACGCTCATCGTCATTCCGATGCAGAACTGGAAGCGCAGCGAAACGTTCGCCAGCACAGGTCTGACCTTCACTCCGCCCAGCCCGAACCTCCGCTCCCCGGCTGCGGAGCTGCTCTACCCAGGCATCGGCATGGTCGAGCAGACGAACGTCTCCGTAGGCCGAGGCACCGCCACCCCTTTCGAGCATCTAGGCGCACCGTGGATCAACGCCCAACAGCTCGCCGACTACCTGAATGCCCGCACAATCCCCGGCATTAAGATCACGCCCACAACCCTAACCATCGCCGAAACCGCCGACCACTATCCCAACCACGGCCAAACCATCCCAGGCATCCGCTTCCAGGTGACAGACTCCGCCAACTTCAACTCACCCGAGTTTGGCGTGGAGTTGCTCAGCGCCCTGCATCACCTCTACCCCACGCAGTTCCTTCTCAAGCGAGCCCACACGCTGGTCGCGAACGCCGCCACCCTCTCAGCAGTCGAACGCGGCGAAGACCCACGCGCCATCGCCGCCGCCTGGAACTCGTCTCTCTCGGCCTTCGAACAAGCACGCAAGCCGTACCTGCTTTACCAGTAAGCCGGGTTCCAAGCGACTGTTGCCGCTCCCGCTACCCGCCGCATGAAAATCCAGTGAACAAGCCTGTATGGGCGTAGTCTGCGTCCATACAATGGACGGAGGAGCCGCCATGCCCAGGATCAATTTCCAGCAGCAACTGATTGCACTCAAGGACAAACTCCTCGCCATGGCGGCGCTCTCCCAGCAGGCGCTTGAATTCTCCGTCGAGGCGTACGTCACCCGCGACCTGCCCCTCTCGCATCATGTGCACGAGATCGAAGCCGCCATCAACGCCGCTGAAACCTCTGTCGACGAGATGGCCTACGAGCTGCTCGCGAAAGAGCAGCCCATGGCCGTCGACCTGCGCTTCATCCTCTCAGTAATCAAGATCAACGGCGATCTCGAACGCATCGGCGACCAGGCAACCAACATCGCAGAACGAGCCGCGGCGCTCGGCCGCACGCCTGTCATCGCGTTGCCCGTAGACATCGCCGAAATGGGCGCCAAGGTCGGCGTCATGATTCGCCGCGCTATTCAATCCCTGCTTGAAGGCGATGTTGCGCTGGCCGAATCGGTGCTGGCCATGGACGAAGAGATCGACACGCTCAATCGCGCCATCCAGGTCGACCTGGTCGGCGTGATGCAGCAGCATCCGGATATCGCCGAACAGAGTCTGAGCGCCATCATCGTCAGCCGCAATCTCGAGCGCGCCGGCGACCATGCCACCAACATCGCCGAAGACGTGATCTTCTGGATTCGCGGCAACGACGTGCGTCACAAGTTCTCCGTCATGCAACTCAACGAAGACCGGCACCTTCCAGTGGTTTAGCGCGGTTGCCGCCACAGGAAGAAAAACTTCGGCACGGACGTCTGCGGAAACAAAACACCCGCTACACTCGTATCACTCCGCCGATGTCCTTTTCCTTAGAGCCCGAAACCGCCGACTCCGCGCTTCCACTCGCCGAGCAGGTGGTGCGCTTGCAGGCGCTGCTAGAAGCTTCCAGGTCCGTTCACTCGACCATCAATCTAAGCGACGTGCTGGAGCAATCCGCACGCATCGCTGTGCGCGAGCTCGAGATGGACGGGGCCATGTTCACCGAGCCGCAGGTCATTTACGGCGAGATGCCCGAGAGTCTTACATCTCTTCCGCGGTTTGATCTGTTGGCACGCGACGGCACGTTGTTGACCGAGTTCGTGATCGCCACGCCCGCAGGCCGCGAGCTTACCCTCTACGAGCGTGACTTCCTGGAAGGGCTTGTTCTTCAGGCCGCCGTAGCCGTAGAAAACGCTGTCAACCACGAACGCCACCTGGCCTATGCGCGCGTCGCTCGCGATCTGGACGCCGCGCGCGCCATTCAGCGCAGTCTGCTCCCGCAATCCATGCCAGCCGTTGCGGGCTACTCACTCGCCTCGCGTTCCTAGCCCTGCTACGAAGTGGGCGGCGATTATCTCGATGTCTTTACCGAATCCAATGGCTCGCTGCTGATTGTGGTCGCCGATGTAGCAGGCAAGGGCCTGGCTTCCGCCCTCATGGGTGCCACCATTCGCTCGGCCTTCCGCGCACTCGCCCGCCAGTCGCTGAGCCTCGATGAACTCGCCACAACGCTTTCGCAGCAACACTGGGAAGAAGGCATCGAAGCGCGCAGACGTTATGTCACCGCAATCTTCATCCGTCTCAACGCCTCCACAGGCGAGCTCGAATGCGTGAACGCCGGCCACAATCCAGCAATCCTGTTCCCAAAGCACACAGACCAGCCGCGCCTGCTTTGTGCCACCGGAACCCCCCTTGGCATGCTTCCCGGCACACGCTATCAAGTCGAGCATCTCCATCTGGAGCCCGAAGCTGCGCTCCTGCTTTACACCGACGGCCTGACAGAAATTTTTCAAGGCGAGGAAGAGTTCGGCCAGGACAGGCTGGTCGATGCCTTCAGCCAAGCCAACGACCCGGATCATTCCGCTGATTCGGCGCGCGCCGACGCCGTGCTCCACAAGCTCTGGTCCACCCTCGATGCTTTCTCTTCCGGAGGTCCGCAGCAGGACGACATGAGCGCTGTCGCCCTCTGCCGCCTCTCATGTACGCCCACGGAGATTCAATGAATATGTCCAGCGGCAGCAGCGTCGAGGTGCGGATTCCCTCGCGCCTCGGCTTTGAAAAAGTGGCCATGAGCACTGCCGCCAGCATGGCAAGACTCATGGGCTTCAGCGAAGACCGCGTCGAAGACCTGAAAACCGCCGTCGGCGAGGCATGCATCAACGCCATCGAACACGGCAACCACCTCAACGCCTCCATTCCGGTGGCTGTGATCCTCTCCATGCATCCCGGCGAACTCGAGGTGAAGGTGCTCGACGACGGCAGCGGCATGAAAGGCAAGCCCTCGATCCCCCACATCGAACGCAAGATGAGCGGAGAAGAAGATCCACGCGGCATGGGAATGTTTCTCATCCAGGCGCTCGTCGACGAAGTCGAATGGGTACCCCGCACGCAGGGCCAGAGCTTCGTTCGTCTCGTCATCCGTATCAACCGGGAGAGTGAATAACGTGCAAACCTCCAACAAGGTCACACAACATCAGTTGCAAGGCGCCAGCGGCCGTCCGGTCATGGCGCTGCGTTACACGGGCGATATCTCGTCAGCCTCGCGCGACGCCGTCGTTGGTTCCTACGAGGCGCTGGACAAGAGCGCAAACACTTCCGTGCTCCTCGACTTCAAAGGAGTTGAATACCTCAACTCCTCCGGCATTGCGTTGGTCATTCAGGTGCTGATGGCCGCCGCAAAAGTCAAACACACCGTAGCCATCTGCGGATTGACGCCACACTTCACCAAAGTCTTCACCATGGTGGGCATCACCAAATACGCCAATTTATACGTCAACGAGGCCGCCGCCCTCGCTACACTTTAGGAACGATTCACACCTCCCGTAGAGACTCAACGTGACAGTGGATGTAGCAAAGCTGTTTCGCACTTTAGTTGTCATCCCCGAAGGGAATCTGCGTTTGTTCTTGCTGTTCCGCTTCTCTGCACCATCTGTAAATCCGCCGGCTGTTCCCCTACAAAACCAGCAGATTCGCCACATAAATAATCGCGGCCCCTGACCCCACCACACCCAGAAGCGCCCACCTCGGCGTCTCCGCCTTCTGCCTGACCTGCGGCAGAAATTCACTCGTCGCTATCTGTAGAAAGAATCCCGCAGCGAGCGCCAGCAACACCACCGCATGGCTCGAAGAGACAAACCACCACACCGTCAGCAGGCCGCCCAGCAAAGGGGCCAACGCGTCCAGACCGAGGAAGACATAATCGACCTTGCCTGCACGGCCTCCACGCGTCGTCAGAATGACGGTGTTCATTCCATCGCCAAAGTCATGGGCCGCGATGCCGAGCGCCACTGCATAGCCCGCAGCATGGGATGCAGTGAACGCCGCACCGATCGCCATTCCGTCGCGAAAGCTGTGGAAGATCAGCAGCGCACCGCCAACCTGTCCAGCCGTCCGCGAACTCGCCGCACTCCCCGCAGACGACGATCTCCAACGTTCAAAGCCTGTCTCCACCGCTAGATCGACGGCGGTGAACAGAAGAAACGAGAGCAGCGCGACGCCCAGAACTCCACCAGCAGACCAGCCGGACGCCAGCCCCACCATGATTGACTCCGGCAGAAGATCTAGAAACGCCGCGCCCAGCAGCAGACCTGCGCCCAGGGCCACCAGCAGCGGACGAAACCTCTGCAACCGCAGTGCGACCAACCCGCCAGCCAGCGTGGAGACAACCGGGAAAATCAACCAGAAGACTGGAATGCGCGCAGACACTATCTGATAATACATTCGCAACAAGCGTGCCAGATGACCTGCTAGTCTTCCCTCGAGAGCCAACATGCTGTCGCGCCGCGCATTTCTTCGCACCTCCGCTCTGCCGATGCTGCTGCAGGCAGGCCTGCGCGGCCAGACTTCGGCTGCAGCCCCAAAAGCACAGACCACACGCCCCAATCTGCTGCTGATTGACCGAGACCGGATTCTCGCGCGTGCCCGGCAGGCGCTCAATCGCCCACTCTCGCAGGACCGGCGCGTCGGCGGAGACGCATTCCTCAACTTCACGCTGGACCTGCCCGCCCTCTCTGCGGCCTGCGTCGTCAATGGCGACAGAGCGCCGGATTACCTGAGGAAGGCGCGCGCTTTGCTCAACGCCTGGTTCATCTCCCGCGAGACGTGCCTATCCTCTACACCTGCACTGCCATCATTTGAGGCGCTGACGCCACGGTCGGCTCTGGCTGAAGTTGCCGTAGCTCTTCCCAGCCTCGACCTTCCGCCTGAAGACATGACAGAGCTGCGCGAGTGGTTTCGCCAGACGCTTGCCTGGATGAACAGCGACCGCACTGCGCTGCTGGCCCGCGATGCGCGCAACCACCACGCCAGTGCGTGGCTCCTGCAGGTTTCAGCCTTTGCCAGGCTGGTAAACGACGAAAGCGTACTCACAGAACAGCGCCATCGCTTCAAAAAGGAGATTCTCCGCGCCCAGATCAACGCCGACGGTCTATTCCGCAACGATCTCGAAGGCGCAAACCCGTTTCGCGATTCGCTGTACAACCTGGATCTGCTGGCAGGCTCGGCGATGCTGCTCTCCACCCGCTTCGACAGCTTGTGGACCTACGAGTTGCCGGATGGTCCGGGGCTGCGTGCAGCGATCGCGCGCTATGCGGCATTCATCGCCGCCCCCGCCACCTGGCCCTATCCTGCCGATGCCAGCCATTTCGCCGATCTGCCCGGCCGCAGACCCGCGCTGCTCTTCGCCGGCCGCGCCTACTCGGAACCAGACTACGTCGCGCTCTGGTCCAGGCTCAATCCAGATCCCACAGAGCCTTCTATTCTGCGTGCGTTCCCCATTCGTCAGCCACTCCTGTGGGTTCAGCAAAAACCTGCAACATGAGGCCCCCCTGCTTTTCTTAGTTGTCATTCCCGCTAGTTGTTCAATGCCCTTTAATTGTCATTCTCGAAGGGAATCTGCGTGGGGCTTAGGAAGCAAACGAGTCTTTGGTGGCTCTAAAGTGCAGTGATGGCGCTGGTAAATCGTTATTTTGGACGTTCCAAGCTGAGTGAAGCTACATTTCGCCGTCTGGTGCGTTGTTTTTCGCTTGATCTTACGGCGACGCAGACAGCCGGCATGATCGGTCTGTCGGTGCGCTCGGTGAACACGATCTTTCTCCGCATGCGCCGCAAGATCGCCGCGGAGTGCGAACGGCAGTCACCGCTGGAAGGTGTGTTGGAGGCGGATGAATCCTACTTCGGGCCACAGCGCGTGCGCGGCAAGTGCGGGCGCGGGGCCGGCGGGAAAACCATCGTCTTCGGGTTGTTCAAGCGTGGCGACAAGGTCTACACGGCGATCGTGCCGAACGCCTCCAAAGCCGCGCTACAGGCTGTGATTCGTGGCAGAGCGAGCCTCGGCTCGGTGCTCCAC
>JAABUZ0100006997.1_pt1 | contig 13821 bp, 13 predicted proteins | sample 5562091 | NCBI WGS metagenome assembly JAABUZ01 (sample SAMN12813069, study PRJNA571459) | rock metagenome | isolation source: Antarctica rocks | place: Antarctica: Victoria Land, Linnaeus Terrace sud | collected 2015-12-21 | reverse complement strand
GGAAGCCGGCACGCCCGCAACCCGTCTTGTGCGAGATCTATGAGCAGCGGGCGGCGGCATGATGTCCGAATAAATTTCGCCAACAGAGTCATCAATTGGTGCCTCTGTCGGCTAGAGTCTCATACGTCTCGTAGTCTGAGATAACTTCCAGGCTGGCTGTATTGGTGATGCTCTCGAAGCGTGTGAGAAGGGCCGGCCGGCCCTGATATTCAAGTGGCCGGCTGGGCAAGGTACGGATACGTGTATGGGCCTGGAGAAATTGCTGTCCTGCTGGCGATTCTAAGATCAACGCTTCCAGCGAGGTGACGCTTGAGGAGGTACAATGTTCGCACGCGACAGCCACATAGCGATTATCAGGATAATGAATCCACATACGCATATCCTCCATAGCGCGCATCCATGCTGGAAATTCTTCAGGTATCTGAATGCGTGTTGGGGCCGTACGTCCACACTTCGTGCATGGAGCGAAACCGGTACTTAAACCTGAGTGGTAATAGCGATCACACCAGATCGCCAGCCGCGAGTAGAGCGGCTTGTAGCCTCGGATTCCCTTGAGAATGGAGAGATGATTCTTATTAAGTATCTCATCCACACCTGGATTACATTGTGGGCATTTGAGCAAAAGCTTGCCCTCGACCGGGTCACGCTGCCCCAACAGGCGTTGCCGCCCACAGTTGTAACACCAGAGCGGCGTTACCTCCCAATTCGCCATTGCTACATCAGGAGTATAGAGTGCCATCTCATCCCTCATCTCCTGCGTCAGGATGCGGCGCAAGATGAGCTTGCCGCGCTGTAGACGCATGGCCGCCGCGCCGGCATTCGTCCCCAGTTCGGCCGCAATCTCCGCCAGCGACGAATCCTGAACATAACGCTGAATCAATACCATGAGCGTCTGAGGCGGCAGGAGGGCCAGCGCACGATCTAGCAGCTCGATCAACTCTTTGCGCTCAAGGACCAGCTCCACGTCCTGCTCATCAGCCACACTCTCTTCGGGATCGGAAAGAGCTGTATCTTCACCTGGATAGAGCGTATGCGGCTGAATAAGATGTGCGTTGTCGCGTCCATGTGCACGTAGCCAGCGCAGGCAAACGTTGCGCGCAATCCCGAATAGCCACGCCTGCTGCCGCTCCGGCTCGCGTAACATAGAGATGTTATTTATGGCTATAAGAATTGTCTCTTGAGCAAGATCTTCGGCGATATCTTTGTTTTTCGTCGTGTGAGTACAGAAATGGACGAGCTTTGTGAAATCCCCTATGGCTATAGAAGATCCTCCGCTTCCTTCTCTTGCTTCTGCATATTCTTTGCCTTCCGTTCGTGAGAATATTGTTATCTAAGGGTATGTCGCATACGAGATACGAAATATAACGCGTTTTTGGTGGAGAGATGAAGATCTTTCTTTTGTGAACCCGACACCGATTATTCTGGATTGGATCTTTGAAGATAAAATACGTTTATAGGAAAATATGGGAGATCTTTTGTGCTCTTTGACCTTGAGAGCTATAACCCGATATAGATAGGTTACGTATTATACGTAGAGATAGAGATCTGCAAGGAGAAGTGATATTATGCTATGGGAATGGGTGGGAATGATTGGGAGCATTCTGGTGCTCGATCTGGCGTTGAGTGGAGATAATGCGCTGGTGCTTGGGGCGGCGGCGGCGGGCCTTCCAGAAAAGCAGCGCTGGTACGCACTGCTTTTTGGTGGTGCGGGCGCTATTGTGCTGCGTATTCTCTTTTCTTCTATCGCGACGATAGTGCTCAATATTCCCTGGCTACAGACAGCGGGTGCGCTGGTTTTGATGGTGATTGCGGTCCGGCTTCTGGCGGAGCGGGCTCCAGCATCGGAGGAGAAGGAGGAAGGAGAGGGCAAGGCCGGTGGCGAGGCGAATCTTAAGAAGGCGGCTCTGACGATCCTGGTGGCCGATGTGACGATGAGCCTGGATAATGTGCTGGCCGTTGGGGCAGCGGCCAATGGAGACTTTCTGCCGATTGTGATCGGTTTGCTGATCAGTATCGCTATTATTGTAAGTGGCAGCGCGCTGGTTGCGGCGCTGATGAATCGCATTCCCTGGCTGCTGGATCTCGCGGCGGTGGTCCTGGCATGGACGAGTGCGACGATGCTGCATGACGACCTCGCTTCTGCGGCTAAAAGCTCGCATATTCCCTGGTTAGTGAGTATCAGCCAGCCAGCTTTGTTGTTTCATCTCTCCTGGCTCTTGCTGCTGCTGGGACTTGTAACGTGTATTATTGTTCTGCTTTTCGACGTTTTCTATCGGAGGCGGGCGAAGCGGGCTGTGCGGGAAGCACAGAAGGTCGCCTAAAAATGCATCTAGCTTCCGTCGCATCCGTCTTCCTGATATATAATATTGTGCAGCTTCGCTGCCTGATTATTCATCGTTTTATATGTTTGCTCTTTCTGCACATTTCGGGCAACGCCCGAAATGTGCAGAAAGAGCAAACATATAAAACGATGAATAATCAGAAATTTTCTCTGTAGAATTGGAGATTGAGAACGTTGAATCGTTGGCTATTTTTGTTTATTCTTGCTGTTCCGGCAGCTCTTATCGCGGAATCACTGCATGCACCCTCGCTCGTTCCCTTTATTCTGGCTGCGCTCGGACTTATTCCGCTGGCAGGCATCATCGGTCAAGCGACTGAGGTGCTGGCGGAACGCCTGGGACCTAATACGGGTGGCTTGCTTAACGCGACCTTTGGCAACGCGGCTGAGATTATTATTGGGATTGCGGCACTGACGGCTGGTCTGCCGGATGTTGTGGAGGCTTCGCTGGCCGGCTCTATCATCGGCAATATTTTATTGGTGCTTGGCTCGGCGATGCTGCTAGGAGGCTGGCGGCACCGCCGGCAGGTTTTCGATGAGCGAACTGCCCGGCAGTATGCGGTTATGCTCGCTCTGGTCGTGATCGGACTCTCTATTCCCTCACTGCTCGCCACCGTCGGCGAGAGCAGACGTACGGGCGAGGCAGTACTGCGCGGTACCTCGCTGCACCAACTCAGCGTCGGCGTTTCCGTCATCCTGCTTCTGTGCTATGCCGCCTACATCCTCTTCTCCATCTTCGGCCTACGAGCTGACCCTGTCACAACACTTCCTCGCACAGACGCGCCACATGGAGAGAATGCAGAAATCTCTGACGAAGCGATTCAGGCGGTGCCGTCAGGAAAGGCTATTTCGCGATCGAGAACGGAGGCAAGTGGAGAGGAAAAGAGCACATCGGTAGGAAATGTGGGCAGATTCGCCGCCCTGGAGAATTTGTGGAGGAATACTGTGTGGTTGCCGCTGGTTGTGCTGGCGGTGGCGACGGCGGTGACGGCGGTGGCGAGTGAGACGCTGGTGGGAACGATTGATCCTTTGACGAAGCAGATCGGGCTCAATCCCTTGTTCGTCGGCCTGATCGTCCTCCCCATCGTGGGCAATGCCGCCGAACACTTCTCGGCGATTACGGCGTCCATTGATAACAAGATGGAGATTTCGTTGTCCATCACGGCTGGCTCCTCGATTCAGGTCGCGCTCTTCGCCGCCCCCGTCCTGGTCATCATCGGCGCGCTCATTGGCTCACCGCTCGACCTGACCTTCTCGCTGCTCGAAGTCGTCCTCTTCGGCTTTGTCGCCGGGCTCTACGCGCTCATCTGCCTCGACGGCGAATCCACCTGGCTCGAAGGGCTGCTGCTGTGTGCCTTCTACCTTATACTAGCACTCGGGTCTTTTTTCGCACCGGCATAACTCTTCTATACAGTATATTATCTTTTGATATTTTCTACATTTCTATACATTTCTGTGCTGAGCACAGAAATGTATAGAAATGTAGAAAATATCAAAAGATAATACCTATGGCTCTTTCTTGCTGTTCCACCGTAGAGTTACCTTATAATTTGCCTCTGTGCTCGCCGAGGCAATTACCACACCGGCAGCCGCACTCAAATTAAAGCCGAACTCCATCTCGATCTCATCAGGTTTCTGGGAGAGTCCCCGCAGCGTCGCAATCACCCTCTCAGTTGCGGGCCGAATCTTCGTCAAAGCCTCCTCAAACGTCTCTTTTGCCTCCTCCGCGATCTCACCGGGGCGGCGCGAGGCCCGCGTCGTCCCACCCACCTCTGGCTCATCCACCTCAAAGACAATCGGGCTGCCATCATCTAATTTGAACTCTACAAAATGCTTCATCTCTATCCTGCCTCCTCAATACGGTTTTCTCAGTATATCTCATCTTTTTGTCTAAGCGAAATTCAACTTCCGATTATATCATGTGGGCTCACTTGTAAATTTTGGAATTAAGCTGTTGATTTCTTTGCAATTACTCTGATGATCAGCTATACTAAGGAACGTCTCGCAAGCTGCCAGAGACCGCGATCCAGTTGATTGAGGAGCTAGCCTTACAAAAACCCCCACGCTCGGTGGCCGCTATTCATCTCTTGCGACTCCTCCTTGCGAGAATCTATCTGTTTACTTCTTCAAAAAGCGCCTTGTGATGTGAAAACATTATTCTTACTTTTTCATATCATATATGCCATTCTTGAGAAGGAACAGTTTGTGTCGTGAAGAGACAAGACAAAAAGGAGGAATGCCTTATGGCAGATCAGCGACACATTGCTATTCTGAAACGGGGTACTCAGGTATGGAACCTCTGGAGACAGCAAAACCCGACAGTTGTTCCTGATTTGAGTAAAGCGAATTTGAGTAAAGCTGATTTAAGTGGAGCGAATTTGAGTAAAGCTGATTTGAGTAGATCGAATTTAGAAGGAGTTGATTTGAGTAACGTAAAGATGCCATACTTCATTGTAAATATCGCTCCGCCTCCCCCACCGGAACTGGTTTTCGACTGGGAATATCCCGTTGCGGATTTAAGAAATTTTGACCTAAGCAGTGCGAACTTGAGCGGTTCAGATTTCAGGAATGCCAACTTCAATGGCAGCAATCTTAGCGGAGTCAACTTCACAGGAGCTACAAACGACTATCCAATGGAGTTTGTAGATGACATAGACGCCCATCCCTAAACTTTATGTAGATTCACAGGCCTTTTATTAGAGCTTATACCATTGAGGACTTGATCGATGAGTGTGAATATAAAGTACTCGTCGAGGGAGGCGGAGGCGAGCAGGAGGCGGGAGTCTATGGGGGCGTAGAGGGTATCGAGAGTGATTTGCATGTCGATGTCTGAGCGGAGTTCGCCGCGCCGGATGCCATGCTTGAGGATCTGCTCGATTGGTTCCTGACGGAGTTTTAGGAAGCTGGCGCGGAAGGCGAGGGCGAGGTCGGCATCGAATTGTGCTTCGGCGATGAGGGCGGCGATGACTGAGCCTGTATGGCCTCGATAGACGGTGGCGATCTGGCTCAGGTGCTGGCGCAGATCGTCGCGGACGGAGCCAGTATCGGGCGGCGGGACGATAGGCATCATGGTGGTGAGGAAGGCGTGCATGACCAGGGCAGACTTGTTGGGCCACCAGCGATACAGCGTCACCTTGCTTACTCCCGCAGATGCTGCGATGGCCTCGATTGAGATCTTTTTGAATCCATCCCGTTCGAGTAGTTCGGTGGTCACTTGCAGAATTTTCTGTAAGTTTCGCGGCTCACTCTGCAACCGTTCGCCTGTCCCCAATTTTTCTTCTGCCGCCATTTTCGCTTCTCCTTGCGCTTTTATCTATTCCAACTGTACAGAACGTTTTGTTCTCTTTATAAAGGAGCATAAACAAAACGTTCTGTTTTCCTTATCGATCTATTTTAAATATAACACATGTTGTAACTATCTAACAGAGTGTCCGAAGCCCATCACCACCACGTTCTCGCGCCTTCGGCACTCATTGTCGTGTATAATTTTACTTTTTCTCCATTTTTAAGCTTCGCTTAAAAATGGAGAAAAAGTAAAATTATACACGACAATCTCTTCAGGCAGCGAAGCTGCACTATCTCGTCTCCTAAGAATGTGGATGCGGTGAGCCTCGGACACACTCTAAGATTGGGAACGTATAGTGATGCGCTTCTCTTTAATAAAAAGAGAACTGTGATATAATATGTAGCTAATCCATAGGGCATAGTAATTTCAATTAAACATGGAGGAAATGTTCGTTTAGATTTTACGCAGGTGGTTGTCTGGCGCTCTACACGTTTCACAAGCTGGAAGAAGGGAGATTTTTATGACGAGAAGCATGTTGGATGCACAGCTACGGGAGATCAACGACCAGGTTCTGTATCTTGGTCGGTTGGTGGATCAGGAACTTGAAAGCGTTCTGGAGGCGTGTGAGCGGGGGGATGCGCTGCGTTGCGATGCGGTGATCGCGGCCGACGAGCAGGTGGACCAGATAAGAAACGATATTAATAAGTATGCTTTGCGTTTGATTACGTTGCAGCCGCCGCTGGGTGCTCGCGATCTGCGCTTTCTAACAGCAGTCTTCTCGATTGTGAGCGATCTGGAGCGCGTGGGGGATTGCGCGGCGGGGATTGCAAGGCTCCAGCTCCAGATTCTGCCGCTCTACAGTAAAGAAAGGTTGAGCGTGCAAGAGACTCAGCAAATGTCTCTGCTTTCCAGCGCATCGACACGACTGACGGTCAATGAAGAGACGACGCGGACAAGTGTCCATCGGTTGGGGCAGAGGGCGCGCATGTTCTTACAGGCGACAATGCAAGCTTTCGTCGATCGGGACACGGCGGCGGCACGTGCCACTATAGAGGACGATGATGTGCTGGACATACGCTATCGCGTCGTCCGCTACGACTTGATGTCTCTGCTAGAGGGTCTCTCCGCCGTCGCGTCCTTGCAGCGAGATATGTATAGCCTGCAACGCATCACCTATCTGCTCTGGATCGCGCATAAGCTGGAGCGCGTCGGAGATCACTGCGTCAACATCTGTGAGCGCGTCGTCTATATCGTCGAGGGGAGCCCAAGATGCCCTTCTCCTAACTAGAGGATGCTTGCCACTCATGGCTGAGGATGCTATAGACGAGGGTGTCTTTGCGTACTCCATTGACCCAGCGATTCTGTCGCATACGCCCCTCAAGCTGCATGCCGATCTTCTCCAACACATGAATGGAGCTGCTATTCTCGACATAGCACTTCGCCGTAATACGATGCAGATCGAGATCCTGAAAGCCGAAGCGCAGCAGCTCACGCGCCGTCTCCGTCGCATAGCCTTGCCCCCAGTTGGACGGGCTGAGATGATATGCGATCTCCGCCTCCTGTAAGTTCTCATTTGTAATCTGAAGCCGGCAGCGACCGAGCACGACTTGCTCTGACCGATCTTCAATGATGAGTCCGAAGTGGCCCCTGGGCTGCTCATGTTGAGCCCGCAACACGCCATCAAAGTAGCGCCGCGACTGCTCTCGCGTCAGCGCCGCCCGCCCCCGCATCTGCTGAACGGCCGGATCAGTATCCAGAGCAAACATCGCCTCAAAATTGTCCACCCGGTACTCCCGAAGCGTGAGGCGCACAGTTCTCAGTTCCATCGCCCATCGCCCTCTTTTCTGTAATTTCTCTCCTTCATTAAATACTCACTCATCTACATAAAAGTTTCTGTATCGAGATAACGCCTGAGCACATCCACCAGCATGTGTACATCCGTAGCCACATAATCTAAGGGCACTCGCAACATAGGATTAAGCTTTGAACTCAGAAACGCTCCCACCAGTCACGATCGCAACCTTCCAGTCAAACGTAAATCCATAATGATATTCCCTTTCTTCACTATTTTCATCAAGTATAACTCTTTTACACCCAATATACAACCGCAAAAAGTACGTAGACGTCTACGTGAAAATTGTGCCTTCCCCTTTATCAAAATATGCAATATATCTTTCTTAAGGTCATTTCACTGTCCTATTAATGTAGACGTCTACGTGAAAATGTTATACGTAGACGTCTACGTGAAAAATTTTGTACCTATTTATATGTATTTGCTTATACTTGCCCATGTTCTAGTATCAAAACTATGTCATCCTCTTTCATCAAATAGGTGAATCCGTTTGATGGCTTGGTGGGGAAAGAGGGAGAGGTCTGGGATGTACAGGAGGGGCTGTGCTCAGATACCAGCCCTTGACATTGCCGTAGCGTCAAACTGTACACTTCTTGTATAGAGCTATGTAAGGAGGTGCAGGTATGTTTCGAATTGGCCAATTCTCGATTATCGCCCAGGTTTCGGGCCGTTTGCTGCGTTATTATGATGAGATTGGCCTCCTCAGTCCCGAATTTACCGATCCGCAAACGGGGTATCGCTATTACAGCGCTGGGCAACTGCCTTGCTTGAATCGTATTCTGGTCTTGAAAGAGCTCGGCTTATCGTTGGAACAGATCGCCCGGCTGCTGGATCAGGATACCTCTACCGACGAGATTCGGGGGATGCTAACTCTGCGTAAGGCCCAGATCGAGCAATCGGTCCAGGATGAAATGGCACGGCTGCGCGTGGTGGAGGCGCGGTTGCAGCAGATCGACGTTCATGGACAGATACAGGAACCCGATGTTGTTCTGAAATCGGTTCCGGCACAGCAATTTCTTGCATTACGCGAAGTGCTGCCCGGCATGGGCGCGGTACGGCGGCTCGTCGAGAGAATCTCTGCTGTCGTTCCAACTGTGGTGGGGCACAACAGCCTCAGCCATATCGCCGTCGTGATCCATTTTCCGGTCTATGATCCCGAAGCGCTCGACTTTGAAATCGGCTACCTGCTCACGGGGAAAGCCCCTGAGTCAGTCAGGCTATCCGAGGAACGCACGCTGACCGTGCGCGAATTGCCCGCTATCGACACGATGGCAACGCTTGCGCACGTAGGGCACGTCAGCGACACTCATCGGAGCTACGGCGCGCTCGGTAACTGGGTTGAGCAGAATAGGTGGCGGATCATCGGGACGGGCCGGGAAGTCCTCATGCAACTGCCAGGCAAAGAGGACGAAGCGGTGATCGAGCTTCAACTACCAGTGAGCAGCGAGAAATTGGAGGCTTGACTTTGACGCTACGTCAAACTGTACACTATAAATGTGGTCGAGTGGTTGATCATTTTTACATATGAACTGTCTCTATCTTTAGATTGAAGGAGAAATCAAGAATGGACTCGACACTCTCGGAACATAACCAGCACTACGCTCCCAGTAATATCGATGCCGCGATCTCCGCTGCGTTGGCGGCGCTGAACAAGGACGATGGTCCACTAAGTATTGAAGAGCTCGCTGGACTGGATCAATTCCACACGGGCGGCATCCAGTCCACCCGTGCGCTTGCACAGCGTGCCGCGATCACGGCCTCCGATCGCGTGCTGGATGTCAGTGGCGGATTGGGAGGGCCAGCACGCTTGCTCGCCCATGAGATCGGCTGCCATGTAACCGTGGTTGATTTGACTGAAGCGTATTGTCGTGTCGGTGAGCAACTCACTGCACAAGCCAATCTTACGGATCGCGTGCAATTCCAGCAGGGAGATGCCCTGGATCTGCCATTCGAAGATGGGAGTTTTGATGTCGTCTGGACTCAGCATAGTTCGATGAACATTCCTGATAAAGCTCGACTATACGCCCAGATTCATCGGGTGTTGCGACCAGGCGGGCGGCTCGCACTGCATGAAGTAACCATTGGTTCAGGCGAAGCAATTCATTTTCCGGCGCTCTGGGCGCACAGTGAGGCGATGAATTTTCTTGTATCGCCGGATGTGCTTCGTGCTACCCTGACCAGGGCAGGATTTCGGGAACTGGCCTGGAATGACGCCTCGAATTGGTCGCTCGCCTGGTTTCAAGATCGCCAGCGGGCACAACAAAATACTGGTGTAGCATCGAATGCATTGGGATTGCATCTCCTGTTAGGAACGGATGTTAGCGCGATGGTCCGCAATCACATTCTCAACATTCAAGAAGGGCGCATTCGCATCGTCGAAGGCGTCTTTGAGCGCGTCTAAGCTATTGGAAGAAAGGATTCCATATATCATGATCAAGCCAAAGATTTTGGTAACTACCGCGTCGGGTAAGACCGGCTCCGCGACCGCATTACAACTGCTCGAAAAAGGCTACCAGGTACGCGCAATGGTGCGTACCTCCGATCACCGCAGCGAGAAACTGCGTCGCCTGGGGGCCGAAATCTACGTGGGCGATCTGGATGACATGGTCGATGTGCGCCATGCACTAGACGGAGTACAGCGTGCGTATTACTGCCCACCGTTCTTCCGAGACTCGCTTGCCACTAGCATGACCTTTGCAGTAGCAGCGCAAGAAAACAAACTGGAAATGGTGAGCGTAATGAGCCAGTGGCTGGCCGATCCGACCAATCCTTCGATGCAGACTCGTGAAGTCTGGCTGGCCGATAGATTTTTTTCGTGGATGCCGGATGTAGCAACCGTTACCGTCAATCCGGGCTGGTTTGCCGACAGCTACAGGGCGGCTGGACTTGATGTTATTGCGCAGACAGGCATGATGATGATACCATTGGGGGAAGGTCTCAACGCACCACCCTCGAACGAGGATATTGCGCGCGTCATCGTCGGCACGCTCACAAACCCCAGTCCCCATCTGGGTAAGACCTACCGACCAACTGGGCCACGCCTGCTGTCCCCTCCCCAGATCGCCGAGATATTCGGTAAAGTGTTAGGGCGCAGCGTCAAGTATCAGGATGCACCACTCTGGCTTGTCTCCAAGGTGGTAAAATCCGCTGGCGTCCCAGACTTCCAGACTGCGCAGTTGCTCACCTACTTTGAGGAATACAAGCGGAATGCCTTTGGAATAGGTGCGCCCACCAGCGCCGTGCTTGAAGTTGGGGGGCGGGAACCAGAAGATTTCGAGACCATCGCCCGCCGTTACCTGGCTGCCACGTCAAATACGAGACACAGCCTGGGTAGGCTATCCCAAACCATGCTGGAGCTAACGAAAGCCACGCTCACGCCTGGTCTGGACCTGGAAGCATATGCTCAGCGCAATGATTTTCCCCGCATACCCAATGCGCGGTTCACTGGAGACTCCCCAGAATGGCGAGAAACACACGTAAACACCACAACGGAAGCTAGCTTACCAGTTGACGCCAGAGGCTAATCCATCCGCGCCAGCGGCAACGATGCGCAGGTTCAATATCATTGCCAGTAAGACACTTCTTATGCTTCGCCAGCTTCCTGTTTTATCGCATCAGGTACTAATAATACCTACAAAGGATGTCTTAGGTAGTTTCATATCAAAAAACCGGTTTCATATTAAACAACAAAGCACAGTAGTTCCACAATTTTTTGCAAATATGCACGTAGACGTCTACGTGAAAAATCAACAAATAAAACGTAGACGTCTACGTGCATATTATAAGCAACCTTCCTCTTACTAAAATTTACTTCTCAAGTGTAGATATATGTAGACGTCTACGTTTTACTTTTTACAAATGCTAAAGTGATTTGTAAAACACGTGTACGTAGACGTCTACGTGATTATCTTTTCCCATAAGCAGTAAGATGAATGGTGTATCCCGCAAATATTGATACGTAGACGTCTACGTATAAGGTCCTGTCAATCTTCGTCGATTTTGAAAGTGCAGAGCACGAATCGGTTTTCGAGGCGAAATGCGACGAACTTTGCCAGAGGAGTATGTTCCTAGCCATTATGTGAGCATTATGTAGTTCTAGCCCCCCTAGCATCCACATCGTTATCTCCTCTTGTGAGCGATGCATATTTGTAGGGTCTTTAGACGTATACGTACACGTATGTTCTTAACTTGCTGCGTAGACGTCTACGTCAACACAATCAATAACGGCTACTTTATTAAGATCTACTTTTCGCTTCAGCGTAGACGTCTACGTTATTAATTATAATGACCTCCTCCAAGCAAGATCCTTCCACCTCTTATATCTCCATCGGTGTGATTATCTTCTCCTCGTAAAGGAGCTTTGCCAACTACGTAGACGTACACGTCCTACGTAGTTGGCTCTTATGATAAACAAAGTCCTTCGTTAACTACGTGTACGTCCACGTAGAAATTATTATTAGACAAAACTCTTTACACCTACGTAGACGTACACGTACACGTCTACGTGAAGTTTTTTAAATAAACAAAGAAGTCCTGTAAATCTAAACGTAGACGTCTACGCATTGGGTGTTTCGCTTACAAGACATGATCACGTACACGTCTACGTCTAAACCATTAAGGATGAATCTATTAAAATTTATCTAGGCGTACACGTAGACATTCGTTTGACGAGTAAGTTAACAAAATAAGCGCTTGTAATCTTTACATACGTAAACGTTTACGTAGTTTTTTAAGAATTGAGACGTAGACGTCTACGTCTACGTCTACGTCTATCGTACAAGTTCAAATAAATGATAAGAGATACTAATAACTCTGTAAGCGTAGACGTCTACGTAACTATCCTTCACATATAGAGTGCTTGTCGATTGCTTATTTCTGCATGCGTAGACGTCTACGCTTACAGAGTTATTAGAGAGAGCCTTTTACGTGTACGTAGACGTCTACGTTTTATCTCCTTCACAATTACAAAGAGCACTTTTAGTGAGCCTTAATGTAGACGTCTACGTAGATCTGATTCTTTCCTACCATACGCGTCATAAACTGTAGTTAGATGTATACGTCTACGTCCTATTTCTTAAACAGCCTCGCGTAGTATTTTTATAGCTTCTAACGTAGACGTCTACGTAAATCTCATCTTATTTGCATATGTACTAGTACTCACAGATGGACGTACACGTCTACGTGTACGTTTATTCCTAAAGATTTCTCGTAGACGTCTACGTCTTATCTTTCCACAATTATAAAAATATATCACGAATTATACGTAGACGTGTACGTATAATTCGTGAACAGTTGTGAGGCGTCCAACCTTGATTTACGTAAACGTAGACGTCTACATCTATTCATTTAAATAATACGTAGACGTCTACGTATTATTTAAGCTTGATTGTGTTTGAAAGGGAAGCAGCGGCAGACTAGACTGGCAGACTTCATTTGACTGCCTATCCCGAAACGTACTCATTCACCCACAAAGGTGCTGACTGATCACGCACAGCGTTCCTCGCCTCCTCTACCCACGCTGTCTCACCTTTTCCCCAAACGCTTTCCTCTCCTCGGTTGGTACCGATTAGTCGCGCACGGACCGGCTTGGAGAACCAACATCCCGCGAAGCGCCTCTGTTCATCACCCATCATATAAAGTGTGCGAGAGCAATATCTACTCAAATAACGTCGTAGGTTATTATACAATTTCAATGTAAACGTAGACGTCTACGCTTTTCAATACTACACATACGTAAACGTCTACGTCGAGCATCTATACGACTATACTTAAGATATTTTATTAGGTAGACGTCTACGTCTAAATGACAAGGAGTAATAATTTATAAGTCTCATTTACAAAGACGTAGACGTCTACCTTTATGTCTCGAATAGTCACAGAGGCGTAAACGTCTACGTCTCTATCGGTGTACTCTTCTCTGTAAATGGACATAAGTTGCTTGTTAAAAAGCGTAAACGTCTACATCTATCTATAAGAGTAAAATAATAAATGTGACTGTCCTATAAGCGTAGACGTGTACGTACACGTCTACGCTTATAGGACAGTCACATAAATCACCTTAATAAGTCTTTACACAGACATTTACTCAGTGGACCTTCGCTTTGCAGATACTTTGAATCTATAGGTTCTGTAGACGTCTGTGTTTGTTTTCTCTAACATGAACGTAGACGTCTACGTTTACATAATCTTCTCTTTTTACAAATACTACGGCTAGAAACCACGTAGCCGTCTATGCTATCCCCCATTGTCAAGACAAAAAGTGACCTACTTTAAGAGTGAACTCAGCCATACAGCAAAGGAATGTGCATCATGATCGAGAATACACCTGTGCAGGTGTTCGATATT
>JAABUZ0100006994.1_pt1 | contig 13827 bp, 13 predicted proteins | sample 5562091 | NCBI WGS metagenome assembly JAABUZ01 (sample SAMN12813069, study PRJNA571459) | rock metagenome | isolation source: Antarctica rocks | place: Antarctica: Victoria Land, Linnaeus Terrace sud | collected 2015-12-21 | reverse complement strand
TTCGGCGCATCTGTGCCACCAGCAGCGGAATGTCATCCACCCGCTCCGTTGCAATGTCTGGTCTCTCGGTCATGTCGAGAGCCTACCGCAATTCGTCCATGACGGCGACATTTGAGCGAACCGAGAGGTAAAAAGCTCCTTATCTTAAAGGAACAGTCACGATGTCGATCACCTACGATCGCTGCCTTGACGCGGCCCTGAACACCCTCCCCATCGCCTCGCTGGCGAGCGCGCTCGGGCGTGTGTTGCCCGCTCCACGCATCGCGGTGACGACGGCGACCTTCGCGTCCGCTGCCTAGTACTACTTTGTTAGTTTCTACGGGGGCGGAACGATTTGATCTGGTCTGTGGCGATGAGCCAGAGTACGAGATCCTGGAACAACCATGTCAGGATGTGGCGATGCGTCGCGGGCAGGCTGAGGCAACCTGTCGAGGGGGGGAAAGCCAGCGGGCGCCTCCACGGGGGACGCCCCCTTGCGCCGGATGGGTGCAGGTAAGCGCGCTTGCCAGTAGCCCCACCGCTATCACGGCACGCGCTGTCCGCCCAGATAACAAGATTCCGTTCACTATACTTGTTCCACTCCACTAATTCCCACTAGCGCCGCCCAGAAGGTGGTTGAATCCCTGCGATCAATGTCGCGATCACCACGACCTATCGCAAGACAAATGGCCAGACGCAGAACATGCCGGTGGCTAGCGCTCCGTGGGCAAGGATGACGCCCCACAGCGATCGGGTACGGTACACGCACCAGCCGAATAGGAAGCCGACCAGACCCATGAACAGGATATAGACCGGTGAGAGCGAGCCGGCGTACATCGCCATGAACAGCGCCGCGCTCCAGAGCAGCCCACGCCCCCCGAAAAGCGCGACAAGTGCGCGCTGGAGGAGGCCCCGGAAAACAAGCTCTTCCACGAACCCGACGAATACAAAGAGGATTCCCGCGGCGAGGGCCAGGTTCAGCGGGTTGAACACGGGGATGGCGGGGTGGGGTCTACCAAGCTCAAAGGCGGCCATACCCAGGGGCACACCCGTGAGCGCGATGAGCGTCTGTGACCATAACGCCGGCAGGCGTAGCCCGAGGCTTGCGCGCGACACCCCCAGGAGTCGCGCCGTCAGCGCCGCCGCGATAAGCAGGGGCACGCCGATGAGCACATACCAGTAGAGGACCGGGATCTCCCTGACCGGCATTGTGACGCTGAGGAGGCGCAACAGGGGAGCGAGCGACAAGATGGGCAGGATCTCCCGATGCGCCTCCTGTCCCCGGAACGCGACGTGATTAAACAGCGCCACGAGGATGAGCGCGTGGAGCAGCGCACCCGGCGCCACCCCCACGCGCGCCACGACAAGCTCCGCGACGACGATAGCCGCCACGTACATGCACACGATGACTCTCATCGAGGATGGCGCGAGCGAGCTTTCTTTTGCGATCTGTACCATAATACACTATCCTTTCCACGCCCCATACTTGTTCCTCTTATAGACAGGGGCGCGTTTTATAGACAGGGGCGCGTTGATGCGGTCTCGATTGCCGCCACTGGATCCGAGGATACGCACGGGCGCGCCCGCGCGTGCTGGCTACATAATGTGCATGAGGGGCACGATGCGGACGATAACCGTGAGGAAAAGCGTCAGCAGGAGCGGCGCGATGGCGGCATTGACGATAGCGGCGCCGGCCGTAGCGCGGGGGGCGCCGATGGCGCGCAGCAGCTCCTTCTGGACGAGCAAGACGATGAGTAGTCCTATCGCAATGAGGCCCACGGTTGTCGTGAGTGTACTAAAGGAATGAGTTGTGATAGCTGTTGTCGTTACCTTCGAGACGGTCGTGGTCATACATCACCTCGCTTTGTTGTGCCATGGCGTGAGAGAGTTTGGTTGCGGTCCGGGGGCGCGCGCCCCTCGTAGATGAACGGCGATCTCTAGGGCCACGATGCCCAGCGTGATACCGGCCAAAACAGTGAAGATGAGGGGGGAAGACCACGCGTGCGCGTACAGCGCGAGCGTCGCGACGCTCGCGTCGACGGCTACGCTCAACGCGAGCGACAATGTCACCCGGACCGCCATATCTTCGATCCGCAAGAGCCCGACGAGCGCCATGCCGGGGCACAGCAAGAGGAAGCACAACGCGAGGATAGGCCGCAGCGGAGACTGCACATCGAGAAATGTATCGACACCTGTCGCCAGCGTGCAGGCGATAACGGACGCGCGCCAAATTCCATGTATATGCATCACCCTATTGTCCTGTTCCGCTCGGTCGTACCTTGCGCCCGCGGCACGAAGATACGGGCCGTCCCATCGTTGTAAATCATGCGTAGCTTGCTAGAGTGGACAAGGGCGCCGTCCAGGCGCTGGATCTGACCGGCCGACAGGCCGTAAAATAGTTGGAGTTGTGCCTCCTGAGAACGCGTGATGACCAGGTAGGGCGGGACGCCGCCGCGGCCATGCATGAGGTGGAGGATAGCGCTGAGGTCGTGCTGCTCGAAGACGCGGGCCTGTTGTGTCCCGTCTAGATCCAGGACCGTGGCGTAATGGTACCGCTCGAAGTCTTTGTACTTCCACGGCATATCGGAGGTGAGGCCGACAAGGAGGGCGCCCGGCTTGGCCGTCGCGTACAGGCGCCCCAGCGCGTTCACGTCTCCCGTGGTCATGTAGTCCATCTTCTCGTTGCCAAAGCGGGCGAACAGGAAGCTGACGAGCAGGACGGCACTCATCAGCGCCACTGCCCCGGTCAGACGCCACGACGTTAGGCGCGCGTGCCGCGTATAGAAGAGCGCTGCCAGCAGGAAGACGACGGCCGGTGAGGCAAATAGGTACACGCGCAGGAGCATCTCTCCCCCGTACGGTTGGAGGATGAGCAAGGGGAAAGGGGCGAGGGCGACGAGCGCGTAGCGCGGATCGAGCGTGCGGCGTCGCGCGAGGCGTACCGCTCCTAGCAGCGCTCCGCCCCAGACCAGGGCCGTCATGAATAGCCGGATGCGCACGATGAATGTATGCTGCGGGCTGCCGTGCAGGCGTCCGGTCAGGTTGGCCTGCACGGCCCCGTGGAGAGAGCCAACGCTTTTGGTCAATCCCCCCAGGTGACCACTGAGGTAGGGGACGGTCATGAAGCTGAGCCAGGTGACAAGCACGACCACCATGAAGACGGGGAGGCTGCGCGCGCTACACTTGTTGAACACGCACAGGGCTGTCACGCTCGCCAGCGTCGCGAACGGGGTGAGCTGGTGGCTCGCGACCGAGACCACGTACAGCGCCATGACGACGCCGATCAAAGCGGCGCGCTGCAGTGGATGGATGGGCGCGGGACCGGCGTGGGTGGATCCCTCCCAGCGCGCCCCCAGGCGTCGTAGCATCCCTATGACGCCGGCGCGTGGGCGTGAGGAGGGGACGTGCGGGACCGCGAAATACGTCAGCAGGAGCGCGAGGATGGTCAGGTTGAGGAAGAAGTTGAAGGCCTGCGGGGAGAAGTAGTCCTGACCGATCCAATTCGTCAGATAGAAGAACCACGCGCCCAACCACACGAGACGCCTGTCCGCCGTCGCCGCCTTCAGGATCGCCAGGAGGGGACCCAGATAGAGGATGTTGAAGAAAACGGGCGCCCACGCAACCAAGCCGAGCAGATTCGGCAAACCGGCGAGGCGGGTGGTGAAGGCGCTCAGGATGAAGAAAGTGGGCCAATTGAAGTAGGCGTCGAGGGCGCCGTTCGACTGGCCGGTGCGCATGATGTACTCGGTGAAGCCGATATGGCGCCAGGTGACCTCAAAGCGCGGGTACGCTTCCACGAGCGCCGTTGTCCCATAGAGCATGATGATGACCAGGAGGACGTGCAGGAGCAGCACCCCCTCGTTCAGGGGCTGCCTGCGCAGCGCGAGACAAAAACCGACGAGGACGATCCCGAGGGCAATAAAGAGAGACGGCGGGAAGACGGAGACGAGCCCCAGGTCGTTCATGCGCCGCACGTCGATGCCACGGAGCGATCCACCCCACACCCCCGCCGCGACGAGGGCGAGGATGGCCGGGAGGATGGCCGGATTGAATAACCGGGCGAGTGTTGATGCGTCGGTACCGGGGGGGGCTGCGACCGCCGTGCGGGCCGTGAAGCGACGGGCCACTTGTATCCGGACGGGGCCGGAGGCGCGTCCTACCAGGGCAAACAGTCCCCCGCGTCTTCCGATGCCCATCCCCGTCCGACGGTCGCTTCCTCCGTCGCGCTCATCGGTATCCGCGCGCCGCACACTGTTCGTTTTGCCATAGGGAATGAGGTACAAATCGACCAGGCAGAACAGGGCAACAATGGTGTAGCCGACACAGACGGCCGCCCCGACGCCGGTCAGCCCCTGTTGCTTGATGACAACAATGACCAGGAGCAGGGTGAGAAGCGCGGTGGCGATGGCGGCCCCGAACGCGCGGCGAAAATTGCGGCGGATACGCTGGGCGCTCACGTAGATGCTGCATACGCTCAAGGGCGCCGATGCGGCGGCAAGCCACACCAACAGGCCGCTACCGTGCTCCACATACGCCGCGCCGAATAATGATAGAACCACCGTATGTGCGCTGCCCACGACGATGGCCAGCGGGAGGACCGCCGCCAGCGTGACACCCAAGACTTTGTTGACGACCTGCGCGCCCAGGTGTTGCCGCGCGGCGCCCTGGGCGAACAGGCTCATCGAGGTGGAGACGGGGATCGTGAAAAGGATGGTCGCGACCATCCACGTCGTGTAGAAGTAGGCGTTAGCTCTGGCCGATAGCAGGCCCGATACGACGAGAGGCAGGATAAGACTGGGTAGCATGAAGGTCAGGGTTAAGACGTGGTTGCTCAACGAGAGAGGGACCACTTCGCGGATAACGCGATGATCGATCCGCCAGGCGAGACGGCGCCCGCGAGGATTGCCGCGCGCGAAGAGCGGGATTACGACGACGAGCGAGAGCGCGGCGCTCAAGCCCCACGCGCCGAACAGGCCGCTTGCCGCACCCGTCGCGCCTGCCCCACCGAGGAGCAGCGCGCCCGGCAGGATTGCCAATCGGGCGATAGCGCTGATACCGTTGCGCAGGAGAACGATGCTCGTGGCCCGCTCCACGGTCAGGATTTGATCGAGGACGTAGCCGACCGTCCACACGGTGCTGCCGAGGACGAAGACGCCGAGGAGGATACCCGAGGAGAGCAGCTGCCCGATCGCCATGTGCAGCGTCGCCGCGCCAGCGATTATCAACCCGCTCACGACCGCCGAAGACACGACGACCGCCAGCAACGAGGTGTTGACGATGCTACTCCAGCGCTGCTCCGCCTGCGGCAAGACGTACGCCAGGCCCAGGCCTATGCCCATGCTCCCGACCTGCGTGATGAGGAGCATGACCGAGACCAGCACGGAGACGTGACCGACCGTCTCGTCGCTGAACAGGTGCGCGGCGGCGATCCAGTACAGATAGCCGAATGCGCTTGTGACGAGGGTCGTCAGGAATAGATGGACGGAGCTAAGGGCAACACCACTGCCGCGTTGGGCATCGCGGCCAAGGCCTGCGCTCGCTCTCACGGTGGATAGCACCGAGGATGGGCGGGCTTGTTGCTCGTCGTGGCATATGCTATTCATCGTGGTATCGCTTCCCCCACCTGTGCCTTTCATATCATGTGTGTCGAAATGTATGTCGCCGCCCGTCGCCCGACGCGTCGCGTGCGTGGTATCAACCCCGCTAGGGGCTATATGGGGTGACGAAGCAAACCGGGGTCGGCGCGATCCGACAACAATAGTTCCCGTTGAACGGCTCGCCGCACAATGGGCGGCTAGTACTAGCGCCGACTCACGCGACTCACGGTGGATGTACGATGAGTCATCGCACTACGACTATGAAACGTATCGACATAAACCGCCGAACCTTTAGCGCGTGTCCTGAGCCTAGGGGGATGCTCCGACTAGGGAAGCCGGTGTTGGTCGAGGTGGGAAGATGGATAGAGCCGCGTCAATCCATCCGTCCAAGCTCGGGCCGGTCGTGCCCTTGATGACGCCGGCGGGCGTAGGACCACGCCCGAGAGCACGTCGACCATCGTTCAGGTATTGCACCCATCGGGGGCGCTCTCGGGACGATGCCGGAGGAAACTGGCCAGTTCCACCAGCGCGGCGGGACATAGGAGGGCGACGTCCCGATCGCCCGCCCGGCCATTGTCGTCGCACACGGGGATGGGGCGATCCGTCGCGCTCCAGGCGCCGGGCAGGAGCAGCCCATCCCTGCCGCGCGGGAGCATCCACGCGGCACCGTCATGTCAAAAGACGCATGTCACCCGCCCCGACTGGCCACGATGCAAGCTCGTTTCCGCGATCACCACGCGTGCGGCGTCGCGAAGCGCAACAGAAGGTGCTGTCTATCGTGGGGTTTAAATGCTGGTGTGAACCCCAGCGACCAGACCATCATGCAAGGGGCTACTCGTCGCATTGCTAGCCATAGTGGCTTCGCATTCGACCGGGGGCAGGTAGCCCCGGCTCGAGTGCAGCCGTTTGGTGTTGTAGTCATCGTCGATGAACTGGCCGATGTTTGCCTCGGCCTCGGCATACGTTCGATACTCGTCCATGTAGATCTCCTCCCGCTTCAGGGTCTTGAAGGAACTCTCGGCTTTGGCGTTGTCGTACGGGTTGCCCTTGGCTGACATACTGACTCGCGCGCCGCCCCCGCAGCCGCTCGACGTAGGCCCGGCTCGCGTCCTACACGCCCCGACCCGAGTGGTGGACCAGACCGAGCGCCGGTCGGTGGAGCGTCAAGGCCCGCTCCAGGGCGGCGAGCATGAGGCGCGTGTCAATGCGGCGCGAGAGCTCCCAGCCGACGCAGCGCCACGTAGGCGTCCAGGATCGCCGCCAGATAGGCGAACGTCGTCGGCAGGCGCACGTCCGTGATGTCGGCCACCCAGGTTTGGTTGATGCCTGTGAGCGGCAGGTCGGCCAGTAGGTTGGGATACTATTGCCAGCCCGGGGTGGGAGTCAGTCGTCGCCACGAAGCGCCGCTTAAGCTGGCAGAGCAAGGACTCCGCGCGCAGCACGCGCTTGTGGTTGACCGCCCAGCCATCGCGCCGCAGCGCCGCAGACACCCGCCGGTCGCCGTAGCCGGGGAACTCCAGCGCGATCCGCTCAATCGCGTCGCGCCGCCTTCCCCCAGCCAGACACCAGACAGCCACCTGCCCTCGGACCTAACTCTATGCCCGCCCCTTTTTCCCGTCTATAGCCTATTCGGGGGCCCCTATCCTTCATCCGGGGCATCGATGTGCCGATTCAATTAGTAGATGTAAGGCGAATTTATGACCACCAGGTCGAGGTAGCGATGACGACGATGACGACTCTATCCACCCTCTTTGACGTCGAAAGGCTGGGTGTGCTGATGGCGCCCGAGGCCACCAACCCACTTGAGGTCGAGGGGGTGCTCAATCCCGCGGGCGTCATGGGGCTGGACGGGCACTATTATCTGTTCCCGCGGCTCGTCGCGGAGGGTAACTATTCGCGCATCGGCCTCGCGCGCGTCCAGCATGATGCGGAGGGCCGCCCAGTCGGGGTCGAGCGGCTAGGCATCGCGCTCGAGCCAAAGGCGCCCTACGAGATCGCGCGGCCGGGCGTCGGTGGCTGCGAAGACCCGCGCGTGACGTACCTGGCGTGCCTCGACCGTTACGTCATGGCTTATACCGCGCTGGGGCCGCGCGGCCCACACGTGGCCCTGGCCTCGTCGTGCGACCTGCGTGCTTGGACACGGCACGGGCTCGTCGCGTTCGCCACCGAGGGCGATGTCGACTTCGGTCTGTACGCCAACAAGGACGCCATGCTCCTGCCCGAGCCAGTCCGGGCCCCCAACGGCGCACTGGCCTTGGCCCTGTTGCATCGACCCATGTACGAGACGTGGTCGGGCTTCGACGGCGAGGGCAGCGTCCCGGTGGCGCTGCCCGCCGGGGTGAGCGACGACCGTCCCAGCATGTGGGTCTCGTATTTCCCGCTGGAGGACGTGGGCTGGCTTGACGGCGACGAGCCTGCCCGCGTCGCGCAGCACACGCTGCTCGCCACCCCGCAGGGCGTCTGGGAGGCCTACCGCATCGGCGGCGGCACAGTGCCGGTGCGCGCGCACGGAGGCTGGCTCACCTTCTACCACGGGGTCGAGCTCTACCCCGACGGCGGGCGTTGCTATCGCGCGGGCGCGCTGCTGCTCGACCGCAACGATCCGCGCATCATCCTGGCGCGCTCGCCCGCTCCCGTCTTCGGCCCCGAGACGGCCGAGGAGCGCGTCGGCGTCGTCTCCAACGTGGTGTTCCCCACGGCGGTCGACCAGCGCGGCGATCACTTCGACGTGTATTACGGCATGGCCGACAGCCGCATCGGGGTGGCGCGCCTCGTCGCCAAAGACGCCGAGGCCGAGACGTACGCGGTCTGACTAGACTCGGCCACATGACCGTTGACATCCTTGGAAAGGCGACCTTCCGCAAAGGATAAACCTACCTACTTTTCTGTAAATCGGATGCTGAAAGTGCCCTTTCCACGTCCAGTCTGACCGAGTCAAATGTCGCGCGCGGTGCGACGAGCCCTGACGCAACCGGACGATAGACCTCACCCCGCGCGCCTAGCGCGCAGGGCTCGTCGCACACATGGGCTGGCGGATGCATCCTTCTATCTATTCGAGTATCTGCATGTCCCACAACCCCAACGCCACCCCTGCCCTCCCGTTTGCCTTGCCCTGCTGTCTCGTCGACGCCGTACGCGGCGCTGGCCCCACGTTGCTCGTCGACGCCCACACGACCCGACCTTGCCAGCAGTGCCCCGCCTGCAACCAGGCGCCTGCGCGTGTCCACAGTCGTTATCTGCGCGTGGTGCGCGACCTGCCCGTCGCCGACTGTCCGCTGCGCCTGCTGCTGCGCGTGCGTCGCTCCTTGTCGGGACGGGTTTCCGTCGCGCAAAAATACCGTAGACGGGTCCAGCGGTGCTGTTCTCCTAGCCGTGTGGATCGGACACGGCTACCGTTAGCATGCCCGATGCGACCCGTCTGTATCATCCTCACCCCGCTCCACCCTTTAGTGGGGTTGTACCCGGAGATCGTGGTGGAGCATGTAAATGTGGAGGATAGTTGCGCCGATACTTATAAGAGACAGATGTGTCGGGTAGCAAGACGGGACAACGCACGAAGAGAGGGGGTCAGCGACGGTCAGACGATTGCCTCCCGTTTTATCGAGGACCTGTCCCGCGAAACGCTCAGATCCGTGTCGCACGATCCGTGGCCGCACGTAGTTAGGGATGCCAGATGTAGCGGACGACGGAGTGCAGGTGGTGAAGAAAGTGGTGCGAGGCTACTCTGCTCTATGCCAGTGCGTGAGCAGCTGTACGGAGAGAGTGCTACGAGAAGTTACCTATATACAAGTGAACAGGGATGATGGTATGGCGTCGAGATCTCCGAACAAGGTTACCCTAACGGCGTGCGCGGCACTGAGCAACGGCCTCCTCGTGGCCATCGTCACGGTTGGCCTGGCACAGGCAAAGGTGGGCCAGGGAGACATCACCGCGCGTCGAGCTATTAAGGTTGGGGAGAATCCGGTCTCTCTAGCGATAGACACGCAGGCTCATCGCGCGCTTGTGGTCAATAGCAATGCGGAAGGCGCCGCGAACGGTACGGTTAGCCTGCTCGACGCGAGAAGCGGGGAGGCGCTGGGCCAGCCAATCCCGATTGGGCGCAATCCCGGAGCGATAGCGGTGGACGCGCGAACAAGCCGCGCCTTTGTCACCAACGCCCTGAGCGATAGCGTCAGCGTGCTCGATACACGAACCGGCAACGTCATCAATCGCGGGATGCACGTCGGAAAAGGCCCCCACGCCGTGGTCGTCGACGAACTGACAGGCCATGTGTTTGTGGCCAATGCCATGGGCAATAGCGTGACGATGCTCGATGCGAAGAGTGGGCAGGTTTTAGACCGTCCTGCCCTCGTCGGCCACAATCCAATCGCCCTAGCAGTGGACGCGCGTGCGGGTCGCGTCTTCGTGGTCAATGGCAATGCGGAGAGCGCGGGGAATGGCAGCGTATCGGTCATCGATAGTAAGACCGGGAAGACGTGGGGCCGCTCTATTATCGTCGGTCCCTACCCGGTCGCGCTCGCCGTGGATGAGCATGCAAGCCGGGCTATCGTAGTGAATAACAACTCCGAGAACGCGATTGCGGGTAGCGTGACCCTCCTTGATACGCGCAGCGGAAGGGTTATCAGTCGCCTCATTCCTGTTGGCGATAGCCCCAGTATGGTGGCTGTAGATGGACAGCTCGGCCGCGCATTTGTTCTCAATACAAATGCTGAGACCGCCGTTGCTTGCACTGTGAGCGTCCTCGACATGAAAGAGGGGAAACCCCTTGGACATCCCATATCCGTGGGGAAAGGGTGCAGGGCAGTAACCGTGAACGATCGTACGGGACAGGCATTCGTGGCTAATGCCATAAGCAACACTGTCAGCGTGATCGATACCAGGACGAGGAGACTACTCGCGCCCTCCGTTCGTGTAGGGCTGTATCCGGTGGCGATAGCGGTGGACATCGGCACCAGCCGTACCGTCGTCGCAAACTACAGGGATGGTACTGTAAGCCTGCTGCAACCGTAACGCTTGCGGCCACGGCCTGACACGCACAGCGGGTGACCCCACATGCCGCATGCAGATGCATCGATCGTGGACAGGAGTCTAGGGGGCGACAACGCGAATGAATGTTCTCTATTTCATCAGGTTAAGGAGAATCAATATGCAAGGATCGTATCGTCGTGTTGCGTGCGCCGGCTTGGCTTTAGCTTTGCCTTGTGTGTCGTTGGCCGTTGTCGCGAGGATGGATACAAGCGCGGCGGCGGCCACGCCAATTGTTCGTACGGTCATGGTCCCAACTGTGCGTTTCGGGGACAATTTCGAGCACAAGCGCTTCTCTGGTTGGACCACGGTGCGAACCGGCGTCGGCGGGCGCGCCTTCATCCAGAGAAGGGTCGTGAAGGGCGGTAAATACGCCGCTCAACTCTCCGCCACCACGACAAAAGGCTCGTATGCGTACGCCCGCAAGCAACTATCACCGGGGCAACAGAACGTGATTGCCAGCGGTGATTTCCGGCTCACTAATGAGGGGGCGCAGCAGAGTAACGTCCCGTTGTTCAGGCTATTTAACGCGGCCGGCGCGCGTATGATAAGCGTATATCGGCAGAACCATTTCCATGATCAGGTCTGGATTCAATACAACGGCGTTTATCACCCCACGCGGGGTAAGTTCCCGCTCAACATATGGGCTCACCTGGAGGTACACGTCGCCCCGGCAGGATCGGGCGAGAGTACTATTGAGGTTCGTCTTAACAAAGTCCCCATTTACAACATACCGATGGTACGGGTGGGTAACACGGACGTACGCGTCGTCCAAATTGGGGATGAAGCTAGAAGGCAAGGGTTCACTATCTTTGCCGATAACATCGACATCCACGCATTCAGGCGTGTGACCCTCAAGATCCACTGACGGAAGGCGCGCAAATGTACCGCATCGAAGGCCGCACGACAGAGATCGGCCCGGTCGATCTCTGTCCACGGCCGCGATCGGATCTCAATCACCTGTGCTGGCCGTTTAGTGCATCCGTGCAGCGGAACAAGAGTGTACGTCTCACGGATACCTTGCACGGCCAGCACAGATTATCTCTGGGCAAAATACGTTCTCTCCGCCAACTTGCTAGGCGTGGTGTCGTCGCGAGGCGGAGGGCACCCGTGTTTGATTGCGGCAGGGCAGTGTCCCTTGGCGGGGCGCGACAGCCAGGCCGGGGAGCAGCATGACCGCGCTCGTGCTGCGGGCGCGGGCGCGAGCGGTGGCCAGCTGACATGCGGGGGGAGGGCCGTACCATCTTCGGTGTGCGTGCGGGAGATCTGGCTCACGCGAGCTGATCCGCAAGCGGTGACCCGATCTATCGGACTAACGGCACCTTCCACTCGTCAAACGATGTCCCACGGCCGCACCGCAGCACGGCGTTGTGCGCCCAGTCGTGCTAGTCCGATTGCCAATGACGCCCTCTCGCACAGGACCGTACCGCCATCCGCGCCACACTGCGGGGGCTACGCGTGGCGAGCAGATGTGCCGATAGTACTAGTGTGGATAGGACGGATGAAAGGTGGAAATTCTATCGGGGGATTGGATCTGGCATACATGTGCGCCATCAGAGACAGTGCGCCGTCAGGGTCGGCCAGCTACCGGGAGAAGGACCATCTATGCGAGGACAGACAGAAATGCGGCGAGGGACGATACGCGGGCCACGAGTGGGTCACGTCGCGTTAGCGTATAGCTTGATTCTTGGCGCGGTGGGGGCAAACGGATCGGCATGGGGACCATGGGGGCAGAGCGGCGTGGCGCACGCCACCAGAAACGCGCGGGCTGTCGTCGCGTCCGCCGCCGCGCCCGTCCGGCACAAGGCGGTGCTGAGGCTCCGGCTGAGCATGATCCCATCACCCCTGCCTGCTCTACAGACGGGGCATATCACGGCCACCGTGAGCCGTCTCGTGGCGGATGGACGTATCACCTTCACGCTCAACGGGTCCGGTTCGTCCACTACCCTGTACACGTGTGCACCTACGCGCGGCGCGTGTAGCATGGCGTGGGCACGACAGGGTATCGGTGTCGTGACAATCACCGCCCGTTGGTCCGGCGACAGTCGCTACCTGCCCACGAGGGCTGCGCGCGCTGTCGTAGTCCAACGGCCCACCGCCACGTCCTCGCTGGTCTGGCAGGGCGCTCGTGTCGACCCGTTGACTCGTGTCGTTCCCTCCGTAGCGGTCGATCGGCTGCGCGACGCCCGTGTCGCCGGCCGGTCGTCTCGCTTCACTACCACCGAGCGCGTCTACGCGTGCGTGCATGGCCAGGCGCTGCGTGTCTTCACGGCGTCGCGCACGTTCCCCGGGGACTACGTGGCCTATAGCCCAGCGCGGGGTGCTGCGTGCCCCGCAGGGGCTTGGCTCATCGCCCAGGCCGGTGTCGTGACGGTTGCTCGTCCTGTCGCCGTGGCCGCCGGTGCCCGCTTCAGCGTCCCCGGTTCCTTCCCGTTTCCACAGCCGCCGGGCACCACGGTGCGCTTCCTCGGGAACGGTCGGGTGCAGGCCAGCGGCTCGGTCGTTTCCTGGAGTTCCCATTCCCTCACGTTGCGCGCGCCGCGCCAGCTTGCTCGCGGAACCTACACGGTAGCCCTGGGATGGTACGACCGGTTGACTGGGGCCACGGTGCGCACGGCCGGCGGACCGTGGCGCGTCCGCGTCGATAACCCTGTCTCGACTCGAACATCCGCGGCGACACGTGCGGCGTCGAAGTTCCCAGCACTCTCAACGGCGACAGCCAGCCCCTCGACGTCGCTGACCCAGCCGTCGAGCGTGACCCGAACGGTGGTGGCCGCGACACAAAGCTCTACCTCAACTCCGCCGCCGGCCTCAGCTACCCCCAGCCCATCCCTGACCCCGACTCAGGCACCCAGTCCGACTCCGACGGCGTTGGGGTCACCGACGCAAAGCGCCACCTCGTCGACGACTCCACCATCAACATCCACACCGACTCAAATAGTCATCCCAACATCAACTGTGGCGGCGACCGTCGGTTCACCGACCAGCACGCCGACGCCACCTGCGACCGCCACCCCGCTGCCGCCGGCCACGAGCACGCCGACCACCACCAACACGGCCACGAGCACACCAACTGTGAGCGATCCCGTGGTCATGGCGGCGGGCGATATCGCCTGCGATCCGACCGATGGGAGGTACAACGGCGGCAAGGGCACCGGAACCTCGTGCATGCAGGGTGCGACGGCGAACCAGCTGGCAAATATCTCCGCAGTCATCAATCTGGGCG
>JAABUZ0100006993.1_pt1 | contig 13828 bp, 10 predicted proteins | sample 5562091 | NCBI WGS metagenome assembly JAABUZ01 (sample SAMN12813069, study PRJNA571459) | rock metagenome | isolation source: Antarctica rocks | place: Antarctica: Victoria Land, Linnaeus Terrace sud | collected 2015-12-21 | reverse complement strand
CCCGCAGCGGGCGCTGGCCCTGCTGCGCGCCACCCAGCGCCAGAACCACAACGCCTACCGTTCCCATCGCAAACGCGTCCTCCGTCGTCTCCTCGATTCATCCTGACCACCTAACGTTGTAGTACTATATCGCCACCGCTTACACCCTCGCCGCGGGCGTCGTCGTCGGCGCTTCGAGCTACCTCGCCAATCGCTTCGGCATCAAGCGCGTCTTCCTGACCTCATTGGGCCTGTTCACGATCGGGTCGGCCCTGTGCGGGCTGGCCTGGAACATCGACATCCTGATCCTCTTCCGTATCCTGCAGGGCGCCGGCGGCGCGGCCCTCTTCCCGCTGGGCATCTCGCTGATCTTCAGCACCTTCCCACCCGAGGATCGCGGTCTCGTCAACGGTGTGTTCGGTATCCCCATTCTGTTCGCCCCGGCCATCGGGCCGACGCTTGGCGGCTACATCGTGCAGTACATCGACTGGCGCTGGATCTTCTACGTCAACGTGCCCATCGGCATCGTCGGCGTGCTCATCGGCCTGCGCTTCCTGCCTGAGTCGCCGCTCCAGGCCAGGTCGCGTTTCGACCTGCGTGGCTTTTTGTTGCTGGCAGTGGGCTTGGGCCTGTTGCTGTACGGGCTCTCTAACCTGGCCTACGACGGCTGGAGTTCGGTCCTGACCGTGTCGGGACCGACCATCATCGCGATCGTCCTGCTCGTGGCTTTCGGCGTCGTCTCGTGGATCATGCCCAACCCGTTGCTCGACCTGCGTGTGTTCAAGAACCGCAACTTCTGGGCCGGCAACATTATCATCTGGCTGTCGACCGTTGGGCTGTTTGGCGGCGCGTTCTACCTGCCGCAGTACCTACAGGGGCTGCGTGGGCTCGACCCCTTTCACTCGGGCCTGCAGCTGTTGCCGCAGGGCATCGCGGCGATCGTCGCCACGGTATTCGCCGGCGTCCTCTACAACCGGGTGGGACCGCGCGCGCTCATGATTGGCGGCGCCCTGGTGCTCACCCTCGATACCTACGCTATCAGTATCTGGATCGGCTCGACGACCGCGGCTTACGCCGCCCTCACGCCGTTGCTGGTTATCCGTGGTCTGGCTCTACCCCCGCTCGCGCAGACGTCGAACACTATAGCCTTACAAGATATCCGCGGCGCGGCGTTGCCCAGCGCCTCGACGATCAACGTGGTGACGCGGCAGGTCGTGGCTTCACTGGCGCTGGCAGGGCTCGGCAACGTCGTCACCACGCAGCGGATCGCGCACAACGCCAACCTAGCCAGCCGGGTGAACCTGAGCGATCCCGCTGTCGCGATGCTGTACAACGGGCTCGTGGCGTGGTTCCAGGGGCAGGGCCTCTCGTTCGCCCAAGCCCAGGGCGCGGCAATCGCCCAACTGGCCGGGCAAGTGGCGCAGCAAGCCGGCGCCCTGGCCTTCCGCGACGCCTTTCTGATCTCCACCATCATCACCATTCCCGCGATCGTGCTGCCCTTCCTGCTGCAGCCGCTGTCCCGCTCACGCAAGGTCGTATCGGGCGCGCCGGGCGTTCCCCCCGCAGTCAAGAGTCGTGAGTCGTGAGTCGATAGTATGCGGCTGACGCATTGTGGGCAAACCGTTGACCACGTACTGTCAGGTAATACGCTCCATCGACTCCCGACTCCCGACTCAGTCTAAATTTAGTATAGAAACCAGTATAAGTTGTTTGTGGTGGCGCGCGCCGCTATCGCGCATTCTATGAATATGGAATGAAGCCGCGCGCCAGAGTAGCAAGCCCATGCTCCGGAGGCGGCGTTAGGTGTGGAGCAGGCAGGCGTCTGATGTCGCCCTGCTAGGGGTAGAGTGCGACCATGACTATGACTAGGATACTGTGCATCGATGATGACCGATACTTAACCGATCTGTTGCGCTACGGCTTCGCCCGTGAGGGTTTCGATGTGTCGACGGTCGACACAGCCCGCGAGGGCTTGCGCCGGGCGCGGATGGAGCGCTTCGATGCGATACTGCTAGACGTCAACATCCCTGATATGAATGGATTGAAGGCGCTTGCCGCTCTGCGCACGTTCACTACCATCCCTGTGATCGTGCTTACCGCGCGCGCGCTAGACGAGGACATCATCGCCGGCTTCGATGGAGGCGCGGATGATTACGTATTGAAGCCCTTCAGCATGCAGCCGCTCGTCGCCCGTGTCAAGGCCGTACTGCGTCGCGTTACGGTACGCTCGATCGAACCAGCGCCGTACGCTGACAGGCGGATACGGCGTATAGGTGGGGCGTCGTTGGACATGGCGAGGAATGAGTTGATGGCGGAGGGAGGCGCGTGCGTGCGTTTGACGCCGACGGAGAGCCGCATCCTGCAACTCTTGCTAGCGCACGAGGGGCAGGTGCTGTCGGCCGAGCGCATTATGGAGCGCATTTGGTCGTACAACAGCGCCAGCGATATCGCCGTCGTCAAGACGCACATTCGCCGCTTACGCGCGAAGATCCTCCGGCTGCCCGGCGGCCCACAGCCAATCCGTACTGTTCCCGGCGTCGGCTATATGTTAGCGCCGGAGAGTGACGCCGACGCCGTGGAGCAACTCGCGGCGCTAGCCTAGCAATGACTGGCATGGGGTGGGGGTGAGGGGGAAACTACAAGCCGCTCGCCGCCTTGATGCTATGCGCGGACGACGTAAGTCGCTCGATGTGAGCCGCGTAGCGCCCGTCCTGGCCGCCCTCTTGCGATGCTATGTCGGGGAGGTCGGGCATGAGGCGCGCGGCCTCGCGCAGCAGGGCGATCCCGGTGACATAGTCGCGCATATGAATCGTTTCCGGGACGAGCGCCGCGTCGGCGGATACGTTGTGGTAGTTGCCCAGCGGGAAGGCCAGCCCGGTAGTCTGGTAGCCGAGCCGCACTGCCGCGCTGCCCTCGCATTGCCCGCCGTTCATCAACTGCCGCTGTACCGCGGTCGTCGCCTGGCGCGCCGGATGCCAGATGTTCGAGCCGAGACGTTCCGCCGCGGCCTTGAGGACGATCTCCGCCCCTTCACCGAACGTCGTGGCGCGGTCGCCTACCCTGATGACGGGGCCGTCGCCTTGGTGTGCGCCCGGCAGCGCTTTGCTGGCCTCGAGCGACACGACGATGCTCTCGCGCGGCAGCGCGCCGCTCTCAAACGCCGCGCGCGCCCCGACCAACCCGACTTCCTCGGCCCGCGTGAACACGCCGTAGACATCGGTGGGCCAGCCCTCGTTGGCCGCGGCATGGAGGGCGAGCAGGATCGCCGCGCAGCCCGCCAGGTCGTCGAGGACGCGGGCGTGGATCAGGTTGTCGCGTACCTCGAACAGAGGTAAGTCCCACACGCCGAAGTCGCCTGGCGCGATGTCCCCCACGGAAGCGTCGTCGTCGACGGTGATATGCAGGTCGACGTCGCGCGGACCCGCGCCGAGCAGATACCCGACGATACGTCCCGCGATCCCTCGCTCACGCGCGTCGCCCACACGGGGGTAGATCCTGACGGGAACCTCGCGCGCGAACGAGCGCGCCGGGACACCGCCCTCGAGCGCCGCCGTAAAGTGTGCGCCGTCGGGACCACCGGCCGCGCCAATAGTGAAGGCGGGATGATCCATATGCGCCATGAGCGCGAGGGGGCGGCAGGGCGCGCCGCGTTGATGGCGCGCCACGATGTTGCCGTACGCGTCGACGGAGAACGGGATGTCCCACTCGCGGAGCCATCGGCTGATGCGGGCCGCGACGCGCTCTTCATGGAACGGAGCGGTCGGCTGCGCCACGAGTTCCTGTAGAACATTGAGATAAAACGCGTTTTGATCGTCGGTACTATCCTGCACGTTAATACCACCTCTTGCTACATGCTATTCTGCTTCCATGGTATCTTATCCGCCCGTCGGGGGCGTCGCCGTACACTTCGCACGCTTTATGCCGATATATATAAGAAAAGGGGCGTGATAGGGGACGTGCGATGAAAGACAGGGGCGGACGTTGGCTGTGGGGTGGCGCCCTATGCGTGGCATTGACTGGCGGTGTTCTCCTCGCCTGGCTCCTCGTCGGACCGAGTGGGCGCGTGGCGGCGCCGGGCGACGTGTTGAACCAGGGTAGCGGCTTGTTGCTGCTGCTGTTAGTGTCGGCGAGCTTTCTCATCGCGGCCTGCACGCTGTTCGTAGAAAATAGAATCCTCCGTGGTCGTCTCGACGAAGCACGTGGTCAAACCGCGGGGCTGCATGAGATGTTGAGCGCCGCGCGGGAGGAGATGCGCGCCGGCGAGAGCGCGCTGTCCACGGCGAACGGACTCCTGCGGACGATGGCGACGACCGACGTGCTGACGGGCCTGCCCAATCACACTGCTGTCGTCGTGGCGCTCGACCGTGAACTCAATCGCGCTCACCGCTACAGCCGGTCGTGCGCGCTGCTCTTGCTCGACATCGACCATTTCCAGGGATTCAATGACACCCATGGCCGCCAGGTCGGCGATGTGGCCCTGCGCGAGTTTGCCGCGGTGGTACGCTCCTCGCTGCGTGGTGTCGATACGCTGGGGCACTGGGGCGACAAAGAGCTAATCGCGCTGCTGCCCGAGACCGAGCCTGCGGAGGCGCTCGCCGCCGCCGAGAACCTGCGCCGCGCTGTCGCCGCGTATCTATTCGCCGCGGGTGGGGGGACGCGCCTCACCTGCTCCGTTGGCGTGGCCGCCTACCCGCGAGATGGGGTAGACCGCGACGCGCTTGTTGAAGCCGCTGAACGCGCCTTACGCATGGCCAAGCGCCTGGGCCGCAATCAGGCGCGCGTTGCGAACGAGCCTGCCATCGACGCGCTCGGCGGTTATGCCAGCGCGCATGACGAGGCGGCGCTCACTGGGACTGTTGAGGCGTTGGCCGCGCTGGTGGAGGCGCGCGACCACTATGCGGCCCGCCACGCCCAGGATGTCGCCGCCCTGACGCTGCGCCTGGCCCTGGTCTCGGGCTGTGTCGCGGCCGACGCGCGTCGGATCGCGGTAGCGGCCCGGCTGCACGATGTCGGCAAGGTCGTGGTCCCTGACGCCGTCCTGCAAAAGCCGGCCCCTTTGAGCGAAGGGGAGTGGGCGTTGATACGCACGCATCCCGACGTGGGGGCCGATGTGGTGGGCCGCGCTCCGGCGTTGCGCGCGCTGGCGCCCTTGATCCGCGCGCATCACGAGCATTGGGACGGCAGCGGTTACCCGCGCGGTTTGGCGGGAGGAGACATCCCGCTCGGCGCGCGCATCATCGCCGTGGCCAACGCGTATGGCGCGATGACGACGGATCGGCCGTATCGGCAGGCGATGTCCCCGGCACGGGCGCTAGCCGAACTGGAGCGGCGCGCCGGGACAAGCTTCGACCCCGCCGTGGTCACCGCGCTGGAGCGCGTCCTCAACGCCGACCCGACCCTGACGGACGGGACCGGTGTGGCGTAAGGGCAGTCGGAAGTCGATAGTCGGAAGTCGGAAGTCGGAAGTCGGAAGTCGGAAGTCGGAAGTCGGAAGTCGGAAGTCGATAGTCGGAAGTCGGAAGTCGATAAGTGTGAGAGGTGGTATGGTCAAGCGAGGATGACCGCCAATACATTCATCGCGCGCCGTATTGCCGATACCCCGACCGGCCGGTTGGTCGTGGGCGCCTTGCTGCTCTCGGTTGCCCTGTGCGGTTGCGCGGGAGCGCCCGCTGGCGGCTCGCCTGCTATGGCGCCAGCGGCGACGGTTGTCGTGTCGGTCAACGCTACGCCGGCGCCGCGGCCAGCAGCGCGCGCTATTGCCCTGCGCGCGGCGAGCGTGCTGCTGCCCTATCACGATCAGTTGCATACCTTCGAGTTGGGCCGGCCGCAGACCTGGGGCGTCCTCGACGCCCGCGCCAACCCAAGCTTCGCGCGCGCCCTCGGCGACGGCGTGCGTTTCTTCGAGCCCATCTCGGCGTCCGACCCCGACGCCGGTAGCGCCGGTAAGCTGTGGATCGACGTGCTGCCGGACCAGCCGGGGAGTACGCCGCGTGCGATTCTGCTGCAGCCATTCGTCGACGCCGACTATCCCGCCGCGCTCGTCAAGCGCCTGACGGTCGCGCCTGTCCGGCTGGGCGGCGTGGCGGGGTATCGCCTGGTCTCGTTGCCGGCGGGCAACGGCCATCAGGTCACCCTGCTGGCCGCGCGCTGGCGCGGCCACTACTACCGTGTGACGGTGTTCGGCGCCGCTATCCCGGCGGAGGTGGCGCTGGCGCTGCGTAGTTGGCGTTTCGTCGGCGCTCCGGCGCGGTAGCGCGCGGGCTTGTACTATTATCTGTATGAACATACCTCATCATCTCCGGCGTCGCCGCCTGACTGCCGCGTTGGCGGTCGCCGTCGTCGCGCTAACCGCGCTGCCCGGTGTGGGACGGGGCGCGACAACGACGGCTCCCGCGCGGCCGGTGGTTGTGTTGACGGGGACGGCCTTCCCGGCCGGTCTGGGCGCCGGCGTCGCCGCCGACCCTATCGGCTTGCAGGCGGCGCTGTGGACGTCGCTGGTGGGATTCGACGACCGGCTGAGGCCGTATGCCGCGCTGGCCGCGCGCGTGCCGACACTCGCCAACGGCGATGTCCGCGTCACGGGTGGCGGCATGACCGTGACGATCCACCTCAAGCCCGGTTTGCGCTTCTCCGACGGCTCACCACTCACCTCGTCGGACGTGGCGTTCGGCCTGCTGCTCAACCTCGACCCAGCTATCGGCAACAGCTTTGGCCTCGACGAGATCGCGCACTACGCCACCCCCGACGCGCGGACCGTCGTGCTACAATTCGGCGACCTCTATGGCGCCTACCTGGCCTACGCGCTGCCGCTGGCCCTGCCACGGCGTTACTTCGAGCGCAAGTACCACACCAGCAACATCCACGCGCTGGCCCTGGCCTATCGCCGCGACCCCTATGATAGTCTCTCCGATGTCTTCTCAGGCCCCTACCGGGTGACGGAGGTAGCGCCGGGTCAGCGGCTGACGCTCGCGCCGAACCCTTATTTCACGGCCCTACGCGCCGCGGGGACACGGCCCGAACTGCGCTACACCGTGCTCAGCTATGACGAATCGGCCCTGACGCAAGACCTGCGCGCCCGCGACGCCGGCGTGGATCTGGCCCTGGGGCTCGGTCCGGCCACGCTGCCGGGGTTGCGTGGGCTGTCGGGGCTACGCGTCACGACAAGCCCGTCGCTCGCGGTTGAGCATCTGGAGCTGAACCAGGCTACACCCGCGCTCAGGAGCCTGAGCGTGCGGCAGGCGCTGCAACTGGCGATCGACAAGCGCGCCCTCGTCCGCGCGCTGTTCCCCGCCTCCTCGAACCCCACGCGGTTCGTGGCGACGAGCCTGATCCCGCCCTCTTCGCCCTACCACGACAGTAGTAGCGGGGTGAGTCCGTATAGCCCGGCCGGGGCGCGCCGCCTGCTCACCGCGGCCGGCTACGCTACGACGCTTAATGGGGCCGGCCGCCACGTCACGCTTACTTTGGTTACGACGAACGACCCCACGCGCCAGCGCGAGGCCGATCTGATCGCGCGCGCTTGGGCCGCTATTGGGGTGCGCGTGACGCCTCGTCTTGTGAGCGCGTCCCCCTCCGATCAGGGCGGGTTCTACGCGCCGTTCGACCGCGGCGGCGTGCTGGCCACGCGCTCCTTCGACGCGGCGCTGTTTGACCTGCGCCTGGGTCCCGACCCCGCCACCGTGGCCGCGCTCTTCGATCCCGGCCGCATCCCCACGTCGCTGAGTCAGGGCGCGCTACGGCGCAACTATACGGGTATCGACGACGAGGCCCTCGCGTCACTTCCCGAACGGGCGCAGGCGTCGCTTGATTTTGCCTCACGCCAGCGGGGATACGTCAGGGTGCAGCGTGAGGTCAATACTCTTTTGCCCTACATCGTGCTCTATGAGCGGCCCCAGATTGTCGTCGACGATGGTCATGTCGGCAATCTCCGGCCGGCGCCGCAGGACGCGGCCGACTTGTGGAACGTGTGGGAGTGGACGCGCCGTTAGCCGTGTTGTCCTATGTGACGCGCCGTTGTGGTCAGGCTCTGCTGACCTTTGGGCTGCTCGCCGTCGCCCTGGCCATACTCGTGACAGGTGACGCGCGCGGCGGCAGATCGGCGCTGGACTGGTTGGCCGCCGCCCGGCTTGATTTTGGCCGCGCTTCCGACAATAGCCCCGTGATAGTGGCGATCACCGCCGCCCTGCCGGCCACGGCGCTACTGGTTCTCGCCGCCACCCTGATCGGTCTCGTGGTCGGCTACGGGGGCGGCCTGCTGCTCACGTTGGCCGACCCTGCCCTCACCCCCCAACCCCCTCTCCCTAACCGTGGGAGAGGGGGAGAGGCTCTCCCCAACGCTGTGCCTTCGTCTGGCCATGGGAGAGGGGGTTGGGGGGTGAGGGGGTATGCGCCGGTCAGAGTCCTGGCCGTAGCATTTGATGTGTGTCAGGGCGTGCCGGTCTTCTGGCTGGGCGGGGTGTTGGTGGTTGTGTTGAGCGTGGGGTTGGGGCTGTTCCCGCCCGGTGGTATCGCCGATCCGGCCTTGCCGGCGTTTGGGACCGCGTCCTATCTCGACCTGTTGCGCGCACGGCCTGCCCTCGTGCTGGGCGACTTGCTCGGTCATCTGGCCTTGCCGGCGCTGACGCTCGCGCTGGCCGGCCTGGCCACGCGGCTGCGGCTCGTGTCCACTGCGCTGCCATCCGAACTGCGCGCGCCCTACACGCGCGTGGCGCGTGCGACTGGGCTCTCCAGGCGGCGGTTGGCGTGGCGTGCGGCGCGCCCAGCGCTGCCCGTCATCATGTCCGGCGCGGCAGGAAACCTGGCGCCGCTGGCTGGGGCGGTTGTGTTGGTCGAGTATCTTTTCGGCTGGCCCGGCCTGGGGTTGCTGGCCTACCACGCCGCACGTGCGGGTGACACGGCGACGTTGGGGGCGTTGTTGTTCCTGTTTGGGTTTATCGTGATCGTCGCCGGACTCGTCGGCGATATCGCCGCGGCCTGGGCCGACCCGCGCCTGCGCTCACGCGGAACGACGCCATGATCGTCGATGTCTGGCGGCGCTTCAGGGCGCAACGTGGGGCGGTAGCCGCGCTCTATTCGCTCATCGTCATCGTCGCGTTGAGCCTGCTGGCGCCCCTTATCGCGCCGCAAGACCCCTCCGACCCGCTGGGGTTCGATCCTCTGGCCGCCAACCACCCGCCAACCCTCTCCTGGGCCTATCTGTTTGGGGCCGACAGTCGTGGGCGCGACGTGTTAAGTCTGCTGTTGTGGGGCGGCCGCACGACGCTGTCCATCGGCGTCGGGGCGGCCATTCTCGCGGCGCTCGTCGGGGCCGGCCTCGGCGCGCTGGCCTGCTGGCGCGGCGGGGTGTTCGACCCACTGCTGTCGCGGCTGATGGATGTGTGCGGCGCGGCGCCACCACTCCTCGTGTTGCTCCTGCTGGCGAGCCGCCTGGGCGGCGCTCCGGCGGCGGTTATGCTGGCCGTCTTTGCCCTCAGCGGGTGGGTAGTTCCGGCGCGCCTCACGCGGACTACCGTAAGGGCCGGGCTGGCCGCGCCGTACGTCGAGGCGGCGCGCGCTATGGGGGTCACAGGATCACGTTTATTATTCGTGCATCTGCTGCCGGCGGCGCTACCGCCGGTCGCCGCGTGGACGGCGGCCGCGGCGTCGGCTTACGTCGCGCTCGAAGCGGGGCTTGACTTCCTGGGCCTTGGCCTGCCCGCGGGGACGACGAGTTGGGGCACGGCGCTGGCCGGCGCACAGGCGGCGGTATCCGCCGGCAATTGGTGGTGGATGACGTTTGGGGGAATCGCGCTGGCGGTATCGACGCTCGCGCTGGCTGGGGTCGCGCGCGGCGTCGCGCGCGCCCTTGATCCAACTATGCCGGTCATGTCCATTGCGCGGGGCCACACAGCCATCACGTTCGCGCTCGACGCTGCTGGGCCACAGTCCGAGAATCGCCGGGGTGGCCGCGCCCGTTTATCCCCACGCGCCGTGGTTGGCGGGGGTCTGGGGGGAGCCATCCCTCCAGGTTCCCCCTGGGCGCGCTGGACCGCCGGCCGCAGCCGGGGGGCCAGTCAGCCATCGCGCTGGACCGCCGGCCGCAGCCGGGGGGCCAGTCAGCCATGGACGGAGGGGGGGATAGGAAATGATGCGACTATAGCGCGGCTACGCGCGGTATGGGGCGCGCCACGGAAAGAAACGGCGCTATCGAGTGATCGGACAACGCCCTCATGGCGGCGTCGATGGACGCGTCCCATCGCGGCGATCGGAGCGGCCTTACTGCTGGTAACAGTGATCGGTGTGACGGCGCGCTCCCATGACATGCGCCACGCGCCACGCCCTGCGGCGCTACTGAATAACGCCGCGGCATACCCCACGCAGCGTGGTCAAAGGGCCGCTTACATTGCCACGGCCACCTACGCCGTGGTCGAAGGGATAGACCCTAGCACGCGCGGTCTGCCCTGGGCCGCGTACGACTCGTGTCCTGCTCCGCTGATGGGGAAGCGCTGCGCGCGAGCCGACGTGCAGTTGTGGTTCGGCGCGGGCCAGGGCCGGGTGCAGAGCGAGGGCAGCACGTACATTTGCACGCCGCGCTTGACCTGGGGCCTCAACCCTATGGCAGGGTTGGCCACGACCGTGCGGACGCCGTGCGGCCCGCTCGGTCCGGCGATGGTGGGGCTCGGCGCCACGGCGGGGGTGGCGCAGCGGCTGCTTCCCGCCATCACGCGTGGCGCGCGAGACGACGCGCGCTTGACCGGCCGGGACAGCGTGGCCGGCCGGCTGTGCTGGGCCCTCGCGCTCTCGGGAGGTGGCCAGGTCTGTGTCGACGCGGCGAGTGGACTGGCCCTGCGCGTCGAGCGCCTCGACCGCTCCGGACACCCGGTCGCGTTGTTCCTGGTGACGGGGGTCAGCTACGGGCTGGACCTGGCGCCGCAGATCTTCGCCAATCCCATACCCGGTGGGCGCGGCCCGCTCGTCAATGGGTTGAGCCAGCCGCTGCTGGACATCCAGTCGGCCGACGATGTGGCCCTATTCACGGCGCTCGTGCCTCGCTCTATCCCGCCGGGTTTGGTCGCCCAGACGCCGACCTACGACTCGTTCTATGACCAGACGCGCGGCTACGCCCCACAGGACCGCGTGCGCCAGGCCTACGCCGACCGGCAGGGACGGATCGCGCTCACGCTCATCGAGACCCTGCCGGGGAGCGCCTGGGATGTCACGCCCCCGCGCGACGAGGCGCGCGTCGTCATGCGTGATGGCCTCCGCCTGTTGGAGTGGGCGCCAGCGGGGAGCGCGCCCGCGCTAGTGCGCGTCGAAGGCGACGGCACGGCCGCGCTGGTATCCAGCCACACGCTTCCACTGCGCGCCTTGGAGCAAATCGCCGCTGGATTGCGCTAAACGGACGTTATCCACTTCGGAAAGAAGGTGAGATTCGTATCATGCTTACGCGTCCATAGCTAGGGTATGATACCGAGCATGCGGCAACACACGGGGCGCGTCTCCCGCCCTTAATCGTTGCGGCGTCGTCCCCGATGTCCATAGCGCCGGCAGACCATAGACGTTGTCGCCGGCCTAGCGATCATGGAGACCGCCGTGGCTCGACTCTTTCCTGGCGCCGGCGCCCGCCCATCTTCCCTTTCGCGCGTTTTATTCATGGCGGCAATTATCCTGGGTTTGCTCACGTTTCCATACAAGGCCCCCATAGCGCGCGCCGCCAGCCGGTCGCCTTCAGTCGCTGTCGTCGCGCTCGCCCACGCGCTCCTTGGTGAGCCCTACGCCTATATCGGCGACGACCCGTCCACGGGTTTCTCCTGTATCGGCTTCGTCCACTACCTCTACGCGCAGGCCGGCGTCGACGTCCCCTACGACCTGAACCTCGCCTACGCCGCGGGCCGGCATGTGGACGCGGCGCATTTGCAGCCCGGTGACCTCGTTTTCTTCAGCGGGACCGTCTGGGACGGGCTCTCGCATGTCGCGGTCTACGCCGGTGATGGCGCCATGATCGGGGCCGACAACTATCAGACGGGTGTTGAGTTGACCCTTCTCAGTGAGCCCTACTGGCGCGCCCACTACACCGGCGCCACACGTCCTCTGGCTGGCTCTGCTACCATCCCCGTCGCGCTTCCGATAGCGGCGCCCATCGCGACGCCGGCGCCGCCCACACCGTTGGTTCTACATTTCTCGTTCCAGACCGGCGAACGCCTGCGCGCCAGAGCCGCGGGCGACGTGTACAGCGGCCCCGGCTACACCTATCAGCGCATCGACCGTCTTGGCGTAGGCTCTCCGTTCGACATCGTCCAAGTACAGGCGGGCTGGGCCAACGTCGTATATCATACGCCGGACACGGATTACTACGGCTGGGTCGACGCGCCGTATCTGGCTCGTTGTATAGTCGTTAGTCGTTAGTTGTCGATGGTTACTGACTACTGACTACTGACTACTGGTTGTTAGCTGACCGCTGATAGCTGATGGCTGTCAGCTAACGCCGGGCGCGCCCGGTTCTTGCCGGCGCGCTTGGCGGCGTAGGCCGCGTCGTCCGCGGCCGCGAGGAGGCGCGCCGCGTCGGCGTGCGCGTCGTTCGCGGTGGACGCGGCCCCGACCGAGGCCGTGGGATGCGCCACCATCGGCCCGAAGGCGACCGTCAGGGCCGCGATCTCGGCGCACACACGCTCCGCCAGCGCCAGGGCGCGGGCCGTATCGGTCTCCGGCAGGAGCGCCACGAATTCATCGCCGCCCAAGCGGGCTGGCAGGTCGCTGGAGCGCAATTCTCGGCGTAGCGCGCCCGCGACAGCCACGAGGACCATATCGCCGCAGGCGTGACCATACGTATCATTGATGCTTTTGAACGCGTCGAGGTCAATCAGCAGCACGGCGAGCGGGCGCTCGTAGCGATGCGCCTCGTGTAGACGCGCTTCCAGCGCCTGCTCGAACCCACGCCTATTGGTTAATCCCGTCAGTGGATCGGTCGCCGCCTGTATGCGCAGCAGCGCGTGGGCCTGTCCGAGGGCGGTATGGGCCTGTTCCAGACGACGGCGCGTCGCGCTGTGCCAGCGCAGGCCCGCGATGAGCGCGACGAGCGGCAATGTGGCGACAAGGACGGCGATCGGTTTCCCGCTCACTATGGCGTTTACCAGCACGAGCGCCAGGACTGGCTCACAGGCCAAAGCCGGAAGCGCTTCGAACAACCTGTGCCACAGCGCCGCGCCAAGCGTGTCCCGTCGTGCGACGCTATGTACCGTATACAGCGCCCATGCGCCGCACACCAGCGTCCCTTCGGCGACGAAGAGGGCGGGCAGCGCATGGACGAGCGGGGTCACCGCGCCGCCGGGGACGAACGCGTGATAGAGTGTCCCCGCTAGAGCTGTCGCCAGTATCCCCACGGCAACGGATCGTCCCCATGACAGCAACGCCGGACGCTCGTCCCCGCGCGCGCTTGTCAGCGCCTCGCCCAGCGCGATCGTTAGCGCGGCGCCGGTCGTGGCCCAGTACGGGCCGTCGAGCGCGATGATCGTGAGCAGCGCCGTCGAGGACACGAGGGGCGGACCGCGGCGCGGGTCGTGCGGGCCGCCAGCCAGGGCCAGGGGGTAGAGCCGCGCGACAAGGGCCGCCAGCAGGAGGAAGGCTAGGCCGAGCGGTTCCCGTGGGGGAGAGAGGCGTAGGCCACAGAGCAGTGTGACGAGGCCGGCAGTCACGATGATGGCGGGGCCCGCGCCACGGCGCGCGACGCGTGCAATTGACAATAGCATGTATCTTATCGAAAAGTCGGGGACTAGGCCGCCGCGAGGGCCACGGGGGCGTGGGCCTCAGCCACGCGTTGGATGATGAGGTCAGCCAGGGCGGGCATCCGGTTGGCACCGGAGAGACGGTCGTG
>JAABUZ0100006992.1_pt1 | contig 13829 bp, 11 predicted proteins | sample 5562091 | NCBI WGS metagenome assembly JAABUZ01 (sample SAMN12813069, study PRJNA571459) | rock metagenome | isolation source: Antarctica rocks | place: Antarctica: Victoria Land, Linnaeus Terrace sud | collected 2015-12-21 | reverse complement strand
GCTCCGACCAGCGAAAACCAATCGCCCCGCAGGTGACCCCCCGTGACGAATACGTCGATGTCGCGCCGCTTGGTCAACTCCATCGCGAGATTAACCGTGTTGGTCACAACGGTGATATTGCAGTTCAGCGGTAGAGCGCGGATGATCTCAGCCGTAGTCGTGCCGGGTGTGACGGCGATCGTTTCGCCGGGCTGAATCATCGCCGCAGCTGCAATCCCGATCCGCCGCTTCTCATCGGCGAGTCGCTTGACCTGCTCTGTAAAGGAACGGTCATTTTTGAATGACTCATAAAAAAGAGGATGGCCCATTCTTGCTCCGCCGTGGATCCTGTTCAGCAGACCTTGCTGCTCAAGTTCGTCAAGGTCGCGCCGAATGGTGACAACAGAGACCTGCAGCTTTTGACTTAGCTCTTCGACGGCGATCGCTCTGCTGCAGTGCGTTTATGATTTCTTGGTGCCGCCGGTGCTGCTTGTCGGTTTTCTGAATCTTAGCGAGGTTGCTTCGGCTCAAAGGGTGTCGTTCACTTGATCTTGCCATCTGTGTGCCTTGCTCCATCAATCTGAGCCGCATTGGCAGATAATCTGTCGAAATGCGGAGAGCCCAGCATACCGTAGAGTTCATCCGCTCGCTAAGCCAGCAGCTCAGTCTCTTTCGATAATCCCCGCTGCGCTGTACCATGCATGAGTGAACCAGCCTAGGTACAATCCGGACGCGGAAGCACTTCCGCACACTGCGCCTGTTGCAATGGAGTTTATCTTTGGTCAGCTCACAGGAGCCGCCGTGCAAATCGGCATAAAGACGCTTTCGGATGTGCGCGGGCTGTTCGCGGAGCCGGAAAAGGCTGTAGGTTCCCTGGACGAGGAGGTTTACTCGGTGCAGTGGTTCGAGGGAGGCTCCGGCTCCGAGGGCCACCTTCTGTTCGGCTGCACACACCTGCGCCCCGGGCGGGTGGGCCAAGAGTTCTTTATGACGCATGGTCACTTCCACGCGTTGGCGACACGCGCGGAGATCTATTGTGTGGCTTCAGGAGAGGGCCTGTTAGTGCGAATGGACCGCACCGGCGACACTTGGACCGAAATGATGCAGGCGGGCAGTGTTCATTACATTCAGGGCGAACATGCACACCGCGCAGTGAATACTGGCTCGAAGACTTTGGTGTTCTGGGCGTGCTGGCCCAGCGATGCAGGCTACGATTACGCGAGCATCAAGCAAAATGGATTTGGATTGCGCGTTTTTGCAGACGATCGGAAAATCATGCTGGTGCGCACGACAGAACCGGAAGGAGCAACTGTTGAGCGCACCTGAGAATGTCACGTTCGACCGTCGGATACAGATCGAGCTGGACCGAGACACTCTCAACTTTCAGTTTGGACAGGGTGTGTTTGGGCCTGTCACCGAGCTACGCTCTCTCGATTCCGTCAGGCCGAGCCTTCTTGATCCGCAGACTTCCGGCCCTGACCCGCTGTATGGAATCTGCATGGATGTTGGTCTCGGGCTCTATGCCGCCGAATTGAAGCGCCGGCATTTGCTTTTTGGTGTGGTGGGCTTTGCTGCAGGGAACGTGGGGCAGGAGCCGGTTCGCAGTCAGGGGCATGTCCATGCGATCGCGGCCCACTCCGGATGGTCGCCTCCCGAAGTGTTTGAAGTGTGGCAGGGGCGCGCTATCATCTACGCCCAGGAGCACAGTGGTGACCGGCCAGGTCGATGCTTTGCTGTTGTGGCCGACCCTGGTGACCACGTGATCGTCCCACCGGGATGGCCGCATCTGGCCGTGAACGCCGTTTCGGACACAAAAATGGTTTTCGCGGCGTTGTGCGATCGGCAGTACGGCTTTGAGTATGAAGACGTTCGTGCTCGCGGAGGGCTGGCCTGGTTTCCGGTTCGTGAGGGTGATCGGATTGGATGGAGACCTAACCCGGCATACCAGGCTTCAACTCTCTTCATTGGGCCGCCCCGGAGGTCCGATGATTTCGGACTTTGCGCAGGATCAAGCATCTTTAAACAATTCGAGAGCGATCCTGACTCTCTGCAATGGGTGTCCGAACCCGAACTTGCGGCAGAGAGGTGGAGTGACTTCACCCCGTTGGAATGCGTCGACCGCACCTGCGCGCGCTAGCGGACATAGGCCAGCAGTGTCGCGCAATCCTTGCCGAGTGATGGACCATGCGGCTCGATGCTGTACTCTCCAACGGCAGCGGGGACGATGAAGGTTTCCGCGTAGTGCACCACCATGGGCGCGAACGCTCCCGTAGGGCTCTCAACAATCACCTGTTCGCCTTCCACAAGATTCAGTACATTGACGGTTCCGCGGGTGTCATGAAGAACTTTTTTATGAAACCAGTGCCGCCTCGTTTCAATGAACTCAAGCTTGTGCAGACCGGTACGTTCTTCGCGCCAGCCGTCTCCGCTGGCTATGGGCTGGAGTTGATTGATCAGCGATGATTCCACCCAATGGGTATCGCGATCCCACTGAATGTTGCGAATCCCGTGTTTGAGATGAATGGGCCGCGGGCGTCCATCGAGGCCCAAGCGTCCCCAGTCCCAGAGCTTGAAAGTGAAAATATAGGGTGTCGCGCTGATCTCGAGCACCATGCTGCCTTTCCCGCTGCAATGGACTGTGCCCGCGGGGATCAGGAAGTGATCGTGCTTGCGGGCAGGGAATTCGCTGACGAACTCCTCTGCGGGGAACGCATCGGCCCCGGTGTTGGCTCGTTCGAGGGCTGCAATCATCTCGACCGGTTCAATGCCTTGCTTCAGCCCTAGATAGACGGCGGCACCAGTCTCGGCATCGAGAATGTAATAACTTTCGTCCTGGGTGTAATCCATCCCGAAGTGTTCGGCGATGTAGCTCTTAAGAGGATGCACTTGCAGCGATAAATTGCCTCCGCCCATAGTGTCGAGAAAATCGAAGCGGATTGGAAACTCTGCGCCGAAACGGCGATAGACGTCCTCACCGAGAAGTTCGAGAGGATGCGATAGAACGACGTCCAGAGAGGGAATCTCCATGCGCTGGTCCCCGAAACCGAGCAGCAGACTATTCTCTTCCGGAACACAATCGAAACACCAGGCGTGATTCGGGACATTCTCCGTTGATAGACCGCAGACACGCTCCATCCAGTGTCCTCCCCATGGCCCGGGATCGAAAAAGGGAACTACGCGAAATGGTCGGGAGACTACCTTCCTCAGGCCGTCGCGGAAGACTTCTCCGGTGATCATGTGTGGGCTGCCAGGGACATTGGTGTCGAGAACGTAGTCCGCATCACCGAGCAGGCGAGTCTTGCTGCGGTCCGCGGCGCGCCAATCCAGAAAGTATGCACGCTTGTACTTGAGCGAGGCGCGTTCGGTTTCGTTCGCCAAGCCAAGATTGGAGATCAGATTCAGGCGCTGGCGCCGCTGCAACTCCCAACGCGCCATGTCGGCGTACACCAGCAAGGCCGAACCTTCGCAGACCAGCTTCGCTCCCGTCCCAAGAATAAGTGTCTGCCCGGTGCGGGCTTTGACGCGGAGCAAAGTGAGCTTTTCAGAATCGAAAAAGTCCACCAGGTCGACCTGGTGCATCATCCCGAAGACGGGATCATCGGTAAGCAGCCCATCGAATCGCTCTCCCAATTGAGCCGGAGAGAGAAAAGCCTCCGACGTGCGCAGTATCTGCCAGCCAGCGAATGCTGCCCTAAGACCCTGTTCGATCTCTCCGAGCAGCACGCCAGGGTAACATTCGATGCAGACATTGCCTTCAGTGTTTTGGCGCAGGGCGGAAGCTATCTGGAACCATCCCTCGAGGCAATCGGAAGCCTCACCTGCCGCAACGAAAGGTTGCTTATCGTACAAAGCTAGCGCTCCTTCCTGAAGAGGCTGGGAACGCCAAGCAGCGCGGCGTCATTGCCGAGCGAGGCTGCTTGCAAGCGAACTTTGCCCCAGGGCGTCCAGGCGTTGTCGTCGACATACTGGCGCAGAGAAGGTAGAATCTGCGCGGCTGAGCCCATAACTCCGCCGCCAAAGATCACCAACTCCGGGTCAAAGCTATGCACGGCGGCTACGGTCATCATCCCCCAGATTTCCAGACAATGATCCCGAATTTGAATAGCAACAACATCTCCGTCCCCTGCAGCGGCGAAAAGCGAGCGGAAGCTGAGATCACCGCCAGAAAGAGTGCTGCCTTCGAAATCAGGCCATTGCAAGCAGATTGCTGGAAGCGCCCAACCTGAGGCTTCGGACTCCGCACATCCGTGAGCTCCGCAGGTGCAAAGACGCCCATTTGGGCGCACTGGGATGTGCCCCGCGAGGACACCGGCCTGGCCATGTGCGCCAATGAGCGGGTTACCGTTCATGGCAGCTACCCCACCAATTCCGGTCCCAAGAGTGAACATGACCACATCCTGAGAATCGCGTGCGACGCCTGCAGCCATTTCTCCTCTGAGTGCCAGGCGAGCGTCATTTTCCAGGCGAATCGGGAGATCGAACTCGCGTTGACTCCAGGCTTCGAAGTCAAAGCCCAGTGCATCGTCGTACTTCCCATTCGTTGAGGCCACTCGATTGGTGCGAGCATCTACAAGACCGCAGAAGCCGACCCCAAGACCTGCAAGAGGACTCCGAGCTGATTGAGCACACGTTTTGAGAGCGACCGAAAGGGACGCCAGCATGCGATCGAACGGCTGCCCATGAGCTAACGCGAGCTCCTGCGACGCCGATACCTTGCCCTCTTCCAACAGCGCACAAGCAGCATGAGACCCGCCTAAATCAACGGCGAGGAAAGCCATCGCAACTCCTTTGAACACGGGACGGGTAAAGCAAGCAAACTATAACACCCGAGCTCGCGATTTTGATAGGGCAATCTTCGTTTGGCTCCGAACCGCTCAAAAGCCTTATGTTGGCCAAAACTTCCTCATCCGAAGTGGAGCCCTTAAATACAAAGGAAGATCTACGGTTTTCCCAGCCGCTGGAGCTCCTGAGACCAAACATAAGGGTAGACGGTTTGCGGGCTGCTGCCAGGAGAGGAAATGACCGTTTGATGCCAAAACGAAAAAACAACTTGACTCCTATCTATTCCGGCGCATACGATTGCGCCCGTACAATGCACCCACGCCCTCTTTGACCTGAAGCAAATTTTGGAGGCTATGCCCATGCTCGACCTACGTTCCAACGCCCGCCGGTCCAAAGCCACATGGTTTTATCTGTTTGGCTTTCTTTGCGTTCTGTTTTTTGCTGCCTTCCCGTTGGTGGCGCAATTCGATACCGGCGCAATCAGTGGCTCGGCAGTGGATCCATCTGGTGCCTCGATTTCGGGTGCGTCCGTGACAGTCATGAATGCTGGAACGAACCGGACTGTGACGCGGACGACTAATGCGGGTGGTGCCTTCAGTGCCTCCGATTTACCTTTCGGCAATTACACCGTGACTGTCAGCGCGCCTGGCTTTAACACGAATACTGCCAAAGGAATCGTTCTCAACGTGGGCGCAGCCGTGCGACTCACAGTGCATCTTGCGGTAGCCACAAACAGTGAAAGCGTCACCGTTACGGGAACGGAAACGGCCGTGAACACCGAGACCGCAACAACCGGAACCACGCTGAACGCAGTAGAGATCGAGAATCTGCCCGTGAATGGGCGTGATGTGAATGGCTTCCTCGAGATATCTCCCGGTTCGGTAGGGTCGACCGGGTTCTTCCAGGGCAGTGTCAACGGTCTTGAGAACATCTTTACCGGCCTGAACATCACTCTTGATGGTCAGAGTGCCACCCGGGGAGATATTAACGGCTTTCTTTCGACGGAAGGCCAGGAAGCTTCGCACATCACCCGTGCCAGCATCGACAGCCTGCAGGAGATCGACTTTTCCAACAATGGCTACACTGCCGAGACCGGCCACTCGCTTGGACCGCAGATGAACATCATCACCAAGGGTGGAACCAACGGCGTACATGGGACTTTGTTTGAATTTTTCCGCAACGATGCGCTTGACGCTCACGATTACTTCGAGACCGGACGGAAGCAACCCCTGCGGCTCAATCAATTTGGTGGAAACCTCTCAGGACCTATCATTCGAAACAAGCTCTTCTTCTTTGTGAACTACGAGGGCACGCGGGAGCACATCACCTCGTTGCAAACGCTGAATCACACTCTGAGTGCATACGCCCGTTCTCAGTTTGTTCCTTCTATGCAGCCAATCCTGGCTGAATTCGCCCCTCTGCCAGCGGGATGCACAGCCATCCCTGCTCCGGCATCGTGCGCGTATCCAGGATCGGACAGCAAAACCGCCGGCGGGGCCAACTTGGTCTACGATCCTATCTCGCTGCCAACAATTCTGCGTGAGGATACAGGCTCTATCCGCCTTGACTACGACCTCTCCGAGAATGACCGCCTATTCGTCCGTTATAATATCAACGATTCGCTCACCAACTTCACTTACGGCGCGAATGTAGGTCAGACCTCGCCCCAAGCCCTGACCACACAGCTAGGCAAAGTGGATTACACCCATACCTTTAGCCCAACACTGCTCAATCAGTTTTCCGTTGCGATCAATCGGTTTTTCTCCGACACCGAATCCAACACACCTCAGCCGTACTTCCAAATCAATGGCTTCTTCACCGATCTCGGCTCTTTACCAGGGGCAAATACCTTTAACCAGGTCACACCCTTCACGACCTATGAGTTGTTCGACAATGTGACGAAGGTTCTCCACTCCAATGTCCTTAAAGCGGGTGTACAGATTCGGGTGAACCGCCAGAACGAATTCCTGAAGCCGGAGCAGGCCTACGATTACGGAAGTATCAGCGATTTAGAAAACAATAATCCATTTGTTTTCCAAAAAATCGGCTACCCAGGATTTCTTGGAATTCGTAACACCGACTATGACTTTTACGTGCAGGATAATTGGCGTGTAAATTCCAAGCTGGTTGTCAACGCAGGTGTGCGGTATGAATACAACTCTACCTGGAGCGAGAGTCATCATCATCAGCAGAACTTCGACATTGCAACCCAAACCTTCCTGCCCTCCAGCCAGCCGGCTTATAACGCGCCTAAGACTGATATCGCGCCGCGTGTCGGAATTGTGTACGATCCCTTCGGCGATGGGAAGACTGTCATCCACGCCTATGGAGGGCTATTTTACCTCCCTCTTTCGACGCAGTTCGGCTTGGCCTCTAATATTCCCGCCTACTCCAACTATAATGTGAATGTCTTTCAAGCAATTTTCGCGACCCCTCCTTTTTCAATCTCTTATCCATCGCCCACTCCACAACTGCCTGCAGGAACGCAGGTAGTAACTATTTTTCCACAGCACCCAAAAGATCCCTATTCCACCAATTGGTTGTTTGGCGTCGAGCAGCAATTCCCCGGTCGAGTTGTAGCAGCGTTCAACTACAGCGCGAACAAGACCCAGCATATGCAGGCCGGAGTGTCTTTCGCGGCGATCAATCTCAATCCTGCCAATACAGTGACGGGCGTAAATCAGGTCTATCCCGGGTACGCATCGGAAAACTACGAAGGCGATTCTCTATCCTCCAACTACAATTCATTGCAGGTGCAATTGCGGCGCAATTACGGCCACTTAAATGCGCAGCTGAACTACACATGGTCTCACGAATTTGACGACGAGGTGAACGTCTTCAGTGGGTATTCAGATCCGTTCGATCCCAGATTCGACCGCAGTTCGGGTGATATCGACGTGCGAAACAACTTCACCGCGAGTACGGTCTATGATTTTCCGGAATTCAAAAATGCCGCATTTCTCAAGCGTCAGCTAGCCGGCGGCTGGGAGACTTCCAGCATTTTTCAGGCGCGGTCTGGCTTGCCCACAAACATCACCTTGGTAAGTGGCTTTTTCGGCAATCCGATGCGTCCCAACTATGTTGATGGTCAGAATCCTTATCTGAGCGCCGTGCGCTTCCCGCAGCAGAGTTTCAATATCAACGCCTTCTCAGTTCCAGCAGGCTACGATGGCACCTGGGGAAAGAACATGGGGAACGTAGGCCGCAATGCACTGCGTGGTCCCGGTTTCTTCCAGTGGGACTTCTCTGCAATCAAGAGTTTCCCGGTGACCGATGCTGTCCGCGTCCAGTTCCGCGCAGATCTGTTCAATATCCTCAATCATCCCAACTTTGCCAATCCGGACGGTGGTATCTGCACCTCAGTTACTGCAGCTAGTGCAGCCGCCCCGGCATCTTGTGTCACCAATCCAAATTTCGGCCGCTCTGGGCAAACCATTGCGGACGTAGCCGGAGGTGCGATTGGCAACGGCACATCAAGGCAGGCGCAGTTCGCCATCAAGGTGCTGTTTTGATGAACGGTGAGTAATGGAGGGGCCGGGCGCCTTGCGCGCGTGGCCCTTCAGATATTGCTTGAATCTGCCGGTCTTTCGAACGGAAGTCTTTTCCACTCAGTAGTGATATGTCGGCTCACTCGTGTCCCGGCTGCGTAAAGAGCGTACGCGAAAGCAGAGGAGAACGTGAAGCTGGTACGGTATGGAAATGCCGGGGCGGAAAGGCCGGCTCTCCTGGACAAATCCAGGAAGCTGCGGGACATATCGAGCTTAGTTCCCGATATCACGGGAACCATCTTCAATCCCGAAATCCTGAAGAAGCTCCGGACGGCAGCTTCTTCCTCATTTCCTCTCGTGGAAGGCAATCCTCGAATCGGCGCTTGCATTGCTGGGACAGGCAAGTTCATCTGTATTGGATTGAACTACTCGGATCACGCCTCAGAATCGGGCATGGCCGTCCCAAAAGAGCCAATTGTCTTTATGAAGGCTACATCGGCTATCTCCGGGGCAAACGACGATGTAATCATCCCTCGCGATGCTTTTAAGACCGACTGGGAAGTGGAACTGGGAGTAATAATTGGCAGCGATTGTAAGTATGTAGACGAGGCCGATGCGCTCTCCTTCGTAGGGGGCTACTGTATTGTGAACGACGTCTCAGAGAGAACTTTCCAACTGGAAGGTACGGGCCAGTGGGTGAAGGGCAAAAGTGCCGATACATTTGGTCCAATTGGACCATATTTGGTAACCGCAGACGAGGTGCCGGACCCACAAAACCTTAAGCTTTGGCTCGAAGTTGATGGCCATCGTTTTCAAAATGGCACTACAAAGACGATGGTTTTTGGTGTAGCCCAGCTCGTGAGCTACCTGAGCCAGTTTATGAGCCTTCAACCCGGGGATATCATCGCAACTGGCACGCCGCCCGGTGTGGGTCTAGGACAAAGGCCACCCGTTTACCTTCGCGCTGGTCAGGTGATGCGATTGGGGATTGAGGGGCTTGGGGAGCAGAAGCAGAAAGTCATTGCATACGAACCGTAACGCTGCCCGAAACTGTTTGGGTCGGATGATTGCTTCACGTGCGCGCACAGCCGATGCACCGTATCCAATCCAGACTGCGGATGGACGCACGGGGCATTGGATCACAGCATGCGTCAGGCGCGATCTCAGCGGAGGGCGTTCCGGTAAAGGAGATTTCAGCTGCGCAGTTCAATATACATGATCACCTCCCGATGAAGCTGGGGGGGTGCCGACTGTCCGGTATCACTAAGGATAATTGCGGCGAATTTCTGCTTTACAAATAAAACCTCTACTTACGGAAGGATGTGCAACCCCGTTCACCCCGAGACGAATGGATACTTGGGCTCGTTCCAAATTGAGGCAGTTAGGCATGCCTTTCAATTGGCGGCATCAGGCCAATGCGCTCATCCAGCCTTGGTGTACACGGGCTAGTCCGGATTAGTACCAAAAAAGCGCACTTCTGTGAACTGCCTTCACGGCTGCTGGAGTCACCAAGACCAACACAAGAAGGTGAGTCGCAGGCCGTCTGCACAATTCTCCTGTTTGCACGTTCACTGTTCACTCGGCCACCGCTTCGGTGCAGGAGCTGCGCCCTTCGGCTCTGCGTTCAGAACTCGTGTTCCGCGCCCTGCGGGTTTCGGACTCCTCCCCCCGCAGGCTCCGGGTCCCTTTCCAAAAACTTCTTCTCTTGGCAACGCGGTTACGCCGCGATTTGGCAGCAGCGCACCTTCGCGGCCGTTGGGATGTGTCTCGATTGACCGGGCACGAGGAGAAACACCATGCAGACTCAACAGACCATCACCTTATTCGGAACCGTCAGCAACTCAGCCAGCAGCCGCATCACCAAGAACGCCGCAAGTACACCGCCTTCGGAGTCGCCATCATCTCCGACCGCAACCTTCAGGCATTCAGCTAAAACGTCGTAGCCTGGGGCAAAGAAGGCCACTTCGCCAAGTCCCTTAAGAAGGGAACTCGCATTAAGCTGGTAGTCCATGCACAGTCTCAGCCCGACAACATCGCCAGCATTCCGCTCCTTACCGGAACCTTCGTACGACCGGTTCATCCTGTCGTACAGGGGTAATGCCACCTTCTTGAGCATCGCCTGAGTGTGTAACTAAAGCTAATCAGATGCGCGTAACTATGTTGACTTTGGTACAATCGCCAAATGGAAACGCCGATGGAGCGCCTACGGAGATTCGCCGACCAGCAGCCTGTTATACGGTCCGCTGATCTTGAGCGTCTGGCCGTCCCTCGCAACTATCTCGGTCGGCTTGTGCGGGAAGGAAAGCTGGAAAGGGTAGGCCGGGGGCTTTATTCTTCCGCCGACCATCCACCCACCGAAAACCGGACGCTGCTTGAGGTTTGCCGTAAAGTGCCGCAAGCCGTGGTCTGTCTCTCATCCGCACTGCGGTTCCATGAACTCACAACGGAAAATCCCTTTGAGATCTGGATAGCTCTGAAACCCGGAGCATGGTCGCCTCGAATGGAGTACCCACCCATCCGCGTCGTGCGCTTCTCAGGAGCGGCTCTCACGTTTGGCGTTGTAGAGCATCTGGTGGAGGGAACCGCAATCAAGGTTTACAGTCCCGCAAAAACCGTCGCCGACTGCTTCAAGTTTCGGTCGAAGATTGGAACGGAGCTGGCGATTCAAGCTCTTCGCGAGAGCTTTCGCGAGAAGAAGGCCACGATGGACGAACTCTGGGAAGCTGCGAAGGTCTGTCGTGTCGCCAACGTCATGCGTCCGTACATGGAGTCGCTGTCATGAGTAAATCTGTCACCAATGTCTCGGCTTCCGTTCGGCAGCGTCTGCTCAACCTGGCGCGTGACCGCAAAGAGGACTTTGGTTTGCTGCTCACGAAGTATGCATTGGAGCGCCTGCTCTTCCGCATCAGCCAGTCGGAGCACAAGATGACCTTCATCCTGAAGGGAGCCTTGCTCTTTGAACTCTGGACGGAACAGACCCACCGCCCGACGCGAGATGCCGATTTCCTCTCTATCGGGAGCAGCGACCCTCGCCGCTTTGAAGACCTCTTCAAACAGATTTGTGTTCTATCCGTTGTGGACGACGGACTGACCTTTGACCCGTCGAGCGTTACCGCTCGGCAGATCAAGGAAGGGGCCGACTACGAGGGAGTGCGAGTCACCTTCCTTGGCTATCTGGAGAAGGCCAGAATCCCCATGCAGCTCGATATCGGATTTGGGGACGTCGTAACCCCTCTGGCGGTCGAGACGGCATTCCCGACGATCCTGGATGGGCCGGCAGCCGTCCTCCTCACATACCCCAGAGAGACAGTCGTTGCAGAGAAGTTCGAGGCGATGGTGAAGCTCGGCATCGCCAATACCCGGATGAAGGACTTCTATGACCTGTACTTCCTGTCCCGTCTCTTCTCATTCGAGGGGCAAGTTCTCTCCGAAGCGATCATGCGGACCTTCGAGCGGCGCAAGACACGACTCCCGTCGGCAACGCCAATAGCGTTCACAGCGGAGTTTTTTGAGGACGAATCGAAACAGCGCCAGTGGACCTCCTTCAACGCGAATAACAAACTCTATATCGAGTCTGTTCCGCTCAGGACGGTTGTAGGCGACATCGAGCAGTTCGTCATGCCGCTCGTTCGAGGAGTGACAACGGAAGGACATTGGAGCCAGTCTTGGCGAAATGGAGGTCCTTGGAAAAACTGATAGGTGACGAGAAGCCGAATTCTCATTATACAAACGGATACTCTGTGCGGCTGAGCCGCAATCAAGAAGGAGAAGTCGGCTGCCCTATCAGGGCGTCACGCGCTCCGGTATTTACCGGCGCCTCCCTTGCGCGGGGATCCCGTCCGATATGCATTAGCCACATCCATAGTCCGCAACAGCTGATCAAGCCGACGTGTGTCGCCTCGCTCGGAGACAACGATCGGTCTTTCTGGACTGTTCAGCAAGCAGAACTTGTCAAACGTAGCGGGCGCGTTTGGGCCAATGGCCAGCATAAAGTCGAAGCCTGGAATGACGAACTGGTGAAGCAGAAACCCGTCGCCCTTAGCAGTGTTGGGCATCATCAGCAGAGAGTTTGCAGCTGTTAACGGCGACAGAAAGCACACCAACCTCGCTGTCTTCGGGGCGGTTCCATCACTCAGATAGAGTCTGAGTTCCTCAGAGTATGGGCCGAGACGAACTGAGTGCCCCGAGGGCCAAGAGGCTACTGAGTATCTCCAGAAAATGGAGATTGCGAACTGACATAGTCGATCGAAGTCAACAGCGGGCCGGTTGACGGTCGAGTAGACATCGACCATCGGCCAACGATAGTCAGCCGGTTTGCTCCGGAGAACCTCATATAGGGGAAATTTCCCGCGGCGCGGTGCCCGCCGCAATACCCAATCCTCTGCTTTCGCCAGTTTGGTTTCGCAGTCCCTGCACAATAGTGGACGCTTATCTTGCTTCGTAAGCGGCTTCCAGCCATCACTTCCTGCGTAGCTCACCGGCCCGTTCTCAGAGGCCGGACCAAGCAAGCGGTAAACACCGGCAGGCATTCCGTGGCTCATCTCGAGGGGTGCCGAAGACAAACACAATGCACAATGTGGAGTTCCGCCAGCTTGGGACATAGTCTTAACCTACCCGAAAGGGCACTCAAGAACCGATAGACCGCTAGAAGATCAAAGCGTAGCTGCAAGAGACGAAAAATCTGCAAATGGGGAGTGAGGGAAATGTGCGGGAGGAGGAACAAGGCTGTCACGAAACGCGCCGAAATGAATTCTGGCGGACCTAATTGATCCCAGCAAGCCGGCTTCTCAATACTGACTACTATGATTATCAATTGGTGAAGGTTTCTTCGGGAGATCGCGGATGAGGTTTAGCTATGAGGCCACCTGTGAATGTGGCGGGGAACTCGTTTTTTTTGGCCGTAGGTGAGGAGAAATTCCGTCCGGGCGAATACTCTTCTTGCGGAAAAACCGCCCGCCTTCTTGATCCTTTGAGTGTGAGTGTCACGGCTGAAAGGCTCCTTCATCGCAGCAGGGCAGAGCTGGAGAATGGGGACTTCAGTCTTTCGATCGTCATCGCTGATTTCGGTATTTTGGTTTGGCCCGGCTTCGGAAGTTAACTTTGGCCCACCTGGGAGTAGCTGAGTAGGCTTCGTGGATGGATCAACGGAAGCGGAGCTGGCTGACCAGGAGAGACAAGGTGGAGTTGTTTGAGCAGATACGACGCGAGCATGAGTTTGGTGTGGGTACGATTTCCGGAGTATCGCGGAAGTTGGGTGTACACCGTCGATTGGTCCGCGAGGCACTGTCGAGTTCGGTTCCGGCCGAGAGGAAGCCGCAACAGCGGCGCTTGCGGCGGTTGGAAGCAGCGACGCCGTTCATCGACCGGGTTCTGACAGAAGACCAACATGCGCCGCTGAAGCAGCGGCACACGGCGCACCGGATCTGGCAGCGATTGCGTACGGAGTTGCCCGGTTTCACGGCCAGTGAGCGTTCCGTGTGTGGCTATGTGAGGCGCCGTCGGCAGCAACTTGGGTTGATCGCCCGCGAGTCCTTCGTGCCTCAGAGCTACGAACTGGGCATAGAAGCGCAGGTCGATTGG
>JAABUZ0100006991.1_pt1 | contig 13829 bp, 9 predicted proteins | sample 5562091 | NCBI WGS metagenome assembly JAABUZ01 (sample SAMN12813069, study PRJNA571459) | rock metagenome | isolation source: Antarctica rocks | place: Antarctica: Victoria Land, Linnaeus Terrace sud | collected 2015-12-21 | reverse complement strand
CAATCAAGTTTAAGTTGTCAAAGAGACGGTTTCACCGATGATACGACCGTGAAAAGTGCCGCATGTTCAGCTATGCGGCAGCTTTAGTAACGGTAGAGTTTGCCAGTACTAAATCACCATCACTGGCACCAAGCCGGACAATATCCTGTAGCAGTGCAACAGGCTTTGGGAAAGGCATAGCGGCACACCCAAGAAGATCTTTTACTTCTTGGGTGCCGTTCTGCGTATTCAACTTTTTGCTATCCCAGATCGTCTTGAATTTACGCGAACGTTCCTGGCCGTCTTTATCAAGATAATCTATTACGAATACATCAAACTCGGAGCGTCGCTCAATAAGACGTGGCACGAGTAGGTGGATATCTCTCTGGCATTTGTCTTTACCCCACATCCACCGTCCATCTTCACCCGTAGATTTACGTGGAAGGACTTTCTCTGTGAACCCTCCTGTAGGTTCTAGAGAAACGGTCAACTTCTCCGTGTTCACGTAAATCGGAAAATACATATCCGGCCTATCTTCGCGGAGCGACTCCGAACCACGTTGGCGAAGGCCAAGTAACCGATATGGTTGGTTGTCAGAATCTCTAAGGTCGAACTCTGCTTTCTGCTGGTCCGTAAGGGCGGCACCCCCAATAATTGCGCGGCCCTTAATTCTTGCGTAAACAAGAAGGTAATCATGAACCGTGGCTAAGAATGTGTCAGACTGCCGCCCGCGAGGATTACTTTGCACGCAGATTTGCGCTAAAAAGTTTTCTTCACCGAATATTTCATCGCACGCTAATCGAAGACGTTCTATTTCGTTGTCATCGATGCTCATGACAAGTACTCCGTCCTCCCGCAATAAGTTTCGAGCCACCTTTAGACGGGGATACATCATGTTGAGCCAGTCGGTGTGAAACCGACCTAATGTTTCCGTGTTGCTTGAGAGCTTACGCCCATCGCCATCCACCTGACCTGTAAGCTCGAGGTAGTTCTGAATGCTGTCCTGAAAGTTGTCGGGATAGACGAAGTCCTTGCCAGTGTTGTAGGGCGGATCGATGTAGATGAGCTTGACCTTGCCGGCGTAGGACTTCTGGAGGAGCTTGAGGACTTCGAGGTTGTCGCCCTCGATCATCAGGTTCTGCGTGGTATCCCAGTCCACGCTGTCCTCGGGGCAGGGGCGTAGAGTGCCGGTCGACGGGGTGAGAGCCAACTGTCGGGCGCGGCGCTTACCGCGCCAGTTGAGGCCGTATTTCTCCTCACGCTCGTCGACGGAGCCGCCGATAAGCCCCTTCAGCGCCTCGAAGTCCACCTTACCCTCGGTGAACGCGTCAGGAAACAGTGATTTAAGCTGTTCGATGTTGGCGGCAACAAGATCAAGGGATTTTGTATCGGCGTCTTGGGCGGTTAAAATCTGCATGCTGGTCCTCTCTAGAGTGCTTGGATGGTCATTGCGATCTCACTTTCGAGACGCTTGATTGCAATATTCAATTCTACGCGGCGGTTGATCTGTTTCTCTCGTGCTGCTTGGGCGCGCAGCGCTGCTCTATCACGCTGTAGCCGGGCATAACTGGCAAGTGCCGTACGTTGAGCGGTGGCGCGGTCGGGAGTCTCGGGGAGAGCGAAAGCCCCCGTGATTGAGGCTGCCTCGAATGCTGTCAGCCGATCAAGCCAGCTCTGGTAGAGCGCGTACAGGTCGCGGGTTGGTAGCCTCGACAGCGCAAGATTGCTGAGGAAGGCTGCGTCAGGTTCTCCGGGTGCGTCAACTCTAATTGGCCCTGCGCGACGCACATCCTCGATGACGATCTCCCCGGCCTCGCCGTGAGACCAACGCTTGTGTGCAAGCGAGAGGTTTACAGCTCCCTCCTGCTCCGCACAGAGTATGATGGGATACGGAATCGCCCGATGGATTAGCTCGGTGAGCCTTAGAGGCCTTGCAGAGCTACGTAGTATGGCTGAGAGCACAGCAATTTCAAGATACTCCCGGCTCTCGTCCTTAAATGCAGGGATACCTATGTTGTTCGGCTTGAGAGCAGCAACCCACATAATCTCTTCGACGCCGTCCTGAATCTGCCGCTTATCTGCGGCTGTTGGCACGCCCTGTTCGAGCAACAACTTCTTCGGCACCCGCTGATTCACACGAGTACTTTCGGGGAGGGCAAGCGCATCGATAACCATGGCGATGCTCATGGGGTAACCGCCTCTGGTAATACGACGAGATAGGCCACGACCTCGAAATCATTGATGCCTAGGAACTCACCCTGCATGGCATACGTGCCACCAGGAGTGAAGAGGCTCGCGACTGCTCGCTCTTCCTTCTTGCCGATGATCGAGGCCATCGCCTTGGCAAGCAGGTCTTGTATGGCGGTCATGTCCTTGCCGTCTTTGGTCGCTTTGTCGAAGCGCATGCATGCACTGGCGTCAGGCAGGTCGCGGCCGATGCTGAGCCTCTTGAGACGGTCGAGCGCCTGCTTGGCCTGCGTGAACGGAAGCAGCACCGAACCGTCGTTCCCGACATGCACGACATAGTGCGGGGCGAGTGGATAGCCCGGCTCGACGGCCTTGAGCGCCGCTTCACCCACCGCCCGAAGGCAAAAGATGACACCCGGCGCGATGTTAGTGTCCCCGAAGCTCTGCGTCGTTGTGACGGCGCAGGTGCCGAGCGGAAGCCCATCGAGCTGGCCTGGATGTTCCCTGAGGAAACCTGCCAAATCAACGCGGAAATCGTTGAGGGTGAGATCGGCGATTGACACACCGCTCGATAGGTCCTCGAGGTCAATGACGGCATCCTGGAGCTTGAGCAACTGCTCACGGCGGTACTCAAGGTCGTTCATCTGATTGCCGGATTGGTGCTCGATGACGTTCTCCTCACCCGTTGCGGAGATATCGAGTAACACCATGCGGCCACTCACGCGTTGCTCCAGATTGATGTACTCGTCAAGCTCTAAGTTTGGCCAGAAGTTGATGAGCTGGATACGCTCGTTAGGTGAGCCGATACGATCGATGCGGCCAAAACGCTGAATGATGCGCACTGGGTTCCAGTGGATGTCGTAATTGATTAACGTGTCACAGTCCTGGAGGTTCTGGCCTTCGCTGATGCAGTCCGTCGCAATGAGGAGATCCAGCTCACCGTCGGTGGCGAACTCCTCAGGACGAGCCTTGGATCGGGGTGCAAAGGCCGTGAGAATGCCGACGAGATCCTTACGTATCGTGGGCAGGGTAGTCTGGTTGTTCCCTGTGCCTGTCACGAGCGCCGCACAGAGCCCAAGTTCCTCAAGCGCCCACGGGGCGAGGTGCTGGAAAAGGTAGTGGGCCGTGTCGGCGAAGGCCGTGAAGACGATAACCTTGCGATTGCCCGCGTTAAGTGGCTGTCGACATTTCTGTTCGATGGCGTCCCGCAAGGCCGCCAGCTTGGCGTCACGCGCTGCCCCCACCTGCCGCGCCGCAGTGAGCAGGGGGGCAAGGCGATTACGGTCTTCGATAAGGTCTTGTCGCCAGCGTACACGGTCAACGTCTCGCAGCAACACCTTAACTTTTCGCCCTACGAGCAGGCTCTCGAACGCAGGATCATCGGTGTCCACGTCGTCGATGGCGATTTCCTCCACCTCGTCGGCGTGAGCTTCAATTCTCGTCAGCGTGGCCTCAACGTCCGCAAGTTGGCGCTGGAGCGTGAGCGCGAATGATGCGACGGAGCTTTCCATCCGTTTGAGGACGTTGATGCGTAGCAGGTGAACGAGGCTTTCCTCACGGTCCAACTGCCGAAACAGACCGGTACCGCCGCGCACTGTCTGGCTATACTTCTGGTCATAGGCGGCCTGCTTGTGGGGCAGCACGTAGCGGAGCGGCGCGTAAGCTGCGAGCCGTAACCGCCGAATCTCGTTGTTGATGTCGCGAATCGAGCGGAACTCGCCAGCTAGATCCACGTCAGACTTAATGTTAATTGGCTTGAGCCGCTCCGGGAATCGGCCGGTTTCGGCAACACCATAATACTTTTGGATGTGCTTGCGGGAGCGAGCGATGGTCAATAGATCGAGCAGCTTGAAGTAGTCGAACCCCAGCATGTCCATCAGTTCTGAGGGCCGTCTGTCGCTGTCCTCCAGCGCAAGCCAGCGGTTAAATTGTCTCTGCGCAAGGCGAATGGTGCTTTCGACGCTGGAGATACCCTGCCCAGACAGCGCCGTGTCGTCCCCTTCCGTCACGAATGCGATTTGATTCTTGAGGTCAGCGAGCCGGTTGTTGACGGGAGTAGCAGACAGCATCAGGACACGCGTCTTGACGCCCTCCTTGATGATGCGGCGCATCAGCCGATCGTACCGCGTTTCTTCGCCTTGCCGCGGGGTCTTCTTGTTGCGGAAGTTGTGCGACTCGTCGATAACCACCAGGTCGTAGTTGCCCCAGTTCACGTACGACAGATCGATATCGCCCGATAGGCCATCGTCACGCGAGAGGTCCGTGTGGTTGAGAATATCGTAATTGAAGCGGTCCGACGCGAGAGAGTTGCGGCGATCGTTGGTTTTATACAGCGTCCAGTTGTCACGCAGGCGCTTGGGCACGAGGACGAGGACACGGTCGTTACGCAGCTCGTGATATTTGATGATTGCAAGCGCCTCGAAAGTCTTGCCGAGACCAACACTGTCTGCGATAATGCACCCGCCAAAACGGTCCAGTTTGTCGAGTGCACCGATGACGCCGTCGCGCTGGAACTTATAAAGCTTCTGCCAGACCATCGTATTGCGGATACCGGTGGCAGACTTGACGATACGCTCTTCATCAAACTCACCGTTCAGGTCTTTGAATAGGTGGTACAGCGTGAGGACGTAGATGAGGGCAGGTGGGCGATCCACAGCAAGATCCCGGAGTTGATCCAGTAACGTCTGTTTCGGATCGCTTGAGGGGGGTAGGCTGTCCCACAGAGTAGTAAACCACCCACCAAGGACCTCACACTCATCGGCAGTATCGGTTGCTTGCACAAGGCTGAGGCCAGTGCTGGGCGTGATACCCAAACCTTCCGTGGTGAAAGAGCACGTGCCCGTAATCACACAAGTTGGCCCTGTCTCTGGGCTTCTAAGACTGAGGGTTGACTGTGGAATGGTGCCCAGAGCGCCTCTGACGTCCACATGCGTGTCTAGCCACGCCGCACACTGTTTGGCCAGCCAACGGGTCTGAAGGCGATTGCGATAGGACCGGTTAGCGTCGGTGTCGAGCAGAGATAGATTGCCACGGCCGGGCGAGGGTAGTACAAAGCGACAGCGTGCCAGTATAGACAGTTGATCGTCAAGTTCCCCGAAGGCAAACAACGACAGCGCTGGCGTCGCGACATCTAGAGTGCCTCCTGTAGCAATACTTCGCCGAAGTTCGTCGATGACGCGGTCGGCACCGCTGTTCCTGATCAACCTCATGCTGCCCAGCCTGTTTCGTTCATAGCAGTCGCGTTAGTCCTCGCTACGGATGTCGCTCGGGCTCACGCGTAGGGCGCAGTCGAGGCGTCGTACACTGGGCGTCCGCCACGCCCAGTGTACGATAATGCACAAAAATGATGTGCGTTGTGGCATTAGTGTGCTAGAAAATTCCCCACACGTCAACCCTTATTCCCGTCCGTCGTAACTACTTTGAGCTCATCGAATCGCCCGCCAGATTTCATGGATATTTGTGGTCAGTGTGTTGTTTCAGCCGGTGTGTGAGCGCGGGTAGAACACTACACTGGGCACGGGTGCATTCCCATAGACCTCGACATGGTGCCCATCACGCTCTCCCTCCCACAGCTTGACTGTGCAGGTCCGCCGGAGCAGGTTCTTCCACAACTGCGCCTGGGCGAAGGTCTCCTCATCCGCACTGAATACCGTGAAGACGGAGCGGGAGGCTACCAGCACCATTTTGCGCTTGGCCCGACTCAGAGCGACGGTCAACCGACGCGGGTCAAGCAGGAACTCGCTCGAGGCCAGTACATAAGCGCGGTCACTCTCCGTCGCGCTAACCAGGATCGCCGTGCGTTCGTCGCCCTGAAAGCGCTCTACGGTGTCGACGGCGGAGCATAGGATCGCCCCCGTTACCGGATCACGGAGGGTCAGAGCTGGAACACTCTCACGTAGGGCCGCCCGCTGCGCACGGTGGGGCACGACGACGCCCAGGCCGTGCTGTGGGCCAAGGCCGTAGGTCGCCGGATCGGCCAGCGCCTCGAGCACCGGCGTGATCAGCGTCTGCTCGAACGGATTGCGCACCTGGCTGCTCACCTCGTCGTGGATGATCACAACGAGCGGATGTGCGGGTTGTAACACGCTCGCCACGAATGAGTCCTGATGGACGACAGCCGGGAGCGTGTCCCGCCGATGGGAATGGTAGGCAATCCCGTCCTGCTGATAGATCTCGTGGCGGAGGAATTCGGCCATATCCGCGTGGAGACGGAAGCTTTCAGCGAACTGGATCATTGGCAACCCGAGCGGGAGGAGCGCCAGGAATAAGGACTCGTACGAGCGGAACTCCTTGACTGTGCGGCGCGGCTCGGTGCTCCAATCGTGGGCAACGATCGGCGGCATCTGGCGATGGTCGCCGACCACAATAAGCTGACCGTCGGGCTTGAGCGGGAGCGCGGCCATCGCCGCTTCAGGCAGGTTCATCTGCGAGGCCTCATCGAGGACAAGGCAATCGCAGAGGTCATGGCCGAAGAGATCCTTCGGCCAGGTGTCTTTCAGGATGCTTCGTATACCGGCCGGCCCCGCACCCATCACCAGCCATCGCGTCGCGCTAAGCGTTTCGACGGCGGTTGGCGTGCCCGTTGTTCGCTCCTTGTCCTTGGGAAGAACGATAATTCCGCTCGGTTGGCGGTCCTTCGGCTGTGCCCGGAGTAGCGGCGCGTGCAGCAGACGGGGATCGAAATGGGCAGCGCTGGTCTCAGGGTGCGTCTGTGCCCATCCCCGCAACATCTCTTGCACCTCGTGCACGTTATGGAGAAGGACGTCGGTGGCCGCGTGGGTGTGGCACGAAAGGAACACCCGCAGATCACGGTCGGCGGCCATCGCTCCTTGCAGGCGGGCGAAGAGGGCGAAGGCCGTCGCATAGCTCTTGCCGGTTCCGGGCGGCCCCTGGACTAGCAGCGTTGGGGTGTCACCCTGCCCGCCGATATAGGCGCGCTTGCTCTCCTCCAGGGTGTGGAACGCCCCGGCCGCATGGAGCGCGTCAAGGCCGGCCAGAAAGCGGGCCTGTCCGTTCGCGGCCTCCGCTGACCAGGCCACGCGTGCCCCCGTCGGGCCGGTCAACCGCTGATAGAACGTATTGGGGCGACCGCTTGCTAGCCCCTTCGCCACCTCGAGGCACATCGCGCCGTAGGGGTTGTTGGGGTCTTCGTCGAGGGTGTAGAGCTCGCCCTCCACCAATAAGGGATCGTCCATCGAGGCAAATGTGAAGCCGTTTTTGTCGCTGCCACCCATCGGGGGCAGCAGCTCGACAATGGCATAGGCGGCGACTGTGTCGCCACTCTCGGCCACGACGGGATCAATCCGCACCAGCTCTGCCCTCATCCCATAGAACAGACGCTTGGCGGTGGGGGTGAGGGGCTTTTGCTCCGCGATGGGCAACCGCGAGTCGACTGTCAGGCGCGGGCACAGCACGAGGCGCTTGCCCTCCCGGAGCGTCGAGAGGGCTACGGCTTCGGCCAGGCTGCAATCCACACCGGCCACCTCTAGGCGCAGCCGGACCTGCAAGCCAGCCGGTGACCACGCAGAGGCTGCTTTCTGGTCTTTCGACAGCATGACGCGGCGCGCTCCCGGATGCTCTGCGCGGTAGGCGGCGTAATACTGGTCCTTTAAGGCCTGTCGTCGCCAATTGTCACGGTTCCGTTCCACGGCCTTGGGCTCCTGGTCGGCCGGGTCGTAGCGCACGAGCAGCGTCTGGCCCGCCAGAACGCGCCGCTCTGGGGGGGCAAGGCGCGCGGTTTTCCAGGCTCCCAACCAGACATGCCGCTCGACGGTGACGAACTCGACCAACGCCTGGGCGAGCGTCTGCGCCCGCTCCACAAAGGTGCTCAGGTCGGGCAGGTCGAAGGCCCGCTTCTCGGTGTCCTTGTTGCCTTTGAACGCGCTCGTGATATGCTCCATCGCGTCGAGACGGCGTTCAGCGAATCCAACCAGGAGCGGGATTGTCGCGTGGCGATACGGCGCATAGTCCGACGCCGCAGCGGATATGGGTGGGGTCTCCGAAGCAGGCTCTCTTACCGCAGCACCGCCGTCCTCCTGCCTCGGTCGCCGAACAGTCTCCAGGTCACCCCAGGCGGCGTACGCATACTCGAGCGGCATCTGGCTCCCAAAGCGCGCCCGGCTCGTATACCACGATGACTCCTCCGGATCGCGGCGGTCGTCGCCCTCCAGCTTGCGCCAGAAATCGAAGAGACGCTCATGGAAAATCTCCCGGTACGGCGCGGGCGTGTTCCAGTCGAACTTGAGGTAGGCCGCGACCGCCTGTAACGACTGGCAAACCATCGGATAGTTCTTCAACTCCCGGATGTCGTGATCCAGGATCGTCGAGACCGGGGAGTCGAAGGCCGCTAACTGCGTCACGAAGTCATAGAGCGGGGTCGCGCCGAGCACGCGCGTCGCGTGTCGTCCGAGTCCATCGAGGAGGAACGTCTGGGCGAGGTCCGTCATGAAGACGAGGTGGATCGGTGCCCGCGGTTGCCCGTCGGTGTCTGGCGCGGCGAGGTCCACAATGGCGCGGATCGTGTCGTCGATCCACGACAGGAACAGGGCCTCCTCCTGGGCGTCGTCGGGCGGGCCATCGGCCATGCGCACGATCGCGCGCCGACGGTCGGGCTGGGCGATCCCTTCCTCGCAGGCGGCGACCAGCGCGCCCAGCAGGTACACCCGATCTTGGAGATAGTCTTGTTGCACATCGATATAGACACGGATCAAGTTGGGGTTGTGCTGCGCGTCCGTGTAGGGCAAACTGCCGTAGCCCTTGCTTGGAATAAACGGCAGCGCCGTGATCGGGTCGCCTTTCAAACGCCGGTAGTGGCGCGCCCGGTGGATGAGCTCGTCCAGCCGTGGCCCAACCGGCCAGGTCGCGGACGCGCGCTGAATCAGCGCCTCCTTCCCCGGCACTGCTTGGAGGTCGTACGGTGTGGGTTCCCCCTCCCGTGTCTCGGGCAGCTCCTTCATGCTGGCCAGATCCCGTGTCGAGCTGATGCCGACCCGCTGCAACGCCGCTTTATCCTGCAACGTGAGGTGGGGGATCAATGAGAGATCGTCCTGCTGGACACTGTGTTTCATGCAGAATTCGGTATAGAGGCACCCGTCACACTTCGTGGTGAGGTGGAACGGCACGGTATCGAAGGGCGCCGCCGCGACGCGGTCCGCCGTTGAGTCCGTTCCCGTCACCAGGTCCTGCACCGCCTGACGGTAGCTCTGGGGATCCGCGACGATTTCGAGCAGGCCGTCCGTGACGTTGAACAGCGCTGCGGCCGCCGCCTGCTGCGCGGCGTGACGTGCCTTATCGTCCTCAGAGAGTCCCTCGTCGCCGGCAGCCGGTCCCCGATAGAGGACCGCCATCTCAATCTCCTCATGGGCCACGCCGTCCTGATGAAAGAGCGTGGCGAGCATCTCATGGTAAAAGGCCACCTGGAGACGATGCTCGACCTTGGCGCTGGTCGAGCTCTTGATATCGGCGATCAGGACATGGAGGCGGCCCTCAGCGTCACGTTCCAGGCGCAGGATATCAACGTCACCGCGTACCAACCAGCCGTTCAGGGCCACAAGCAACCGTGGCTGGAAGAGCACGCGCGTGTCGCCGGGCGGCAGGCGACGCGCGATCGTGACCACGGCCGCGTTGCTCACATCTCTGTCACTCCCACGTGGACCATCCGCTCCAAAGTTCTCGATGGAATAGCGGCTGGCGATGCCCTGCTCGACCGCATCCTCGAAGTTGGCACCAGAGCGAGTGAGGAGCGGCGGGATGGACTGCGGATACACGCCATAGTCGGGCAGGAAATTGTAGTGGCCCGACCGCTCGTGCAGGCGCAGGCGCAGATAGCGCTCACATTGCTCGAGGCGCAGGAACTGCGAGACGTCGGTCGGAGAGATACGCTTCTCACCGCGTGCGTTCGGACTGACGGGTAGTTCTAGGTCTCGCAGCTTGCGCCCCCTTTCCTGGTGACCTTAGTTTATCCGACGATGACACACGGGCATGCGCGTTGCGCGCAGGAGGGACAATGGAGAGGTGTGCGTTACGCCGTCCGCTCGGCAAGGCGTTCAAGGTCCGTGACTACACGGTCGAGTTCATCGACTAACGCAGGAACAGTGTCGGTCGCGCGATAGACGCGGACAAGGGCACGATAGTACCACAGTGTGCCCTCGCGGCCGCCATTGAACCGGCCCCATAAGGCCTCGCCCAGCGCTCGATACGCGGCCAGGATATCGCGCACGTTGTGCAGCTTATCCGCCGCCGAGACAAGGCGGACCGACGCGGCTTCATGGCCAAGGCCCGCCAGGTACGCCTCCTTGCGCGCCTGCCAGGGCGGCTTGGGCTCCTGGTCAGTGTCCGAGCATCCGTCCACAATAGCGACGACCTCAGCCCCGAACCGCCGCCGAATCTCCTCGCGCGTCGGCGGTCCGCCTTGATCTTCAACGGCGTCATGGAGGAGAGCGGCGATGGCCTCGGTCTCCGTCCCGCCGTAGTCCAGGACGATGCCCGCGACAGCAAGCAGGTGTGCCACGTACGGGATGCCGGTTCCCTTGCGGACCTGGCCCCCATGCAACCGCGTGGCGAAAAGGAGCGCTTCTTCGAAGTGGCTGGAGAGTGTCATAACTGTATAGTACTACGGACTGCATAGAGATACCGTGACGGCTCGCTGCACACGACATGCCGATGTCAGGGCGGTCGGATCACGCCCATCGCTGTCGGCACTCTGGTCGATCAAGCGCACGATGACTGGAACGGTTAGCTGCTGACAGAGCGTCGGGCCGCAGCGCGCACGAGGTCCCATCCGGCGTGCGTCTGGCGGTCGATCCACCACTCAGGGTCCTTGATGGCCAGGACTGCCGCAATGGACCGGTCGCACCAAGACCGTTGCCGTGCAGCGTCCTCACGCGCCAGGGCACCGGTTCCCACCTTCTGATTGAGTACGTGACGATAGCGCGTGTACTCATCGCGGATCTCTTCCGTCTTACGGGAGCGCAGCAGACGTGCCAGGCGCGTTTGCTTGTCCGTCCCGCCGATCATCGTGGGGGCGTCGGGGAGAACGAGACCCAGGCCGCGCAGGTCGGCAACCAGCGTCCCTATATCATCGCGAGAATAGCAGTTGACGCACACCATCGCTTCAAGGGCGATAAGGGCTTTTTCTCTAGCCGCAAGCAACGCGGACTGGTCGGGGTAGCGCTCCTCCTCGGCGCGGGGCACCAGTTCGGGTAGCAATTCAACGTGCCCACAGGCGCGCCGGACGCGGAACAACGTATCACTGATTATCATACGACAAGTCTACGGATGTATCACGGGAGATACAATAGGGCACTCGGCCATTGTGGACATCCCCCGTCACACGTCGCTGCGGGGTGAGGCGCAGGCCTGCGGCCGTTTACGTACGGTCGGGGGAACGAGGGTGTATCTTTCTTTGTCGAACGCCGCACTCCGGCAGCGGCGTTCCATCCGAACAACCGCACACGCACGGCCCTCACGCCTGTGCTGTCAGCGATCCACGAACGCACGGTAGGCTCATGACTGGCGCGAGATAGCATGCTGTCGGCCTGTTTCTATCCGTCACCACGGCGATCGACCCATGCCCCCACTCTCTGGCGTGGTGACGGGTCATCTCCTTAAACCGCCCGTTCCGACGCGTACACCGACGCTAAAGAACCTGTAGAAAGATGCCGTTGCGACGACCTGCCGTGCTTATCTCTTTCTTTTTTTCCGCCGGATAACTGTCCATCCCTCCTCGCGGAGGGTCCTGATTCTCACGTTCCGCAGCAGCGCGTCAACGTAGGGAACAGCCTGCTCTATCTCCTCACGCTCGTGTCGCACCGTGCCGGAATCGACCATCAACGCCCATAGTGATTTTTCTACCGGGTCGATCGCCGCGCACAGTGCACATCCGCACGTCATGTTGCCCATCGTCGTGTCCCTTCGCGGTAGGGGCGTGGTGCCACGCTCCTACCGCCGTATCTAGGCTACCCGCTCTGGACGCTTTACGTGGGCGATCAGTGCGGCCACGGTGTAGGCGACGGCGCGGGCGGTCTTCCGCCATATGATTTTGACACTCCACACGACTGAAGCCGTGGGATTCTTGCTTCTGCCCCGGCTAGGCCGGGATTGCGAGCGCCGCGCCCATCGGGCGTCCTACGCACTCTCTACAAGCGTTTAGGCTGTCGGCGTGCCCCGCCGCCAGTATCCTGAGTCCCTCGCGTTTGATGTTCCGCCCCGCGTTCAGGTCGCGGTCCAGCACGCACCCACACGAGGGACAGGCCCACACCCTATCAGCCAGGGTCAGTCCGTCATGTTTATAGCCGCACTCATGGCACAGTTTCGATGAGGGGTAGAAACGCCCCACGGTCACCACATGGGTCCGATACCACACACCCTTGTAGGCCAACTGTCGCCTGATCGTGCCCATTGATGCATCGAGCATCGATTTGGCTAGCTTGGTTTTCGCCAGCCCCTTCACGTTCAAGTCCTCAATGCACACCGCGTCGTGTTCTTTGACCAGGCGTGTCGTGAGCTTGTGGCAGAAGTCGTTCCGTTTGGCCGCGATGTTCTGATGCACCCGCGCCACATGAAGCCGCGCCTTCGCCCTGTTCTTGCTCCCCTTCACCTTCCGCGATTGAGAACGCTGCGCCCGCCTGAGTTGGCGCTGCGCGGCGCGGTAGAAGCGTGGCGCGGCCACTCGTGCACCAGCGCTCGTCACCACGGCATCCTTCAAGCCAAGATCGACACCCACCACCCTTTCCTCATCAGTAGGGAGAGGCAAAGCCACGGCAGGCATCTCCATCTCAGCCACGAGGGAGACGACCCAGTGGCCGCACGCGTCGCGCTTGAAGGTGGCGCTCTTGGTGACACCCTCCACGGCCTGCGATTGGCGTACTTTGACGCGCCCGATCTTCGGCACCGTGAGGGAGCCATTGGTGAGTGTGACCCGTTGGGGGATGCGGAAACGCGCCGTATCCCGCTTCTTACTCTTGAAGCGCGGATAGCGCGCCCGGTGCTCAAAGAACGCGGTGAATGCGCGTTTGAGGTCAGCCAACACCTGCTGCAAGAGTTGGCTGTCCATCTCTTTGAGCCACGCCGTGTCCGACTCCCCTTTGAGCGCCGTCAACCGCGCGGACAACTCCTTCTCGGACAGACCCGTGCCGGTCGCTTGGTAGTGCTCACGCTTCTGCTGGAGCGCCCAATTCCACACAAAACGCCGCGCGCCCGCATAGCGCCGGAACCCGTCTTCTTGGAGGGAGGAGGGTTCTAAGCGGAAACGATAGACACGGCGCAGGGTGGTTGACTCCATACTCTAAGTATACTACAATCGAGAGATGAACGATAGACAAAAGGCTAGGAAAGACCTACAAATCCTCGTGCGTGTTGATGCGACCGAACGGGAGATGATTGAGCGCATCGCGGACGCCTGGGGTGTGTCGTTGTCGGCGGCGATGCGGCGCCTGATCCGTGAGAGTCCGGTGGGCAAAGAGGCGCGTCGCCCTGACGGACTCTAAGGACGCCGATTCATCCGCACGGCTAAAGCCGTGGGCTTTCTCGGCGAGATTCTGTAAAGGCATGGCGCCTTCTATGCTACTATCCTGATGGAGACTGTGGTCACTAGACATACCACCATAAGGAGACGCTTTTCATGGCTACCGAGACGGCTCAGACAGCGCAAGATGTCACTGTTA
>JAABUZ0100006990.1_pt1 | contig 13830 bp, 15 predicted proteins | sample 5562091 | NCBI WGS metagenome assembly JAABUZ01 (sample SAMN12813069, study PRJNA571459) | rock metagenome | isolation source: Antarctica rocks | place: Antarctica: Victoria Land, Linnaeus Terrace sud | collected 2015-12-21 | reverse complement strand
TATGTTCCCCACCTTTCGCGTCTGTATAAAGCAGCTTCAGAGCGCCGTTGCCAAGGATCTTAAAGCGATAATGAAATTCTGCCCCGTCTCTTAGATTCTGAGTCCCGAAGCTGGCACTCGGGTAGTCCAGCTCCAGCAGGGTGATCGGAGCTCCGGAGTGATTTTTGATGGTAGTGTCCACCATGGCGGAACGGCAAGCACTAACAAGAGCGAGGCTGGCCACAAAGAAGCAAGAGACCGATGCCGGTAGACGAGACATCCTTTGAGGGTAGCAGCTAGGTGGTGGGGCTATTGCGATCGAGAATACGCGCGGTGAGCACGACGCCATCATTGTTGTCGTGAAGGCGAATGGGAAAGGCCAAGACGCTCCATGTGAGCCCTTCCTCATCAGTTTTTGGTGCCCGGAGCAGGCCCAGATGCGTACGATCGATGAACGTCTCCCGGGTGCGAGGAACCGTAAGGAGGACGTCGCGCCAGTCCCGTATGAGAGCGGGAGGCTCCTCAAAGATGCACCTACCGGTGAACCAATCTCGAGGTTTACCGAGATAGTCTGCCACGGACTCGTTGCAGAAGAGCCATATCCCGCGATCATTGAAGATTTGTACGAGAGCGTCGGAGCCAATTGCGCGGGAGATCCTGGAATAGAAGAAATCGCGGGCATCCACCACCACGGGTGCGCCGCGTCGCTTCGCTGCGAAGGAACTGAGTGCTGCGAGGAGATCGTCGATGGAGCTATGCCCCTTCAGAAGATGCATATCCTCGACGCCGCCGAAGAAACGCTCCAGCGTAGCGGAAAGGATGATGATGGGGATATGCGGTCGCCGCCGGCGAAGAGTAGCGGCTACCTCGGTTCCGAACTCGCCGCCGCCGAGATGGTAGTCGAGCACCGCTATATCTATGCCATCCAGGAGCTCCGTTGCCTGGTCGATACTGGATGCCGGGAGACACTCGTACCCGTGCTGGCGCAGGATAGTGCATCGCAGATGGAGGTTAGTCGGATCATCATCGAGCAGCAAAAGCCGAACTGCGGGGATAGCCGGCGGCGGCGTGCCGTTTGAACTGGACGAGTGAGGTGTCATCGAGGCTGCCATGGAGTGACACCCCATCATACGTCGACAGAGTACTTTTGAGTTACTTTTGTTTATAATTTAGGTTACGCACTAGGGTGGGCAGTCGCCTGAGTAATGCCACGGACCTGAGCCACTGACGATTCTCCACGGCCGGGTATCCGCTTACTACCATGCCGGGCATGACATCGCCTGGGATGCCAGACTGGGCTGTGGCAACGACCCCGTCGCCCACGGTGCAGTGACCTGCGACACCTACTTGCCCTGCAAGAATGACGCTGTCCCCGATAACGGAAGAGCCGGCCAGGCCTACCTGGGAGCAAAGAAGCGTATCTCTTCCTACCGCGGACCCATGTCCTACCTGGACGAGGTTGTCGATCTTGGAACCCGAACGGATGCGAGTTTCGCCGATGGATGCGCGATCGATGCAGGCGTTCGCCTGGATCTCAACGGCATTCTCGAGGACAGCACGACCAGATTGTAGGATCTTGTACCAGCGCCCTCCGAGCGGTCTGCCAGAATCTTTCGCAAAACCGAACCCATCGGCACCAATAACAGCTCCATTCTGCAGGACTACATCGTCTCCGATGTGGCAGTGCTCACGAATGACTGCATGAGCATGGGCGAAGAGCCTGTCGCCTATCTGGGCAGACGGATAGATGACCGAGTGGGCGAGCAGTACAGCGTCGGCTCCAATCGTAACGTTATCCATAACAACGACGTAAGGACCGACGTGGGCTCGTGGCCCGATGCTGGCACTCGGGTCGATGACGGCACTTGGGTGGATGCCGGGCGGGTAGGCGGGCGGCTGGTAGAAGAGTTCAACGGCTCGGGCGAAGGCCAGGTAAGGGTTGGAGACGCGCAGAGTCGGCGTGGACAGCTCAGGAAACGTTGGCTCGACGAGGAGGACCGAGGCTTGTGTCGAGCGGGCAAGGGAGGCATAGCGGGGGTTGGACACGAACGTCAGTTGTCCGGCGCCTGCAGTTTCGATACCGGACACTCCGTGTATGGGCGACTCAGGGTCCCCCCCACGGAGGTCTGCCTGGAGGTGCTCGGCGAGATGTTTGAGGGAGATGGAGGTAGGCATGGTTCAGTTTGGGCGTGTGTGGGGGTGAAGCGCGCCAAAGAGATCTTCCTGGAGTGCGTCGGAGGGCGACACGATGGGCTTCCGGCGAGAAGGGGCTGTGATGACGGCGAGGATCTGTAGGTCGGTGATCGAGGATCGCGGGACGAAAATTCGTTGCGTGTTCGAGCGGATGTCCGGTGGAGTGAGGTGAAGGCCCGTGTCGCTGAGGACGTCGTTCACGAGCGAAAGATCTGTCGCGGCAAGACCTTCGAGAATGTCCGGAGACCGGGGATCGTGAGTGCCCGGGCCGGGACCGCGGAAGGTGATGCGTACCCACAACCCTTCGGAGCGGGGGCGAGCGAGAAAGGTACGGCGGGTCAGACGCTCGGGATTGGTGTTGTCGCCCAGGTTGAAGTCACGCACATAACTCACATACTTGACATCGTTTAGCACTACGGAGACCAGTCTTCCATCGAGGTCAAGCAAGGCGACAGCACCATGATGGACGAAGTCGGTGACCGGCAGGTATCCGGGGAGAACATCGCCGAGGAAGCGTCGGACGATCACCTTTTTTTGAGCAGAGGCCATGGGTACCTGGCGGATTGTCGCATGCGGATCGAGTGTGTCGGGAAAAGATGTCTTCGAGGTAGTCGATTGTATACCGATGTGGTACGATACACCTTTGCGTCGGCGCAATGGATCTTTCTAAGTGCATCATATGTTTGGTGTTACGGACCAAGCATCAAAGCAGGGGAAGCTTACAGGCGCCCGCACGAGGGGTTTGCGGAAGGTTATGGCCGATAACATCTACCTGCTTGAGACACGTCTTTCGAAGGCCCAACAGACTGCTTTGTTGGCGGTACGCGAGGTCGCAAGGGCGAAGGGCCTTACGGTATTCCTAGTTGGTGGAGCGGTGCGGGACCTGATCGGCGGGGCGGCGGTTCGAGATCTGGATGTTGTGGTTCAGGGAAATGCCCTTAAGCTGAAGAAAGATATAGAGAAGGCAGGGGGCGTGATTGCCGGTGAGGTGGAGGCCGGACAGGCTCTATTTGCACGGTTTCCTGGTGGTGTGCGGATGGAGATCGGAAGCACGCTAACGGTGACGTACCCGAAGCCGGGAAAGGCGGTTGCAAAGCCGGCGGCGATTCTCGACGACCTTCGCCGCAGAGACTTCACGGCGAACGCGATGGCGCTCTCGCTCAATGAAGGATCGTATGGGCTGCTGATGGATCCGCTGAACGGGGTGGCGGACATCGAGAACCGGGAGTTGCGGCTGGTGAGCAACTATGGGTTTATCGAGGATCCAGTCCGCATGATCCGGGCGGCTCGTTACATGGCGCGTCTGGGGTGGCACATGGATGAGAAGACCCAGGCGAGGTACGAGACCGGAAAGGCTGAGGGGTATATCTCGGCCATGGACGAATTTCACCGGGGATACGAGACAGAGGAGATCTTCCACGAGGAGGATGCGCTGCGGGTTTTGCGGAAGCTGGAAGAGGAGGGCTGGATGCAGCACCTCGCACCGGCGCTTTCGGCTGCGAAGGCCAATGTCGCAGAGATGGAGCGGTTGCGCGAGAGCCAGGCCCAGCTCCAGACGCAAGGTGTTATTGCGGATGCGGCAGCGGCCAACTTCCCGCTGCTGACGGCGAAGATGGCGCCCAAGGAGATTGAGGCGTTGAAAAGGAGCTTTCCGCGCCAGGGATTCGTGCAGGAGATCGAAGGGCTCGAGGCGAAGGGCAAAGATTTTGCTGCGCAACTCGGGGCAAAGGGCGCCTCCTTGCCGTCGCAGTCCTACAAGCTGATCACCTCGGGAGAGGCAGAGGCGGTGCTGTGGGTGGCACACACGACCAAGAGTGGCGCCTTGCAGGCGAAATTCAAGAGCTTTTATACGGAGTGGCCACAGGCCCGTCAGCGTATTCCGTACGTCGTCATGCAAGAGATGAGGATTACGCCCGAACTACCAGAATTTGACTCGCTGGTGGAGAGAATTTCCTTCGAGTTGATGGACGGAGGGCTAGGTACGACCGAGGAGATGAAAGCATTCCTTGAACCGTATTCGCCTCCGGCACCTCCGCCACCAGTCAGTCTGCGACGCCCTCGGACTCCCAAGAAGGAGGCGAAGCCGGGGAAGAGCCGGAAGAAGGTTGTCGAGCCCGCGGACGACGCTGTCGCTGAAGATGGAGCGGAGCTCAGCGAAGCAGGCGGTACCGACTCTGAGCCTGCGCAGCCTGTGGACCATCCGGCGGCGGCGAAGAGCGCCGACCATGCGGAGATCGCGGGTCCCGAAGAGGTCCGGGTGCCAGCGGGCAATGTCAAGGGCGCAAAGAGTTCTGGACCAGAGGGGGGTGGATCCGTGCCCAAGGGTGCGAGGAGCGCTGTTTCACCGGAGGCACCGGTGAAAGGTGGGGGCCCGGCGAAGGTTGAGGGCGCAATGAAGGGGACGGCGCTTGACAGCAACGCAGCTTCCAAGAAGGTGGCCCCGAGACATGGCGCGAAGGGTGGAGAGGCGAAGTCTGCTGCATCTTCTCCCAGCAAACAGGCTGCGGCAGTGCAGAGGCCCGCGCCTGCCAAAAAGGGGCCAGCAAAACAGGCCGTACCTGCGAAATCTTCTGCACTGGGAAAGAGTGGGAAGAAGAGTCCGCCGCCGCCTCCCTCCACCAAGTCAGCCAAAAAGGCAGGTGCGGGTAAGCCGAGTGCTGGCGGCAAGGCGCCTGCAAAGAAGGTCTCGAATAGACGTGGGACGAAAGCAAAGGGCGCGAAGGCGGCGTCTCTCCCCGTCAAGAAGACCGCGGCAAAGAAGACGGCAGCGAAGAAGCGAAGATAGAGGTTATCGAGGCGGGTGGGGATGAGCTGAGCTCACCGGGTTAAGGCAGCTGCTCTTCGAGACCTGCTGTCGACCAGCAGATCTCCGTCCATTCGTTCGGGTTTTAAGGACAGCGCACCGCTGGAGTTGCGCTTGTGAGTTCAAATCAGTTTTGGAGGAAGTATGGTTGTGGCGGTTGTGCTCGGCACGGTGCGTTCAGGACGGCTCGGGTTGCGGGTAGGCAAATGGGTGGTTCGGGAGCTTGAGAAGAGGGGACACGAGGCGGTGGTTGCCGACCCGGCGGAGCTTAAGCTTCCACTTCTGGACAAGATGTGGAAGGAGATGAAGGCCGAGGCTCCGAAGGGGTACGAAGATCTTCGAGCGAAGCTAGAGCCGATCGCGGCGCTCTACAAGCGGGCTGACGGGGTTGCCGTGGTTTCGGCGGAGTACAACCACAGTGCGCCACCGGCCTTGACCAATCTCCTCGACTATTTTCTGGAGGAGTATTTTTGGAAGCCGTCTGCCATCGTTTGCTACTCGGCGAGTTCGTTCGGAGGGGTGCGGGCGGCGATGCAACTGCGGGCGCTGCTGCCGGAGGTGGGCATGCCGACGATACCCTCGCTCCAGGCTGTCCCCTCGGCCGGAACCGCGCTGAGTGAAGACGGTGTGGCGTTGACGCAGCAGCTGGCGGAGGGCTCGGGTAAGTTCTTCGACGAGTTTGAGTGGTACATGCGGGCCTTCAAGGCGGAGCGGGAGAAGGGCGTGCCGTATTAAGTGCCGAGCGGACATCTGCCCTGATGGCCTGCGGTGCTCGGGAATTCATTTCCTAGCTCTTCTTGGGTCGAGATGAGGTCGCGACGCCGCTAGTGACCGAGAACGATGATCTGACAGTTGGTATCCTCGAAGCTCCAGGAGCCGTTGGATTTTCTTCCATGGACGAGTGCGCCTGATCCGGCCTTGCAGGCGAGGTCGTCTCCGGTGCCGCAGGTCCAGCGTTCCACCCAAAGGTAGGCATCGTAGCCGAACCGGGTGAAGGCTACACGGGAGACACGGAAGAGCTGTGTCGGATGATCGAACGACATCCCCGTGCCGTGCGGATGGAGGCGGGTAGGGCGGCCGTCGCTCAGAGTGATCCAGTCGTTGCTGGAGCTGGCTGTGAGATCGGCCGCGGGAGCCGAGTCGAAGATGGCCTCCATGCGCCGGGGGAGGCACTGGCGGAATTGAAGCTCGTTTTGCTGGAGCGGAAGGGTCGCGGAGTCGACTGCGAAGCTGAGCTGGTGAGGGGAGGAGCTGCTTTCCTGCTCGAGCCAGGCGGTATAGACGGCGTACTCCTGTGGCTTGGGCTGTGCCGGGATGTTGGGTGGTCTGCAGCCCAGCGCGAGAGGAAACGTGATGGACAGCCACAGACGGCGCACGTGCGAAGCATACACCGTGAGCCTAGCGGCTGCGGCGGAGAAGCGTAACAGTGCCGACGAAGATGCCGCCGGCGGTGAGGGCGAGGAGGCCAATGGCACGGCGGTAGGCGCGCTGGGTGGAAGGGGGTGTGGCGGCGGTGTTGTCGCGGCACTGGGTGCAGCCCTGGGCATGGGCCGCGGGGGCCATTAAGAGGATGGCGACGATGAAGAGGGTAGACCTCCTGTGCGCGATGCGATTGGCAACAACCCGAACCGGGAAGTCCGAGAGTTGCGGAGATCGCGGGTAGAAGAGCAGATCCCTCCGCTCCGCTACGGAATGACAACGAGAAAGGAAGAGTCGGAGGAGACCTGCTGTTCGGAGGAAGAGCATCGTTGGTTGTTAGATGAACATCGTGGTTGTTACTGGAAGAAGGCGAGGAGGGCGAAGAGGAAGATCCAGAAGAGACCCATGCAGTGCCAGTACCAGGCGGCACAGTCGACGAGGATCTGGCGGGTCTCCATCTGACGGGAGACGTAGAGGCCATAGAGGGCGGCGAGGAGACCGCCGAGACCGAGAAAGAGGTGGACGGCGTGGGTGTAGGTGATCAGGAAGAAGAAGTGGCTGGAGGGATTTGATTTGAAGAAGACGTGCTGAAGGGCGAGCTGCTTCCAGGCGAGGGCCTGTCCGGCGAGGAAGACGAGGCCGAGGACGACCGTGGCAACGAGCCAGGGAAGGGCGCGGCGAGAGGTGGGCTTGCCGAGGCCGAACCACTCTTCCATGACGTGCTTTTCGTCAAACATCTTGCGGCGGGCGATCTCCATGGTGGCAGAGGAGATGAGGATGACGGCGGTGTTGAGCCAGAGGATGGGCGGGACGGTGGTGGGGAGCCACTCATTGATATAGGCGTTGTAGGCGTCGAAGTGGCCGGATGACTGGGCGACGAAGAAGGCGCTGACGATGGCGATGAAGAACATCAGGTCGCCAGCAAGGGCGAAGAGGACGGCCATTCGATAGCGGGATAGACGTTCGCGGGGGCCGCGGCGGCCTTGGGGGCGGTCATTCCAGTTATCGCCGTCGCCGCCGCCGCCGGTGCGTTTGTCGATGTCTGTGGGTGGGCGCCGGCCGGAGCCTATGTCGTGGTCGTCTGTCCGGCGACGCGTATCGCGGTCTGTTCCGGGGGTGATGATGGCTGGCATGGAGAGCCCTCGCGTCGGGACGTTGCGTGAGTAGATTACTCCTGTTCGATGTTTTCCGGGGAGTGTGGATTCCACTGCGGGAGGAAGCGGTCGGAGGTGTAGTGGCAGGGGCCACGGTAGACGGCAATTCTTTCGCGGGATGGAAGCGCGTTGGGGGCGAGGATGGGGTGCCACTCGAGGGTGGTGGCGTCCCAGGGGTTGTCGGGGGCGAGGTCCCCGTGACGCCAGCTGCGGACGACGTTGATGAGGAAGAAGACCTGCGAGGCGGCGAGGACGATGGCTCCCCAGGTGATGTGGGTGTTGATGGGGAGGGTGGGGGCGAGGAGGCGGTTGGCGGCGGCGTTGGGGAGGCCGGAGAGCTGGGCATAGTGGCGGGGTTCACCGAGAAGGCCGGCGAGGTGCATGGGGAGGAAGGTGGCGTAGGCGGCGGTGAACGTCAGCCAGAAGTGCCAGCGACCGAGCTTTTCGGACATAAGGCGGGCGGGATTTTTGCCGATAGAGGTGAGGAGGGGGAACCAGTAGTAGGTGGCGGCAAAGAGGCCGAAGACACCGGCCATGGCCATGATGAGGTGGAAGTGGGCGACGACGAAGAAGGTGTTGTGGAGGTACTGGTCGAGGATGGGCTGGGCGAGGATGGGGCCGGTGAGGCCTCCGGTGAGGAAGAGCGAGACGAAGCCGAGCGAGAAGAGCATGGCCGAGGTGTAGCGGGGCTTGGAGCGCCAGGTGGTGGCGATCCAGGAGAGGACCTTTGCGGCGGAGGGGAGAGCGATGGCGAGGGTGGAGATGGAGAAGGCGGTTCCGGCGAAGGGGTTGAGGCCGGCGACGAACATGTGGTGTCCCCAGACGAGGATGCCGAGGAGGCCGATGAGGAGGGTGGTGGCGATCATGATGCGGTATCCGAAGACCCTCCGTCGAGAGAAGTTTGCAAGCAGCATCGACGTAAGGCCCATGCCGGGGAGGATGGCGATGTAGACCTCCGGGTGGCCGAAGAACCAGAAGAGGTGGAGCCAGAGCAGGGGGGAGCCGTTGCCGGGGTGACCGGCGGCGCGGAGGGCTCCGTTGACGAGATCGCCGGAGGGGACGAAAAAGCCGGTGCCGGCGTGGCGGTCGCAGAAGAGCATGAGCAAGGCGGCGAGGAGGACGGAGAAGGCGAGGAGCGAGAGCAGTGCGGCGGTGAACCAGCCCCAGACAGTGAGGGGGAGGCGTTGCCAGGTCATGCCGTCGCAGCGGAGCTTGAGGACCGTGACGAGGGTGTTGACCGAAGACAGCGTGACGGCGATACCGAAGAGGGCGATGGAGGCGAGCCAGCAGTCCATGCCAAGCCCCTGGCCGGGGCCGGCGGAGGGGACGGCGGAGAGGGGCGGGTAGGCGGTCCAGCCGGAGATGGGGGAGCCCCCGGGGACGAACGTGCTGGCGAGGAGGGTGACGAGGGCGAGGGCGGTAATCCAGAGGCTAAGGGCGTTGGCGAGGGGCAGGGCCATGCGGCGGCTGCCGATCTGGGCGGGGAGGATGAGGTTGCCGAAGCCTGATTGGGGTGCGGTGGTGAGGACGAAGAAGAGCATGAGGGTGCCGTGGACGGTGACGAGGGCGAGGTAGTCTTCGGGCAGGATGGCGCCGTGAAAGGGGAGAACTCGGTCAGGCCAGGTGAGGTGGAGCCGCATGAGGAGGGAGAGCGTGGTGCCGATGGCGACTGCGACAAGAGCGAGGGCGAGATAACCGAGGCCGATGACGCGGTGGTCGGTGGTGAAAATCCAGCGGCGCGCGAAGGAGGTTTTGCGTGGGCTTGCCGGGGTGGAGGTCTGCGGCTTCATGCTGCTTTAGGGTAGAGCATCGACGGACTCGACGCGACGGAAGCGGGCAGAGGAGGCGAAAGCTCGGCTAGGACGGTTTCGTGGGAAGAGTCGTTTCCAATCGGTTGCTAGCTACCTCTTGGGAACGACTTTGACTTTGCGGCGAGCCAGGCAGCGAAATCGGATGGCGGAAGGATGCGGAGGCTGGCGTTCATGCGGAAGTGACCGGAGCCGCAGAGCTGGGTGCAGAGGATGGCGTAGGTGCCGGGGGTGGTGGGGGTGAAATGGATGTGCAGGATCTGGCCGGGAACGGCGTTTTGCTTGACGCGCAGCTCGGGGATGGCGAAGCCGTGGATGACGTCGAGGGCGTGGAGGGTGAGGTCGACCTCGCGGTTGGCGGGGAGGACGAGCTCGGAGGTGGTGATGTCATCGGTGCCATGGGGGTCGGCGGGGTCGAGGCCGAGGGCATTGCCGGCGGCGGGATCGACCAAGGCGGGAGCCGTGCGGCCAAAGGTGTAGTCGAGGCCGGGATAGCGGAAGTACCAGGCGAACTGCATGCCGGTGACTTCGACCTGGAGAGCGGAGGGGTCGGCACCGGTATAACGGGAGGCGGCCCAAAGGCGCTCGGCGTGGATGGCGAGGGCGGCGAAGAGGAGGGTGAGGGCGAGGAGGGGGAGGTACTCAAGGCGGAGCTTGTGGCGGGTGTCGTGGGCCGGCTCGTGTTGCGCGGTGCGGCGGCGGAAGAGGAGGCCGAAGAGGAGGAGGGCGTGGGCGAGGGTGGCGAGGGCGAGGATGATCCAGAGGTTGAGGAGGAGGTGGCGGTCGAGCGCGAGGCCGTGGGCGCTGGCGTCGGTGGGGAGAGGCCAGAAGCGGAGGAGGAGGGCGAGGGTGCGCGGGTGGGGCACGCTTCAGGATATCGCGGAGAGAAGGGGGAGAACGCGGAGATGGTGAAGCCCGTTTGCTGCTATCCGGGTTGCTGCTGCTGGATGAGGTCGAGGAAGAGCTGGTGGATGCGGGTGTCGGTCGAGAGCTCGGGGTGGAAGGTGGCAGCGAGGAGGTGGCCGCTGCGGACGAGGACGGGGGAGCCGTCGCGCTCGGCGAGGGTCTCGACGGCGGGGCCGGTGCGGGTGATACGGGGGGCGCGGATGAAGACCATCTCGATGGGGCCGCCGGGGAGGGTGGTCGGAGCGGAGAGGATAGCCGAGTCGATCTGGCGGCCGTAGGCGTTGCGTTCGACGGTGATGTCGAGGACGTCGAAGGAGCGCTGCGCGGGGTGCTGAACGTCCCTGGCGAGGAGGATGCAGCCGGCGCAGGTGCCGAAGGTGGGGGTGGAACGGACGAAGGCGTTGAGGGCGTCGAAGAAGCCGTCGCGTTCGAGGTGCTTGAGAAAGGTAGTCGACTCGCCGCCGGGGATGATGAGGCCGTCGAGATGTTGCCTTCCTTCGGGGTCGAAGAGCTCGGAGGGTTTGCGGATGAGGATGGCGATTGCGCCAAGCTGGCGGAGCATGGCGGCGTGAACGTCGTAGGCGCCCTGGAGAGCAAGGACGCCGATGCGCAGAGGCTTCGTGTTTTCAGGCACGTTCGATGCTCCCCCTCCCGTCCTATTTCGTGCAAAGTATTCGAAAGGAGCGGCTTGGGCCCGGACCTCGGTGCCAACTCGTTGGTCGGTAGATCCAGAAGCAGAGCATCCCTTGCAGATCCACAACAGACATTCTTAGTTTACGAGGTCTGCCGGGTCATTGCGCCAGCCCCCATCGATTGGATTTCCCAGATTTGAAACTGGTCTGAAGCCGCAACTCCGGATGCCGTTGAACCATGTCCGGGGATCTCGACATGCGGCCCCCGGCCATGGTTTAGGTCGGTATGTTGGCCGACGGTCTTCGGAGCTAAAGCTAATTTGCTTGTGGCGCTGCAATCGTGTCGGTGCACCTGGCGCCTCACCGAAGACCGGGCCCAAACTCATTTCGAATTATTGGAGGGTGAGCTTGAGACGGTATAGTTGGGGCCTAATGGCTCTGCACCCCCGAAGCTCCTCGGCACAATATCAGGCGATGGCGATCACCGTTGTGAGCGCGGTGGCGATGCTCTACGTGGGACTTTACCAGAGCCGGGCGGTGCGGCATCTCTGGTGCCCAGTGTTCGGCGGGGGATGTGAGACGGTTGCGGATGCTACGTTCGCGAAGCCCTTCGGCATCCCTGACGGATATATCTCGGCGGTCTTCTATGGAGTGATGTTGTTGCTTCTGCTGCTGCCAACGGAAAGACGATGGATCTGGATCACGCTTCTGGTGCTGGCGGGGATGGCGGCGTTGGCAAATTTTCTAGGAGTCCGGGACATGGCGCACCTGGGCAGTTACTGCTTCTACTGCATGGTGACGACGGCGCTTGCTCCGGTGTTGTTCTGGGAGATCTGGCGCCTCCGGTAAAAGCTGGCGCCTTATGAGGGACGGAGCATGCCGTGGGTCTCCGCATAGGCGCGGAACTGCTCTTCGTAGAGGGATTCGATGCCGTGGAGGGGGAGCTCCGGGATGTGTCCGGCGATGTGTCCGGCGAGGCGGTCGAGAAGGTGGTGCCAGCCGCAAGCGAAGCTGGTTGCGGACTCGGGCTTGACGCCGACCTGGCGGAGACGATGGGTGGTGATGCCGTCGACCTCCTCGATCGTCTGGAAGATCAAGGTTTCGCGGAACATGGTGACGAGCACCTTGCCGGGGACGACCTGGCAAACCATCGCGTGATCGTAAAGTTTATCGATCCCAATAATCAGGAGGCCGCCGGGACGTGCGTCAAAGGTGCATGAGTACCCCATCCATGAGGACATCTCGGCGCTATCGGTCAACGCTCGCCAGACGGTCTCGGCGGCGACCGGGTACTCGCGACTGAACTCGAGAGTCACGGCGCTCGAAAACACGATCTCCTGCATCAGTTGACGCCCGAGGGGGCGCTCACCAGCCGCGCGTCTGCATGAGGCTGGACTCGTCGAGGGCGGAGACGGCGAGGCCCTTCATGGCTCCGGTGCACTCAGCGGCGCATTCGGCGAGGATGGCGGGGTCGTTGAAGTGGGTGGTGGCGCGGACGATGGCCCTGGCGCGGGTCTCGGCTTCACGACGCTCTTCGGGGGCCATGAGGGAGCCGTCAGGGAAGCGGCCGACTTCGAGGCGGTTGGCGCCGTCCTTCATGAAGATGCCGGAGCCGACGAAGACGGCCTGGGCGCCCAGCTGCATCATGAGAGCGGCGTCGGCGGGGGTGGCGATGCCGCCGGCGGAAAAGTTGGGGACGGGGAGCTTGCCGTTTTTGGCGACCCAGCGGATGAGCTCGTAGGGGGCGCGGTGTTCCTTTGCTGCTGCGTATAGTTCCGTGTCATCGAGGACGGTGAGGGCGCGCATCTCGCGGACGATCTGGCGCATGTGCTTGACCGCGTGGACGACGTCTCCGGTGCCGGCTTCGCCTTTGGTGCGGATCATGGCGGCGCCTTCAGCGATGCGGCGAAGAGCCTCGCCGAGGTCACGCGCACCGCAGACGAAAGGGGTGGTGAACGCGTGTTTGTCGATGTGGTGGAGCTCGTCGGCGGGGGTGAGGACCTCGGACTCGTCGATGAAGTCGACGCCGAGGAACTGGAGGATCTGGGCTTCGGCGATGTGGCCGATGCGGGCCTTGGCCATAACGGGGATGGAGACCGTGGCGATGATCTCCTTGATCATGTTGGGGTGAGACATGCGGGCGACGCCGCCCTGGGCGCGGATCTGTGCGGGGACGCGTTCGAGGGCCATGACGGCGGTGGCGCCGGCCTGTTCGGCGATGACGGCCTGCTCGACGTCGATGACGTCCATGATGACGCCGCCTTTGAGCATCTCGGCGAGGCCGGTCTTGAGGCGGAGGGTGGTGGAGGTCTGGTTGCCGTTGCTGGCGTGGTCTGGCATGGGTGTCTCCTTGCGGGCCGCGCTGCGGCGCGAAGGCGCGGGCGATGCGGCGGGAGACTCAGTTTAGCAGTTTTACTGTTTTTGGCCGCTGCTATGCTGGGGTCGTTCTCACGGGGTGGCAGGATTCGCCATGCATCACGCGCGCAACGAAAGACGGACGCGTGCGCTCGTTGCGGGGTGAACTTTCGGAGGCTGCACAATGAAGAGTCGTCGCACGATGCTGATCTGGCTCGCCGTATACCTTCCCCTCGGAGCTTTCGGGATCTTGAACTGCTGGGACCGGCCGGTTGTCATCGTGCTGGTTCCGGCCTGGCTGTTCGTGCTTGTGGTGCTGGGCGTTGTGCTCCGGTTTCAACCCCTGCGTTCCGGTCATACCCCTATGCATCCGCTGAGTTTAGGGAGTCGGAGAGCGATGACTGAGCCAAAGGTAGTTCAGAGTTGCAGGTTGTTCAGAGGGGAACTTCGAACTACCGTCCGTTTCGATTGAGGAGGTCTTCGTCGATGACGATGAAGAGGCCTTTGCCGCGGGCGAGGGGTTCGCCGGTGGGAAGCTGGAGCTGGACGGTGTGAAAGAGTTTGCGGCCTTCGCGGCGGAT
>JAABUZ0100006989.1_pt1 | contig 13833 bp, 9 predicted proteins | sample 5562091 | NCBI WGS metagenome assembly JAABUZ01 (sample SAMN12813069, study PRJNA571459) | rock metagenome | isolation source: Antarctica rocks | place: Antarctica: Victoria Land, Linnaeus Terrace sud | collected 2015-12-21 | reverse complement strand
AGTACGCGCGACAAGCCGCCTCCGTTGAGAAGCGCTCCTGGAACTCCAAGATCGTCGGAGGGTAAGAGGGGCGCGTCACCCCGCGAAGCTACGAAACACCCCGGATGGAGCCAACCGGATACGCACCAACCGCTCAAACCCCCTCGCGGAGCGGCGCCGCCTGCGCGCTCAACGCTCACGCCGCCACGGAAACGCCAGGAGCGCCCAAGATCAGCGGGGGGTGACTGTGCGCGCCGCCACCGATGCGCCCACGGTCCGAGAACCGATGCTTCTCGCGTCAAGGAGCGCTATGCGACCGCACCGGCCGTCAACCTCCACCATCTGTCCGTTGTGAAGAGTGCCCATGGCGTGAGCCACGTTGATCACGGTCGGCAATCCGTGCTCCCGTGCGACGACAGAGCTGTGCGACAGCAGTCCACCCTCCTCGACTATGAGGCCTCCGGCGACGAGGAACGCCGGCGTCCAGCCGGGACTCCCGTTCTTGATGACGAGGATCGAGCCGGGCTCCACCGACGCCACGTCCTCGAGCCGGTGGAGGATCGCGACCGCGCCACGGGCCACGCCCGAGGAGCACGGCACCCCGCGCAGCTCGCCATCGTCGGCAATTGGCTCCTCGTGCTCGAACTCCGATGCGGCGCCGAGTACTAGCGGCGGCTCCCAGTTTCGGAATCGGCGCGCGTGAGCACGGCGGGCGGCGACGAGGGCGCGCACCTCGGCGCCCCTGAGCTCTCCCGTCAGGACTCGGTCGCAGTCGCGTGACGTGAGCCAGAAGACGTCTTCGGGCATCTCGAGAACACCATCCGCAGTCCAGCGGCGGCCCTGGGCAAGGAACGCGCGCCTCATGATGCGGTTCATGCGCGCCCAGGTGACGCGCAATTCCTCCCGGATGCGTTGGTAGCGGCGAGAAAGGCGAAGCGCTGTGCCGAGCGCCGGTCGCATCAGGCCAGCCGCAGCCAGAATCCGCTGCTCCTCTACAGCGCGCGCGGTGCCGAGTACCTCCCGGCGGTCACTCTTGCCGATCGCCGCAGCTCTCACGCTGCCCTTGAACAGTGCGAGGGCGAGCTGTGGATCCTCGTCCCAACGCGGGTGGGCGAGTTCGTCGTCGGCCGGAGCCATCCATCCGAACTGCGAGACCACGGATTGGAGCCCGGACGACACATCGGCGGGTAGGGCCTCGATCGACTCAGCGGAAAGGATCGCGTCGATGCTCCCCACGTGCGCCCCGGCGAGAGCAGCGAGCGCATCGCCAGTCGCCGCCGTGGCGACCCTACCGACGCCGGAGAGGAGTAGGCGCTGGTCGACCGCGCCCTCGAGTCGCTCGGCCGCCTTCTCGACCAGCCCCCGCAGCGCGTCCTGCGCGATTTCGGCGGCAAAGGTGACGATGAAGTGGTGATAGGCGGTCGCCCGATGTAGGTCGCGCGCCGCGGCGAGCCGTCGCTCGAGCTCGGCGGCACCCAGTTCGTCCCAATCCAGCGATAGCCATTCGGGCTCCTGGCGCACCACCTCCGCGGCATGACGCAGCGCACGCGGACCCTCCTCGCGATAGCCACGAACCATCGTCACGGCGGCACGCGCGGCGGTTGCCGCCGTCCGCGGCGTCAGCTGGGAGCGGCGCCCGCTGCCCTCGTATGAGGGGCGGATCCCGACCGTGTCATCGAACGATGCCTCGACGAATCCGGGCAGTCGCATGAGTCGGTCCTTGATCCCGTCCACGCGCCAGTAGAGGTGCCCGTAGAAGCGAGTGGCTTCAGCCACGTGCTCGCCGTCGCGGAGGATCCCCACCCGCCTCATCGCACCCTCGATGTTCGCCGGCATGACATCCTCGTAATTCATGGCGGCCGCCAGCGGGGTGACGACGCCAGGCGCGTTCTCTCGTACGTTCGCCGCGGTCCACTGCCCAGGCGCGGGCGTCCAGCATGCGGCCGTGACGGGGCGGGCCTGTACGAGCCAGATGCGGCTGCCATCCCACGCCCATTCCACGTCGCAAGGCCTTCCGAGCCAACCCGCGACCTCAAGGACCAGGGTGACCACGTCGTCCAGGGCCTTCGCCGAAAGGGGTCCAGCCGCGGTTTCGTCAGCTGGGCCCGTCGCGATCGGGATGCGCCAGCGTGAGGGGGTCGTGGTTCCGTCTGCCAAGGCGGTTGCGAGCCCGGGGACGGCTTCGACGACGCAGTAGCGCTCGTCTCCATCGAGCGGGTCGAGCGAAAAGGCGATGCCTGCCGCGTTGGCGGGCACGACTGGCTGAACCAATACCGGGATCGGTCGCCCGTCGCTGCCATACGCGCGGGCGCGCTCGCTCGAGCCGGAGGCCCGCACCACTTCGATCGCGCGGCCGAGCTCATCCGCCTGGACCGGAATCAGACTCTCGAACTGCCCGGACCAAGAGCGGTCGGCGCCGTCCTCGGAGGGTGACGAGGAGCGTACCGCGAACGGACCCGGGCCGAGCGCCGAGCGGATCGCGCCAAGTGGTGGATCTTCGTCCGGCCCGATCGCAACTCCCGGTGGTACCGGCAGACCCTGGCGCAGTGCCTCGCCGAGCGCGACCGCCTTCGCCCCGACGTTGCCGAGCTCCCCCCGCGCACAGTCCTCGAGGGGGCGCAACGGATCAGGTAGCCGCCGCCGTGGCGACGAGCTTGGGTTCGCCGGGGGCAGCCGCGGACGCGATCGACACGGCCTCAGCACCCGGAAGAATCCTGCGGACGAGGCCCGCGAGGACGCGCCCCGGTCCCACGTCGATGAAGCGCTCGGCGCCGGCGAGGTCCATCGCTATCACGGTTTCGCGCCAGCGCACCGGCCCGGTGAGTGCCTCCGCCAGCCGGAGGCGCACGTCGTCGAAAGGCCGCGCCGTTGCAGCGGAGAACACCGTGAACCGTGGCGTGCGGATTTCCACGTTCGCGAGCGCGGCGGCGAACGGTTCGACTGCAGGCTCCATGGCGGGCGAATGGAAGGCTCCCTTGACCGGTAGCCGCGTCGCCCGAACCCGCCGCGCCCGCGCGTCCTCCACGGCCGCGTCGACCGACGCGTCGTCGCCTGCAAGCGCTACCTGCCGCGGCGAGTTGTCGTTGGCCACGGCGAGCCCGAAGCACACAGCCAGCTGCTCTGCCTCTGCAGCGTCGCCAACCGCGAGCATGCCGCCGGGGCGACGCTGTCCCGCTTCGTCCATCAGGCGCCCGCGAAGGGCGACGAGTCGCAAACCGTCCTCCTCGGCGATGGCGCCGGCGGCCACCAGTGCCGACAGCTCCCCCAGTGAGTGGCCGGCAGCACATTCCGGCTCGCCGTTGGTCGCATACGCGGCAAGAGCGAGGCTGGCGCAGAAGATCGCGGGTTGGAGGAAGCGTGTTCCCTCGTCCATTCGCGCAAACAGGTCTGTGCCAACCAGCTCGCGCGCGAGAGCCGCCAGGTCGGGCCGCTCCCGTTCTACGAGCTCCGCCATGCCCACCTCCTGGCTGCCCTGGCCCGGGAACAAGAGGGCGACGCTCATGCGCTTCGCCTTTTGGTCATGCAGCGGAGTGTGAGTAAGCGTGCACGGCGCTCGGGGAAGCACACCTCCGGCAGCCGGGGGGACTGCAGCCGCCGTAGCGCGCGTCGGCGGCTGCAAACCGAACGGTCAACACGCTCCCCCCCAACGTGGGGGGCACCACCCCTTCGCCGGCGGGGTCCGCAAATACGGTCCACGACGTTGCTGCTGTCGTGGGTGAACGAGCAGAACGGAGAGCCAGGCAGATGTACGGAGCGGACCGATGATTCTCGAGGAGCGCGCGGAGCTGCGGAGCTGGCTGGGCGATCCGCCCCGACACCCCGATCAGCCGCACGGGATCTACGAGTCCGATGCGGAGATCGTGCGTCTGCACGACGGCTGCTTCCTCGCGGTGTCCGTTGACGCGGTGGCGGAGGAGATCGTCAGCGGCCTCTTCCTGGACACCTACACCATGGGCTGGGTGACCGCGATGACAGGCCTCGCGGACATCGCTGCGGTCGGTGCTGATCCCGTCGGGGTGTTGATGACGGCGGTCTGGGACGACTCGCGTACGATCGCCGACCGAACGAGGGCGGCGAAGGGTTTCGCAGATGCCCTGCGGGCGACAGGGACCGTCCTGCTCGGCGGGGACACGGGTGGCTCCGAGGCCACCATGCTCGCCGCAACCGCTCTGGGGCGCACCTCGGATCCACCCCTCATGCGCGTCGGCGCCTCCGACGGTGACATCCTGTGCCTGACCGGTCGGGTGGGCGCGGGCCTGGTGCTCGCCGCACGGATGCTGCTCGGGGAGGAGCGCGAAGAGGAACTCTACCGCCCGCAGGCACGCCTCGTCGAGGGCTCCCGGCTCCGTCGGCTCGCGTCCGCGTGCACCGATGCGAGTGACGGCGTGCTCCAGGCCGTCGGGATGCTCACCTCGCTCAACGGTCTCGGCGCGAGCCTCGACTGGAACCCGGCGACGCTCGACGACCGAGCTGTCACCTACCTCCGCGAAAAGGAACTTCCCCTGTGGCCGCTGTGGATCTCGGAGATCGCCGAACTCGAGCTGCTGCTCGCGGTGCCGGAGTGCAACCGAGACGCGGCGCGCGCCGCAGTGCCGTCACTCAATCCGATCGGGCGGCTGACTGCTGAGAGCGGCGTGACCGTCGCGGTCGACGGACGGTCGATCCCGGTCGATCCGCACAACCTCACCAGCTTTGTGAAGACGGAGGAGCAGTCGCGTCTGGAGCAGGCCCTCGACATGCTCAACGAGATCAGAGAGCTTGGCCTGCCATGACCACGGAGGTAAGTCGATGAACGCGACGTCCACGGCAAACGGCGGCGCCGTCGTCGGCAGGCCGCGAGTAAAGGCGTGGATGAGTCTGCTCCGGGTGCACTTCGCCCCGATCACGCTCATCGTCGGGCTTGTCGGGATGGTGGTGGGCGCTGACCACCCCACCGTGCTTAGTATTGCGCTTGGGCTTGCGGTCTGCATCGGGGGCTATTCGACCGGGCAGGTGATCAACGACTACTTCGACCGCGAGGCCGACGCGATCAATGCCCCCGACCGTCCATTCGTGACCGGTGAAATCGAGCCGCGCGTCGCGCTCACCTCGCTTTTCGTCGGTACCGTCGTATGGCTCGCCCTGGCGGTGGTGGTCGCGCCTGCTGCCGCCGTGTGGACTCTCGTCGCACTTGGTGGGCACGTTCTGTACACGATCACGAAGAAGTATTTCGCCGTATTGGGGAACGTCGTGAACGGGATCGACGTCGCCGTTTTCACCCTGGTTGGCGCCGCGGCGGCCGCGCCCGACCGGCCCCTGTTCAACGTGCCAAGCGCGGTATTGGTGAACGCGAGTCTCCTTGCCCTGGGGCTAACGGCATTTGGGAAGGCCAGCTATTTCAAGGACGTCCCCGGGGATGTCGCGGCGGGTTATCGCACCGTGGTTGTCGTGCTGGGTCCGCAGCGGGCCCGTTGGGTCGTGCTCCCCTTTGCGATTGGAGGCCCGGCGATCGCTGCGGCGCTCGGGATTACCGCTCCTGAGACCTTGGGGACGGGCGATCCGGGCGTCGCATTCTGGGTGTTCCTGGCCCTGTCGGCTGCGGCGTTCGTCGTTGGTCTCGTCCAGCTGTTCTCGTCCCCAGAGGGAAAGGCTTACGAAGCGCTCGTGTGGATGACGCGCGGTGTGGTGCTGCTCGCACTCGCACTGGGCGCGGCGCACGAGCCGACGCTGTTCCTCGCAGTCGCCGCTCCGCTGCTCGCCTTCCTGGAGCTTACCCTTCACGAACGGCGAGTCTGGCGGCAGGCCTGATGCCGACCGTGTCAACCGCACAGCCAACGACGTCCCAAGAGAAGGGTTCCGACAAATGCTGACCCACGAAAAAGAGAAGGGTTCCGACAAATGCTGACCCACGACAGTGCGCCGCAAGCCGCCGACTCAGTGCTCGACGTGGTCGAGCGGCACATGGATGCCGAGGACCGCCACGATGTGGACGGAGCGGTAAACACTTTTACTGATGACTGTTACTATTTCGTGGCGCCGCTGCGCGCCCGGCTCGATGGGAAGGAGGCGATACGCGGCTGGTACCGGGATCTGTTCACTGCTTTCCCGGACCTCTCGACCTCCGACGACCGCTTCTATCGACTTGAGGCGGATGGCGAGCCGTTCGTCATCCACCAAGCGACGATGGAGGGCACCCACCTGGGCACCCTCCAGGGATGGGCGGCGACCGGGCGGCGCTTCGCGGTGCCAATGCTGGTCCGCATCCCGATCGCGCAAGACGGGCTGATGAAGGCGGAAGAGGTGTATTTCGACACCACGGACCTCTTCATCCAGATCGGGATCGCACCTCCTCACGGAGGGCTCGGGCAACGGGCGCTGCAACGGCTACACCGCCTGCACATGGCGATCAGCCGCCGCTGAGGCACGGACGAGCCTACCGTGACACTAGCCAGTCGCAGCGGACTACTTCCTGGGCGCCGAGCGCGAGGGCTGCCGGTGCCTCGCGAGCGGGGCGTGGCTCTCGTCACGGGGGCGTCATCGGGCATCGGAGAGTGCTTCGCACGGGCGCTGGCCGAGCGCGGTCACAACCTAGTTCTGGTCGCACGCCGCGCGGATCGGCTTGATGCGCTCGCGAATTCCCTGCGGAAGGATGGCGTCCAGATACATGTCGCGGCTTGCGATCTGCGCGAGCGCGCGAGCGTCGACGGTCTGCTCGGCCGCCTGACGGAGGAACGGCTCGAGGTGCAGGTGCTCGTCAACAACGCGGGGTTTGGAGTCTGGGGCCCGTTCGCACAGAAGGACCTTGCGGCGCAGCTCGACCAGATCAAGGTCCACGCCGAGGCGGTAGTCACGCTCACCCACCCCATCCTCCGGGGCATGCTGGAGCGGAGGCAAGGCGCGATCATCAACGTGGCCTCATCCGCCGCTTTCCAGCCAATTCCCTATCACGCGGTCTACGCCGCGACGAAGGCGTTCCTCCTGAGCATGAGCGAGGCGCTCGACGCCGAGCTTCGCGGGTCGGGCGTGTCGGTGACGGCTGTCAACCCTGGGCCCGTCGCCACGGAGTTTGGCGCGGTCTCCGGGCTGGTCCCTGAACGCGAGCCGGCCCCGATGGTGGCGGCGGAGCGCGTCGTGGAGGAAACGATCCGCGGCGTTAAGCGTGGACGGCGCTCAGTAGTTCCCGGCAGGCGGATGCGCGCTCTTATGTGGAGCTCCAAGCCAGTGCCTGCGGGGATCAAGCTGATCCACCTCGAACGGGCCTATCGCCCAGACGTCGTCAAGAAGCAGCCGAGGCCGGGGACCGTCGGGCTCTCGTGAGGACCAAGCTGGGTTCGATCCGCGAACAGCCAGCTGCGCCGCGAACCGCACGAGCGCTTCGGCCAGGCTACGGCCGCTCCGTGCGGCGTGGGATCGAGACGTGGACGAGCTTCGCCGGTGATCAGCGCTGCCGGCCCCACGCGATCGCGCGGCCGGCGAGCAAGACCGAGGTTGCCGCGGCGTTCGAGCGCGCTGCCGAAGCGGGACGGAACGTGCGCGTAGCCGGTGCCGGCCACTCCTACAACGATGGCGCACTCACCGACGGAACGCTGATCAGCCTCAAGCGGATGAACCGCGTACTTGATGTAGACCCCGCGTCGGGGCTAGTCCGGGCCGAGGGCGGCATCACTTTGCACGAGCTCAGCGAGGTGCTCGACGAGCACGGACTCGCGTTACGCAACCTCGGCGACATCGACGCACAGTCACTTGCCGGCGCAACCGCGACGGGTACCCACGGCACCGGGATTGAGTTTCCGAACCTCTCGGCGGGCGTCGAGTCGGTCGAGCTCGTGCTCCCAGATGGCAACACCCTTGAGTGCTCACGCACGAGCGATCTCGACGCGTGGCGGGCCGCCCGGACCAGCATCGGCGCGCTCGGCGCGGTGACTGCCGTGACGCTCAAGACCGTGCCGGCCTTCACGCTCGAGGCCGTCCAGACGACGGCTCCGATCGAACAGGTGCTCGAGGAGTTGGATGTCCGGGTCGAGGCGAACGACCACTTCGAATTCTTCACCTTCCCGCACAGCCGTCTGGCGCTGACGAAGAGTTCCAACCGTGTCGACGAGGCGCCCCGACCGCCCTCGCGGGCCAGCGCGTTCCTGCATGACATCGTGTTCACGAACTACGCCTACTGGGGAGTGTGCGTCGCCGGGCGCACGAGTCCGCGGCTGAGTCCCATGCTCAACCGCCTGAGCTCGTGGACGGTGGGGACGAGGCGGCGCGTGGATCGCTCCGATCGGATCTACACGACGCCGCGCCGCGTCCCGCTCATCGAGTTGGAATACGCAATCCCGCGCGCGCATGCGGTCGACGCCGTGCGTGCCGTGCGGGCTATTGCGGAGCGCCCCGAGTTCGCGGCTCCGACGCCGATCGAGGCTCGATTCGTCGCCCCCGATGACGCGTTCCTCTCGCCGACCTGCGGGCGAGAGGCGTGCTACATCACCGTCTTTCAGTTCCGCGGCCTCGACAGGGAGCGTTACTTCGGGGCCGTGGAGGATCTGCTTGTCGGTCTCGGCGGACGACCGCATTGGGGGAAGCGTCACTCCCAGACCGCGGAGACGCTTCGCCCTCGCTACCACGAGTGGGACCGCTTCCAGGCAGTCCGTGCCCGACTCGACCCCGACGGCCGGCTTGCTAACGCACATGTCGAGCGCGTGCTCGGACCCCCGCGCGGCGGAGCCACGTCGACGTGAGAGTCGCGAAAGGGCGCACAACGGTCAGCCCCCCCAATGGTGGGTGGAACCGCCACCTATCGGTGAGGCACTCCGGCACTACCGTCCCGAACTCCCTGGGCTACCCGATCAAGGTAACGCAATGAACGACATCTTCGACAAGGTCAAGAGCTGGGACCAGCGCGGGGTGATGGAAGCAGTACGCGACAGCGACATGCTGCCGTGGTTTCGCCGGCTGGAGGGCGCGGCAGGGCCTGTTGTTCAGATGGAGGGCGCCGAGCGGATCATGCTCGGCTCGAACAATTACCTCGGCCTTACCGCGGACCCACGTGTCGTGCAGGCAGCGCAGGAAGCAACGGCACGCTACGGAACCGGCGTGACCGGCTCGCGATTGCTGAACGGGACGCTGTCGATTCACCTCGAGCTCGAGGAGGAGATCGCCGACTGGATGGGGACCGATGCCGCGCTGGTCTACACGGCCGGCTACCTCGCCAACCTCGGCTGCATCTCGACCCTGCTTGGGCCCGGCGACACGATCGTCTGCGACTCTCGCAACCACGCGTCGATTCTGGATGCGATCACGATGTCGGGTGCGCTGATCCGCCCCTTCCGGCATGGCCGCCTCGACAAGCTCGAGCGCGCGCTCAAACGCGCCCCGGCCGACGGCGGGATCCTCGTGGTTGTCGACGGCATCTTCTCGATGGAAGGCGACGTTGCCGACGTTCCGGAGATCGTCCGCCTGTGCGAGAAGTACGGCGTCCGCCTGATGGTCGATGAGGCGCACGGCGTCGGCGTGCTAGGCGCCCGCGGCACCGGCGTCTGCGAGGAACTCGGAGTCGCCGACCGGGTCGACCTGCGCATGGGTACGTTCTCGAAGTCGCTCGCGTCCTGCGGCGGGTTCATCGCCGGACCCGCCGACGTGATCGAGTACCTGCGGTTCCTCTCGCGGAGCTTCATGTTCACGGCGTCTGGCACTCCAGCCTCCGTCGCGGCGGTAAGAGCCGCGCTCCAGATCGTCCGCTCGGACGAAGGTCCGCAGTTGGCCGCCCGCGTGCGGGCGAACGCACGCTACCTGGCCCAGGGCTTGGACGAACTCGGGTTCGATGTGTTCGAGCGCGGCGTTGGCCCGGACGGGACTCCGATCGACTCGCCGATCGTCCCGGTGGTGATCGGCGACGACTGGCGCTGCGGTCTGCTGTGGAAGGGGCTCTACGACGCGGGGGTGTACGCCAACCTTGCGATCTACCCGGCGGTGTCGAAGGGCGGTGCATTGCTGCGTACGAGCGTGATGGCTACGCACGAGCCCGAGCACCTCGATCGCGCGCTTGCGGTCTTCGAACAGTGTCGAGACCAACTCCCGGCAGACGTGGACATCTCGGAAGCCTACGTGCTTGGCCGCCCCCGGCCTGCGGCGGCATGATGCTGCAGGAGACGAGGCAGCGCCGAACGCACCGGCGGCGAGGTAGCGTGCCCACTCCTTGGGGGTGGCCTGCGCCCCCCGATGATCGATGCTCCGTGGAACGATCCCAACATGCCGAGCGCTGACGGATCCAGCCGCGCGCGGCTAAAGCGCAAGCTGCTCGGGTGGGCCCTCGCAGTAGCCGTACTCGGCGTCCTCGGAATCAACGCGGAGTCCCAGCTGAAGGAGGCGAACCTCGTCGTCCCGGGGACCGAGTACGCGCGCGTCTTCGCGAAGTACAAGCAGGAGTTCGGGAGGCGCGTCCCGCTGGGCATCATGCTGCAAGGCCCCGCGAGGGAGCTCGACCGCCAGGGTCCGAGGGTGGTCCAGGCGCTCCGCAATGATGCCGGCGCTCGGGTGCTATCGCCATGGGACCGTGCCTCCGGCAACGAACTCCTACGGCCTCGGCGCGACTCCGCGCTGATCGTGGCCGAATTCGAGGCCCGGAACGGGACCTTCGACTGGATGCTTCCGAAGGCCAAGGAGATCGTCGGCCGGACGACTACTGGGTCAGTGGTCGCCCACTACACAGGCTTCGTCGTCTTCGCGCAGGGACTGAAGGAGGAGTCGATCAAGGCTGCCACGCGCGCGGAACTCCTTGCGTTCCCGATTCTGATCATCGTGCTGCTGCTCGTATTTCGGTCCCCGATCGCAGCGTCAATCCCTCTCGTGATCGGCGGCGCGACAGTTGTCGCTGGCCGCGGCGTGCTCACGCTGGCCGCGGGGATGGTGGACATCGACGCGACGGCTGCCTCGCTCGAATCGATGATGGGGCTCGCGCTCGGTGTCGATTACGCGCTGCTCGTTGTCTCTCGCTTCCGCGAGGAGATACGTGGTGGTGCGTCGGGCGAAGAAGCCGCCAGGGTCGCCGCGGCGACCGCGGGTCGCACCGTGGCGTTCGCTGGGATCACGCTGATGGCGTCGATGGCGATCGTGATGACCATCGCGCCAGGCTCGGTCCTCCTGTCGATGTTCGTCGGGGTGTTCGTGGCGGCCGCGCTGGGCGTGTGCATCGCGGTCTTCGCGATCCCGTCCTTACTAGCGCTGGTTGGCGCGCGAATCGAGCGCTGGCGCCTGCCGCAGCGGCGCACCCAGAACCGCTGGGTTGCGTTCGCGGGGCAGGCCATGCGGCGACCGGCGGTCGCTGTGCCGTTGATCGTCGCGTCGCTGCTAGTCATGGCGGCCCCGGTTTCCGCGATCCAAACGGGACCCCCGGATGTGCGCCAGCTGCCGGCCGACAGCAAGATCCGGCGTGACGCCGAACTCGTGAACCGCGTCATGGGTCCTGGTTGGGCGGCGAGCTACGAGATCGTGGTGAGCAAGAACCAGGGGCCGATCACCGATGCCAAAACGCTGTCGGCAATCGCGCGCTGGCAGCGACGGGTGTCGCGGATCGCGGACGTCGCAGACGTGATCGGGCCTGGTTCGCTTGCGAAGTCCGCTCGTGACGCGCAAGGCATCCCGAAGCAGCTCGACAAGACGCGAGCGACACTCAAGCGAGGGGGCTCCGCGCTGAGCAAGCTCAACACTCAGCTGAGCAGGGCTGGTAGTGGCTTGCGCCAGATCACCGCCGGGTTGACGTCCGCTTCGATCGCCGCAGGCGAGATCGAGCGTGGCGACGCCACAGCCGGCCACGGCGTCGACCGCCTCCGGGCCGGGCTCGCCGCAGCCGCCACCGGGAGCCAGCGCCTGTCCGCTGGGATCGCTGCCGCCAAGGACGGCGCACGCAGACTCGTTGCGGGTTCTGCGAGCGCGACCTCCGCCAGCCTTAAGCTCGCCAACGGCCTTTCGCGTATCCGTCGCGCAGTGGAGAGCCAGGCGCTCCCGGGCGCCCGTCGGCTCGCCACCGGCCTCGGCTCCGGGGCGTCGCAGCTCGACCGTCTCAGAGAGCCTGCCCGCAGCGCGGAGGGCGATCTCGCGCAAGCGATTCAGAGGCTCAAGGACATGACTGTCGGGAAGGCAGACCCGCAGTACGTCGCTCTCGCCCTAGCCGTCGGGCGCGCCTCCGCCGCAGTCAGCGGACGCGACCCACGAACCGGCCAGCCCGTCGCGCCCGGCTACGACGGCCTCGACGTCGAGCTCCAACGAGCGGTCGCGGGTCTGATCCACGCACGCGACGGTGCCAATCGGCTGGCTGATGGCTCCCAGCGTCTTGTAACCAAGCTCGCGCTTGTCGAGCGCGGCGCCGGGAAGCTCGCCAGCGGAATGCAGCGGCTCGACCGCGGGAATGCGGCGCTGGCCGCGGGGCTCGCGCGGCTGTCTGCAGGCGGGAGCCAGTTGCAGAACGGCCTCCGGCGCATCGCCGTACCGGTGGGTCAGCTGCGCGTCGGACTGCGGCAGCTGCAGAACGGCGCGGCGAAGTTGCGGGACGGGCTTCGCTCGGGAAGCGAGCAGTCGCGCCCACTGGAGGCCGGGATCTCCGGCGCCGGAAAGCCTCTGCAGGGGTTCCGGACACAAATCCTGTCGGCAGGGCAACCGCTCAACCAGCTCCAGCAGAGGTCGCCGCGGATCTTCGAGTCAGGAGACTTCGTGCTAGCAGGGCTCGACGGGGCGCGCCCCGCGGCGCGCAACCGTGCGGCCTCCGGGATTAGCCTCGACCGCGGTGGTCAAGCGGCACGGGTGGTGGTCATCCCGAAGACCGGTCCCAACGACCAGAGGACACAGACGCTAGGCCGAACGCTCGACCGCGCAAAGCTCAGCCTCGAGAAGGAGACTGGAGCGGACGTGGGCGTCGGCGGCGGGGCCGCCGAGCTGGCCGCATACCACGAGGCAACCACTTCGCGCTTCCCGCTGATTGTGGTGGCGCTCGCGCTCGCCACGTGGGTCGTACTGATCGTGATCTTCCGCTCCCTGCTGCTGGCGCTCGTAGCGGTCGTCCTGAACCTCCTCACGGTCGGCGCGTCCTTCGGGCTGCTGACCCTGCTCTTCCAAGGTCCGGGGCTGCCACTCGGCGGGCCAGGATTCCTCGACGCGATCATGATCACCGGCATCTTCACGGTGACCTTCGGGCTGTCGATCGACTACGAGGTGTTCCTCCTCATGCGGATGCGTGAGGGACACCTTGCCCGGCTCGACAATCGCGCGGCGATGAAGTTCTGCATAGAGAATACCGCGCACGTCATCACCGGCGCCGCGCTGATCATGACGGCCGTCTTCGCCTCTTTTGCGGTCGCGGGCACCGGTCAACTCCGTCAGCTCGGCGTGGGCCTCGTCATCGCAGTCGTCCTCGACGCGACTATCGTCCGGCTTCTCCTCCTACCCGCCGTCATCACGATGCTCGGCCGCTGGTGCTGGTGGCTGCCGCCATGGCTCGACCGCGTGCTCCCCCACCTCGACGTCGAGCGCGAAAAGGTCGCGACGCGGCCCCCGGGTTCCCCAGTTCATTGACGTGATGGGTACCGAAACTTGGATGTGAGCAGCGGGTTTGGTTTGCTGAACGGGTGTTCGGCGTGTATCTATGCCTGGAGGTGGAGGAACAGCGGTGGTTGGGCGACTGTGTCCCGCGTCAAGGAATCGGCACATGTTGGCGCGTTGGGAGTGGTGCGCTGACGGGCTGTGAGGGCGTGTGGTCGGGTGCTGCGCACCCGGTTCTATCCGGACACCTGGTTAGACCGGTGGAGGTCGTTGATGTCGGGAGTCATGGTGGCTGGGATGGACGGCAGCGAGGGGTTGCGCTCCGGCGCGCCGGACGGTCGCTCGGAGGGTGGC
>JAABUZ0100006988.1_pt1 | contig 13833 bp, 19 predicted proteins | sample 5562091 | NCBI WGS metagenome assembly JAABUZ01 (sample SAMN12813069, study PRJNA571459) | rock metagenome | isolation source: Antarctica rocks | place: Antarctica: Victoria Land, Linnaeus Terrace sud | collected 2015-12-21 | reverse complement strand
TGGCCGCCATGGACAACGAGCCGCCCACACCGATGACGATGCTGGCCACAGCGTCCATGCTGGCGCCGTCGAGATTGGCGATGGTCCAGCCGTGACTGACGAGCCAGACGCAACCCCAGGAAACGAGGTAGCGCGTAAGGGTGAGAAGCGGTGCGGACATCACGGCCTTAATCCCGATTTCTGTCGGCCATCGCCATGATGATGCTCCATCCGGCCGCACCGATGACGAGCGCGGACACGCCGACGCCGCCGATGATTGCGAGTGCGTTGATCATGACGAAGCCTTTCCAAACAGTCCGGTCCACCATTGCGCCCAGGTCTGCTTCGGCGCGGCTGTGGTGCCGAGATGCGGTCCCGGCACGGCGGGCGGCTGATACGGGACCGGCGGGACTTTCGGGGCGATGAAACCGGGCGGGAGAAGGCTCGGGGGCTCTGGTATCCTGCCCAGGCCGGGAGACATCACCGGGGGCGCTGCAGCTGCCCTCACCACCATCGCAGCATCGAGCGCCGCCATGGTCGCATCGCCAACGACACCGTCTACAACAAGTCCGTGAGCCAATTGGAAGCCCTTAACGGCCGTCTCGGTGTACGGGCCGAAGTCGGCGTCCACCGGGCCACGGTAATAGCCGAGGTCGCTCAAAGTTTCCTGCAGCCAGCGCACGTCGGTGACGGCGGCGGAGGACGGCGGGACAACCGGGGTTGACGTGATCGGCTGAGAGATGGCGGCCCCGGTTGCGGCCTTGATCGCAGCGAGGAACGCGGCGTGATACCCTGCGATCAACCCGGCTTTGTCCGTGCCGTTGATGATGTGGCGAGCACCGAACGGATCGTCGATCGTGGCGTTGAAATACTGACTGAGCTTACGCCCGGTGAAGATGCCGTCGTTCATGCCGTCGAACAGGGCGCGCAACGCAAAATGCCATGTCAGCATGTCGTCCGGGTTGGTGCAGCCAAATTTCGCGAAGTTATAGTCCCACGTGCATTGCACGAGGCCACGCCCATAAAAGGGATAATACGACTTGGATTTGAGGTAACTGTCGCCTCCGCCCTCGCGGATGGGTTGCATTGCCTTCCCAGTCTCATGCAGCACTGTGGCCAGCATATAAGCCAAGTGCCGCATGTCGTTCAGGCCGCGGCGCTCCCATTCATCCAGGATGTTGGACACGCCCGATACCTGAGAGCCCGACATGAAGCCGCCGAACAAGTGCTCGCGGATGTGGTCGAAGAAGGTCTTGCGGTCGATCATCGTCACAACTCCACGGTCTTCGGCCGGAAAGCGTCCAGCACTTCTTCGGGCGTCAGTTCGACTTCGGCGTGGACGTGATGGATCGCGAGATGAAGGTCGCCGCAGTAAGCATCGATGGCGACACGCAACCGCTCGGGATCGACGTCAGGCACAGCCGCGCACGCGGTCGCGAAAGCCTCGGTGTCGAGACTATCTTTGAGGTCGGGTGTCATGGGGGGTTTCCATGTGGAAACGGCCGCGCGATGAAGTGAGGCCGTGGGCAGTCGAGCTGCTCTCTAATGCAGCACCACACCCGGCGGCTCGGTGCCATGAACCTCGGTCCAGATCTCACGAAAACAGGCGTCGCACACGATCGCGCAATCCTCGGGATCGACGCCAACACAAGTCCGCACCGCTTCGGCTGCGGCACGGTCGTGATCGCCAAGCCGAAACACATGCCGGCAGCTTGCGCAGGTGTAGGTATCGGCTTGGAGCATCGGAAACCCTCGGAAAGGAAAGGCGGGCCGAAGCCCGCCCTCCCGGTTGTTACGCCGCAGCCGGCACCGTCACGCCAGCCGCCGCACTCGCCGCGACCGCAGCCTGAACCACCGCTGGCTCGGGCTGTACGGCAGCACCGGAAGCCGCCACTGCGGTCGGCGCGCTGCCGTCATGCGGAACCGTCGTGGTGACGCCCGTCGAGGTATCGCTGTGGGCCGTAGTGCCCGGTGCGACGGACGTGCCCGTGGCAGGATCGATGCCCGGAGTGCTCGACGCGGCCGGCACCACGATCACGGTAGCGGACCCTGCCGTGGTGACGACGGGAGCGGTCGGCACTGAGCCGGTGGATACCGTGGCGGGATCCACGACAGCCCCAGTGATGGACTCGATCTTGTCCACGACCGCCTGGACCGGCGCGGGATCAAGCTCGGCAGCGAGCTTCGCACCAAGCTCGACAATCTTGGCGTTGGCGTCGGCGACCTGCTGCTTCAGGGCGTCGCGCTCGGCTTCGGCAGCGGTTTCCGCCTTCTTGGCGGCGGCCAGCATGTCGTCATGGGCACCGAGGCGTTCGGCGAGCTTTTCCACGGCGGCGGCGAGATGTTCGGCGAGGGTCATGATCGTGATGTCCTGTTCGTGGCGATGGGTTTCGTGACGCTCGCGGATCGTGCTCAGATGAGACGCGACGGCCGCGAGTAGGTTTTCGACGGACGACATGGGCGGTCCTCCGCTCTAGGTTCGCGTCGCGGGCTGCGGCGTGAATTGAGGTCCGGCGTGCGGAAACCCCGTCAGGGCCGGAACCGGACGGGGTGGAAGGGTGGATTGCGGCAGAACTTCGGAAGCCTGGATTAATGAGACGACCACGCGACTCCGTCGCAATAAACGGGGATGCGCACCGTTCCTCCGCCCGTCAAAGCCCCGCGATACGTCGGCGCGGTCGCGTCGGAAGCGACCGCCATCGTGTCCTGATAGGACGTATTGCATGTCGGAAGTGTAGCCGTCGTGAAAGACGGGAGCTTCACCGACGTGAACGGCCCTACCGTGGAACTGTTGATGCGGGCGAAGAGGCCGGCCGTGGTCGTCCACACGTCGCCATTGTTCGGCAGGCCGGGGGCCGTGCCGGGCGGCAGGTTGATGCCCGCGCCGTTCACTGTCGATGGCGCCGCCGTCAGCCTGCCCAGCATCGTGCCGCCGGCCCGGTTTAGCGGAACGAAGTTAAGAGCGTCCTGTTTCGAGGCAAAAGCGCCGTTCCACATACCTGCAGTCGGCACCTGCCCATAAGAAAAGTTCGGCGTGGACTGTGCCCAGGCGTTGGATGCAGAGACTGCCAGGATAGCCGCGAAGATGGCGCGCTTCATCGTCATGCCCCGGCCAGCGTGAACCACGCATCCGGCGCGATGCTCATGTCATCGGCGGCGCGCTTGACCTTTGGGTCCGTCACCGTGACAGCGCCAGCGGTGGCCCGTGCCACCAACCGGCTCATGTGGTCCGGTGTGATGGTGGCACGTTGCGTAGCCGAGAGGGCGTCGAGCAACACGCTGACCGTGGCGGTGCGCGGACGTGGCGGCACGACGGGAACCGGAGGCGGCGGGCCGAACGCCTTGCCGTCATACGTCATGCCTATTACTGGCGAGGCGCCCGCCGAGATCGGGAGGACACCGAGCGCCGCCGGATAGCACTCATCGAGCGGCAGCCCGCTCGGGTGAGCTGCGAACAGCTCGACTACGATGCCATTCAGGGCGCGAAAAGCGATAGGGATTGCGGTGTCAGCCAATGTCAGTCCTCACCAAGAGACGATCACAATGCCAGGCGCGCCGTTGCCGCCCGCGATGCCAGAGCCACCCGAGGCAGCCGATCCGCCATTGCCGTAGCCTTGGCCAGTGCCGCCGGTGTTGCAGAGGTCGATCGAGCCGAGCCCGCGGGGTGCGAGACCGCCGCGCGCGAAGATCACGAGCAGCATGGACGTCGTCACGGTTGTAGTGTTAGGGCCGGACGAGCCGCCCTGGCCTCCAGAGAGGTTTATCTGCCCGCCGGAGCCCATCCCGCCGGCACCGCCGTATGACTGGGTCTGTGATCCAAACGCGCCACCCTGACCACCCGTCGCCGAACAAAGCGCGCCGAACGATGTGGTGCCCCCGTTGCCGCCGGCAGCGTTGGCCATCGCGATACCACCCGCCCCGACCGTGACCGCGTAGGTGGCGCCGGGCGTTAGCCCCGTGAAATTGGCGTAGCAGTAGCCTCCCGCCCCGCCGCCGCTGCCGTTATTGCCGACAAGCGTGCCGCCGGCCGTGGAGTTGTTCGTGGCCCCGCCCGCTCCACCACCGCCGAGCATCTCGACGCGGACGGAGGTGACGTTCGGCGGCACCGTGAAGGTGCCGGAGGTAAAGAAGGTTTGCGTACGGCCGACAAGGCCGTTGGCGAGGATGAGGGCCAGGACGTCGCTGGACAGCATCAGCGGCAGCCATGCCGTCTGCCCAGCCCCATCCGGGTTCACGGCGTTGTTATCGACGGTGGAGATCCACACGCGACCGGCCGTGACGGCGGACAACACCGTCGCGTAATTCGGATAGCCGCCGATCAGTGCCGAGAAGGCGGGATCGTAGGGTGCAAGCCCAGCCGCAGCAGTCCATTGGTTCCAAGCCGTCGCCTGGTTCAGGATGCCGTTGAAATCCTGCTGGGCAGGCGGCTTACCACCAGACGCGAGCGCTGTGCCGGTGAGAAGCGGAAACCCATCGGCCAACGAGGCAGCACCGTCCGTGATGCCAATTTGCGAAGCCACCGGGATGGGCCGGATCAAGCTGGGGAGCGCATTGGCGCCCCAGACGATCGGGAACTTCGCCGGTATCTGATTAGCCCTCATGGGGACAGTTCCTTAAGGAATGACGACCACGGAGGCGGCGACGCCAACCGGCTTCGGCAGCACGCCGGATTGCGCCACGATGGCGTGCTCGACGGGCGATATGGCGAAATTGAATACATAAGTGATCATCATCCGGGGGATCGCTCCGCTCAGGTAGAACGGTGCCTGCCCGAACGGCAGGGCGTCGCCAGCCTCGGCGAAACCGAAGTATTGCGGTAGCTGGCCTTCCTCGACGAAGCAGTTGCCGCGGTTTGGAAACAGGTTTAGCAGGATGCGGTTGATCGCTGGGATCGACCCCGAACTGATATTCGCCGCTGCCTTGGCATAGATCAGTTGCCGGTACGCTTGATCGGACAGGGCGTAATTCGAGGTGATTGCCCCGCCGGCATAGAACGGTCCGCCACCACCTTGGGGATCGACGCCGGCCCATATCTTCTGGGCACCGAACGGTGCTTGCCCGAACGGTTGAGCATCTCCGGCTTCGGCGAAACCGAAATGCGCGGTCCAGCCGAGAAAGCTGGCATCGCCGAACGGCAGAGCATCGCCGGCCTCGGCGAAGCCGAAGAACTGGACGTTGGCGACCTGCAGAACGCGATTGACGCCGACGATGCGGCCCCAGAAATCGAGCCCATATCCAACAGCTGTATCAAGGTTCCATACGTTGTCGTAGAACGCGTCGAAGTTCTGAGTTTGATCGACTGCCCCAGCGAAGGACTGGATCAGCGCAACGAGGGTGTCGCTGTTCGCATATTGCGAAATGACCGTCTGCCGCCAGTCGAACGCGGGCAGGTTACCGACCGCCGCGACGCCAATCGCGCCGACCCCAATGGGGTTCGACCCCGCACCGGGCGGGCGGGGGTACGGCCAATTCGTCCCGGCCCCTGCAGCGCCACTGCCGATCGTAAACAGGGCGTCCCCAACGGGATACGTCCCACTCACTGCAGCGACACCGCGACGCTAACGGCATTGACCACCGGAATCTGCCCGATGGTCGGCGTCACCCGGAAGGCGTTCGCTGTCGCGCCGTACATGGTTTCGGACGCCACGGTCTGGCTCGACGACACCGTGTAGGTGCCAACCCCGCCGGGTGTTCCGGCCGTCTGAGATAACACCTGCGTGCCCTTGACGATGAGCCCCGCCGCATCGTCGAGTGTCTGCCCAATCGCGACGGCACCAGATCCCGATCCCATGGCCGTGACGGTGAGGACGTTCCCGGCGATCGAGCCCACCAAAGTCGAGGTGGGGGCGTTGATGGAACCGATCATGATGTCGACGACTTGCGCCCAAGGCCCGAGCGCCACAATCGTCGGGTAATAGCGGGACGCGAGTTGCGCGACCCCGATGCGGGCTCGAGCGCTACCATCAAGTCCCGCGAAAGCCGCCACGATGGCGTTCTGGATGAGCACATTGGCATTCGCCGGAACGAGGGGCGAATAGGCGATGACGACCGAGAACAGGATGCTGAGCGGTGAGGCCGTCTGATAGGTGACGTTGTAGGTCGGATAGGGCGGCACCATGCCGGTTTGCTGATCCTGGACCTGGACCGTCGTGTTGCCGGTATAGGCACAGCCCGGCGCCTTTCGGGACCATATCGCCTGCGCCACTGCGACAGGAGCACCGCCCGCTACGCAGACATAGAGGCTGTTCGACACCAGCGAGACGCCGCCGACAAGCTGAGCGGCGCCGTTGGGGTTTTCGGCCACGAAGGCATCGAGCACCCCCGGCACCGCCAGCACCGCGCCACGGACTGCAGGAAGCCACCCCAGGCTGTTCTGCGCTACCGACAGCGCGCGCCGGGCCTCGAAAGCAGTCCGGCTCTCCACAAGATTGCCAGGGACGCCCGCCGTCGTATTGGTGACGGTGTCCCATCCGGGGATGGTGCTGTAGATCTGTCCGAGCGTGCCGGCCGGACACGGAATCGGCCCGACCGTCTCGCAAGCGAAGGGCAGCGTCATCGTGCCGGAAGCGCCGAACGTGCTGGTCTGCTGGCAATCGTAGTAGTTGCCATCGGCACCCTTCACCCGCGCCCCGGCCGGGATCGTGACGCCTTGGGCGCCGATGCAGACGCCCTGAACGGTGGTGGGCTGCGCCGGGTTGCGCTGGAGGAAGTAGATGCGGCCGATGCCGTCCTGCATCCGCCCTTGCGCGAAGGCGGGATCGACCTGGCTCGCGTAATATACGAACGAATCGTTGGCAGCGCCGATCGCGGCTGTCTCGGAAGACGCGAGTTGTCCTTGTGGGGTATTGAGCGCCGGATTGACCCCGCCACCGAGGGCCGAAATGATATCGGCCGTGACCCCCGTGAGGATGTCGCTTTCGGCCGGCGCGACGAAGCCTTGCGGCCCGAATGTCGGCTTGGGGACGCTCATGCGACTAGAACCCCACGAAGGAGCGCACGCCCTTGCTGTTCAGGATCTCGACCTGTCCGTTAACCTGACGGTCCTCAAAATTCGAGATGAAGCACCGCGCTTTCACCACGCCCGGCACGGTGAGGGCAGCGGCGGCGAACTTGGCTTTGAGCATAGCAAGCGGCGGGAACTTGCCCAGGATTTGGGCGAAGTAAGGGACGCCCAAGCTCGTGTCGTAGTAGCATTCGCCTTGAAAGGTCCGGATCGCCGACGACGCATCTTGTGCCTGGGCATAAGGATCATCGGCCACCGCGATGTTGCCGGCGCGGTCGAGGCAGAGGTCCAAAGTCAGGGTGTCGAGAAGAAGCGTTTTCACGAGATGCGTGCCTTCACGTTGATGGACGGACCGGACGGCGTGGACACGAAGTCGAACGTGCCTTTCGATCCATCGCCACCGAGCATCACCATGGCGCCGCTGCCCTCTTTCGGGACGACCGCGATGCTGTTCTTCGTGGTGATGATCTGATGGCCGTTGACGTCCATGATGGTCACTCCATCGGATCGGAACTGGACGTATTGCTTCGGAGTCGCGGTACCGTTGTGGCCTCGCGTGAACACGCCATCGGATGGGCTGTGGCGGCGGTTCGATCCGGGGTTCGCCTGCGCATTGGTCGATCGGAACGAGGACGTGTCCCGGTCGGCGACGTGCATGTAGCCCATGTCACCGACGACGGGATCGTTGATGAGTGCGCCGTTGCCGGACTGATTGCGAGGCGCCGCGATGCCGTAGATCGTGCCGTGGGGCGTGGGATTTCCCTGCCCGTCCGCCTGGTTGACGAGCATCTGCACGTCGACCGTGGGGTCTGGGCCGACACCGCCACCATGGATCGCGACGATCTTAACGGGGTGCGTGCCGCGGACGTTCGCGATCTGTTGTTTCGTCTGGAAATGGTGAGAGTTGCGGTCTGAATTGGCCGACGTGAGTCCGGCCTGTCCGGCATAGCCGTCTGTTCCTGCCATGATAGGCCCTCAGTAGACCGGCATTTGGTTGGGCTTAGCCGCCAGGATATTGACGAACCATCGGCCGTTCGGCGTTTCGGACTCAAGATCGTATTCAAGACTATAGATGTTCCACGTCCCGCAGGCGGGCGTGATGGACGACTGAACCTGGATGCTCTGCCCGTAGACGAATGTCGGTTGGAACTCTGCTGTGATGTCGATACCCTGGGCATTGAAGCGCGGGTAACCGACCATGCCGGTAGAGGGCGATACGGTTGCGCCGCTGCCCTGCCGTGCAGAGCCTGGCTTCCAGATTGCCAGCGTGCCTAGATCTATGATGTGCTCGATGCCGGCGTGCTCGGCTAAGGCGACGATTTGCTGGATCGCGGTTCCCGGATAGTACGGGTTCATGATCTTGGTCGAGATGCCGTTATTCTCGAACTGCAGGTTCGCGGCTTTCGCCATCTGCCCGAGCAAGTCCCCGACGTCGGATGATCCAGGCTGCGAGGTCGGTGGAACGGGGACGTTCGCCTCATAGGCCACGACAGATGCGTCGACCCGAAACGGCACGTTGGGTTGGCTTTGGCCGTCCATGTAGGCGTTGAAGATCGTTCCGACGTAGATCGTTGCGAGGTTGTTCGGGTCGTCGCCGGCCTTGACCGTAACTGTGTTCTTTCCCGTGATGGTCAGGGTCTGGCCGAAAGTGCCGAGCTGATTCATCACACTGAGGGGCAGGCCGTAAATTGCCAGGGCGGCTTGACCGAAGCTGGCGCCTCCCGCCTTGACGATCTGCGCCGAGATGCGAAGGCCTTTCGCCGTGTAGGCATTGCCGCCACCCGTGAAGACACCTTGCGCCAGGGAGAAGTCGCAGGTGATGTATTTCCTCGTGAAGGCCATGAAGCCCTTACCCTATGCAAAACGGGCGCCCCGAAGGACGCCCGCCTAAAGCTCGTCAGAAGACTGCTTTATTCCTTGCCGTGCCCCGCCCTGCCGTGCCCGACCTCGCCGCGCCTAGCCCTGCCGGGCCTTGCTACGCTGGGCCGAACCCTGCCATGGAAACTCAGGTCTTCGCGATCTTCCGCACCATGCCTCGCAGCATGGATAGCCGCGCAAGGGCATCGGCGTTTTCCTTCCGATGCCCGTCGTCGAGCGTCGTCAGGTCCACGTTCGTCAGCCGCACGCCCATCTTCCGTGCGGCTGATTTGATGTCGTCCATACCTTCGGTTTCCGCCCATTTCGTCTGCTCGGTGGGAGGTAGGACGCGGTAACCGAAACCACGGATCGTGGCGAGGGCGACTTGGTATTCGATGAGCAGGTGCTCCCTCAGCAGTTCAAAGGCGCTGAGGAACTGCAGTCGTAGCCGCTCGGCGTCGGCGAAAGGCGTTGTCGCCTTTAGCATCTCGATCCCGAAAGCATCGTAGAACCACTCGCGCTCAATCACGTCACCGGCCTTGTAACCGGCTTCGTTGAAGCGCTTCAGCCCTTCTTTCCAGGGCGGAAACAACGTGAAGTCGACATCCTCAGCCATGGACGATCGCCTCGCTGGTGAAACGACCAAACCGAGGCCGATAGGTACCGATCGCACTGTAACGACCAGCCTTCTCGGCTGCCATCTTCACCGTCTCGAAATCAAGCACCTCCTCGTCATAGGCGGTCTCGAACTCCACGGACCACTCGCGGAAAATGGGCCGGGTTCGCATCGTCTTGCTGGCCTGGACGCCGACCGCTCTCCGGTCGACGAAGCGCTTATCGGCGTAAAGCGCATCCACGGTGCGCGGCCCCTTGAACGTCAGCGGCACCATCTCGTCGAAGGTGGTGAATCCGCGCTCGATTGCGGCACCCTTTCGCATGTTCTTCGCGCCGTCGCGAATGCAAGCGTCGATGTTGAGGCCGGGGAGATATGGCCCCTTCGCGGCGTCACAGTAGATGTTCGCACCGAATTCCAGCCGAGCAATGGCTTCGTGATCAGCTTCCGTCTTGTCCTTGGACTTCTTGCCAGTGAATTCGCGAATGGCCTGTGTCAGCGGGTGGATGGGATCTGCGAGCGTGACGGCCTGCATCAACAAGGGTGCTGTCCCGACCCAGCGGAATTTGATCGTCTTCACGCCGCGTATCCCGTCAGCGGGCACCCCACCGCGCTCAGCATCACGGCCGCGCGGGTCGAGGGCTGCGGGGCGTCGGGCCAGCCGGCGAGGGGACGGCCGGTGTACGGCTGCCTGAAGTGATAGTCGGCACCCGGGTTGTTCATGTGGGTGCAACCCTCGATGCCCTGGGCCAGCCGGACGTCGTAGCCGGCCATTTCGTAGGACAACATGCGATGCTCGTAGTGCAGCCAGGCCTGATAGCTCTGCATCAGGTCGATCGTGACCGGCACCGCCGCTTGCGTGGGCTTGCCCAGGATGGCCACCGAGCCGCCGATGAGCGGTAGGGTGGCGAGGCCGCGGAGGAAGCCGCGGCGGCTGTTCGGTATCGCGTCCAGCATCGCGACGGTTTCGGCCGTCAAGTCCGGCGTGGGGACGGGGACGGCCCCTGCGAAGCCGTGAACGACAGGCGAGAGTGTGGTAGCGGTATGGGCAGCCATTACGATCTCCAAGCGATCGGGAGTGGTTAGGGCTGCCTCAAGGATCCGACCCCTTGTTGCAGCCCGCTTTTTATGGCACCATCTAAACATGATGTCAATAGATGGTGCCAACAAAAGAAAGCGAGGTCGGCCTTTCGTCGACACGACGTCGCTCAACGTCCGTCTCCCTCCTGACCTCCTTTTATGGATCGACCGACTTCGGACTGACCGAGATCCTCCCGTGTCCCGCCCCGAGGCTGTGCGGCAAGCACTTGAGACGTTGCGGAAGATCACAGATATTTAACGGACGGGGCAACTTGCAACAGTTTTCTGTTGGATTGGAGACTTCAAGATGGCGAGACAGGGAACCTTGGGCGAAGTGCTTGTTAGCCTTATAGTTATCGGAGGTGTCATCGCCTACCTGAATCGCGACAGCAGCCCCACGATACACAAGATGCTAAGCGACACGGGCGTTTACACCACAGAAGTTCCCTCTCCGATCGTATATCGGCAGCCTGTTGACCAAAAATCTTTTATATCTATAGTAGATGGCGCTCGATCGCAGTATCGCTCTAGCGAGAACGATATGGCAAAAGGATCATCACGTATTACACGTCGTAAGGCGCTTTGTTCCAACTTTTTGTCGCCAAATATCCGTCAATGGGTCGGGGTAATAACAGAACTTTCATCAAACAGCGACGGGAACGGTGTTTTGTCCGTGCGTATTGGCGACAAGATTTCTGTCAAAACTTGGAATAATGCTTTTTCTGATATAGGTAGTGGAACCCTGATTAATTCAGATTCATCAATGTATGCATTAATAAAATCAATGAAAGTAGGGGACTCGGTAATCTTTTCTGGATCGTTTATCGAAGGTAATAAAGACTGCTTTGGCGAACAAAGTCTCACGTTAGATGGTTCTATGACCGAGCCTGAGTTTACGTTCAAGTTTCAAACCGTATCACCCTTAAAGTCATAGGTCCCCTGCCTCCAAATACGCCAGCAGCCACCGCGTTCCGATCCCGCTATAGGACGGGTCGACGGTTCCCTCGGTATCAAAAAATGCCAAATCGCCAATAAAATGGAGATAGGTTGATCTGACGAGCCGGTTCCGATCAAGACACAGCGCCCCGGCGATGATGAGGACATTCGAGACGTAGATGTCGAGGAAGACCCCGAACAGCTTCTGACGGACGTCGATTTGCGTGGTCTGCCCGGCGAGAGACACGGTGACGGTCTGATTTGCCACCGATTTAAGAGGCACGATCAGCATCAGCCGTTGCTGCTCGCGAGGTAGCCGGACGTCTGCCCCGCCGTCGCCGGTGTCGCTTGAACCGACCCGTCGTTCACCTGGCTTGCCCCGCTCGGTGCCTGTGTGCCGCCTATGGTGGCGCCGTCCCCAACGAGCCGCACCTCTTCCAGGATCACGTCGACCATGAGCAGGCTGACGCCATCCTGCGCCTCGCGGCGGTACTCGCGCCGCACGAGGTTAGCGTTCTGATACACGGCGTCCGGCGTGATGACGTCGTAAAGGTTCAAGTCCCCCACGATCGCGTCGATCGACGTCAGCAGGGCATCGCGCGCCGCGGGATTGCCGCCGGCCACGAAGCGGATGCGGGCCTGATAAGGGATTTGCACCTTGTTGTAGGACGCGAAGGCGCCGGATTCCTGAGGATAGTCGGATATCGTGTATTCGACCCGATGGCTGAGGTCGAGCACCGTATCGGCGACCACGACGGGGACACCATTGCTGAAGACGCCCCACTGCGGAGGGCCGAAGATCGCGAGCACGCCGGGGCCGTCGGCCGTGAGCAGCGCCGTGGCGAGGCCAACTACGGTATCGAAGACGACGTTCGGAACGCCGGGGACGTTGGGGACTGCAACCATGGCTTACGCAAGCCCCGCATTCGCCTGAGTCACGACGCTGCTGCGCTGCCGCGCGCCATCCCGGAAGTCCCGAGCGAACTGCTTTCCGTCGCCGGTTTGCGGGTGAACGTGCATCTCGCCGACATGCGTCTCGCTGCTGTTGTCGACATGGTGCGTCGTGGTTTGGTGGTGAGCATGGTTCACTGCGGCCCAGGCCCGTTCCCCGGCGCCGATGCCGGCATGATGACCAAGGCCGGTCCAGGCCTTGCCGAATGCGCGGTCCATTTCGGCGCCCGACTTCTTCAGTTCCGCTCCTACATGGGACCTGAGAGCACCGCTGTGGCGAGCCATCAGCATGTCGATGCCGCTTTTGCCAGCCACGCCGATCTTGGTGGCGCTGCCATCGGTCAGGTCGACCTTGACGGGACGGTTGTCGTTGGCGCCCTTCATGGTCTTCAGGACATGGTTGGCGGCATCGTCGAGCGTGAGCATCCGCCCGGCTGGCAACATGGGGGATGATCCCGACATGTTGGGCACTTGCGGCCGACCGGCATTGTGCTCGCGGCCATAACCCGCTGCGGCGGAAGGCACGGGTGCTGGCTTCGGGACGTCGAGCGTGAGCATCCGCCCGGCTGGCAGCATGCGAGTACCGCCCAGCGTCGAGGTAACCTCGGGGCGATGTGTATCCCCCGATGACTCAACATGGGGCACGCCATACTGAGCTCCACCACGAGCACGATAGTCCTGTCCGGCGTCTCCCGGAAAGGGTGATGGCTTCGGGACGATCGCGGCCGAAGGCACGGGTACCGGCTTCGGGGCCGCCTCAACCGGAGTGGGGACACCGCGCGCCCGCGTCGAGCGGTCGTCCTGGATTGGCGGGTGGTAGGGCGCCTCCTTGGCTTCGGCCGGAGAGATTGGATTGACCGCCCGAGCCGCCCTAGCGAAGGGGTTGTCGGGTGACTTGTAGGCATCCTGTCGCGACGCGGTGACGTCGGCCTTCGTCGGACCGCCTTCTCCGTAAGGGTCTCGCGCATGGGACTGGCCGTAGCCGAGCCCTTGGTCGAAATGGACGATGTCCGAAGCCCAGCGGCCCCCGGCGTTGCCGAGCCAGCGGCTGTTGCCGCCGCTCTTGCGCGAATGATCCTGGAAGGCGTCGGCAAACTTCTGATAGGCGGCACGATCGTAAGTGACGTTGCCCTTGTCGTCGAGGATATGGATATCGGCTGCCGCACCATAGAGGTGCTGCGAGTTCCGCACGCCGCGCCCCGACGCGGCATTGCCGGCAGCTTCCTCAGGCGTGCGCATGCCTTGCGCGACCTTGAACTTCTGCCCGGTCGCTTCGGATGCGGCGAGAAGATCGCGTGCCAGCGGTGCGTTGACGCCCGCCATCTCGCGGCGGGAACGTTCGTCCATCCATTCGGGATAGACGCCCTTCTGGCCGGTGGCGGATTGTGGGGCCTGAGGAGCGTCCGCACCCTTC